>VMBT01001602.1_pt1 | contig 11954 bp, 13 predicted proteins | sample 4404301 | NCBI WGS metagenome assembly VMBT01 (sample SAMN12238535, study PRJNA552566) | marine metagenome | isolation source: Coastal seawater | place: USA: coastal Georgia, Sapelo Island | collected 2008-08/2009-08
AAGGACGCTTGCTTTTTGGTGACTCTCATGAACGTGAGGACTAACAAAAGCGCCATGGAAGTGTATCAAGGTCTTTCGCCAGCCCATATTGAACACGTTAATATGCATATGATTTCCGACGATCGGCGCTCACACTGTTAGTAATTAAAACAGTGGTGACCCCAACGGGAATCGAACCCGTGTTTCCGGCGTGAAAGGCCGGCGTCCTAACCGCTAGACGATGGGGCCATACTAGCGATCCGCCTTATGACTGAAACTCCGCACAAGCGCAACCCCTAGTGGGGTATATATCACTAAACTTCCACATATCTTGCGCTTCTAAGATTGCAACTCTTCCAAACATTAAATTAGCTTTGACCTCAAAAGTCGCTCGCCACCATCTACTGCAATTACCTCTCCGGTAACAAAGTTTGCGCGGGTTAAGTAGCTTACTGCCTCAGCGATATCTGCAGGTGCTGCTCCGCGTTTAAGCAAAGTCATTCCCTGGAGTTCTTCAAAGCGTGATTGGGTCATGGTTGGAGGCGGTAACGTCATGCCAAGAGCTACACCATTAACTCTCACCCGAGGTGCAAGAGAAACAGCTAGTGTTTGTGTGAGGCCGAACAATGCAAACTTACTGAGACTGTAACTGAAGAATAATGGGTCTGGATTAAATGATTTTTGATCAAGAAGATTAATTATGTTCGCTTCTAGATCTTCGGGAAGGTTGTTGACTAAAGCTGCGGCTAGTTGAGCGGGTGCGCGCGCATGAATCGCCATATTTCTATCGAAATTATCTGAGATGAAATTTGCAGCTCGATCATCTTCAAAAATGGAAGCATTATTCACTAAGCATGTAACAGGTTGTTCAGCTTTTCTGCTTGCCTCATACATTATTGCTTCAGGAGTAGTTTTTTCACTTAGATCACCACCTACTGTCCATGCCTGTCCGCCCGCATCTATTATTAATTTTGCGGTTTCTGAAGCCTCGGTATTGGATGAATTGTAGTGAATGACTACAGGCCAACCATCTTCTGACAAGCGCAAAGAGATCTGTCGACCAATACGTTGCGCTCCTCCTGTCACCAGGGCACAGCCCTTAATTTGATTAATCGGTGGGAATGCTGCTGTCATCAATATCAATTCTTCCAAGCATTAGATTAAAATTGGCAAAAAAAGTTTTCGGTTAGCAGAGTTTATTTTTTCTAAAAACTGGTTTGAGCAAGTTTTTTTGAAATTATTCTTTATCAAAATTAATTCCTAATCGCCCCCTTCCTCTGCCAGAATTTTGATCTGTCCGAGATCCCCATTTAGTCCTTGCGGGCAACAATATGGAATATATGCCAATGTTTGAAATTCCCCCGGGGTGTAAATCCGTCGTGTTCTTCTTCTTCGAACATTTCGATTTTTAAGTCCTTTAATTGTGTTAGACAGTCAGATCGAGTGAAGGCCACCACTCCATCGTCTGCTCCGTTTTTTGCCCATGTGTCACGGTTGCCATAAAGCTGACCAGAAAATCGGCCGGAGGGCCGTAAACGATCAATTACTCTTTGCCATACATTTGGAAATTGCGACTTTTCACACAGTGGCAAGGCAAAGCTTGAGTTTATCAAGTCGCATTCTGGCCATTCCGCAGTTTCTATACTGTGTTGACTAAGCTTTAGTGACGATACCAACTCATCCGGGACAGCATCTCTGATTGTTTTGATGGATGTGTATTCCTGGTCCAGGGCTAAAACCCGCCAACCGGCAGCTAACAGAGGTATCGTGTCTCTTCCACCACCTGCTCCTAAGTCGACAGCAAAACCTGGTTGTGAAAATCGCCGCTGGGCAAAGACTGATGTGAATCTGGGTGGTCTATCTTTTAGCCGTTCATAATATGCCGCCCACCTCTCGTCCGCAGTATCCATATACCTGATATACCCTTTATCGCCTGGATAGATTTAGAATAGCAGGTTAGCCTCTGCAGCGATAATAATTCGAAAAGGGTGCTGCCAATGAGTGCACTTTTAGATGGCATAAAAATTATAGATTTTACCCAGGTCATTTCTGGGCCTTATGCCACATATATGTTGGCGCAACAGGGCGCTGATGTAATCAAGTTAGAGCTGCCTGGCGATGGTGATCAAGCACGTGGTATGATGCTACCAAGTGGAGATTTTGCGGATGCAGGACATTCCGCAATGTTTTTAGCCTTTAATTCTGGCAAGCGCTCTCTGGCCTTAAATCTAAAGTCCCCTGCAGCAAAAGAAATTCTAAGACGGCTTATTAGAGACGCTGATGTTGTAATTGAAAATTTTAAAGCTGGAGCGCTGGAAAGACTTGGTTTCGGGTATGAATGGGCACGAGAAATAAACCAAAATATAATTTACTGTTCGATTTCCGGGTTTGGTCAATCTGGGCCTCGAGCGGGCGCAGCTGCTTATGACCCTGTAATCCAGGCAAATTCTGGGATGATGCAGCTCACTGGGCATGAAGGCATAACAGGCCCAACAAAAGTTGGCTTTTGGGTTTGTGACATGTCAACAGGAATGACTGCTGCTTTTGCAATATCGGCAGCGTTGGCAAAACTGCATCGCGATGGAGAAGGAAGTTATATTGACATTTCAATGCTGGATGTGGCGGCGTCTCTGATTTCTCCAATGGTTACAAATTTTTTAAATTTTGGAGTGCAACCATCACTTATGGGGAATGGATCGCCTGCTGGGTCATCGGTATCCACTGTTTATGAAACCGGGGATGGCCTCCTTCAGGTTGCAGCAGCTACCCAAGGACAATTTGAGGCTCAAGCTAAAGTGATGAATCGACAGGATCTTATTGAAGACTCACGTTTTTCAAGCAGACAGGATCGTATCTTGAATGCAGCTGAACTTCGTCAAGAACTCCTTGTAACTTTCTCGGAAGCTGATGCGAAGACATGGGAGGAAAGACTTTCTGCGGTTGGTGTACCAGCAGGTGTTGTTCATTCAATTGAGGAGATGGTTAAAGATCCGCAGATAGTGGAACGTGGCCTCATAAGGGAACAACAGGCTCCAACTGGTCTGAACGGCTATGTGCAAACTATTGGGATACCTTTTAAAGTAAATGGAGAGAATGGATTAAGCGCCGCGGCGCCAAATCTTGGAGAACACACTGAAGAAATTCTGATGGGTCTTGGCTATTCATCTGAAGATATAAGTTTGCTCAAGGTCCAAGGGGCTATCAGCTAAAAATCCTAGAACCTAAGGTGGGATTTAGTTTCAGCACAGCATTTTCCAGAGATATATCGGTATTAGGAGTGATGTCTTTGCTGATGCCCTATCACACAGATAGCTTAATTCTTTATGTAAATTTTATAAGTTAGGACATTGGGAGAGTTGGGGCATGAGAGCTATTGTTTGTTCCGAGTTTGGGCCACCAGAAAATTTGAGAGAGGGCGATCTGCCTGAACCAAAAATAGGTAAAGTTGAGGTTCTAATTGATGTAAAGGCTGCGGGCGTATCTTTTGCGGATACTTTAATGATCAGGGATTTGCACCAGAATAAGCATGCGGTGCCTTTCGCCCCTGGGATGGAGGTTGCTGGCTATATTTCTGAAATTGGGGAGGACGTGGAAGGTTTTTCCGTCGGCCAACGGGTAATGGCTTTGGTTTATGACGGTGGTTATGCCGTCCAAGCTAAAGCTCTGCAGACTGAGACTTTTTGTTTGCCGGATAAGGTACCCTTTGAAATAGCTGCAGGTATGTGTTCGGTCTACTTAACAGCGCACTGTGCACTTGCTCATGAGGCTCGTTTAAAAAAGGACGAAAAAATTTTGATATTGGGCGCAGCTGGTGGCGTGGGTTTAGCCGCAGTTGAGGTGGCAAAGGCGATGGGGGCCTTTGTTATTGCCGCTGCAGGTAGCCGTGAAAAAACATCAGCTGCCACAGAACGTGGGGCCGATGCAGTTATAAATTATTCGAAAGACGACCTTCGCGCAGAGGCTATTTCTATTTCTGAGAATGGAGTTGATGTAGTTTTTGACCCGGTCGCAGGTATTTACTATGAGCCCGCGTTTAGAGCTTTAGATTGGGGAGGGCGCTATTTAACAATTGGTTATGCTGGCGGAGCTATTCCTCAGGTCCCAGCTAATCTTCTATTGGTAAAAAATAGATCTGCATTAGGGTTTGCGTTAATGCACTACCGCCGACACTTACCTAATCTATTGAATGAATCAGCAACACAATTGCTTAACTGGGTTGAAAAGGAACTAATTAGTCCAAGGGTGAGTGTCTTACCTGATTTATCTACAGCCGCAAATTCGATGAGAGCTGTAATGGACCGAAAGGCTGTTGGAAAATTTGTATTAAAGGTTTGAAGATATTGAATGGCGTTTATCCCGTAAGTGCTTCTATTTCAGTCTCAAAAACTTTCTGTGTGTTGAAGCGAATTTGGCTGAGCATAATCCAAAATTTTAGAAAGAATAATTCAAATGAAAATCAAAGCATGGCGTAGCAAAGAATGGGGTGATCCATATTCAATGGCTCTCGAAACAATAGAGGCACCGCAGCCAGGGCCAGGTGAAGCTCTTGTTAGGGTTAATTACGCTGCATTGAACTTCTTTGATTCATTGATGATTGCCGGCAAATACCAGGTTAAGCCCTCGCACCCTTTTACCCCTGGGTGCGAAATGTCCGGCGAGGTGATTTCTGTTGGAGAAGGCGCTGATTTGGCTGTAGGCACGCGTGTCTGCGGTCAGCCTAATTGGGGTGCATTTGCAGAGGCATGCATTATGCCAGCGGATCAACTGCATCCTATTCCCGATGGAGTGGATATGAAGGCCGCTGCATGTGTTCCGGTTGTTTACCCGACCGCTCATGTTGCGCTTCACCGACGTGGCTGTCTCCAAGCCGGAGAGACGCTTCTTGTTACAGCCGCTGCTGGTGGTGTCGGAATTGCAGCGGTTCAACTCGGTAAGGCGTGGGGAGCGCGTGTCATAGCGCTAGCGGGTGGTGAAAAAAAATGTGCTGTTGCCAGTGCGAATGGTGCTGATCATGCTTTTGATTATTTATCCGATGTGGATTGGGTGGAGTCTATTCGTGAAATAACTAATGGGACAGGCGTTGATGTAATCTATGATCCGGTTGGTGGAGAGATATTTGATAAGTCTCTGAAGGTGATTGCCTTTGAAGGAAGGGCAGTGATTATAGGCTTTGCAGGGGGCGAAATTCAAAAGATTGCCGCAAACCGTCTCCTCCTAAAGAATGCTTCTGCTGTTGGTGCAATTTGGGGTGGGTATCGCTCCAAGGATCCGTCTTATGCGAAAGAGGTTTTGAAAGATTGTTTTGAATTGATGGCCCAAGGAAAAATAACGCCGGCAATTTCAGGAACTTACTCTTTAGAGCAAGTTCCAGAGGCACTAGAGTCTCTGGATTCTAGGCAAACATGGGGAAAGGTAGTCATTGATATTGCGGCAATGTAGGTGGCAGAGGTAATTAAATCATAATAGCCTTGTAATCTATTTTGCGTCGTAAAATGGTGCCTAATCCTATTGGAAAAATACCAAAATTAAGTAACGGAACTATCGTAATTTGAAATGTGTTTATTCTGACTGAGTCCTTAAGTTAGAGCTTTGAGAGGATCTAAAGATTATGAGTTATTCACCAAAACAAGTTGGGCCAAATCGCTTCCGCGAGAACATTGGGCGATATTTTGAGGAGTTTGAGGTTGGTCATATTTATGAGCATCGTCCTGGCCGCACAATTTCAGAAGCAGATAATACTTGGTTCACACTTCTGACTATGAACACCCATCCTTTGCATTTTGATTTTGAATACGCAAAGCACAGTGAATTTGGAAAACCTTTGGTGAATAGCGCATTTACCTTAGCAGTCGTAGCGGGGATGAGTGTATCTGACACCAGTCAAAAAGCTATCGCGAACTTAGGGTGGACTGATATCAAGCTGACTGCACCTGTGTTCATAGGTGATACAATTTATGCGGAGTCTGAGGTGCTTGATAAGCGGGAGTCAAAATCACGCCCAACCCAGGGAGTGGTTAAAATTAAGACAACTGCTAAGAAGCAATGTGGGACCATATTTATGAGTTATGAGCGTGTGATGCTTATGCCAAAACGTGGCCATGCGGTTGATGACAAAGCTGAGTATTAAGCCTGTTTAAAGACACTCTAGGCTGGTTTTGGTTGATGATGGAATGCACAAGGTTTCGGTGACATTTAAAGTAAAACCAGCTTCATGTTGAAAATAAGCAATAGATTAAATTTTTACAGCCGATAGTCATAAGTCCTTCTTGCGATGTTGAGGTATGAGGGGCTAGCCTACTATTGAAGTTGGAACTTGTTTGAGAGAGAAAATAGATGCAAGACAGCTCATATGATGTCGTAGTAGTTGGTGCTGGTAATGCTGCGTTATGTGCGGCCATCTCAGCAAAAGAGCATGGAGCTAAAGTCCTTGTCTTGGAGAAGGCCCCAGAAGACGAAAAGGGGGGTAATTCCTATTTTACTGCCGGAGGGTTCCGCTTCGTTCATACTGGCTTAGACGATGTAAGGGATGATGTCTTAGTCGATATGTCGGATGATGAAGCCGATAAAATGATCCTTCCCTCGCACGATAAACAATTTTTCTATGACACCCTTATGAAGGTGACGCGAGGGCAATCGAATGAGGATTTGGCCTGGACGCTAATTAATGGTTCCCGGCCGGCTATGGCTTGGTTGCGTGAAAATGGTGTTCGATTCATACCAATGTATGGACGGCAATCTTTCGAAGTTGATGGAAAACAACACTTCTATGGCGGTGTGAATATAGAGGCAGTTGGTGGCGGTGCAGGGCTTGTTGAATTTCTTCTTGAACGTTGCCGTAAGGTAGGAATTGATATCCGTTATGGCACAGGTGCCACTAAACTGTATCAGGATGAGAACTATCGGATCACTGGCCTGCAGGTAAGAGCACAAGGGGGCTATGAAGACATTGCTTGTAAGTCAGTTGTTCTGGCTTGCGGGGGGTTTGAGAGTAACCCTGAGATGCGTGTTAGGTATCTAGGTCAAGGTTGGGACCTAGCCCGCGTGCGAGGCACCAGGCATAATACCGGCGATGGTATTCAGATGGCACTGGACATAGGGGCTGTGCCCTATGGAAACTGGTCAGGTTGCCACTCCGTAGGTTGGGATATTTCAGCTCCACCATTTGGTGATCGATGGGTTTTAGACAATTTTCAGAAGCATTCGTACCCACTTGGTATAATGGTCAATATCCACGGTGAGCGATTTGTCGATGAGGGTGAAGATTATAGAAATTTGACATATGTGCGATTTGGAAAAGCCATTATGGGGCAACCTCATTACACATGTGTTCAGATTTTTGATCAAAAGACTACTCATCGCTTGCGTGATGAATACAGGATCAAGGAAGTCACTCACGTAAAATCCGATACAATCGAAGGGTTGGCAGAACAATTAGAGATTTCTGTAGAGGGATTAAAAAAGACCATCGAAGAATATAATGCCGCCTGTCCAGACCAGAGCTTTATTGATGCCAATTATAATCCAGCAATTTTAGATAACGTGGGCACAACAGGTATATCGCCTGCTAAATCTAATTGGGCTCTGCCCATTGATGAGCCTCCATATGAAGCATGGGTAACTACAACTGGTGTTACCTTCACTTTTGGGGGTCTAAAGATTGATGACAAAAACTGTGTTCAAGATAAAGCAGACCGAGGTATTCCTGGCCTCTTTGCGGCAGGAGAACTGGTAGGGGGATTATTTTACGAGAACTATCCCGGTGGGACAGGCTTAATGTCTGGTTCTGTCTTTGGTCGAAGGGCTGGCGAATTTGCAGCCGAATATGCCCGTACAACGAACACCTGATAGATTGGTTTTCATAATGCAAGATACCAATATGCTTGGGTTTGTGGGCGTCGGTGTAATGGGCGAAAAGATGTGTCGCAACATGGCGCAGAAGTCCGGGAAGCCTGTACTTGCCTTTGATCAAAACAAGGAGCCACTTCAGCGTTTGTCAGAATTTGGCGTTGAGAGCGCAACTGGTCTTTCAGATGTTATGGCAAGATCAGAGATGGTCTTTCTATCATTACCAGGTGAGCCACAAGTGCGAGAAGTCGTGCTTGGCCCTGGGGGGTTATTAGAAAGTGCAAAACCTGGCCAAACAATAGTTGATTGTTCGACTTGTCCTGTGCACCTTGCTCAAGAAATTGCTCAAAAAGCGAAATCAAAAGGTGTAAATTTCTTAGATGCACCAGTATCTCGCGGCACCACTGCAGCAGACAACGGAACACTCAATTTTATGGTCGGTGGTGAAGAAAAGGTTTTCAATGCCGCCAGACCGTTCATTGAAACAATGGGCGTAGATATAATTCTTTGTGGGGGGCATGGTGCAGGGCAGGCTGTAAAGCTGATGAACAATATGATTGTTGTGCAAACTGTTCATGCGATCGCAGAGGCGCTTAAAGTTGCCCAAGCGTCAGGTGCTGTTGATGGCAAGGTACTTTTTGAGACGTTAACAACTGGTTCTGCAGATAGCTTTGTTTTACGAAATCATGGCTTAAAAAGTATGCTGCCAGGTACGCATCCGCCACAGACCTTTCCGGTAAAGTATATTATGAAGGATCTTGGCTACGCGCTTGATTTAGCAAAATCATCAGGTGTTAAGATGACAGGCGCTGAGGCAACAATGGAGCTCTGTAAGCGAGCTGAAAAAATGGAATTTGGTGATCGTTATTACACAATTCTCATTGAGGCCTTGGAGTCTATTAAGTGACTAAAAATTGGGAAGTATACGCGTTCCGATACGCAGCAATGCCCGAACGTTACGAAGCTGAGCTTTTTATAGGAGGCCGGCCCGATGCGAATTGGGGAATGGATTATTTTTTTTGGATGCTGCGGTCTGGTACTGAAGTAATCGTCGTTGATACCGGTGCAAATGCAGCAAAAATGCCTGCTAAAGGACGAACTCCATTAATCTCGATCGAAGATGCTTTAGCAGGTGTCGGAGTAAAAGCCGAAGATGTTAGTCAAGTATTTCTTACCCATGCTCATTGGGATCATATCGGAAACTTAGATAGTTTTCCCAAGGCACATTTCTGGATTCAGCAGGCAGAGATGGCCTCAATTACTGGCCCAGATATGACTTTTGCTAAGATCCGTGGCGCTTATCAGGCAGATGAAGTTCAGAGACTGGTTGGTTTAGTTTACGAGGACAGGATAACTTTTTTGGACGGCGACGGATGCTTTGCTGATGGCGTCGACTATCTGCTGATGCCTGGTCATAGCGCGGGACAAACCGCCCTTCGAATAAGTACTACGTCTGGGCAGCTGCTTCTGGCTTCAGATGCGGTTCATTACTATCGGGAAGCTGCCGAAGAACTATGTTTTTTGGCTTTCAATGATGCGAAAGCAATGCTTTCGAGTCTTCGCCGCTGTAAGGCAGAAATAGCTGGTGATTGGGATAGAATGATTCCTGGTCATGACCCACAAGTTACTTGGCGTTATCCAGCTGAAACGCACCTGAGTAATGGAGACCCAGTAGCTCTTCGAGTAGATTTGGCACCAATTAAGGGACTGGAGCTTTAGTGAAATGACGAAGACTTGGAAGATATATGGAATTCGTTACGCCACGCAAAATGGACGCTTAGCCAGCCACACGTTTCTTTGGGGATCAGCTGAAGAAGAACTAGCTGGTCTCGATTATTACTCCTGGGTTTTAGTCTCCGATGATCGTGCCATAGTCGTTGATACGGGAGGGGCTGAGCGCAAAATCAAGGGACTTGGTAGGCAATGGATTGCATCACCGCTGGATGGTCTCAAAGAATTAGGTGTAGATCCAAGTAATGTAGAGGATGTAATTGTTTCACATGCCCATTGGGACCATGTAGGTGAACTTGCTGCGTTTCCCAAGGCTCGTTTTTATATGAATGATCTTGAAATGGAGAGTATCACCGGTGAGGATATGACCTTTGCCGTGATGCGAGAAGCCTATCACGCAGAGGAAGCACAGCAGCTGGTTGGGCTTGCATATGAAGATCGCCTTACGTTTCTAAGAGGGGATGGTCAGTTCGCTGATGGGATTGACTATACGCTAATCGGTGGTCATTCAGCAGGACAGATAGCTCTTACGGTTCAGACGGATCGTGGTCCCGTAGTTCTTGCAACCGATGCAATCCACTTATGGGAAGAGGTGGAAAAAGAGCGCGCTTTCCTGATTTTTCATGATCTGAGACAGATGTTAAAGGGCTACCGAAAGATGAATCAAATGGTGGCAGGCGATCTTACTCGTCTTCTGCCAGGTCATGATCCCCTTATTAAAGATCGCTATCCCATAGTTAAAAAACATGGTGATGAGCCCTTCATCTTGGACCTTGGTGGAGTTATTTAGCCAGGAATTCCAACCATCTCAGTGAGACAACGATATCTAACCGTTTCTTTTTGGTCTGACATTTCGTGAAAGCCGTCAGTTTTAAGAATTTCCCAAAAGTGATCTTGAGCTTCACGGTTTGGGAAATAAAGTTCTGGAATACCAAAGCAGGGCGCGCCTTCCGGATTTAAAGCAAGGCTCACGGAATATCGAAAACCACCAGCCAGTTTCATTGTGTCACGGACGTTTGGTCCATGAATATCTAACCAGTGATCTCGGAAAGTTTGCAAATCTATCCCGGGCTTTGGCTGGACAAAGGATATTTGTTTCAGAAATCCAGATCGAGTTGTTGGAAATGGTTTGTTCAAAGTGAGTGGGGACGTAGGTAAATTCCCATCAACAAACACAAACTCCTCCGTTGCAAATATGCGATATGGTTCGACCTTTTGCTGAAAAGTGTCGGTTGGGTTTAAACCACGCAATTCAGATGGGATTTGGGGGCTACTTGCGTACCAAAGAGCAGCCATTCCGTCCCATTTCTGGCGACTAGCATCATTTGGCTCAAATAAACTCGCCTCATACCGCCAGGCATTGGGTTCACCAGCTGCTTTTGCGTTTTCATTGCGCTCAATAACGTTTGGCATATGATTAGCATACCAATGCGCAATCATTTCATCCCTGGTGGTGGTTTCTTTGCGTTGTATTAGAGCAAAAGTTTTAACGCCTGGTGTGGGTGTTGGACGCTTTTCAAGCATTGATTTATGCGCCGGTTCGTGTTTCGAGTGCATTGATGAGCTGAGTGAGCGCAGTAGCTGCAAATCTAATCATGTTCTCTGCTCTATCGTTGTCCCCTGTTTCGAGGGTCATAGAAAGATTTTGGGAACCACATAGGGCAATGCATGAGTGGCCAGCAAGGTCTCCATATCGATTTCCAGTGGGCCCGGCGGCACCAGTTTCAGCAAGCCCCCAGTCAGAATTATGAATTTCACGTATACGGCTCGCAAGTCGAGAGGCATAAGGTTCAGAGGAAGATCGTATCCCGGCTTCATCCATCTCTTTTTGAGTTATTCCAACAAGGCCTTGCCGAGCTTGCAGTGTATAAACAACAGCGCCACCCAAAAAATATCGGGACGCACCGGGAACAGCCAGAAGTGCAGAAGAAATCAATCCACCAGCTGAGCTTTCGGCAATGGCTATTGTTTCACTGCGATGTCTAAGATGGTCAGCGGCTATGTTAGCTAGGCGCAGAAGCTCAGGATTCATAGTTCTAGGTCCCCAAAGTTAAAGTTTCTGTAAACATGGCGGTATCTGGAATAGTCTGTCAAAGTATTCCTGTATTTTATGCAACCCGAGGAGATGCTTAATGAAAGCAGAACTTGGTTATCTTGTAGCGTGTTGTGTACTTAGCTTGGTCATTTGGTTGCCCTATATCCTAGGCCGAATTTCAGCTTGGGGTCTTATTGAGGCAATGGGATATCCTGCAAAGGAATTGCCTCAGCCGGAATGGGCGTTGCGTTTGCAGAAGGCTCACAGGAACTTGACTGAAAATCTGGTTCCATTTGGGGGCCTAATTTTGGCAGCTGAAGTTGCTGGTATGACAAACGACATGACTGCTTTGGGGGCTATGATT
>VMBT01001604.1_pt1 | contig 11947 bp, 12 predicted proteins | sample 4404301 | NCBI WGS metagenome assembly VMBT01 (sample SAMN12238535, study PRJNA552566) | marine metagenome | isolation source: Coastal seawater | place: USA: coastal Georgia, Sapelo Island | collected 2008-08/2009-08
ATGACGGCCATCGCAAGCGGGCTCGCCTTGCACGGTGGACTCATCCCTTTCACCGGGACCTTCTTGATGTTCATGGAGTACGCCCGAAATGCGGTCCGGATGTCGTCCTTAATGGGCGTAGGGGCCATACACGTCTATACCCACGATAGTATTGGCCAGGGAGAGGATGGACCGACGCATCAACCGATCGAACAACTCACTAATTTGAGAACTACGCCGAATTTGTGCGTGTGGCGGCCCTGCGATGCGGTTGAGGTGCGCGCAGCCTGGTGTCATGCCATTAGCCGGCGGCGAGCGCCAACGGCACTCGTATTGTCAAGACAGTCTGTTGCACACCAAGCGCGTTCAGACGAGCAAGTGGCTTTGATCCATCGCGGTGGCTATGTACTTTTTGATCATGGCGATTCACCAGAGATCATTCTTTTGGCGACTGGATCAGAAGTTGACTTAGCGAGGACCGCGGCCGAGGCATTAGCGACTGAAGGCCGCAGCGTACGGGTAGTCTCGATGCCGTGCGCGGAAGTGTTCGCCGCGCAAGATGAGGAGTATCAGGAACAAGTGTTGCCACGATCGGTTCGTAAGCGCCTGGCTATTGAGGCCGGCCACGGCGATTACTGGCGGAAGTGGGTCGGTCTTGATGGAGATGTGGTCTCCATTGATTCCTTCGGCGCCTCCGGTAAAGGCGGTGACGTCATGGCGCACTTCGGGTTTAGTCATGAGAACGTGCTCGAAAGAGCCACAAGGTTGGCAGACAAGGGGGCTTAATGCTGAGCGTTAAAACCTTAGGCGATGTGCCGCTTGCTGGGCAGCGAGTGCTCATTCGCGAAGACTTTAACGTGCCGATCAAAGATGGGCAGGTTACCAGTGATGCAAGAATTCGAGCTGCGCTTCCCTCTCTAAGGCAACTTCTGTCGGCAGGCGTGAGCCAGGTGCTGATTGCATCCCACCTCGGACGCCCCAAAGAAGGGGTCCCTCTCGTAGAGCAACCGGATGTTACCTTGGCACCCGTGGCGGAACGACTCTCGAATTTGCTCGGCGAACCGGTTCGACTGGTTCAGGATTATTTGGGCGGCGCATCGCTGCCTACCGATCGGGTGGTGTTACTCGAAAACATTCGCCTGTGCGAAGGCGAGAAAGCAAATGACGCAGACTTGGCGAGTGAGCTTGCCCAGCTATGCGACGTATTCGTGATGGACGCCTTCGGCACAGCGCACAGAGCACAGGCATCAACGTCGGGCGTATCGGCTTTTGCACCCATCGCCTGCGCTGGACCCTTATTAGAGGCAGAGTTAAACGCGCTGAGCCGCGCGTTGGCTGCCCCTGAACGGCCGCTTGTTGCTGTCGTGGGTGGTAGCAAAGTGTCAACGAAGCTCGAAGTGCTCTCAGCGCTAAGCGAACAAGTGGATGCGCTGGTACTGGGAGGCGGCATTGCGAATACCTTCCTGGCGGCGGCTGGGCACTCGGTTGGGCAGTCGCTCTATGAGCCCGAGCTCATGGACGCAGCAAAGCGCATCATGGACAAAACGCGCATTCCCATGCCGGTTGATGTCGTGGTGGCTGATGCGTTTTCTGAAACGGCGAATATTCGTACGGTGTCCGTCGGCGACGTAGCCGACGCAGAAATGATCTTGGACGTGGGGCCACAGACGGCAGCCGCGCTCTCGGAGGAAATGGGGCGGGCAAAAACGATTATTTGGAATGGTCCGCTTGGTGTCTTCGAGATGTCGCCTTTCGCCGAGGGAACCAAAACGCTGGCAGAGGCTATCGCGGCTTCTGACGCGTTTTCCATTGCTGGCGGTGGTGACACACTGGCTGCCATCGAGCAATTTGGCGTGACCGATGCGATTAGCTACATTTCAACGGGCGGCGGCGCGTTTTTGGAATTTGTTGAGGGGAAAACGCTGCCTGCTATTGCAGCGCTTGAAGCGCTGACCGACAAGGGAAACTGACCAATTGGGATGAATGCTCAGCAGAGCGCAAGCGGTTTTCCAAAATAGGGTTGTAAATAGCGTTGTTTAGAGGGCTGCGTTTCTTGGCATTAACGCGCTGCGATAAAGCCGCGCACTGGTCAAAAGCAGACCCTTGAAAAGAGACCGTTCGCGACGAGTGTAAAAGACGATTAGGGAATACTGACTGAGAGTAGGCTCGAAGAAAAGGAAGAAAAAAAGATAAGACAGAGTTAAGACAACGGTCAGAAAAGAATGAGGCAGCGATCGATCAGCGCATTAAATCGGCGCATAGAGAGAATCCAGATAAAGAATCCATATAAAGCGCTCTGATAAAGCGCTTAGATAAAAGATAGTTAGATAAAAGATAGTCAGACATAAGATAGAAAGCACAGTAAGAGGAGAGCGGCATGGCGTTGGTAAGTATGCGACAACTGCTGGATCACGCAGCGGAACGAGGGTACGGCGTTCCGGCTTTCAACGTGAACAATCTGGAACAAATGCGAGCCATCATGGAGGGCGCCGCCGAGACAGATAGCCCGGTCATCGTTCAAGCCTCTGCTGGCGCCCGTAAGTACGCTGGGGCGAATTTCTTAAGACATTTGATATTGGCTGCCATCGAAGAATTCCCCGATATCCCTGTTGTAATGCACCAAGACCACGGCGCGTCCCCAGCTGCGTGCCAGCGGTCGATCCAACTTGGTTTTTCTTCGGTCATGATGGATGGCTCGTTGCTAGAGGATCAGAAAACGCCGGCGAGCTATGAGTACAACGTTGAAGTCACGCGGCGCACCGTTGAGATGGCTCATGCCTGCGGCGTTACTGTCGAAGGTGAACTAGGATGTTTAGGGTCCCTTGAGACAGGTGAAGCCGGCGAAGAAGATGGCGTTGGCGCTAGCGGGACCTTGTCCATGGATCAGTTGCTGACCGATCCTGATCAAGCTGCCGACTTCATCGACCAAACGGGTTGTGATGCGTTGGCCATTGCCATCGGCACCAGTCATGGCGCTTACAAGTTTTCCCGTCCGCCGACCGGCGACATCCTAGCGATTGACAGGATTAAGGCAATTCACGAAAGGATCCCTGACACTCACCTTGTGATGCATGGGTCGTCTAGTGTCCCTCAAGATTGGTTACAAGTGATCAATGAATCAGGAGGAGAGATTCCAGAAACGTATGGCGTACCTGTTGAAGAAATTCAAGAAGGCATCAAGCACGGGGTTCGCAAGGTCAATATCGATACCGACCTGCGCCTCGCCTCAACAGGTGCGATCAGGCGATTCCTGAGAGACAACACCAGCGAGTTCGACCCTCGTAAATACTTGCAAGTAGCCACCGACGCCATGAAAGAGATTGTGATCGCCCGCTACGAGGCGTTTGGCACGGCGGGCAATGCGTCGCTGATTAAACCGATCCCGCTTGATGCCATGGCGCTTCGTTACCAAGGCGCATGACAGATTCCCAGGCACGCCTGAATGATGTGTTTCCGGCTGAAGATCTGCTAACGAGCCCAGCCGATCTTCAGCATTATGGCCAAGATTGGTCAAGGTTCCTTGCACCAAACCCTTCCGTGGTCGTGTTTCCCCGAGAAAAAGCGCAGGTTGAAGCACTCGTTCGTGTTGCCAATGAGTCGGGTCTAAAGCTTGTGCCCTCCGGTGGCCGAACAGGGTTGTCGGGTGGCGCCACCGCTTGTGATGGCGAAGTGGTTGTTAGCTTCGAGCGAATGCGAGCCATTATCGATTTCGTAGAAGAGGATCAATTGGTTCGCCTTGAGCCAGGCTGTGTGACTGCCTCACTGCAACAGTTTGCCGAGTCACAGGGGCTTTACTATCCAGTGGATTTTGCTTCCTCGGGGTCGAGCCAAATCGGCGGCAACATTGCCACCAACGCCGGTGGCATCAAAGTACTGCGCTATGGATTAACCCGTGCCTGGGTGGCCGGTCTGTCGGTGGTCACGGGCCAGGGTCGAGCGATGACGCTGAATGCTGGACTCGTCAAAAATGCAACGGGTCCGGATTTACAGCAACTGTTCATCGGATCAGAAGGCATATTTGGCATGGTCACTGAAGCATGGATGCGTCTTACGAGCCAGCCAAAGTCCCTTCGGGTGATGGTGCTCGGCGTCGCTCAAATGGAGCACGCGCTGTCCGTCTTAACCCGTTGCCGACAGGCGCTTTCGCTGACTGCCTTTGAGTTTTTTTCGGCGGCGGCAGTGGACCATGTTGTTCAACATTCCGGTGAACCATCATCGCTTCCCGACGCGCCTTTTTATGTGCTGGTTGAGTACGAGTCGGACGCGCTAGTTGATCTTGGTACGGACATGTTCGAGTCGCTTTACCAAGCGGAGTTGGTGACCGATGGTGTGCTGGCTCAGAGCGAACGTGACAATCAGCGGCTCTGGCGTTACCGAGAGGGTATCTCCGAGGCTATTACGCCGAGAACGCCCTATAAGCACGATTTGTCGGTCAATATTCATCAGGCCCCAGCCTTTCTAAGGGCCGTCGATGAATTGGTCAACCGCATGGCGAGCGACGCTGAGGTCATTTGGTTTGGACACATCGGCGATGGCAATGTGCATCTCAATATTTTGAAACCCATCGATCAGACGATCGAATCATTTAAGGCAGCGTGTGAGCCGCTGGGTGATGCCATTATGGGTGTTGTGCAGCAGTTTGGCGGCAGCGTGTCGGCTGAACACGGGGTTGGATTATTAAAAAAACGCTATCTTCAATATACCCGCTCTTCCGCTGAAATCGATCAGATCAAAGTGCTGAAGCAGGCGCTGGATCCTCTGGGGGTCTTGAATCCCGGGAAAATTCTCGACCTTTAGGTCCGATTCAGAATCTTGATGTCATCGCCGTCGTCAACGATCAGCGCATCGGCGCCGCGCATGGCAAACAGGCCGCAAGTGACAACTCCTGGCCAATCATTGATCTCCGATTCTAATCGGGCGGGATCGTCGATCGTTAGGTCGTGCACATCAAGAATGGCGTTACCGTTATCGGTGATGATTCCTTCGCGCCACACAGGCGACCCTCCAATTGCGACGAGCCGCCTCGCAACCAGCGATCGCGCCATAGGTATCACTTCAATCGGTAACGGGAAAGCGCCTAGACGCTGAACTTGCTTAGACGCGTCGGCAATACAGACAAAGGTGGTTGACGCAGCCGCGACGATTTTCTCCCGCGTCAGTGCTGCCCCGCCCCCTTTAATCATATTGAAGCTGGCATCGATCTCGTCAGCACCATCGACATAGATGGAAAGCAACCCAGCATCGTTTAAGGACGCAACGGGTATGCCGTGTGAGCGCAAACGCTCGGCCGTGGCTTCAGAGCTCGCGACAGCAGCTTCAAACCGGTGGCGGTTTGGGGCCAACGCGTCGATGAAGCAATTGGCGGTCGAGCCTGTGCCCACGCCAATGATGGTTTCGGGCGTTAAAAAGCGGTCAATATAGTCGGCCGCAGCGATACCAATTTTCTCTTTGACGGATTCGGTCGTCATGTTTATTCGGGCCATTTGGAGGATCGAGGTACACTTATCACGTTAGACAAGGATGCCTCCGTGGACAAGACCATAAGAAAGATTTTGGAAGCTGACATTTATGATTTGGTGCAGGAAACGCCGCTAACGAAAGCGCCGAGACTGTCAGCAAAAGTGGGTCGAGGGGTGCTTTTAAAGCGCGAGGACTTGCAAGAAATCTTTAGCTTTAAGGTGCGAGGGGCTTACAACCTGATGCGCCAGTTACCCCAAGCAGCTCGGGTGCGCGGGGTGATTACGGCATCAGCCGGCAATCACGCCCAAGGCGTGGCGCTTGCTGGACAGACGCTGAACATTCCCGTCACTATCGTCATGGGTGTCAACACGCCCGCGATCAAGCGCGATGCGGTCAAGGCGAGAGGCGCCAAGGTCAAACTTGTTGGTGAGAATTATGATGCGGCCGCGGCTCATGCGGCCCAGCTGGCTCGAGAACGAGGATTGACCTTGATCCCGCCCTTTGATCACGAGGACGTCATTGCCGGACAGGGTACGATCGGTATGGAAATACTGCGCCAAGTGCGTGGCCCGGTCGGATCGATATTCGTGCCGGTAGGCGGCGGTGGTCTCATCGCAGGCGTCGCGAGTTACGTCAAAGCGCTTCGTCCAGAGATCAAGATTATCGGCGTTGAAGCAGAGGGTTCGGCCGGTATGACCGAGGCACTTAGCGCCGGTCGCCGGATTAAATTGCCTGCGCAGACGCTTGACCAATTCGCGGATGGCACAGCGGTAAGGCAGGTCGGCGCCAAACCCTTCAATATCGCAAGACGGCTGGTGGACGAGATGATAACCGTCTCCATCGACGAGATATGCGCAGCGATCAGGGATATTTTTGAGGACACGCGGGTTATCTCTGAGCCAGCAGGCGCACTCGCTGTTGCTGGCCTAAAGAAATGGGTAGGGCAAAAGCCCGATGGCGCAGAAGGTCAGGACATTGCTGTCGTGAGTGGCGCCAACATCAACTTTGACCGGTTAAGGCATATATCCGAGCGAACGGCATTTGGCGCAAAAACGGAACTGTTACTTGGCGTCACGATTCCAGAGAAACCCGGGAGTTTTCTCGCGTTTTGCAAAACCTTGGGTCGGCAAAACATTACTGAGTTCAACTACCGCTATTCCGGTGGGGGAGATGCGCAGGTTCTGGTCGGTATCGAGACTGGAGGGTCGCAGGGAGAGCGTCGCCCGCTGCTTAAACGGTTAACCAAACGATACCCCGTGACGGAGCTTAGCGACAACGAACTAGCGGTGCTCCATGTCCGTCATATGGTCGGCGGTCGTAGCCCTACGCTAGCGTCCGAAAGCTTATACCGGGTCGAATTCCCTGAACGGCCGGGTGCGCTGTTGAATTTTCTCGAGGGGTTGGGCGGTGAGCACAACATCACCATGTTCCATTATAGAAACCATGGCGCCGCCTTCGGCCGAGTGTTGATCGGGCTTCAAGGGGCAGAGCATCAATCGAAAGCATTAGCTCGGCGCCTGCAATCGATCGGCTATCGCTTTTGGGAGGAGTCAGAGAATCCTGCGCGTGACCTCTTCTTGTAAGGATCTTGTGCGCTCATCCACATCGTGCGCGAGGAATTGATCTTCGAAGACTAGAAGCCTTGAATCCTCGATGTGGTCGACATAGAGCTTTGCTTGAAGGTGATCGAATTCGTGCTGGAAAACGGTGGCCGTAAAACCAGTCACCTCCGTGTGCTGGGGCTTGCCTTCCCTATCGTAGTAATCAATGGCAATGCGCTGCGGGCGGACCACGAATCCGCGGAGCCCTGGAACCGACAAACATCCCTCCCAATACCCTTGGCGTGAATCGTCGAGCACCCGGATAACTGGGTTGACGTAGACGGTGAGCGGAACCGTCTCAAGGTCACCGTAGCGGTGAGGCCCACCGGGAATATGAACGAGGGCGACCTGTACCCGCTCATTAATTTGGGGCGCTGCGAGCCCAATCCCACCAGACGCAGCGAGCGTGTCAATCAGATCCTCAACGAGTTGGTCGAAGGCGGGTGAGCCGATGGACTCAATCGGGTAGGGCTCCGCTACTTCCCTCAGGGCGGGATGCCCCATTCGGATGATCTCTCTAACGGTCATGACTGGATTCCTCAAAGGATGCTTGCGAAGACACGGTGATCAATGCTTGGTCGGTTAACACAACATCGAGCGGCCGATCCCAAGGGGCAGGCGACCAATCGGACGTGATTTCTTGACCTTGATGCGCGCAGCCCACTTTCAGCGGAAGATTGGGCAGCGGAAGATTGGCGGTGTGACCTATAGCATCAAACAGTCGGTCGTAAAATCCACCGCCAAACCCTAGGCGATCGCCTTTTCGGGTATAGCCGACAAGAGGGGTCAGGATAAGATCATGGTCGGTTGGGGTAACGAGCCCAGCGGCTGTGGGCCGTGGTGTCCAAACGCCAAACTTGTCTCTCACAAAACGTGTCGATCCTGTGACGCGCTGGAACGTGAGTAAACCTTCTTCCTCTTCCGGCACCACGGGTAGGGTACAGCACTTGCCAGATTTCAGCGCCGCGCGCATGAGCGGAATAGGGTTAATTTCGCCGTCGATGGGCCAATAAAAGGCAATTGTTGATGCGTTAGTGAAGTGAGCGCTCGATAGGGCGATCTGACACAACGTGATTGATGCATGGTTTTGCTCCGCTGGCGTAAGCGCCTGGCGGTAAGCGCGCATTTTTCGGCGCATGACGTTACGTTGGCTAGCGTCCGTCATCACAGATGGCTGTACTTGGTTTCGATGAAGGCGCTGAATACGGTCATGTTGCTCTCGAGCTCAAAGGTTTGCGATCAGCTTTGGCAGCTATCGCATGAGCAAGCAAAACGTAGGGCTTGCGACGGATTGTGGGCGGCCTCGTCATTAGGCGCTCGATAAGCGACCGTTGCTGGAAGTGAGTAGTCCCCCGAGTTGCCGCTGTCGGAAAAGTCCTTGAACCCTTTGGCTCAAGGCGGTGGTCCCTAACGAACATCAGGCATCCCGCCGTAGCAGGCACGCGCAACAGTGTCGAAAAAAGACCCCCTGGTGGTTACATAAAGGGTCGAGAGCATTTCAACTGGCTAACAACCCAGGGGATCAGCAGATTATAGCAGGGTCTTTAATGCTACCGCGGGCCTTCACTGACTGTCTTGGTAGATCACTCGGAGACTAGTCTATGGACGGCGCTCAGTTTGTGCGGTTACGCCGTGTGTTTTTTAAGGCGGCCTTTTTTGATCTCACTTTCTCTGGGCGGCTCGCAAGCGTGCGAGGCACCCCCAGTGACTACCCACGAGGAAAGAGGCTGTGCAGCAAGCGGTATAGCAGTCCTAATTGGCGCTAGCGCTGTTTGAGCGTTTCAACCAAAGCGGAGATTCGGACTTCTGCGTCGGATAGGGTGAGGGCAGCGGATCCTTTTTCGCTTTCATAAGCGTCCCGCTGTTTGTTTGCGGTCAATAGTTCATTGGCAATATTGAGCGCAGCCATGACCGCAATCCGATCGAGACCCATCACCGTCCGAGCGCTTTTCACCTCTCGCATTTTTTTATCGAGATAGTGAGCAGAGTCACGCAATGCTTGAACCTCATCGGGGGGGCAGCTGACTTTAAATGACTTATCGAAGATAGAAACTGAAATGGTTTCCTGCTCAGCCATATCAGGTTTGCTCCAGCGATCGAAGACGGTTGATCATTGCCTCGAGCTTTCCTTTGACCACGAGATTCTTGTCGAGCAACTGCTTCCGTTCTTGTCGCCAACGTTGTTGTTCAAGTTCTAATGCTTGATGTTGCTGGATAAGTTGCGCGCAGAGCGTTTCGAGTTCAGCAAGTTTTGCGTTCAAAGTGGGTTGATCGTCCATACTGCTGCCCGGGTAGTGAATCGGTATTATGACCCAGCCATGACTGAGGTCAATGTGGGTGCCAAAACAACCCACTGACGCAAGTGGTAAGCTCTCAAGCAATAACCTACGAATTGACTTGATCGTATGACTCTACCCAGTGACATGTTTAATGATCTCCAGTCCGCTTTAAAGCAAGCGGGCGCAGCAATGGGCGCGAGTGAGCTGCACGGCGTGTTAACGGCCCATGCAGCCAAGAGCGGGTACGATGAGTTCGGTGCGCAATTGGCCATCAACGCGTGGCTTGATATTGAATCACCATCGGCTGAGCTGCGTCAGCGTGTTAAGACACTGGCCGAGGCAACGCGTGATCAAGTGGCGCCCTACGCTGAATATGATCTCTTGATTGTATTGCCAGCTGAGGATGCGCCGCTAAATGAGCAGTTATTCGAACTGACCTGTTGGTGCGCAGGATTCCTGTCGGGACTTGGTGAAACGAAAGGACTCATTGAGCAGTTGAAGCAAACAGAAGTGGGAGAGCTCGTTGATGATCTGCTGATGATCGCGCGAACAGGAAGCGAAATCGCAGACGGTGAGGAGAACGAACGAGATTTTGTTGAGGTGCTGGAGTTTGTTCGTATCGCAGCACTCAATATTGCGGCCGAGCTCTTTGAGCTGAAGCAGTCCTCGGTGATCAAGCACTGATCCTATGACCCACACCCATTCCTTCGATTACGTAATTATCGGCGCCGGGCTAATTGGGCTCTATACGGCGCTCGAGCTTGAACGCTTGGGTTGGCGAGGGATTATTCTCGAGCAGCGTGCAAATCCTTCACCGAGCAAGGATTCACTAATTACACCACGGTCGCTAGCCACGGCCTCGCCCCGGGTCCTTGCCATTAACCCTGCGACCATCGATGGGTTGATGGAGGTTGGCATCAGCGAGGGGCAGCTGCATCAGCAAGGGTCGGACTTTACTGGGATGGAGGTTTGGGACCGTGAATGGTCGGGCCATCTTTCATTTGACGCAAACGGTTTGATCATTGAAAACCATCGTCTTGAAGCGCTGCTGATGGCGCGGGTGGTTGAGCGCGGAATCCCTATTCGTTGGTCGGTACAGATTCGAGATTCAAAGGTTACAGAAGATGCTGCTTGGCTCGATGTAGATTCAGGAGAGCAACTAGAGTCAACATTGCTCGTTGGCGCTGACGGCGCAGAATCCCGGGTCCGAACGATATTAGGGATACCGACGGTCAATCGGCACTACGAGCAGCAAGCCGTTGTCGCGGTCCTTCGCAGCGAGGTTTCCCACGATAAGGTGGCTAGGCAATGGTTTACCGCAACCGGCCCGTTAGCATTACTCCCACTCGATGACCCGAACGGCGTAGTGATGGTTTGGTCCAGCAGTGATGGTGAGGCGATGACATCATGCCCTCCCGAGCAATTGATTGCGTTACTAGCCAGGGAAACTGACCGTGAGCTGGGGACGCTCGCACTGGTCTCAGCGCGAGCAACATTCCCGCTCAAGCTTCAGCACGCGCTTCAGTACGTCAAAGGTCGAGCTGTATTGATTGGTGATGCCGCGCACTCGATCCATCCGTTGGCCGGCCAGGGAGCGAATCTGGGGTTTGCAGATGCATCGGCGCTTGGCATGGCCATCTCCCAATCGATGCTGGAGCCGGGCGAGCTACTTGAGAAACCGCTGAGAGCGTTCGAGCAAGCGCGGCGGCGCCGTAATTTGTCGATGACATTGGCTACCGATGGCTTAACCCAATTGTTTGCTGATGGAATGCCGAGTTGGTTGCGTACTGCTCGGAGCGTTGGCATGCGGGTGCTTGACCAAGAGTCACGTCTAAAGGGTTGGCTGACAGATGCAGCCTCAGGCAAGCTTTAGTTATCGGCTCGGTCGGATCTCTGCTTGATCTAGGAAAGTTGAGGGTTTTTGTTGTTCAAAGTGACTAAGATTTAGTCTTTTGCAGCGCAAACTTCCGTAGAATGGTGGGTGAAAGCGAGCAGAGACCATTCAGAGACAATCATGCTGCAGCAAACACCATTGATTGAATGTCACCGCCAAGATGGCGCCAAGTTGGTGGACTTCTCTGGCTGGGAAATGCCCATTCATTATGGCTCCCAAGTAGAAGAGCATCACCAAGTCCGAAATCACGCTGGGTTGTTTGATGTCTCGCATATGACCCTTGTTGATGTTTCTGGCCCAGACCAAGCGGTTTACCTTAAGCGGTTACTCGCCAACGATATCGATCGGTTAGACGAGGGTCGCGCGCTTTACACGGCGATGTTGAATGCCGAAGGCGGCATCATTGATGATCTAATCGTGTATCGACGGGAAAAGGATTATCGACTCGTCGTCAATTGCGCAACAAAAGAGAAAGACGTGGCGTGGATGCGTCAGCATGCTGAAGCGTTTGACGTCTCGGTCGAGACACCGAGCGATTACGCCATTATCGCCGTGCAGGGGCCGGAAAGTCGAAAGGTGTTGAGCGCTGTGCTTCCCGAGAGGGATGTGGCTGCGTTAGGCGCCCTAAAGCCTTTTTCTTTCTTCGAGCGCGAAGGCGCGCTCTTGGCCAGAACGGGCTACACCGGTGAGAGCGGATTTGAATGCATCGTGGAGGCGAGTGAAGGCGTGGCGCT
>VMBT01001607.1_pt1 | contig 11942 bp, 9 predicted proteins | sample 4404301 | NCBI WGS metagenome assembly VMBT01 (sample SAMN12238535, study PRJNA552566) | marine metagenome | isolation source: Coastal seawater | place: USA: coastal Georgia, Sapelo Island | collected 2008-08/2009-08
CGCCGGTGGGGACCTCCCTCCGGTGGGTTCGCCGAACGGGATGTGGTTCCTCCGGTCTGCGTGAGCCAGACGATCCCCCCGACCCTCGCCATCCGGCCCGGGCGCCCGAACCCACCGATCCGCTCCCGCGGAGCCAGGAGACCCTGATGTCCAACACCGTCCTTGACACGCCCATGCCCACCTTCGCCGAACTGGGTGTGCCCAACGAGGTCTGCGAGGCGCTCGCCGCCCGCGATGTCGTTCGACCATTCGCCATTCAGGCGGCGACCATCGCTGACGCTCTCGCCGGCCGCGACGTCTGCGGAGCCGCTCCAACCGGATCGGGTAAGACACTCGCCTTCGGCGTGCCGCTTGTGGCGCTCACCGAGCGTGGGCGCCCCCATCACCCGAAGGCACTCGTGCTCGCCCCCACCCGGGAGCTCGCCGACCAGATCAGCGACGAGCTGTCATCCCTCTCGCGACGCGTCCGCATCGCCCCCGTCTACGGCGGGGTCGGCTACGGCGCTCAGACCAAGGCGCTGAAAGCAGGAGTCGACATCCTCGTCGCCTGCCCCGGTCGTCTCGAGGACCTCATCGCTCAGGGCCGCGTTCGCCTCTCCGAAGTTGAGCGAGTGGTGCTCGACGAAGCCGACCGAATGGCCGACATGGGATTCATGCCAGCGGTCCGTCGCATCCTTGACCTCACCACGGCGCGCCGTCAGACCGTGCTGTTCTCCGCCACCCTCGACGGTGATGTCGCACGCCTCATCAGCGAGTACCAGAACGACCCGGTGCGCCATGAGGTGGCTCCCGACACCAGCGATGTGGTTCCGGCTGAGCATCTCTTCTGGACGGTTCCCCGCACCGAGCGGACCGCGCTGCTCGCCGATGCCCTCCGCACCGTGTGGCCGGCGATCGTCTTCTGCCGGACTCGCCACGGCGCCGACCGGCTCGCCAAGCAACTGTCGAACGCCGGGGTATCCACGGTCGCCATCCACGGAGGTCGCAGCCAGCAGCAACGCACTCGAGCCCTCGAGGACTTCACCCGCGGTCGCGTTCAGGCGATGATCGCCACCGACGTGGCCGCCCGCGGGATCCATGTCGACGATGTCGCCACCGTCGTCCACTTCGACGTGCCCGAGGATCACAAGGCCTACATCCACCGATCGGGGCGCACCGCCCGCGCCGGCCGAGGAGGTCTCGTGGTCTCACTCATCGAGCCGAACGGCTCGAGAGCCGCGCGGCGCATGCAACGCGAGGTCGGTATCGAGGCCGAGATCACCGCTCCCAACCTGTCGGCGATCGCCTCCCACGGCGATCCCTCCCGCGCGCTCCCGCGGCCCGCTGAGCGGACACGGGTCGAGCAGCCGACGCCGTCGGGTCATGGCGCGCCCCGCCGGAATCCGAAGCCCAACCGCAACGGCAAGCCGAACGGGCATGCCAAGTCGCACGGCAACGGAAAGTCGAGCGGTTACAGCAAGCCGAACGACGCGAAGCAGGACGGCAACGATGGCTCCCGGCGGTCGAAGGCGCGCGCGTCGGGACGGCCCGACCCCCGCACTGGTCCTGGTGGACCGAAGGGGTCCGCGCGTCGGTCGTCATCGCCTGGTGGACAGCGCCACAAGCCGAAGGCCGGCGCGGGTCGACCCGGTCAACAGCGACGCTCACGCCCCGCCCGCTGAGCCCAGACGCGACACACCCCCGGGCCCCTCATCGGTGACCCGGGGGTGCCCCTACCCCGCACGAGCGGGACGGGCGGGCGGTCGCTGCGTCAGATCGCCTGAGCGCCTTCCTCGCCCGTGCGGATACGCACCAGTCGATCAACGGGGGTGACCCAGATCTTGCCGTCACCGATCTTGCCGGTAGCGGCCGACGAGGTGATCGCATCGACCACCTGATCCGCCTGAGTGTCGTCGACGACGACCGACAGGCTGACCTTCGGCACGAAGTCGATCTGGTACTCGGCGCCACGGTAGGTCTCGGTGTGACCCCCCTGACGGCCGAAGCCGCGCACCTCGGTGACGGTGAGCCCGGCGATGCCGATCGCCTTGAGGGCGTCCTTCACGTCGTCGAGTTTGAACGGCTTGATGACTGCGGTGATGAGTTTCATGACTCTCCTTCGTTCTCTCTGTGTCGTCCGGATCAGGCGCCGGTGGTGACGGTCTCGTTGGCGTAGCCCTGGAGCCCGTGCTCGAGGACATCGAGACCCTGGGTCTCCTCCTCGGCGCTGACCCGCAGGCCGATGGTGGCCTTCAGGATCCCGAACAGGATCGCGGTGGTGGCGGCGACCCAGGCGGCGATGATGACGACCATCACGATCTGCATCGCGAGCTGGTCGAACCCACCGCCGTAGAACAGGCCCGCGTCCTCACGGCCGAGGAAGGCGTCGTCGTACTTGGCGAAGAGGCCGATGGAGAGGGTTCCCCAGATACCGACCACACCGTGCACCGAGATCGCGCCGACCGGGTCGTCGATGCGAACCGAGTCGAAGAAGATCACGGAGAACACGACCAGCACACCGCCGACCGCGCCGATGATCACCGCGGGAAGCGGGTCGACCGCGCCGCACGGAGCGGTGATGGCGACGAGACCGGCGAGCGCGCCGTTGCCGATCATCGCGAGGTCCGGCTTACCGGCCTTCACCCAGATGGTGACCGCGGCCATGAACGCGCCGGCCGCCGCTGCGAGCATCGTGTTGACACCGACCGACATGACGTACTGGTCGGCGGCGAGCTCGGAGCCGGGGTTGAAGCCGAACCAGCCGAGCCACAGGATGAACACACCGAGGATGGCGAACGGGATGTTGTGACCCGGGATCGCGCGCGGGCGTCCGTCGGGCCCGTACTTACCGAGGCGTGGACCAAGGAAGAGCGCGCCCATGAGCGCGGCCACACCGCCGGTCATGTGCACGATCGCTGAGCCGGCGAAGTCGGAGTAGACGGCGTCGCCGATCGACATGTTGGCGATGAGACCCCCGCCCCACGTCCAGTGCACGACCACCGGGTAGATGAACGCGCACATGACGGCCGAGAAGAACAGGTAGGCGCTGAACTTGGTGCGCTCCGCCATGGCTCCCGAGGCGATCGTCACGGCGGTCGCGGCGAACACGGCCTGGAAGAAGAATGTCGTCGCCGGGCTCAGCCCGCCGTCGATGGCCGAGTAGTCGTCGTAACCCGAGAGCAGGAAGTTCTCGGTGCCGATCCAGTCGCCGCCCGCGCCGAAGGCAAAGGCGTAACCGGTGGCGAAGAAGGCGAGGATGCCGATGACGGCATCGGCCATGTTCTTCGCGAAGATGTTGACGACGTTCTTCGCGCGAGTGAGGCCCGCCTCGACGAGGGCGAAGCCTGCCTGCATGAAGAACACCAGGATGCCGGCGATGAAGACCCACAGGTTGTCGAGGACAGCCTGCACCTCCTCGGGGGTGAGCTCCTGGGCGAAACCGACATTCGGTGTCAACGCGAGCAGAGCGAGCGTGCCACCGAGGCCGGAAGTGATACGTAGTGCACGTTTGCGCACGGTTCCTCCTCTATGGGTAGACGGGTAGGGGGCGTCCGAGGCCTCGTTGCCCGAGGACGATGTGAACGTAGAACCCCGTCGTTTCACGACTGTCGCCCGAATGTTTCGTGTCTGTGACCAGTGCGTGAGGCCAGCGGAGCTCGCGGTCAGGCGGCGTCGACGAGCATCCAGCCGCGACGACGCACGGTCAGCACCCGATCGGCGCCGACCGCCCGACGCACCGCGACCACCAAAGAGTCGCAACGGCGCTCGCTGAGATCGGCCACGCCCACAGCTCGAGCGAGCTCTGAGCGGCTCACCACTCGACCCGATCGCGCGGCCAAGGCGTCCAGCACGGCCCGCTCCTGCGGGGTGAGCGGTCCCAGGGGAGGGAATGCGCCACCCACCACACCCTCGGGAGGTTCCGTCGCGAGGGCAGCGGTGACAGGAGCGGGCCGTGACACGGGGACAGATTCGCTGCCCGGGATGACCGCAGTGTTGGCGCAGTGTGAACGGTGTGTTTCATCACGGACACCGACATCGATGCGCCATCGGGGTGCAACCGCGGGCAGACTCGTCCTATGGACCTCACGTACCCCACCGACGCCGAGGAGTTCCGCTCCGAGATCCGCTCCTGGTTGGAGACCAACCTGCCGTCTGGCTGGTTCGAACCGGGTTTCGAGATGAGCGACGAGGTGCGGCGCGAGTTCAACGCGCAATGGCCGTCGAAACTCTTCGCCGGAGGCTGGATCTGCGCCACATGGCCTACCGAGTACGGCGGCAAGGGTCTCACCACCATGCAGGGGGTCGTTCTCGCCGAGGAGTTCGCGCGGGCGCGAGCTCCTATGCGAGGCGACTTCTTCGGTGACACCCTCGTTGGCCCGACCCTGTTGCAGTGGGGAACCGAGGAGCAGAAGCGGGAGTTCCTCCCCGGAATCTTGAAGGGCGAGACCCGGTGGTGTCAGGGTTTCTCCGAGCCCAACTCCGGCTCGGACCTCGCGAGCCTGAAGACCACCGCTGTGCTCGACGGCGACGAATGGGTCATCAATGGTCAGAAGGTGTGGACCACGCAGGGGCATCACGCTGACTACTGCTTCCTGCTCACCCGGACCGATCAGAGCGCCCCGAAACACGCGGGCATCTCCTATCTGCTCGTACCGATGCGCCAAGACGGGGTGGAGGTGCGCGGCATCACCCAACCCGACGGCACCGCCGAGTTCTGCGAGGTGTTCTTCACCGATGCCCGGTGCCCGGCCGACAACGTCGTCGGTGGCGTCAACAACGGCTGGAAGGTCGCCAACTCCACCCTCGCCTTCGAGCGCGGTCAGTCGGCCACCACCGGCTACCGACGATTCGAGGAGGAGTACCGCCTGCTCGTTGAGGCGGCGCGCGCCAACGGCGCGATCAACGACGCGCTCATCAGACAGCGACTCATGCAGTACTTCACGAAGATCCAGATCCTTCGAATCAATGGGCTGCGCAATCTGTCGGCGGCGCTGAGCGGATCGAAGGACATGGGGACTATCGCTCTCGGTGTCACCAACAAGATGTTCTGGTCCGAGATGCACCAGCGGGCGATGGAACTCGCCCTCGACATCTTCGGTGCGGAGGCCATGCTCGTCGACAGCGGTCCCGAGGGCGGTTCGTGGCCAGGCGCCATGCGCGAACGACGCCGCGAGGGTTACCCGGTGAGCGGCATGATGTCGGCCTTCTTCTTCTCCCGCTCCGAGACCATCTGGGGTGGCACCAGCCAGATCCAGAGAAACATCGTGGGTGAGCGCGTGCTCGGGCTCCCGAAGGAACCTAAGCCCGGCTGATCACTTCATGAGCATCGAACCGGACGCCACCAGGGAGCGTCTCGTCACCGGACCCTTCATCGCGGTGACGACCGCGCTGTTCCTGCAATTCATGTTCGTCGGAATGGTCATCGTGATCATTCCGCGATTCGTTGAGCTGCATCTCGGCGCCGGTGAGTTCGGTATCGGTCTCACCCTCGTCGCCTTCGCCGGAGCGGCCGTGGCGTGCCGGCCCGCGATCGGTCCGCTCAGCGACCGCTTCGGGCGGCGTGCCCTCATGCGCGCCGGAGCCCTCATGTGCGCCGGCGCGGCGCTCCTCGCCGGCCTGTCACCGAACCTCGGTGTCTTCCTCGCTCTCCGCGCCGTGATGGGAGTCGGCGAGGCGGTGGTGTTCGTCGCGGCCTCGAGCCTCATCGCTGACCTCTCCCCGGAGGGACGCCGTGCCGAGGGCGCGAGCTACCTCTCGGTCGCGGTCTTCACCGGGGTCGGCATCGGACCGATCGTCGGGGAGTGGTTCCTCGGCGATGACCATTACACCCGCACCTTCACCGCCGCCGCGGTCTTCGCCGTGATCGCCGCCATCTCGGTGTTCCGCGTGCCGCCGAGGGTCGACCGGGTGGCCGACGGGCCGACTCGGGGATTCACGCTCATTCATCGTGCCGCGCTCTGGCCCGGTGTGGTCCTGGCCTGCGCGATCGCCTCATTCGCCTCGTTCGGCGCCTTCATCCCCGACCACGCCCGATCCGTCGGACTCGCCGGGGCCGGCGGACTGTTCGCCGTGTACAGCGGGGTGAGCCTGATCATCCGCATCTTCGGCGCTCGCATCCCCGAGCTGATCGGACTGCGCACCTCGGCGAGCATCGCGCTCGCCAGCCTCGCCGTTGGACTCGCCCTCCTCGCCGCGGTTCCCTCCGCGTGGGCGCTCTGGCTGGCCGCTGGCATCACCGGCGCCGGAATGGCCCTCAACTACCCACCGTTGTGGGCCCGTGTGGTCGACAGCGTCGAGCCGCACGAGCGCACGGCGGCGGTCAGCTCGTTCACCATGTTTTTCGAGGTGGGCAACATCGTCGGTGGACTGTCTCTCGGCATCGTCGCCGAACTCGCCGGGAAGCGCAGTGGTTTCGCCGGGGGAGTGGTGATGGCCCTCATCGGTCTGGTGGTCGTGTGGACCCTGCTTCCCGACCGGAACCCCGCTCGTGCCGAAGCGCCGACCGTGCCCTCCGCCCCGATCCGCTGAATCACGTTTCCCCGATGTGAAGACCGCGTGCGGTCGGACCACCCCGGTCGGCCTCACCCCGTAACGTCTCGGGGATGGACGAGTTGCTCGGAGCCGATGGCCGGCCGCGCCCGGCTGCAGCCGAACTACTCCGCATGCTCTCGTCGCTCGAACCCGATGCCCTCCTGGAACGTCAACGGGCCGCCGAGGCCGAGATCCTCACCATGGGGATCACGTTCACCGTGTACTCCGACGGCGAGGACATCGACCGGGCCTGGCCGTTCGACGTCGTGCCGCGGATCATCGACGGCGTCGAATGGGACTCGGTGTCAGCCGGGCTCGCCCAGCGGTTGCGGGCGCTCAACTTGTTCATCGATGACATCTACAACGACCGGCGGATCATCGCCGATGGGGTGTTCCCCGAAGAGCTCCTCACCGACTCCGTCAACCTCCGCGAGCAATGCCGAGGAATGCGCCCGCCGAACGGGGTATGGGCTCACATCTCCGGCTCGGACCTCGTTCGGCACGCCGACGGCGACCTCTACGTGCTCGAGGACAATCTTCGGGTGCCCTCCGGGGTGAGCTACATGCTCGAGAACCGGGCGGTCGCCAAACGAACGTTCCCCGGACTTTTCGAACGTCAATCGATCCGACCGGTCGACTCCTACACCGACGAGCTCAACCGACTGCTGCGGGCGGTCGCGCCCGACGGGGTCACGGACCCGCAGATCGCGGTGCTCACCCCGGGCGTCTTCAACTCGGCCTACTTCGAGCATTCCTTCCTCGCCCAGCGCATGGGGGCCGAACTTGTCGAGGGCATCGACCTCACCGTCGGCGAGGACGACCACGTCTACATGCGCACGGTCGACGGACCGGAGCGGGTCGACGTGATCTACCGACGGGTCGACGACCTCTTCCTCGACCCTCTCGAGTTCCGCCCCGACTCACTCATCGGGGTGCCCGGCCTGATGAGGGCCTGGAGGGAGGGCCACGTCACGATCGTCAACGCACCCGGGGCTGGCGTGGCTGACGACAAGGTCGTCTACGCCTGGGTGCCCGACATCATTCGCTACTACCTCGCCGAGGACCCGATCATCGCGAACGTGCCGACCTGGCGCTGCATGTATGACGACGAGCGGCGCCACGTGCTCGACAACCTGCGCGAACTCGTCGTGAAACCTGCGAACGAATCCGGTGGGTACGGCATCCTGATCGGCGACCGGGCCACCGACGAGCAACTCGCCGCGTCCCGCGCGGCCATCGAGGCCGATCCCCGCAACTGGGTCGCACAGCCCATCCTCGACCTCTCGACCGTGCCGACCGTTATCGACGGAGCGCTCGCTCCCCGCCACGTCGACCTGCGCCCCTTCATCCTCACCCGCGGCGTCGCGCCTGGTGAGAGCTACGTCACCCCGGGAGGCCTCACACGAGTCGCCCTTCCCGCAGGGTCGCTCGTGGTGAACTCGTCGCAGGGCGGCGGATCGAAGGACACCTGGGTGGTCGACCTCCCCGAGGCGGTTCGCTGATGGCGCTCCTCGCGCGGGTCGCCGAACGCCTCTACTGGGGTGCGCGCTACTGCGAGCGCGCCGAGGACACCGCTCGAGTGATCCGGGCGTTCAACGACCAGTTCGTCGACTTCCCGGTGAGCGAGGGCATGCGATGGGAACCTCTCGCGGCGATCACCGGAAGCCCGGCTGAGGTGCCGCCTGACGCGACCGATCTCGGGGAGGCCGCCGTGCTTCGCGCGCTCATCGCGGATCCGGCCAATCCGTCGAGCATCGCCTCCTCGGTCGAAGCCGCCCGGGAGAACTTACGCACCACGCGCGAGGTCGTCCCCCGCGAGGCGTGGGCCGCGGTGAACCAACTCGCGCGGTTTGCTCGCGCCGAGAGCCCGCACGCCGTCGGCCGGCAGAGTCGCGACTGGTTCCTTGGTCGGGTGATCGAGATCAGTCGGCGGCTCGACGGGGTGCTTGAGTCGACCATGTCGCGCGACGCCGCCTACCGGATGTGGCGTATCGGCCGACTCGTCGAGCGGGCCGACATGACGACCAGAGTCCTCGGTGTGCGCGCCGCGTCAATCCTCGACACCGGTGGCGAGGGGCGCCGACTTGAGGAACTTCAATGGATGGGAGTGCTCCGTTCGGTGAGCGCTCTGCAGATGTACCAGCGGGCCGTCCGCGGACCGATCGAGGCCGAGCAGGTGCTGCGATTCCTCATCCTGCACGAACCGTTCCCGCGATCGGTGCGCAGCTGTGTGGCTGACCTGCGGAACGAGATCGGTCATCTCTCAGCGCGAGCCGAACTTGTCGGACTGCTGGACGCCCTCGATTCTGCGCTGTCATCCTGCGACCCCGACGCGATGGATGGGGCCGCGATCGACGCGGCGATGGACACCCTGCAGTTGGCGCTCGGAGACCTCCACCGTGGCATCATCGAGGAGTTCGCTTCCTGACCGGACGCGACATCGGACAGTCGTCATGATCGATCATTCCCCGTCGCGGTCGCCGTTCGCCTCCGACAGCCGCCCACCGCTCCCGTTCGCTGGTTCCGAGCGCGTCGACCGAGTGATCAGCGACCTGCTCGCCGATCCAACCCAGCTCGGCCGATGGCGAGACCGCTGCGATCGCCTGCTCGCCGCTGAGGGCGCTGGTCACCTGGTGCACGACCTTCCGGTGCGCGCCGACGGGCGCACCGCCGCCCTGGAGAGCCGACCATGGCGCCTCGATCCGATCCCATTGGTGCTCGACACCACGGTGCACGGATGGTTGAGCGCGATGGTGGTGGAGCGCGTCCGGGCGCTCGAGGCTTTGCTCGTCGACCTGCACGGGCAACGGGACCTCATTCGCTCCGGCATCGTGCCTCCCGAGGCGCTCCACGGCTCGGGCCGTTACCGCTCGGACGCCGTCGGCACCTCACCCCGTCGGTGGCTGACCACATACGCCGTCGATCTGATGCAGACCGCGGATGGGGTCTGGCACATCGTCGGTGACCTCACCGACGCGCCCGTCGGACTCGGCTACGCGCTGCTCGACCGCTCGGTCCTCTCGCGCACCGTGTCCCACCTGATGTCAGCGCACGGGGTCGCGACCCTCGGTCGGTTCCCCGCGGCGATGCGGCGGGCACTCGCCTCGGCGAGCGAGGAGGAAAGCCCGAGAACGGTGGTGTTCTCCGGTGGCATCGACCACCCGTCGTATATCGAGCAGGCCTACCTCGCTGTGCAACTCGGGGTGCACCTCGTCGAAGGGGCCGACCTCGTCGTGCGTCAACGGAGACTTTGGCTTCGGACCCTCGATGGACTCGAGCCCATCGATGTCGTCTACCGGCGCCTCGAGGATCGATCGGTCGATCCACTCGAGGTCGCCTCCGTCGGCAACGTCGGGGTGCCGGGGCTCCTCCTGGCCGTCCGATCCGGAGGGGTCGCTCTCGCGAACGCCCACGGAAGTGGCGTCGTCGAGGCCGAGTCGATGCGGGGTTTCCTCGACCAGGCACTTGCCGCCATTGCCTCACCGACCGCCGCGATCTCACAGATGGTCAACCGGGGGGCGGCGCCGATGCCCGTCCCGGTCATGGGGGATCGCGGTCCGACGAGCGCTGGGGTGGTGCTGCGAATGTTCGCCGTTGTCGACGACGGCACCGTCACCGTGTTGCCCGGCGGGTCTGGGCGAGTGCTCGCCCCGGGTGACGATCCCTCATTCCCCACGGCCTGCCTTGCCAAGGACGTCTGGGTCGTCGGAGCGCAGGACCCGCCGACGACCACCTGGCGCTTGCCGCAGGTCGACCTCGCGAGCTCGGTGCCGACGAGGGCAGCCGATGCCCTGCACTGGATGAACAGGTACGCCGAGCGAGCGGAAGTGGCGGCCCGGGCGATCAGGACGATCGACGCCGCCTTCGATCAAGACGTTGCCCTACTCACCGACGATGAGGGGGCGCGGGTGACCTCCGCTGAACGGATCCTGACCGCGGTGCTCCGCTCCGAGCAACCGTCGGCCGCGTTGGTCGACCCGGTCTCGGCGATCGAGACGGCGATGGCGACCGCCGGCAGCGGACTCGTCGGCACGATCGGCGTGATGCTCACCGAGGCGACCACCGTTCGCGAGTACCTGTCGACCACCACCGGTCGAGTGCTCGAGCACCTCGCCCGGCTCCGCGGTCGCTTCGACCTTGGCGCCCCCGACGTCGACGATCTCGACGCCGCCCTCGCGGACTTCGCCGCTATCGCTGGACTCTGGAATGAGGGAACGGTGCGCGGACCGGCGTGGCGACTGGGTGACCTCGGCCGCCGGCTTGAGCGCGTTGCGGTGGTCCTCGATCTCGTCGAGGTGGGACTCGACAACTCGGACGCGGGAACGGTCGACCCCGGGTCACCCGCCGCGTGGTCGATCGAGGTGGTGCTCGCCTCCCTCGAGAGCCTCGTCGCCTACCGACGTCGCTATCGCAGCGACGTCGAAGCTGACCGCGCCGCCGATCTCTTGATCCGCGACGCCAGCAATCCGCGCTCGGTTCGCGCCGCGCTCGAGACCGTCGTCGCTCATGCCCGCGCCGCTGGCTGGGACGAGGGGGAACGGCTCGCCACCGAGGCGATCGGACATCTCGAGCGACCGACCGTGGAGTGCGTCGAGGCCGTGCGTCCCCTCGTCGAGGAGATGTCGTCGGGCATCGTTCGGCGTTGGTTCTCGGCTCCGGTCAACCCGGTGCCGATGGCACCGACGGGCTGGTGGTGACGGTGACGCTTCGCTATCGGATCAGACACTCAACGACGTATTCCTACGCCTCGGAGATGACCGACGGGTACACCGTTGGCGTGCTCGCGCCCCGCGAAACCGGCCATCAACGGGTGCGCTCCCACCACCTCGAGGTCGACCCCGAGGCCGACGAAGTCGATGAGCGCTTCGATCAGTTCGGCAACCGCGTGACCCAGCTCGGTCTTCATCAGCCCCACGACCGACTCGAGGTCGTGTCCTACGCCGAGGTCGACGTCGACCCGACCCCGGAACCGCGCGACGACCGACCCTGGGAGGAGGTCGTCGAAATCGCTGCCGGCCTCACGGGTGATGACGCCATCGACATTCGACCCTTCCGAGCGCCGTCACGACATGTCGACACCGTCGTCGGGGGAGACCTTGGACGTCTCGTCGGTGAGACGTTGCTCCCGGGAGAGGGCATCGTCGCCGCGGCCCGACGGCTCTGCACGACGATCTTCGAGACCTTTGAGTTCGATCCCGGGTTCACCGAGGTCAGCACACCGGTGGCGCAGGTCGCCGAGGCCCGACGCGGGGTATGCCAGGACTTCGCCCACCTCGCGCTCGCGGTGCTCCGGTCGGTCGGTCTGCCGGCTCGCTACGTGAGCGGATACATCGAGACCGAGGCCCCGGCCGGATCGGCCCGTCTCGTCGGTGCCGACGCCTCACACGCCTGGTGCTCGGTGTGGACACCGAGTGACGGTTGGGTCGATCTCG
>VMBT01001608.1_pt1 | contig 11940 bp, 9 predicted proteins | sample 4404301 | NCBI WGS metagenome assembly VMBT01 (sample SAMN12238535, study PRJNA552566) | marine metagenome | isolation source: Coastal seawater | place: USA: coastal Georgia, Sapelo Island | collected 2008-08/2009-08
GAGCGGGCACTGTTATCATCTCTGCGCAGATTGAAGAAGAAATCAGTCAATTGGATGCTGACGAGGCGGATCTTTTCCTCAATGAAATGGGCCTGGACGAACCGGGCTTGGATCGTTTGATCCGTGCCGGATACGCGCTTTTGCAATTGGAGACGTATTTTACCGTGGGACCAAAAGAGACCAGGGCCTGGACAATTCGAAAGGGAACACCGGCTCCGCAGGCCGCAGGTGTCATTCACGGAGATTTTGAACGCGGTTTTATTCGGGCAGAAACGATTTCTTATATTGACTATATTTCGCTTCAGGGGGAACAGGGGGCGAAAGAGGCCGGAAAAATGCGAGTTGAGGGAAAATCATACATTGTTCAGGACGGAGATGTTCTGCATTTTCTTTTCAATGCATAGAAATTGTGCACAGTATGAGCACCAGTTTTCTGAGGAGTAAATGCGCAGCCAAGATGGTGTCTTCGAATTAACTGAATGTTAACTTTAAAGCCGGCATATTGATCTGCGAAACAGCTTCGATTCTACGACTGTGGGCCAGTAAAACTAGCCAAAAGATGGGTGTTTTACCCACAAAGAATATCCACACATACTACTAGTTATAGTGTTTGGGTTACACTGAATCACAATTTGTAGTGTTTATCGTGGGATTTCTTTGAATGTGCAGATCCCATGTCGTCCTTGTGTTTTAGGGAATCAATCCCTTGTGGTTTTACGTGACGATTGATGTAAATTATCAGGCCATCTCGTTAAGTATGCGCGAAATATAGGTATTTATTATCGCGACAGATACGGTAACCAGTGTCACTAAAAACCTGAGGCTGCGTTGGTATGCTGACTGCAATAAATCACAAAGGATCGTCAAGATAAAATATTTGCAAATATTCCCAAAATTTTATCTTGACCATCACCGCCAAAATACGCCAGATTGTATCGGCGAGGATCAAAACCACAAAATATAGTAGGTTGACGCATGGGGGCCGGGGCCGTTGGAAACAACGCGGGCGGGGTTCATGTGCCCAGTGCGCGTCACTTAATTACTGGCGGTGGAGGTCCTAGAAAAACACAAAAAGCGATTAGGTAAGGCGGGAAAATGAAAATAGAAAGAAAATTCACAAAAGCGGGGCAAGATGCATACGCAGACTTGGAATTTATTACAACGGCGTCGGAAATTCGCAACCCTGACGGGACCATCGTGTTCCATTTGGATAATGTAGAGGTTCCCACGTCTTGGTCTCAGGTGGCAAGTGATATCATCGCTCAGAAATATTTTCGTAAGGCAGGCGTTCCGGTTGAATTGAAAAAGGTGCGTGAAAAGGGGGTTCCAGAATTTCTGTGGCGCTCTGCACCCGCGTCAAAGGATACGCCCTTGGTTGGGGAAACGTCGTCCAAGCAGGTTTTTGATCGTCTTGCCGGTGCCTGGACCTATTGGGGATGGAAGGGCGGTTATTTCAGCACTGAAAATGACGCGCGCGCGTACTATGACGAAATGCGCTACATGTTAGCCACACAGCGTGCGGCACCAAACAGCCCGCAGTGGTTTAACACTGGGTTACATTGGGCCTATGGAATAGATGGGCCGAGCCAAGGTCATTTCTATGTGGACTTTGAGACCGGTAAACTTGTCAAATCCAAGTCTGCATATGAACACCCGCAGCCGCATGCGTGCTTTATTCAATCGGTAAGCGATGATCTTGTGAACGAAGGAGGCATTATGGACCTCTGGGTGCGCGAGGCGCGTCTGTTCAAATATGGCTCAGGAACCGGCACGAACTTCAGCTCTTTGCGGGGGGATGGCGAACCTTTGTCCGGAGGGGGGCGGTCCTCTGGGCTGATGGGCTTCCTGAAAATTGGCGATCGTGCAGCGGGGGCCATCAAATCCGGCGGCACGACGCGTCGGGCGGCGAAAATGGTGATCTGCGATGCAGACCATCCAGACATTGAAGAATTCATCAATTGGAAAGTTAAAGAAGAGCAGAAAGTCGCCAGCATCGTCGCCGGCAGCAAAATGCACGAGGCCAAGCTGAACGAAATATTTGCTGCGATTGGCCAATGGGATGGCTTAGCAGAAGACGCCACGGATCCGTCAAAGAATGCAGCCCTGAAATCGGCGATCCGTGCCGCAAAAAAGGTTTCCATTCCAGAGACTTACGTAAAGCGGGTGTTGGATTATGCGAAACAGGGCTATTCAAGCATTGAATTCCCGACCTACGATACGGATTGGGACAGTGAAGCTTATGCATCGGTTTCTGGGCAGAATTCCAATAATTCAATCCGTGTGACGGACGCATTCCTGAGGGCCGTTGAAGCAGGTGAAACGTGGGATCTAATCAACCGCACTGATGGAAGCGTGGCCAAAACACTTGACGCACGGAAGCTCTGGCAGGACGTGGGGCATGCAGCTTGGGCATGTGCGGATCCGGGCATCCAATATCACGATACTGTAAACGCATGGCATACATGCCCCGAGGACGGGGAAATTCGCGGGTCAAACCCGTGTTCGGAATATATGTTCCTTGATGATACGGCGTGCAATCTAGCATCAATGAACCTGCTGACCTTCTTGAAGGATGGCAAATTTCAGGCGGATGATTACATCCATGCCACCCGGCTTTGGACGGTGACGCTGGAGATTTCAGTGCTCATGGCGCAATTCCCGTCAAAAGAAATTGCCCAAAGAAGTTTTGAATTCCGTACTTTGGGTCTGGGATATGCGAATATTGGCGGGCTTCTGATGAATATGGGCTTGGGCTATGACAGCGATGAGGGGCGCGCGCTTTGTGGTGCGCTGACGGCAATCATGACAGGCGTGTCCTATGCCACCAGTGCGGAAATGGCGGGCGAACTGGGACCGTTCCCGGGATATGCGAAGAACAAGGCGCATATGTTGCGGGTGATCCGTAACCATCGCAACGCGGCGGCCGGTAATGCCGAGGGATATGAGGGTTTGGCGATAAAGCCCGTGCCATTGGACTGCGCCAATTGCCCAGATCAGGATCTTGTGATGCTTGCGCAGTCAAGCTGGGACGAGGCCTTGGCGCTTGGTGAGAAACATGGGTTCAGAAATGCGCAGACTTCTGTGATTGCACCGACGGGCACGATTGGTCTTGTGATGGATTGTGACACGACCGGCATTGAACCTGATTTTGCCCTTGTAAAGTTCAAAAAGCTTGCAGGCGGTGGGTATTTCAAAATCATCAACCAATCTGTCCCGGCAGCCTTGGAAAAATTAGGATATGGCAGCGCTGCAATTGAGGAAATCGTCTCGTTTGCGGTCGGCCACGGTACGCTTGGAAATGCACCCGGCATCAATCACACCAGCCTCATCGGCCATGGATTTGGGCCATTGGAAATCGAGAAGATTGAAAACGCGCTGGCAAGTGCCTTTGATATTCGGTTTGTGTTCAATCAGTGGACGCTTGGGACAGAATTCTGCCAAAAGGTGCTCGGTATTCCTGAGGCGAAACTCAACGATCCAAGCTTTGACCTGTTGCGTCACCTTGGGTTTAGCCGCTTGGACATCGAGATCGCCAATGATCATGTTTGCGGCACCATGACGCTTGAAAATGCGCCGCACCTGAAACCGGAACATTACCATGTCTTTGATTGTGCCAATCCATGTGGCAAAAAAGGGAAACGATACTTGAGCGTGAACAGCCATATTTACATGATGGCGGCAGCGCAGTCCTTTATTTCAGGGGCTATTTCAAAGACGATTAACATGCCCAATGACGCAACGATTGAGGATTGCCAAAAAGCCTATGAACTGAGCTGGGCGTTGGGGGTTAAGGCAAATGCACTTTATCGGGACGGGTCAAAACTGTCCCAACCATTGGCCTCCGCATTGATAGAGGATGATGATGACGCGGCGGAGATCCTCGAAAGCGGCAGCCTGCCAGAAAAAGCGGCTGTTTTAGCGGAAAAAATTGTTGAAAAAATTGTCATCAAAGAGGCCGTACGCTCCCATCGGGAAAAAATGCCCGAACGGCGCAAAGGCTATACGCAAAAAGCGGTTGTCGGCGGACACAAAGTATATCTTCGCACTGGAGAGTATTCGGACGGTTCTCTTGGCGAAATTTTCATCGATATGCACAAAGAAGGTGCTGGCTTCAGAGCCATGATGAACAATTTTGCCATCGCCGTTTCAGTTGGCCTGCAGTACGGGGTGCCGCTAGAGGAATTCGTCGATGCGTTCACATTTACGAAATTTGAACCCGCGGGCATGGTGCAAGGGAATGACAGCATTAAAAACGCGACATCTATCCTTGATTATATTTTCCGTGAGCTCGCGGTAAGTTATCTTGATCGCACAGATTTGGCGCATGTTAAACCAGAAGGGGCCGCCTTTGACGACATCGGTCGGGGTCAAGAAGAAGGCGTATCCAACGTGACGCATGTCACGGAATCGGGAGCATCTAAGTCATTGGAAGTGCTCAAGCAAATCAGTTCTACAGGCTATCTTCGCAAAAGACTTCCTCAGGAATTGATTGTGCTTCAGGGCGGGCAATATTCTGGGAATTTGGCCTTTGACACGCAAACGGAAGTGCTGCCAGAACCAGACGCGGTCATTGGAAACGTGACCCAATCAACTTCTATGGATGCACGCACAAAAGCAAAAATGCAGGGCTATGAGGGCGATCCCTGTGGAGAATGTGGCAATTACACACTTGTCAGAAATGGAACTTGTATGAAATGCAACACATGCGGATCGACTTCCGGATGCAGTTAAGCACGAGACACGGGGCGGGTGCGCTCGCCCCTGACGACGTTCAGGCCGCAGGCATAAATCAATATCGAGTAGTATAATCTGAGCTTGAACGGCGAAACTTTAAACGGGGGCAGTGCCCCCGTTTTTTTCATATATAATCAATATATTGCAGTGTGTATTTAATGTTATTCGAGGACCGGATTAAGGTGAGTTTGCCGCTTTGATTGAGGGAAAGGAAACCGATGATGCGAACCACTTTAAGAAATATGGTTCGTCCTAAGTGGCAAAAAAAATCAGGTGATATTGTGAGCAGTTGTCCGTTGCTTTGATCAAGTCTTTTGATTTGAAAACACGAATTTAAACTGGATGCGATAAGGGGGAAAACACCCCGTGCGAATGTGCCAAAGATGGTTTTCAATTTTAAATAAAATCAAAGCAGGGAAGGTGTATAAAATATATCAATGCGATAATAAAATATCTTGAGACATTGCATTTCCTATGTATGTTTAACGAAGAACATAGAAAGGAAGTCAAATGAATCGCGCAGTTATGATCATTCTTGTTTCACTCACCTTGGCAAGTTGTAGTACGGTTAGTGAATATAACCTTAATCCGATGGATTGGTTTGGATCTTCAGATCAATAAACCTTGGTTACTTGTAGAGTTAGGTTGCAAAGGATTGCGCAGCGGTTTGCGCAATCCTTTTTTAGATTTGATCAAAGTATCAGTGTAAAACGCGATTTCTTGCGCGTTTGAACTTTTTGCTTATTGCCTCAAAATGTTCATCCGGTGCATTATCATGGATGTTTTCCGTGATTTGCCAGGCCAGAAGATGCATATAGTCCGTGAGCGTTTGACGAAAATCAAGCGGGAGCACGTCGATCAAGGTGTTAACCTCATCAAACAATTTCAGAACATGATCTGGAATGACCGTTTCTTGTAGTTGCATTTTTGGGCTCCGTTACGTTCACCTTATATTTAATAACGGCGTTTTTTTTAGGAGATTTAGATACCCATAAATGGCATATTTTTGCCGAGAACTCTGTCACACTGTATTGTGATGTGTATTCATGTCGAACTCAGTTAAGCTGGGCAACAATGAAGCAATCCGCCAGTTAAAGAAGAGGGAGGTATCGTGATGAAACCGATGTTCGTTGCAAAGGCAAGTTGGTTCAGTGTCGTCTGTGGGCTTGTCGTCAGCGCTTGTGCGCCGCAAGTCGGATCGGATCGCTGGTTCAAAGAAACACCAGCGGATCAAATCAGAATGCACTATGCCTATATCTGCCAGACTTACGGGTTTAAGGAAGGAACAACTGGTTTTTCCGAATGTATCCAAAAAGAAATCAATGATCAGAAACAGAGAAATGCAATCGCGCAGAGCGCGCAACCTTCGGCGGCTGGTGCGGTTTACGCCGGAAGTGGTAAATCGGGCATTACCTTGGTTTTGAGAGAAACATTCAATTAAGCCAGCTCTTTAAACTACAGCTTTACTGAAATCTGAAAATCCTTGGCGTGACATAAAATATGGGTCTTGTTGCGCAAAAAACTGCTTTCTGCTGCAAGCTACGCTCTGCCACATGGTTGGTGTGAAATGTTAAATTGTGGTTGCATGTGGAAGTCCTTCGCATGTACCCCGTTGGACACCGCTGTTCAGATTGTATCGTCCTCATGCCGCCTGCCTTTAACATCAAGGGATATTCCGACAAGACATTAAGTTTTGTAATGTTTGGCGCAGCGTCATTGTGGGGGCTTTATTGGTTACCCGTGCGTGCCTTGGCTGAAATGGGCATAGACGGTGTTTGGCCTGTGGCGTTGATGAATCTGTTTCCTGCGCTCTGCTTGACGCCGTTTATGCTGACTTGGCTTATCCGTCCTGACATTGGGGTGAGAGAGGCATTTTGGTCTGGCCTTTCTGTCGGAATTGGATTTGCATTTTATACCTTTGCTATGCTTGAAACGACTATCGTGCGCGCAACGCTATTATTTTACCTCACTCCAATCTGGTCAACATTGCTGGGTATTTTTATTCTCTCCGAACCCTTTACAAGGACGCGGGCGATCGCAATTTCGGTAGGGCTTTTGGGGTGCTTTATTTTGTTGAGCCCAGATCAGACTGCGTCTGTTGCGCTCAATATTGGAGATCTTTACGGGCTATTGGCCGGAGGTTTTTGGGCAATTGGCGCAACCTGTATAAAACGCTGGCCTCAAAGCCCTGCATTGCTGATCACATGGTTTCAATTGATATCAACAACGCTTGTGGCTTTGATTTTTGCTCTGTTAATATATCAAACGCAGGCGCCGGACTGGCTACTTGTCGTTCAAAGTCTTCCAATTACGTTAGGGGCGTCGGTTTTTATTCTTTTGCCCTCAACGCTACTGCTGATGATCATATCTCAGGTGCTTTATCCGGGCAGAGTGGGGGTTTTGATGATGTCAGAAGTTTTGGTGGCAATCGTCAGCGCATCGCTACTCGTACCGGAGGAAAGGATGAGCTTGGTGCAGTGGGGGGGCGCTGCGGCGATTATCATTGCCGCTCTTTTTGAAGTATTTTCGGTTCAGAACAAAAAGACCGATTTAAACCCGCCAAGGTCAGATCCTTAATCAATATAGGCATCCGCCCGCAATCCCGCGCGTTGCAAATGAATAGGCAACACACGCCCATAGAGCTGTTTGGTGCGTTCGGGCGCGCCGACCATATTGGGTTCTTCAACATATGAAAAAATAGCGACGTAGCGTGGTGTTTTGCCAAAAAGCGGCGCGACACGATGCAGTGAATAGCGTCCGCGAAACAATTGCAAATCTCCAGGTTCCAGACGCAAGGAAACAACCTTGTCAGACGTACCGTTGAGCACGCGAGAGACCTCTTGAAAATTCTCTCCTTCTTTGCGGATGGCTGGAGCATATTCAAATTCTCCGCCGGCATCCGCATTTTGAAGCGCGAGCGTCACAGTGAAATTATTGGTATCAAAATGCCACGGAAATCCATTTCCCTCTTCTGCCATATTGACGATGACATCCGCCAAAGGATCAGCGTAGCGATAAAAACGAGGTTCTTGCAGGGCATCCTTTATGAAGGTTTCAAACCCGACAAAATTATGTACCTGTCGCAGCGGGCCATCGGGGACAAAGTTATCAGCAGGTATAAAGCTATTGGAGCGATCAAAAAACTGTCGGCGTGGATCGTTTCGCGGCAGGGTTGGATCATCTTTCGTGAAATACACATTCGTGCGGTTAAAGGATTTATGAGCCTGCTGTGAAACACTGTCTGCTTCGCTGACAAGCGCCTCAATCCCTTGCTTTGTGAGGAAATTTTTCAAAACGGCACAACCGTCGTTTTGAAGATCCCTACGCACAGAGGCAAGCAACGAGGACCGTTCCGCATTGTCTTGATCAATTGGATAATCTTTGAGATTGATAAACTGTTCTGCTGTATGCGTCATCAAGCTAACCTGTTTTCTCAGTCTTTTGATGCTTGTAACCCTGAAATGTGGTTTGGCGGAAATCTGACCTGAGAACGACATTATATTTGTCGAATTTGCCTTATACCTTACTCAAATTTCGTCTAATGAGAGGGTAATTCCATAAACATTCGCCACAGCTTCCAGTCGAGTGGCGGTGAATTTATGACGTTGGCGGCAAAGACTTGCGAATTGGACGATTATGAGATTCACAGAGTTCCTGAAAACGAATGCGAGCTGGCTTTGGGCCGGAGTGCTTTTGACATTCATGTCGAGTTTTGGCCAAACATTTTTCATTTCTATTTTCGGGGGGCACATTCGAGAAGAGTTTGGGTTGTCACACGCGGCTTGGGGCGGGATTTATTCTTTGGGGACCACAGCCTCTGCGGTGGTGATGATCTGGGCCGGTGTTCTTACTGATATTTTTCGGACCCGTATTTTGGGGGTGATTGTTTTCTTTGGGCTTGCTTTGGCTGCGGTGGCGATGGCTGGGTTGCATTCTGCTGTTTACTTGCCCTTTGTTATATTTGCGTTGCGGTTTTTCGGCCAAGGCATGTGTTCTCATCTGGCGGTGGTTGCAATGTCACGCTGGTTCGTCGCCAATCGGGGCAGGGCGCTTTCACTGGCGACTTTAGGCTTTTCATTTGGAGAAGCAGTGCTGCCCATCGTTTTTGTGTTCCTTATGGGGTATGTCGCATGGCATAACTTGTGGCTGGTTTCCGCCTTACTGCTTTTGTTTGCCGCACCGTTGCTTTGGTGGCTTTTGAAAGAGGAACGAACGCCTCAAGCGCTTGCGCAGGAAAATATATCGCCAGGAATGAACGGGCGTCATTGGACACGCAGGCAGGCACTTTCCCATCCGCTGTTCTGGTTTATGGTTCCCGCGTTACTGGGACCAAGTGCCTTTGGAACAGCATTTTTCTTTCATCAGGTCCATTATTCGGAAATTAAGGGATGGGATCATATTGCGTTTGTCTCTTTGCTTCCGGTTTATACGGCTAGTGGTGTTCTGGCGATGCTGGTCTCAGGTTGGGCACTGGATAAATTCGGCACTGCCCGATTGATCCCCTTTTATCAGTTTCCGCTCTCAATTGCCTTCATTTGTTTTTCGCAGAGCGCAGATATTACATTTTTATTCGTAGGGTTATTGTTTTTTGCGATGACTTCCGGGGCGAATGCAACGCTGCCCAATGCGTTTTGGGCAGAATTTTACGGGACGCAACATTTGGGGGCGATTAAAGCTATGGCCGCCGCCGTTATGGTCCTTGGCTCCGCAATCGGACCAGGAATTACAGGGGTTTTGATTGACGCGGGCATTGCGCTTGATACCCAATACCTGTGGATTGCAGGATTTTTCTTGCTCTGCAGCCTTTCGATGCTGATCGGAGTGTCGCGTTCGAAATCAGCGCTTCAAACTATCCTTGGGTAAGGTAATTCGCACAGCCCCTGAGAGCCGCGAAATCATCTACAACAAGGTTGACGCCAAAGGATTTGTTCATCTCAGAAAATCGCCCTTTGTCGCAAAAGGCTGCGCCAAAGTTCGTCTCACTCATAAAAGGTTCCAAGGCACGTGCGAGTCCGCCGATCAAAAAAATTCCACCTTCGGGCAAAGTCGTGAGAGCCAGATCACCGAAATAAGAGCCAGCAAAGCCACAAAATACGTCGATGACATGGCGCGCCTCGGCGTTTTCTGGTGCCGATTGGATTACGTCCTGTGACGTGCGAGGCGAATTTGGATAGAGAACATGGTTCACGAGCGCCATACCGCGCCCTGAAATCACTTCTTCCACTTCTGCAAAGCCGTTTTTCTTGATCAGATAGTCGGCAACTTTTTGTTCTGTCGCGTTGCGCACTGGCAGTCTTGTATGCCCAGCTTCGGCAGGGGGAACAATGACGCCATGGGGCGTAGGAATACTGAGTGCTATATTAAAGCCTGTTCCGACCCCACAGACCAGCATGCGTTTTGTCTTATCCACATGCGGCGTGCCATAAACATGTTTAATGTCGGCGTTTTCCAAAGCTGAAAGCGCATAACCTTGCGCTTGCATATCATTGATAATGCCTGCCTTTTCGGTTTTTGCGATTTTTTGAAGCGCAGATTTTTGGATGGTCCAGTCAATATTTGTTAATTCTGCCCGATCCTGATGGGCAGGGCCGGCAACAGCAATGCAAATTCCATCGAACGACGATACGTTCATCTCAGAGATGTACCGATCAAGAATATCTTCCAGACAGGAAGCGGTTGCGTTTTCGTAACGCTTGAGCGTTTCCTTTCGCAGCGCGGTTCCGGCGCTCAGCGCAAGTCGGGTATTTGTACCACCGACATCTGCAACAATATGGACGCCCCCACGCGACATTATACCTCTTCCCATTTTGGATTCGCCATTGCGGCTTTCTTTAGTTTCGACCGGAAGAAAACGATTTTCTTCCCATTTGTAAAGTTGCTTGTCACCATAAAGAGCCGCATTGAAAGACTTTTTTGCCACAATAGTCTTTGGTAGCACGTTCAAATCCGTTCACAGAATGACTGCACCTTTGAAGAAATGACGAAAATTATAATCTGTGAAGGTCAAAAAAGCATATATTTGTTCTTCTTATGTTCTTATAATTTTATTGGCGTTCCGTTATATTCGCGCTAAGTAGACTTTCAGCTAAGAGGATGGCAGATGGCTGAATTGAAATTTATAGAAGTGCGCGGTGCGCGCGAACATAATTTGAAATCCATTGACGTTGATATTCCGCGCAACGAATTGGTCGTGATCACGGGTCTTTCGGGATCTGGCAAATCCTCTTTGGCGTTTGATACGATTTATGCCGAAGGCCAAAGGCGCTACGTTGAGTCACTGAGCGCCTATGCGCGCCAGTTCCTCGATATGATGGAAAAACCGGATGTCGATCACATTGCTGGTCTGAGCCCTGCGATTTCCATCGAACAGAAAACCACAAGCAAAAATCCGCGCTCAACGGTCGGAACGGTGACTGAGATATACGACTACCTTCGCCTTCTTTTTGCGCGCGCCGGCACGCCCTTCAGTCCCGCGACCGGTCTGCCGATTGAGGCGCAACAGGTACAGGATATGGTGGATCGTGTCATGCAGATGGAGGAGGGCACCCGTGCCTATCTTCTTGCCCCAATAGTTCGGGACCGCAAAGGTGAATACCGTAAAGAGTTTCTGGAGTTGCGCAAGCAGGGTTTCCAGCGTGTAAAAGTGGATGGTGCTTTTTATGAGTTGGATGAACCACCCACATTGGACAAGAAATTTCGCCATGACATAGATGTGGTGGTAGACCGGATCGTCGTGCGTGAAGGTATGGAAACACGGCTCGCCGATAGCTTTCGCACTGCACTTGATCTTGCCGATGGGATTGCAGTTTTGGAAACCGCCCCAAGCGAAGGGGAACCGGAGCGTTTTACATTTAGTGAAAATTTTGCCTGTCCGGTCAGTGGTTTTACCATTCCCGAAATTGAACCTCGGCTCTTTTCGTTTAACGCACCCTATGGGGCTTGTCCTGAGTGCGATGGGTTGGGGGTGGAACTTTTCTTTGACGAGCGCCTTGTTGTGCCTGATCAAACGCTTAGAATTTCTGATGGAGCACTGGCGCCGTGGCGCAAAGGTAAAAGCCCCTATTTTCTTCAGACCATAGAAGCAATTGCAAAACATTATGGGTTTTCACCGAAATCCCCTTGGAAGGATTTGCCGGAACAGGTGAAAACTGTATTCCTCTACGGATCCGGAGAACAGGAGATCCAATTTCGTTATGATGAAGGGGG
>VMBT01001609.1_pt1 | contig 11926 bp, 16 predicted proteins | sample 4404301 | NCBI WGS metagenome assembly VMBT01 (sample SAMN12238535, study PRJNA552566) | marine metagenome | isolation source: Coastal seawater | place: USA: coastal Georgia, Sapelo Island | collected 2008-08/2009-08
TGTATTGTTAAGGGTTGTTTTTGGTGTCTGATCAAGATCATAAAGTCCAGACTTTGTTTGATACACATTTAATTATTCAATTAAAACATATTTATCTTAACGCTTGCGATCAGAAAGATCCTGACACCATGCAAAGTGTGTTTACCAATCCATGTGAAATTGATTATGGTCAAGTAGGTAGTTTTAATAATCCCAATGATCTAGCCGAAATATTTAAGGCGGTTGGCTGTCATGATTACATGAAGGAATCCCATCATGCGCATAACCCCATTATTAATTTTCTTGATAACGAATCTGCAGCAGGAACGTGGGGATTAACCTACACCCTCATTAATACCAACGATCAAACCCATACAGTTTTACAGGGAATGTATGAAGATGAATACAAAAAAATTAACGACCAATGGAAAATATCCAAGACAACCTTTAAACCTTCATCCCAAATTCAGCTAGATATTTCTGAAGAAATTTTAAAAGTTCTGTTGGTTGGTTAGCTCTATTTAGTGGTGCAACTAATTAAGTAAGCGTGGCTTGCTCTGAGCGCCTCTTTTTTACCAGTATCATTAAGTAAATTATTCTGGCGAAAGTTTAAAGACATGACCGCAAGCAAGATTTGGTTCGTAACCAAAAATACTCCATGCTTATCAAACATATTGGGAAGATTGGTTTTATTTTCAAACTTATTAAGAACAGTATCCGACAAATCTTTAAATACATCCTTGTCCACAGAATGTAGAAAGCTATTGCCAAGTAGTAACTTAGTTGCCCCTAAATTTTCATTAAAAAAATCAAAGCATGCATCCACTAAATTACTGCATAGCTCATGCAGGGTGTTATCTTCTAAACTAAACTGGCTCTTTTTAACATGAGAGGTTAGCGCCACAAGATATTTACTTGCTAACGCATACTTAATATCTTCTGGTGTTTGAAAAAATTTATAGGTTGAGGTTCTTTTAAGTCCTGCTTCTTTAGTTAGCAAAGCAATAGAAATATTTGAAACCTCTGCTCCCTCACATAATAGCCTATCTGCAGTATTTAGCAGGGTATCAATACGTTTTACACTTCTTGCTTGTTTAGCGTTTTCGTACATGCCTAAATTATAGACAAATGTTTAATATTTTTAAATTAAACTGCTAAAAAACCTCCATCAACTGGAATATAGGCACCTGTTAAATAAGAAGCCTCTTCTGAGCACAGGAAGTATGCAGTATTTGCTATTTCTGCTGCTTTACCGGCTCGTTGCATAGGAATTTTTGTAAGAAAATAGTTCTTGAATCCATCGTCTTGCATCCAATCGCTAGTCATGGGTGTTTCTATGACGCCTGGTCCTATTGCGTTTACCCTTAAGTTTAGCGTTGCATAATCTTGGGCCATAGATTTCGTCAACCCTATAACGGCATGCTTGGTAGCTGAATAAACAGCATGGCCAGGAGTACCTCGTTTTCCCATGATAGATGAGATATTAATGACGGATGCAGATTCAAGTTTATTTGCTAAAAACTGTTGAGCAAAAAGTTTTGAGGCATAGAAGCTACCATTAAGATTGATATCTACACAGCGCTTCCATTCATCTACATCATATTCATGCAATGCATTAGTAGAGGGACTGATGCCAGCACAATTAATTAAAACTGTTGCACCAACTCCATGGATGGAAGTAAAAACACTCTCCAATTCATTAAAATCAGCAACGTTTGCTTGATGAATATCGACATCTTCTTTGGAGATTCCGGCGCTACTTAATTTTTCTTTAATTCCTTCAATGCGGTAATCAATAATAATGACCCTATAGTTATGAGAAATAAATTTTTCTAGGCAGGCAAATCCGATTCCTGATCCGCCACCAGTTATTATTGCTGTTTTCTTATCCATGCTAATTTACCTTGGTTATAATAATTTATTATGCACTCTGACTTAGAAGTTCAGCAATTAATCCAATCAGATTTTTTTAAAATACATAAAGAAATTGTTTTGGGCGAGGAGATGGATGTCTTTAAAAATAGACCTAGATCCTTATTAGATTTCCTTAATAATTCTGCGCATTTCGGTGATAAGCCATATCTAATATTCCAAAATCGAACGCTTACATTTTCAGAGCACCTTGAGTTGGTTAAAAATTTTTCTAGCTATCTTAAAGAAACTTACGATATCAAGCCGGGAGACAGGGTTGCTATCTATGCCGCAAACTCTATTGAGTGGATAGTATCTTTTTGGTCTGTAGTTTCATTGGGTGCAGTTGCTTGCGCTCTTAACGGCTGGTGGAATGGCAAAGAGGCAGAGGCTGCAATTGAAGATGCTCAACCTAAATTAATTCTAGCCGATTCCAAGAGGATTGAACGCTTTAATCAGCAGCCATCTAATCTTATTAATTTTGATGAATTTGCCTTTCAAGATCTTAAAAACATAAAAGAGTCTCAATTTAGCTCAATTGCAGAAGATGATTGTGCCTGCTTGCTGTATACCAGTGGAACAACTGGTTCCCCCAAAGGCGTTATGACCTCCCATCGTTCAATGATTTCAAATACTATGCTCCAACTTTTACAAGGTGCAGCAGTCTCGGCAAGAAGCAGTAAGCTTGGAGTTAACTGGGGTCAACATTCCCCAACCAGTTTACTAACATCACCACTTTTTCATGTTTCAGGTTTATCAGCAGGAGCTGTGACTGCATTGTTTGCAGGCACGACCACTCTTATTTACGACGGTAGATTTGATGCTCAAAAAATCTTAAGCATGTTTGAAGATCATAAAGTCACTTCTTGGGGAGGCGCAGTTCCTACTGCTCTTAAAAGAGTTTTGGATGAAGCTGAAGGATGCAATCAAACTTTTGAAAGCGTGTTAGTCATTGGCGGTGGCGGGGCTCCTATGCCTCCAAAGCATATAGAGAGAACTAAAAGTATCTTCCCTAATTGCAAGCATAATTTTGGTTACGGTTATGGATTAACTGAATCCGGAGCCATTACTATTATAAATTGGGGTGATGGCTTAGATGCTCATCCAGATTCTCCTGGCCAAACTATGCCTACCATAAATATTGAATTACGTGATGATGATGGCGCTTTAATTGCTGGCGATAATCAAGAAGGAGAAATATACGTTAGGAGTCCCTCAGTGATGTTGGGATATTTTAATAAACCTGAGGCAACTGCAGATGCCTTGCGCGATGGCAGATGGCTCAAAACTGGTGATTATGCTTATAAATCAAACGGGCTTTATTACATTGTTTCAAGAAGAACTGATTTAATTTTAAGAGGTGCAGAAAATGTTTATCCTCAAGAAATTGAAATTATCTTAGATTCTCATCCTGAGGTAGTGGAGTCAGCAGTTGTAGGGGTGCCTCATGATGATTTGGGCCAAGAAGTAAAAGCAATAGTGGTTCTGCATAATGACATTTCTTTTGCCGAATTAGAGAGTTATGTTCGTTCTCATCTTGCTAATTTCAAGGTTCCTTCTTTATGGGAGGTTAGCAAGAATCCTTTTCCAAGAAATGCATCAGGAAAGTTAATGAAACATGTTATCTTAGATAGCACCAAGCAAACTATGATTGAAGAAAGTTAATATGTTGCGTGCCCCATTTAAATTAGAGTATTCCTACAAAAGATCCCCTGGAACAGTTATAAAAAATTTCTTTTCCTTCCTGGCTGAAAAAAAAATATCAGGTTCAGTCTTTAGTAATGGAGATATTTTTGTTCCTGCCATCGAATTCCATCCTGAAACTAGAGAGGCTGCGAAGGAGGTAGTTGATCTAAGTGAAGCCATTACCCTGGAGCAATGGACTTGGGTAAGTAAACCTAAGTCGTATCATCCTCTTCAAAAACCATTTGCCTTTGGATTGGTTAGAGTCGGCAACTCAAGAAGTACCATGCTGCATTTAATATCAGATTGTTCTGAAGAAGATTTATCTAAAGACATCCAATTGAAGCCATGTTGGGATACTAAAGCAAATGAGGGTATGCAGTTATTAGCATATTTTAAGATTAATGAATAACTCCTCAGAAAAAGATTACTTTGAATCATTAATTAGCCTTGAGTACACCCATACCGCAGGATCTGCAACCACAAGATTTTTAGAGGCAGTAGCTGAAGGCAAGATTGTTGGACAAAAATGTCCAAAGTGCTCTGCCGTATATGTTCCTCCAAGAGGAAGTTGTCCAAGAGACGGTGTACCAACTTCAGAGGAGGTTACTCTTACAGATCGAGGTTGCGTAGAATCCTTTACTGTTGTCCACATTCCCATCCCTGGAAATCCCATTGAGCCGCCCTTTGTCTCAGCAATGATTAGACTCGATGGCGCCAATATCTCTTTTCTTCACCTCATTCAAGAGATACCTGTTGAAGAAATCAGAATTGGTATGCGCGTCGAAGCAGTATGGAAGCCTCAAGAGGAGTGGACAACTTCGCTTGAAAATATTAAATGGTTTAAACCTACGGGAGAGCCAGATATTAAGCCAGAATCTCTAATATTTAAGCCAAAATGAAACGCATAGGTGTAGTAGGGTATTCTCAAAATTCCATTAAATCTGACGCAGGAGCAGCTAATGAAGTTGAGTTGATTATGCCAGTAGTGCATGAGGTTCTTGCTGAGACAAATCTCACCCAGTCAAATATTGATTTTACGTGCTCTGGAAGTTGCGATTATTTACAAGGAGCAGCGTTTGCATTTGTTGAGGGGCTGAATGCTATTCAAACTTATCCTCCCATAAAAGAGTCGCATGTTGAGATGGATGCTGCTTGGGCTTTGTATGAGTCCTATTTAAGGATTCTCAGTGGTGATGCAGAAATAGCGCTTATATATGGATTTGGAAAATCTTCTCCTGGCAATCTTGATCAGATTATGTCTTTACAGCTTGACCCATACTATGTTGCTCCATTGTGGCCGGACAGAGTAAATCTTGCTGGCTTACAAGCGCAGAGCATGATGCAGGCAGGGATGCTAACAAGGGAGGACATGCATGCAGCTGTTTGTGCTTCTGCCCACAATGCAAAAAATAACCCCAGCGCTTTCAAAATTGATCCGCCATCATTAGAGGAATACCTTGGAAGCGCAATGATTTCTTCTCCTCTAACAAAGTATGATTGTGCACCGATATCGGATGGTGCTTCTGCAATAATCATTGCATCAGAAGATGCATGTAAAAAATATAACCTTGATCCCATTTGGATTGAAAAAATTGGTCATCAGGTAGATTCATCTAATCTTGGATTTAGAGACTTAACTTTAGTTAAACCCGTTTCAGATCTTATGAATAAATTAGATATAGATCTCAACACGATAGATATTATTGAGACCCAAGCACAGTTCTCCCATGAAGTGGTTTTAATGTCTCAGATATTTAAGAGAACTATTCAAGATATTAATTTATCGGGTGGTCCGCTTGCAGGCAATGTCATGATGGCAGCAGGATTAGATACAATTGGTCATACGTATAAATTTCTTAAATCGCACCAACATTCAGTTGCATTAGCGCATGCTGTTTCTGGTCCATGTTTGCAACATAATTTATTAGCTTGCTTAAGGAGCCCTGCATGATTCCAGCTGCAGTTATAGGAGTGGGGCAAACTAAATACGATTCCAAGAGAAGAGACGTGTCTATGCCAGGCCTAATTAGAGAAGCAATAGACAGGGCATTAATTCAGGCAGGAGTAGATTGGGATGATATTGATGCGGTGATTCTGGGGAAGGCTCCTGATATGTTTGAAGGAGTAATGATGCCAGAATTATTTTTAGCAGATTCAATTGGTGCATACAATAAGCCTTTACTGAGAGTCCATACAGCAGGCAGTGTCGGTGGAAGTACTGCCATTATGGCGGCAACTCATATCACCTCAGGTCAATATAAGTGTGTGCTAACTGTATCCTTTGAAAAACAGTCAGAATCTAATGCTACATGGGCGCTCTCTCCTAAATATCCTTACACACCTCACATTAACGCAGGTGCTGGAGGGTATTTTGCTCCTTACATGAGGGAGTACATCAGAAGATCTGGCGCACCAGAGCATATCGGTTGGCAAGTAGCAGTCAAAGATAGGCAAAATGCTAACCTTAATCCGTTAGCCCACTTACAAATACCCGGAATCGATTTAGAAATGGTTAAGAGCACTCCCATGCTATGGGAGCCTTTACGATACTTAGAGAGTTGTCCTTCCTCAGATGGCGCATGTGCATTAATCATTGCTGCAAAGGACATTGCTAAAGGTAAAAATGCAGCTTGGATTAAGGGAATGTCTGTTCGTTCAGAGGGCACGCTTTCTGCAGGTAGGGATGAGGTTAACCCGCTTGCAGGGCAGATGTGCGCAAAGGATGTCTATGCCCAGGCAGGTATTGATAATCCACTTAAAGAAATTGATTGCGCTGAAATTTATGTACCTTTTTCTTGGTACGAGCCTATGTGGTTAGAAAACCTTGGCTTTGCCGATAAAAATAAAGGATGGGAATTTACAGATCAAGGCAGAACCGAGCTTTCTGGAGATATCCCTTTTAACATGTCTGGAGGAGTTCTCTCATCAAACCCAATTGGTGCTTCTGGCATGATAAGGTTTGGAGAAGCTGCTCTGCAGGTAATGGGAGAGGCAGGTGAGCACCAGGTAGATAATGCAAAAGTTGCTATGGGCCATGCCTACGGTGGAGCTGCTCAATTTTTTGCAATGTGGGTAGTTGGAAAAGAAATATAGGAGAGATTATGGATACCAATCATGCAATTGTTACTCAGGATAAACATATACTAGTTATTACATTGAACAGGCCTGAAAAAAGAAATGCATTAAGCCCAGGGATGCTCATGACGGTTTACGATGCATGGCAAGAACTCAAATCGAATGATGATCTCAGATGCGCTGTTATAACTGGAAATGGAGGAACTTTTTGTTCTGGGGCAGACTTATCAGCGATGAAAGAAGGTAACGAGGATGCAGAAATGATGGAAAAGCTTAAAGAAATACCTGATTTGCATTGGCAGGCTTTACTAAGACACAATCGTCCAAATAAACCCATTATCGCTGCGGTAGAGGGTTTTGCACTTGCAGGAGGAACTGAAATACTTCAGGGTACTGATATTAGAGTGGCGGGAGAGAGTAGCACTTTTGGTCTTACTGAGCCGCTGAGAGGGCTTTTTCCATTAGGTGGATCGACCATCAGATTGCGAAGACAAATCCCTTACACGTTAGCAGCTGAGATGCTCCTTACAGCTAGAAAAATATCAGCAAATGAAGCACTTAGATACGGTCTTATTGGTCATGTTGTACCCGATGGAACTGCCTTAGATAAAGCTATGGAGTTAGCAAATATAGTTGCTGACAATGCACCATTATCTATTCAAGCCATTACTAAATCATTACGGGAGTTTGATGAAAGTATCCATGAAAAAGAAGCATTGGAAAAAGAGTTAGAGATTGGCCAACCCATTTTTGCTACTGAAGATATGATGGAAGGCCTTACAGCTTTTGCTGAGAAAAGAAAACCAGAATTCAAAGGAAAATAAGTTTGTCTAAGATCAATACTGTCACTGCTGATAATAATCTATTCATCTGCTTTAACAGGCCAGAAAAAAGAAATGCATTGGATGCAGAATCATGGGATTTATTAGCCAATGCTCTTCTTGAGGCAGATACTAATGATTCAATTTTGACAGCCACTCTTAAAGGGGATCAGAGCTCTTTTTGTTCTGGGGTGGATATTGCAAGCATGCTATCTGGCGATGCCAATGAATATGAAAAGCCTTTTAATAAATGCATTCAAGTCTTAAGAGAATTCTCAAAACCTCTGCTAGCAATAGTTGAAGGTCCTGCGGTCGGTGGTGGAGCAACTATTTTGCTGCATTGCGATGCAGTATTTATGGGCACTGCAGCTAAGATTAAATACCCTTTTTCTGAACTTGGTCTGGTTACTGAGTTAGGAAGTTCAGCTCTTCTGTTAAATTCCCTGGGCTATCTAAAAACTTTTGAATTATTGGCAAAATCAGATTGGATTAATGCAGAGCAATACCATGCATTGGGTTTAGCAAATTATGTTGGAATTGATTTTGAAAAAGAACATGCAAAATTTGTTGAAAGCCTTTCAACGAAATCCATTGCGTCTATAAAAGAAATCAAACACATTTTAAAATCTCTCACCAAAGAGAGTCTCTCAAAAGCATTGGAGCTTGAAACACAAGGCATGAAGAAACTCTTTGGCTCACCTGATAACTTGCAAGCTGCAAAAGAATTTAAAAAATAATTTTGAACCCTGTAGAAAATATATTTAATCCAGATTCTATTCAGAATTTTTTACTGCATAACCCAGAATATGCTTGGATTACGGTTTTTATGCTTGCTTTCCTTGAATCAATGGTAATTTCAGGAAGCATTGTTCCTAGTATCGTACTCTTCTCAGTTAGTGTGTATTTGTTCAATCAAGAGATACTAGCCCTCTATTTAATTGCACCCATAGCCATAGCTGGAGCACACCTTGGTGATCTTGGAGGTTTTTTAGTTGGAAAATATTCGGGTAATAAAGTCTTATCGCTTACTTTTTTTAAAAAGAGGGCTTCCTTAATAAATAAAGCTACTTCAGCAGCAGATAGATTTGGTCCTCTGGCAGTAATTATCGGAAGGTTTATGCCTGCCATTCGACCCATCATGCCTTTTTTTTTAGGGTTAACAAGATTGGAATTTAAGCGCTTTTATTTTGCTGATATTTTAGCTTGCTCTACCTGGGGGATTGCTTTAGTTTTAATGCTCCAGGGCGTTCAGGCTCTGGGTTTTATAAATACCATTTTAATTGCCTTGGTTGGGGTATTGTCCTTTATCTACATTAGTAATAAGGTAACAAAGAAATGATCACTATATTAATTGCTTCGCTCGCTGTAATAGCAATTGTTTTTTTGTTGCAACAGCTCATAAAGTCTTATCCTGATAATAATATTTTAAGAGCACTCAGGGATTTATTTGTAATCATGCTTGCTTTAGGTATAACGGTGGCAATTATTTTTATTGGATTTAGGTTGCTGAGATTTGTGTTATGAGCCAAAAGCTATCACTTAAATTAATACAGGAAGATTGTGTTAAGCGTAAATTAAAGTTAACTCCTCCAAGAGAAAAAGTAATCAGTTATTTAATCAATGAGACAGAATCTAGAACTGCCTATCAAATACTTGAATACTTGCAGCAATCTGATCCCAGCACCAAGCCACCAACGGTTTATCGCGCTCTAGATTTTTTATGTTTAAATGGATTTGCCCATCGCATTGAATCGAGCAATTCTTTCATAGCTTGCGATTTAGAGGGCGAGAAACATATGGCCCAATTTTTTATATGTCAGTCATGCAATCAAGTCACTGAATTTCATTCTCACAAATTAAGTAAAATTTTGGAGGAAGAAGCAGCTAATTTTCAATTTTCTATCCAACAGGAGATTTTAGAAGCTAAAGGTGTATGCAAGTCCTGTAGAAAATGAGTACATTATTTGAAAAAATAATTAATAGAGAAATTCCTGCTGACATAGTTTATGAGGATGAGATATCACTTGCCTTTAAAGATATAAATCCTCAAGCACCTACTCATATTTTAATTATTCCCAAAAAACCCATTGAAAAGTTATCTGATGCAAACATTGAAGATCAAGCATTGCTAGGACATTTAATGTTGGTAGCAGGAAAGATTGCAGAGCAATTAAATTTAGATAACACCTTCAGGATTATTATCAATAATGGAGCAGGGGCAGGACAGAGTGTTTTTCATCTGCATTTACACCTTATGAGCGGGAGACCATTATCATGGCCTCCAGGATAGATATGGATTTAGAAAATAGAGTTGATAGGTTAGAGTCCATTGATGCCATTAGACAACTGGCCAGTAAGTATGCCTTAACTTTGGATATGCGAAATTTGGATCAACATGTAAATTTATTTGTTTCAGATGTTAGCGTTGGCAAACACGGTAAAGGCCACCAGGCTCTTAAAATCTGGGCCAACGATACATTTAGGAATCAATTTTCAGGCACCTCACATCACATTGGAAATCATATTATTGAGTTTCTTGATAAAGATAATGCTATTGGGGTTGTGTATTCTAAGAATGAGCACGAAACCGGAGATGAATGGGTAATTATGCAAATGCTTTACTGGGATACTTATGTAAGAGTTCAGGGTGGCTGGCTCTTTAAGAAGCGCTTACCCATGTATTGGTATGCAACAGATATAAATAAGCCACCCCTCGGAGACAATAAAATGCGCTGGCCTGGAAGAGAGCCCTATGAGGGGCATTTTCATGATCTTTTCCCAAGCTGGAAAAGATTTTGGGATAGTGACTACAATGCAGAGAATGATGTTGCAGAACCAGCTCCAGCAGAGCAGTTTTTAGAAATCCTAAGGGAAGGAATTTCCTCCCCAGATATCCGAGTTAGATAAAAGAGGATAAAATACCCAGCAAAAAAACTAGGGCGCCGATACCAATAAAGAATAGGGCAAGATTTTTGATTGTTTTTGAATCGTCCATGACCTTTATATTAAAAAAGTATGAGCACTGATACAAGATTAAATTTTCCAATCGAAGATATCCCCAAAAATGGAGAATCTCTGAAGATTGCTGATGGACTCACATGGGTAAGAATGCCATTACCTATGTCCCTAAATCATATTAATCTATGGCTGATTGGAGAAAATCATGATCAGACTCTTGTTGATACTGGCATGCACTTACCTGAGGTAGTTGAAAAGTGGACTGCACTAATAAATAAAGAAAATTATTCTATTAAGAGAGTATTTATCACACATATGCATCCAGATCATGTGGGTATGGGGGGTTGGTTCGTCGATCAACATAATTGTGAGTTTATGATGAGTAGAACGGATTATTTGCAATGCAGAGTCTTATCAGCAGATAAAACTGGCAACGTTCCTCAGGTTGCAATTGATTTCTACAAAAAAGCTGGCATGAAAGAAGAGGCCTTGGAAAGATATGTCAGCAGGTTTGGTTTTTTTGGATCTATTATCTATCCCTTGCCAAGTAGTTATCAAAGAGTGAAGGGTGGCGATATCCTTAATTTTGGTGAGCGTGAATGGAAAGTTTTAGAGGGTAGCGGGCATACTATGGAGCACCTTTGTTTATACTCCTTGGACGAGGAATATCTAATTAGTGGAGATCAAATCCTTCCTACCATTTCATCTCATGTGGGAGTATTTCCTACCGAGCCTGAAGCAAATCCTCTTGAGGATTGGATTAATTCTTGTAAAAGACTTAAATCTCAAGTCAATGAGGAAGTATTGGTTTTGCCAGCACATGGCAGACCATTTATTGGAGCCCATAAACGCCTGGATGCATTAATTAATCTCCATGAGGCTAATCTAGAGTCTTTGCATGATCTTTTAAAAGAACCTAGAAAGGCTACCGAAACTTTTTCAGTACTTTTTAATAGAGAAATAGATGAGAATAATTTTTTGATGGCGCTTGGTGAATCGCTAGCTCATTTAAACTGTCTTGAGCAACGAGGAGCAATTTCAAAAGATTTAATTGATGGCGTCTATCACTATGAAGCTAACTAATCTCTCTAAGCAGGCCAAGGCTTGGATATTCTACGATGGAGGCAATTCTGCTTTTGCCACCACAGTACTTGCCGCATTTTTTCCAATTTTTTTTAAAGAGTATTGGTCTTCAGGTATAACTGATTTGCAGGCTACATCCTATCTTGGTATTGGCCTAACCATTTCAAACCTTATTTTATTATTTACCGCGCCTTTTATTGGTGCAGTCACAGATCTTTCACAAACTACCAAGAAATTATTTATCGGTCTTACATGTGTAGCCATTCTGTTTGTTGGAACTTTGTTTGTTGTGCCTGCTGGCTCATGGCTCATGGCGTTAATTTTCTTTGGGATCGCTAATTACTGTTTTGCAGCTGGAAATATCCTTTACGATAAGATGATTATATTCGTTTCGGATGCATCTAATCTTTCTA
>VMBT01001612.1_pt1 | contig 11920 bp, 13 predicted proteins | sample 4404301 | NCBI WGS metagenome assembly VMBT01 (sample SAMN12238535, study PRJNA552566) | marine metagenome | isolation source: Coastal seawater | place: USA: coastal Georgia, Sapelo Island | collected 2008-08/2009-08
CCCATGGCAAACAGTTCGCGCGAATCGATCAGGATGATGTCTCGTCCGGGGTACGAGTCACGGAGTATCTCAGCCGCTCTGTCATCTCCCTTATCGGAAAAACTCGGGCATACCACAGCGCCGTTACAGACATAATGGTTAATGTAGCTATAGTCGACCCAGTCGCGGTTATCACGCAATGTATCGGGAGCCGGCAGTGGAACGGTCTCCAATCCGTTGTCGGCAAGTAGTGGTTGGATTTCCTCCCACAGGCCGTGATCGGGATGGCTGTGATTCAGTTGTCTGTGCAACAGCACGCGATTATCAGGTGTAAAGCAGGCGACGATGTCTACGTGGCCCTTGGTCCCATTGAGAAAATCATCCCGCCACAGCCCTCGTGGCAGCCAGATCGCCAGGGTCGTGCCCAAGGCCGCATGAATTTGCTCCGTCACATCGCGCTGATCAAGGCCGGGGTTGCGGAGCGGATCGAGTTGGACGGTGGTGGTAAGTAAAACGATGCCTTCGCCATTGACGTGGATACCCCCTCCCTCGTTGACCATCGCAACCCTGCGCACCGACGCACCAGTGAGCGTCGCCACATGGCCGGCGATACCGTCGTCCAGGGCCCAGTCAAGCTCGGTATTCTGGCCCCAGCCATTGAAGGTCCAGTCAATGGCGGTGAGGATTTGATCCTCGATGATAAACGTGGGGCCAATGTCTCGGAGCCATGCGTCATTGAGGGGTACAGGAATGATGGAAACCGCACCCGATAGGTATTTTCTGGCAGCCGCCACATCATCGGGGTGGCATAACATGTTGAGGGGCTCGTGCTCGCTGACGGCGTTGGCCACTTTGCACCAAGCCCGCTGGACTGACTCGCGTGTCAACCCTGTCTCGGCGTAACTGTCACGGGGGAAGCCCATCCAGGTGGCGTCGTGTGGCGCCCATTCCGGGGGCATGAATCGCGAGGACATTACAGCTTGATGCCGGGTATCCCCCCATCCCGAGCGCGTCCGTCCGGTTGGCGGGGGTTTTGGCGTGCCTCAATCAGTTCGCGATAGGTCTCAGGTCGGCGGGTAGCAAAAAATGGAAACAGCGTGAGCCAGTCATCGCGCTGACCAAGGTCGATGTCTGCAACCATCGCGGCCGCTTCGTCTCGTGGCGCTTCAACCAATACGCGACCAAAGGGGTCGATCAAGCAACTGCCGCCGTAGAAAGTGATTAGGCCTTCCGCGCCGAATCGATTGGGCAGGGCGATAAAAAGCCCGTTGGCGATTGCATGGCCTGAAACAACTGTCCGCAGCAGTGGCGCGGTGTCGAATTCGGGGTGATCTGGCTCGGACCCGATTGCGGTGGGATAGCACAATAGGTCAGCACCCCCGAGCGCGTAGCATCGGGCGACCTCCGGGAACCACTCGTCCCAGCAGGTGGGGTTCCCGACCCGAATATCCTGCCCATCCAGAGCCAACGTGTGGACGGGATAGGGGTCATCTGCCGGCCCCTCAGCGAAATATTCGTCTTCAAAGTAGCCCTCGGTAACCGGGATGTGTAGCTTGCGAGTGCGGCCGACGATATCGCCATTGGGTGCGACGATGACCGAGGTATTGAGACCACGTTGATCATCGGCACCGGAGCGCTCAAATAAAGAGATCTGCACAAATACGTCACAGTCGCGCGCCAGCGCTTGCGCGAGCTTCACGCTTTCGCCGGTATTGAGATCCTCGGCCGTTTCGTCGGCGGCACCATCGGGCCGGCTGTCAGCTGGGTAGCGACTCAGCGTAAGTTCCGGCAGAAAGACCACATTCGCTCCAGCCTCTGCACAGGTGCTGACACCATCGCGCAACTGCTCACGGTGCAATTCTGGTGACTCGTACCATCGTGTCTGAACCAAGCCGACGCAGGCCATGCGCAGAGCCCGCCCGGGGATGGGGCAGGGGCTGGGAAGCGCTGCCTTGCGAATCAATTTCATAGGTATCCCTCGCTCATCGCTCACGAGCCTAGAGGTCATTTCGGCGTGGCTCAACTACCTTTTTTGGGTAGGGCAGTTTTGGGGAGGGCAGTGCTGGGTGCCGGCAGTCTCGCCTGAGTAGCCGTCAGCGTGGACGGAATCCGGATTCAGTGGGGATGCGCGACGTTGCGCTCGTCGTTACTCGCCACCCGCTGCCAGTGGAAAATCCGCCATTACGCGCACAGCCGCCGCATTCAAGGCTTCCTGATCGCGGATGGTGTCTTCTTTCAGCTTGGATTGTGTGACGCTCCGCCAGACGGAAGCATTCTCATCGGGATCGATCATGTCGATGATAAACGTACCCTGCGTGTACTCGGTGACGCGAACGTCGGTCTGGTTCATGCAGTTGTAGCAGTTGTACATGGCGTATCGGTTGTAGCGACTGTATCCCACTGACGCGCCATAGGATGGATTGTTGTAGGTTTTGACATCCGTTTTGTCCATCAAGTTCAGGTGCCAACTCAGGAGCAGATCGGCGTCGGCAGTTTTGTCTACGAAGACAAAACCCTTGGCCTCCAACGCACCTTTGAGTGCCGCATTGATGCGATCGCGCTGGAAGTCGGTGAGATCAGTAGGGTTATTGCCCGTGACCTCACCGCTCAGGGCATAAAAGGCTATCGTTTGTTGTTCGCTGAAGCTGTAGCCCGGCGCGAAGTCCACCACCGGTTCCGGTGGTTTGGTAGCACAGCCAGCCAAAACGAGGGTCGCCAATGATAGGAAAACAATACGGTTGAGAGTCACGGTTACGGCTCCAGAGAATGCATAAAGTGTGGACTATAGCTTAGCAGGCTCTCCCTTTGGCTGGGGAGCGGTGACGCCGGCCATTATGTGATGGAGTGAATCAGCTTGCATGGTGTTACCCGGGAAGCCGGGAACCGCCTTTTACGCTATGCCGCGTCAGTCATCAGCCTGGTGCGGTTCGAAGGTTAGTCTCGCAATCAGCGAGAGTCCGCTGGATGTGCCCAACATGGGTCCTGATCAACTCAGGCTGCCCCTCGAGCAGCGCGTCCCGGCGGGATTTCCAGTCCAAATAGTTTGGATTCAGCGCCTCGGCGAGCAAAGTCTCGAGCGCGTGAATCGGCTCGAGCAGCAGTTCCTTGCGCTGACGGATTGCTACCAGCCAGGGTTGCACGTCGCCCACGAAAAAGCGCGCCACAATGCGCTCGAGTGCTCGGGAGCGCTCGGTAGGTTTTCCGTAGGGACACAGCGATGCTGTGCCCACCGACTGTGTGAGGATCTGATTGGCACGGTCAAGATCCTGCGCCACCCGATGGTAAGCCAGCAAGAGTGCGCCGCCATCGCCTGCTCTAAGGTCGCTCAGTAGTAGCTCAAACTCCCGGTTGCTGGCTTGCCAGTTGCCTCCCATCCATTGGTGCGTCAGGCCCGCCAATCGAGCCAGTGAGGTGACGATCTGGGTGTTGGTTGCCTCGGGATATCCGTTGAGGCCGCGCGGGGGTTGCCAGAACTGACGCCATTCAGGCCCCATCAGAATCGCCTGATGGATGGAATAAACCGCTAAAGCCTGCCGCTCCCGACTCACCTCCATTAACTTGTCCGCTAATTCGGAGTCGCCGCGTTCAGCGAGCAATGCCGCGCAACTCGGAGTCAGGGCCATGAACTCGAGATCGAGCAAAAGCCGTTGCGAGGGGGAGGCAATGCGTCCCATCTGGGTGTTACGGCGACCCAGATTAATTTGTAATTCACATCCTGAAAGGGATAGGAAATCGATCAGATCTATTTGCCCTGAGCCCGACAAATCGGGTGGTTGATCGCGCGGCAGATCGAGCGAATTGGCGCTGGGAGCAACAGGGGGTATTTCGACCCCAGTCACCGCTGACAATCGCTTTAGGTACTCGTTCAGATCCGCTTGGCCGCCAGCGGTTTGGCTCTCGTCGCAGCCCGCTAGCCAGAAGAACAACGCCAGCAATACATAGCGCATTGTCAGCGAGTCAGTGCGTCCCTCGCTTCCTCACGCCAGCGATGTAGGTTTTGCAATGATTCGTCAGGCGTCATTTTCGCTCCCCACTTGGCAAAGTCCAGTGCGGCCAGAAGATCGATGTCTGCAAAGGAGACATGCGCTCCGGCGAGAAAAGCGCTGTGTGCCAAGGCCGCATCAAGCACGGTCAGGCTGTCCTCTAAACGCGTTTTACCTCGTTCCACCAGCTCGGGTAGTTGTGCCAAAACGAGGGGTCCGGGCAGGGCGCGGTTGACATAGCTGGGGTGGGCATTACGAAAGACATCAGCAATGGGCCCATAGACTTCGGCAAACAAACGATGGTTCCAGTTGAGCACTGTGGCGCGCTCCTCGGGCGTGCGCCCGAGTAGAGGTCGCTCGGGGTATTTCGATTCCAGATAATGGACGATCGCGATCACAGCACTCAGCACTGTGCCGTCTTCCAGCACCAAAGCGGGAACCGTAGCCTCGGGCACGATGGCTCGATAGGCCTGCCCCAGCTGCTCCTCTTTGCCAAGGTCGATTTGGGTAGTCTCAATTGCGATGCCCTTATAGTCCATGAACATTGTTAATCGAGCAGGGTTGGGTGCGGGATCAAAGGTATAAAGATGCATGGTTGCGAGTCCAAAGTGATTCTCTGGCGAGTATAGCGAGGCCGTGGATGATGCTGGATCTGGTTTTCGATCTTTTTCGCAACCGCTATACTCCCGCCCCAATTCAAGGAGATTTCACTATGCGTCTGTTACTTATTTTGATCTTGATGGCCCCAATCGCCGCAGTGGCCCTGGATTTGACCGACAAGCAGCGCGCCGAGATCGAGGCACGCATCAAACCTTTCTCCGAGGTATGCGTGCAGGGTCAGCCCTGCGGAGGCGGCTCAGACAGTGCGGTCAGTAGTGCTCGCTCAGGTGAGGATGTCTACAACGCAGCTTGTATGGCATGTCATGCCGCGGGTATTGCCGGGGCGCCCATGGTGGGCGACCAGGTTGCGTGGGCCGATCGCATCGGAAAAGGAATGGATGCGCTATATCAGAGTGGGATCAATGGTGTGGCAGGCACTGGCATGATTGCCCGGGGCGGCTGTGCAGACTGTTCCGATGACGAGATCCGCTTGGCGGTCGATTTCATGGTTGATAGCAGCCGCTAGCTAACTCATTCACTCCGGGCGTCAATACCTGTTGGCGCCTCTCTAAACGAAAGCGCCGTTTTTAAGTGCGTTACCCCCACCGCTTCTTCGTGTTGCATATCGGCCACCGTTCTCGCAACGCGTAGCCTGCGGTGAATACTTCTGGCTGAAAGGTTTAGCGACGCTATTGCGTTGACGAGCCAGTCTTTTGTTGAGTCGTTCAATGCGCAGGCTGCTAGTAACTTGTCGCCAGACAGGGCGCGATTCAGGCATTGCTGTCGAGTGTACTGACGGGTCTGGGCTTCAGCGATGCGCTGCCTTACTTCGAGGGACGCGTGCTGAGCATTCGATTGATCCAACAGCTGCGCTGGCGAAGGTTTGTGCAGAGAGACGTGTAGGTCGATGCGATCCATGAGCGGCCCCGACACACTCTGCTGATAGCGACGAATCATATCGGGCGTGCAGCGGCAGTTGGCGTCCATCTCACCCAGAAATCCGCAGGGGCATGGATTCATAGCGGCGACCAATTGAAACCCCGCTGGATACCGGTACCGGTGCTCAGCGCGTGCCACATGGATATCGCCACTCTCCAGCGGTTGCCGCAACTGATTGAGCACGGCTCGGGGGAATTCAGCCAATTCATCCAGAAACAGCACCCCGCCATGGGCCATCGAAATTTCCCCGGGCAGCGCCTTTGCCGTTCCCCCTATGAGTGACGCAACACTGCTCGAATGATGCGGTGCGCGAAACGGCGGGCAGCAGTGGGAAGCTACCCCCGAGATGTCTTGAAGCAATCGGATTTCCTGTTGAACAGCCGGGGCTGGCGAGGGCAGAAGCCCGGGCAGGATAGACGCGGCGAGCGTTTTACCCACACCGGGCGGGCCGACCATCAACAAGTGATGGCCACCGGCTGCTGCCAACTCCAGTGCACGGCGCAGACCCGATTGTCCGCGAAGTTGCGACAGATCCGGATAACCAACCCCATTGGTTTCTTCGACGTGAGAGCGGTCAAGCAACGGCGGCGCGCTCGATTTAAGGTGCCCGCAGAGTGTGAGTAGATCGGATGCGGCGATGAGTTGACATCCGTCAATGACTGTTAGCGCGTGAGCATTGTGGTTGGATATACCGCAGCATCGTCCCGCCTGAGTTGCCGCCAAGACAGCCGACAATGCACCCCGGAAGGAGCGGATGCTACCGTCGAGTCCGAGTTCACCAAAAAACTCTCTGTTCGCGACGCTCTCGCTGGGCAGTTGACCCGATGCCACCAGCAGGCCAAGGGCGATAGGCAGATCGTATCGCGCCCCCTGTTTGATGTGATCAGAGGGCGCCAAATTGATAGTGATGTTGTAATCCGGCCACTTTAGATGCGACGACGCGATGGCGCTTTTCACGCGACTACGCACTTCTCGAGTCGCTGTCTCTGATAAGCCAACGATCTGAAAACCCGGAAGGCCATTGCCGAGATGAACTTCAACGGTGACAGGTTGTGCGACGAGGCCGGCTTGGCTTCGCGTAGCGACAAAAGCGAGGTGCATGGATCATCCTTGATCGTTTACCGGTGCTGCAGTGGTGCGAGCGTTACTCAGTCTCCTTTGTTGGGCGCGGACTCCAGTTCGATGGTCAGTGCCTCGATCTGAGCCTCGAGTATTTCCAGTCGCTCTCGCGTGCGTTTTAGCACCGCTGCTTGCGCGTCGAACTCTTCACGGCTGACGACGTCAAGGCGCGTTAAAGCCGACTGAAGCAACGTTTTAGCATTGCGATCGAGCTGACTCAGAAACGGGTCCTCGCCGCTGGCGATACGGTCAAAAAAAGAGGAGGCTTGTGAAGTCTCCGACTGCTTTTTTGTCATCTGGTCATACCTATCTGACTCGTTGTTAGACATGGTGAGACACAACTTCGATGCAATGAGTCGCTGGCCCATACCCGTGAGCAATCTAACGCAATCCTCGGTCTACAGACACTTCAAATTGGGCCAAAACTGGTGCGCAACGTGCACCGGGATGGTGCGGCGTAGGCTTTCAACGATCCGCACCGCGATAGCAAAAGACGCCCAAAAAACTCCCAAAATATTGTTTTTTATCAGGTAATTCTATTTTGGCCCAAGGCTGGCTCTAGTCCGCACAGGGAGACAGTTGGTGCTTCTTGCAAAACGTGCCCATGCAGGTTCGTTCCGCCCGTCGGATGTGCCTGGGGCCAGACAGTCAATCGCCGTCTGTGTTGACGGTTTCTTCGGAGGGTGCCATGAAGTTGGTTACTGCAGTCATAAAGCCTTTCAAGTTGGACGATGTGCGTGAGGCGTTGTCCACCATGGGGGTACAAGGTATTACGGTGAGCGAAGTCAAAGGCTTCGGTCGTCAGAAAGGGCATACCGAGCTCTACCGTGGAGCGGAGTATGTCGTGGATTTCCTGCCAAAGGTCAAAATCGAAATCGCCATTGCCGACGGCATGGTTGATCAGACCATCGAGGCCATTTCTAAGGCCGCACAAACCGGCAAGATCGGGGACGGAAAGATTTTCGTGTCGAGCCTCGAACATGTCACCCGCATCCGAACCGGCGAGACCGGCGAAGAAGCGCTGTAAAACAGAGCCTTGGAGAACACTTTCATGGAAAACGATATTTTTCAGTTGCAGTACGCTCTGGACACATTTTACTTCCTCGTCTGCGGTGCCCTCGTCATGTGGATGGCTGCGGGATTTGCAATGCTCGAGGCAGGTCTGGTCCGAAGCAAAAATACGGTCGAAATACTGACCAAGAACGTCGCGCTGTTTGCGGTCGCCAGTATCATGTACATGGTGGTCGGTTACAGCATCATGTACGGCGGAGATATTTTTCTCAGCACTATCACCGGTTCGGGCGTGGTAGAGGGCGGTGAGGAGAATTCTACCTACGCGCCGTCCGCTGACTTTTTCTTTCAGGTGGTGTTTGTCGCCACTGCTATGTCTATCGTGTCCGGTGCGGTGGCAGAGCGCATGAAGCTCTTCGCCTTTCTGGCGTTTTCGGTCGTCATGACAGGCTTTATATACCCGCTGGAAGGGAGCTGGACGTGGGGCGGCAATCCCGTGTTCGGGCTCTACACTCTTGGTGACCTGGGTTTCCTCGACTTTGCCGGTAGCGGCATCGTACACATGGCGGGCGCCGCTGCAGCACTGGCAGGCGTGATTCTGGTTGGGGCTCGAAAGGGCAAGTATGGTCCCAACGGCGAAGTCAACGCGATTCCTGGTGCTAATCTTCCTTTGGCCACGTTGGGAACCTTTATTCTGTGGTTGGGATGGTTCGGCTTCAACGGTGGTTCTGTGTTGGCGACCGCCTCTGTTGACTCGGCTAATGCGGTCGCAGTGGTCTTCATGAACACGAACCTGGCCGCAGCTGGCGGTTGCATTGCAGCGCTGCTGGTGGCCAAGGCACTCTTTGGCAAGGCTGACCTCACAATGGCCTTGAACGGATGCCTGGCCGGCTTGGTAGCGATCACCGCTGGGCCTGATACGCCATCTGCGCTTCAGGCCACAATTTTCGGCGCCTTGGGTGGTCTGCTGGTGGTGTTCTCTATCACCACGCTAGACAAGTTAAAAATCGACGATCCCGTGGGTGCCATCTCTGTGCACGGCGTTGTGGGATTGCTCGGACTGCTGCTTGTCCCGGTTACCAACGGTGACGCAAGCTTCTCCGGCCAGATCATTGGCGCGCTCACTATCTTCGGCTGGGTATTTATCGCTTCGCTGGTGACATTCTATGTGATCAAGATGGTGCTGGGACTCCGCGTTTCGGAGGAAGAGGAGTACGAAGGTTCCGACTTGAGCGAATGCGGCATGGAGGCTTATCCAGAGTTCTCCGCAACCCGTTAAACACCCTGTCCTCTCATGGCAGTTTGGGCCCTCCGGGGCCCTTTTTTTGTCTGGGGAAAATCAGCTGGGAAACGATTCTGCCGAAACGCTCCTATGCGAGGCGCGATGTGGCGCCTGAAGGCATAAACTCGTTTTCAAGCATTGCGAAATCGTTTGGGAAGATCATAATACGGGTTCTCGTTTACAGGACTGAGCTATGAAACTCGTCACAGCCATTATCAAGCCATTCAAAATGGATGATGTTCGCGCCGCGCTGTCTGAGATCGGCGTTCAGGGCGTGACTGTGACAGAGGTAAAGGGCTTCGGTCGGCAGCGAGGTCACACCGAACTGTATCGCGGTGCAGAGTACGTGGTTGATTTTCTACCTAAACTGAAGCTCGAGATCGCCGTATCGGAAGATCACGTGGAGGCCATTGTTGAGGCGATTATGACATCCGCCAGTACAGGCAAGATTGGCGATGGAAAAATTTTCGTCGCGCCGCTTGAACAGGTGGTTCGTATCCGTACCGGTGAAACTGGCGTCGAGGCCATCTAACACATCTTCATATGCATCAACCGGCGGTCAGTTTTTGAATAGCCCCGGGCAATTCTGAGAGTTCCTCTACCACTGCTGCTGCAACATCGCTGAGACCACCCTCGGGGCAAAACCAAATTGCTTGGGCTCCGGCATTCGTAGCGCCCGACACATCGTTATCGTGACAATCCCCAATATGAATCACTTCTGCAGCCGTCACGCCAGCCTCAGAGAAGGCTCTGTGAAAAAACTCGGGGTCGGGTTTACTCGTTCCCAACTCTTCCGCGCGCCACGCATAGTGAAAATGAGAGCCAATTTCTGTTTTCCATACGTTGGCGTTGCCATTTGTGAGTGCCCCCAGTTTGAACTGCTCTGACAAGGTGCCGAGGACAGATTGGGCATCCGGATAAACGGCCACGTTTTGTCGGTGCGATAAAAATACTGCAAAAGCTTCGCTAGCGGCCGCGCTGGAATCCTCCTGGGGTACGCCGCATTGTTGAAGCAGATGATCGATAAAAGCCTCGCGGAACAAACTGATCTGGTGCACAAGCTCTGGCCTGGTGGTAATCAGCTCCTCGCGGATTCGATCCAATTGCTCTCTGGGTAAGTTGTCGAGTTCCAGGGTCGGGAAACGCGCCTTTAGACAGGACCACTGCGCGCGCTCTGCCTCGATCAGCGCCGGGCGGACATCCCAAAGCGTGTCGTCAAGATCGAACGTGATAAGGCGGATGGGGGTGTGCATGTGACCCAATTCGTTGAGCGCGGCTCTGGCCGACATTATTTGCAGGCAGGTAGCTGGCCGATCACCTCCGCCAGGTAATCCAAAAACAACGTGCCGTCGCCCGCGCGATAGCGCTGCGAGTCCGAAGAGCCGACGGCTATGACCCCCATCAGGTTCTGGTCGTCGCGAATCGTTGACAGGGCCGCGGAACCCTCTGCCGCATCCGTGCCAAAGAGCGCATTCATTTCTTCTGGTCGCAGCGGGCCCGAAAAAGAATCACCTTGGCCAATAAGTTTCTTGGTTACCGACTCACTCGCCGACTCACTCGCCGACTCACTGGAATCGCTGTCCAGCCAGATCAAGTTACCCATTTGGGCAGCGAAGGAACCGGTGACCTGCTGACCCCAGATGCGAACAAGGTCATCACGGTCTTCGGCACCCAGCAGCGCGAGAATCGCGTTCCGAGTAGCTTCGAGAAGCCGGTCATTTTCCCTGCCAATGGCGGAAAGCTCTGTTAATTTCTGTCTCGACTGGATATTGCGTTCGCGCAACAGGCTGACCTGCCGCTCTACGAGCGACACCGCACCCTCACCGCCATGGGGGAGGTTGAGCACTGCCAGCAATCCCGGGCGGTCCTGGAGGAAACTGGGATTGTCCCTCAGAAAGGCTTCGACATCTTTTGGATCTAAAGGGGTTGTCATCCTTATCGTCGCTCCAGATTTCTGTGCGCTGTTTTCGGGTTGGGATATCTGAGGGCGCCGAGGTTATGAAGTGCCTATAGCGACCCGTTCTCGGGCTCTGCAGACACTGCGCGCACTCGTCACCGACGGTGCTCGGTGAGCCTCGATCGCCTCAGTCTCTCAGTGAGATAGTACCCTCAAAAACGGTCTGAGTGGGCCCGCCGAGCCAGACGGGTTCGCCATCTTGGCGCCAAGACACCGCCAGGTTGCCTCCAGGCAGTTGAACGCTGACTTCGCGATCCAAAAGCCCAAGAGCGATTCCGTGTACCGCTGCCGCACAGGCGCCCGAACCGCAGGCTGCGGTTTCCCCGGCGCCGCGCTCATGGACGCGGAGCTTCACCTCGGTCCGCGACAGAATTTGCAAAAAACCCACATTGACTCGCTCGGGAAAGCGCTCGTGGTGTTCTAGTAATGGTCCCAATGTGCTGACCGGCGCCCGGTCACAGTCATCCACTATCAGTATGGCGTGGGGGTTGCCCATCGACACCGCACCAATGGACAGCGTCTCGCTTCCCACTTCGATGGGGTACTGCGCCGCCGCTTCATCGGCCAGAAAAGGGATTTCCACGGGGTTAAACTGCGGCGCCGCAAGTCCTGCAAGTATCCGACCATCATCCATTACTTTTAGCGCGAGCGGTTCTCCATCGGTGAGCAGTTTGAGTTCGCGTTTGCGAGTCAAGTGCTGCTCTCTGAGGAAGCGGCCCACGCAGCGCGCGCCATTGCCACATTGTCCGGCGCGAGATCCGTCTGCGTTGTAAATGTGGTATCGAAAGTCGGCTTCTGGATCGTCCGGCGGCGTGACCAGCAACACTTGATCGCAGCCAATGCCACGGTGTCGATCTGCGAGCCTGCGTACCTGTGGTCCAGTGAGCTCAACGGACTGCGTGACGCCGTCGATTACGACAAAGTCGTTGCCCGCGCCCTGCATTTTCGTAAAGGCCAGTTTCACGACTTGTCCTGTGAAGGGATGCGCTCTCGTTGCCAGAGATCGGTCAGTAATTCTCGTTGGCCAATAAGATGGGCCATGTGGCCGTG
>VMBT01001613.1_pt1 | contig 11918 bp, 12 predicted proteins | sample 4404301 | NCBI WGS metagenome assembly VMBT01 (sample SAMN12238535, study PRJNA552566) | marine metagenome | isolation source: Coastal seawater | place: USA: coastal Georgia, Sapelo Island | collected 2008-08/2009-08
GGTTCGATGACGATGGCCGGGCACGTCTCGCCCCCCGGGAGTGGAAGCGGCGCGGAGACGCCGAGGCCGTGTTCCTCAATCGCCGTGGTGGACGCCTCTCGCGGCAGGGAATCTGGCTTGTCGTCCGCTCGGCGGGGGAGCGGGCGGGAATCGAGTCGATGCTGTCACCCCACGTGCTGCGTCATTCCTGCGCGACGCACATGCTCGATCACGGCGCGGACCTTCGCGTCGTGCAGGAGATGCTCGGGCACGCGACGATCTCGACAACTCAGGTCTACACCCGCGTCAGTCAGGAGCGCCTCCGGGAGGTCTATCGCTCAGCTCATCCACGTGCGGTGCGCGCGGAGGTGTCGACGTGAGGGGAGTGCGCCATCTTCTCCACCTGATCGGTCGCTTCACTCGTCAGATCGATCGGCGGCCACCCTCTCCTCGGCTCGCGGCATGGGCGGAGCGTCACCTGCTCCCCGGAGAGCGTGCGTTGTGGATTCGTCTCGGTAATGGCGATCGTCGGCATGCGATCGGGGTTGCCCAGCGATTCGCGGAGTCGCGGGCTGTGTCGACCCGTGCGGAGATCGCGGGAGCCCTCCTGCATGACATCGGCAAGGTTGACGGACCTGAGGGAGCGATCAGTCGCGCCTGGATGACGGTCAACCCTCGTTCGGGTGCCGCAACACGCCGCTACCGCGACCACGAGCGGATCGGGGCCGAACTCTGCGAGCGTGCGGGTTCCGACCCGGTCACCATCGACTTGATTCGAGGCGCGGGATCGGATGAACTCGTTCAAGCGCTCAAAGCCGCCGATTCTTCAAGCGGATTCCAGCGCCCCTGAGCGGCCGAGGAGCCATCGAAATCGGAAGTGGACCGTTAGGGCGCGGACCGTCATCCATCCAACGAGGCAGGCCCACAGGCCGGTCGGGCCGGCGTCGACACTCGAGAGCACGGGGTAGAGCGGTGCTACGGCGAGAAGGGTCGCCAAGGAGAGCCGGCCGAGGAAGCGGTAGTCCCCGAGTCCGATGAGGATCCCATCACCGGCGAACGCGACGGCACCGGGGATCAGTAGCGCGCCGAGCAGTACGACCGCTCCCCGGGCCTCGGCGAGCACGGAGGCGTCAGCGGTGAAGAGCCGTGGCACGATTCCCGCTCCGGCGATGAGCGTTATCGCGAGAACTGCACCCGCCGCCACGGAGAGGATCTCTGTTCGTCCGGCGATGAGCAGGCCCTCTCGCGCCTGACCTGCCCCTTCAGCCTCGGCGACGAGGGTTTGCGCAGGCATCGCGAGGGCGTCGAGCACCAGCGCCAAGAGGATGAAAAGCGCCATCACCACCTGATGCGCGGCAAGGGCCGCATCCGACTGCCGCGCCATCAGGGAGGTCGATCCGGTGAGAACCACGAGGATGCCGGTCACTCGGAGCAGAAGGTGTCGCCCGGCGCTGAGCAGAGGAGCGGCCTCACCTCGTTGTGGGCGCGAGCCGAGCACTCGTCCGATTCGACGTCGCTGCAGTCCGATCAACGCGACGGCGGCACCCCACTGAGCGATGACCGTTGACCATGCGGATCCAGCGACGGAGAGATCGAGGGCGAAGACCAGGACCGCTTCGATGACGGCGTTCGCCACGTTGGACCCGAGCAGGATCCACAGCGGGGTCCGGTAGTCCGCGTGGCCCCGGAATACCCCTTGGGAAGCCAGGACGATCATCACGGCGGGCAGGCCGAGAGCGCTGATGGCGAGGTAGGTGGCGGCGTGGTCGGCCGACACGCCGTCGCCACCAAGGAGATCGACGACGACCCCTCGCCCCGCGAGAAGCACGGGAATAGCTGACACTCCAACCACGAGCGCGACCCACATCGCGGTGCGCCCTGCCCGGTCCGCGCTCGCTGGATCACCCGCTCCGAGTGCGCGCGCCACCTGCTGGGTGGTGCCATAGGTGAGGAAATTGGCTCCCGCGACCAACAGCGAGAGCACCGCGGCGGCGAGGGCCAAGCCGGCGAGCTCCGAGGTGCCAACACGACCGATCATCGCGGTGTCGACGGCCACGTACAGCGGTTCGACAGCGAGGGCCCCAAGCGCGGGGATCGCGAGCCTCAGTATTCGGCGATCTGTGTCGCCCCGGGTACCCATTTGGTCTCAGCGAGGGAGGAGTCCGATGGCGCGATGCGCGCGCTCCAAGGTTGCGGAGGCGACGGAGCGGGCCCGGTCCGCGCCGACACTCAACAGCCGTGAGAGCTCGGCGCGATCAGCCATGAGTTCCTCGTGACGGGCTTGGATCGGCCGAAGCATCTCGATGACCGCCGCCGCGGTGTCCGCCTTCAGCGGTCCGTACTGGGAGTAGCTGGCGGCGAGGGAGTCACGGTCAGTACCGCTGGCGGCGGACAAGATGTCGAGGAGGTTGCTGACACCGGGCTTCGCCGCGATGTCGTACCGCACCTCGTTCTCGGAGTCCGTGACCGCCCGGCGGAACTTCTTGTCGATCACCTCCGGAGGATCGAGGAGAAAGACGCATCCCGCGTCGGTGTCCCCCGACTTCGACATCTTCGAGGTGGGGTCCTGCAGATCCATCACACGGGCCCCAGCTTTCGGCGTCACCGCTTCGGGCACTACAAGGGTCTCGCCGAACCGGCTGTTGAACCGGATGGCGATATCACGGGTGATCTCGATGTGCTGACGTTGATCGTCGCCAACGGGCACCTCGTTCGCGTCGTACAGGACGATGTCGGCCGCTTGAAGGGCCGGGTAGGTGAACAGGCCTGCGGAGACGAAGTCCGCCTCGCGCCTCGCTGATTTGTCCTTGAACTGGGTCATCCGGGAGAGCTCACCGAACGACACCGTGCATTCCATGATCCAACCCAACTGGGAGTGCTCGGGCACGTGGCTCTGGACGAACACTGTGGCAACCTCGGGGTCGAGTCCGATCGCGAACAGCATGGCCGCGAGCTCGGTTGTGGCCGGGCCGACGACATTGGGCTCGGTGGTCACGGTCAGCGCGTGGAGGTCCACGATTCCGTGAAAGACGTCCTTGGCGTGCTGGCCATCCACCCAGTTACGCAGGGCGCCAAGGAGGTTTCCGAGATGTACGGCGCCGGTCGGCTGGATGCACGAGAGAACGCGGGTCACAGCGCGAGGCTACCGAGGCAGGGGTGGGCGGCATACCCCAGGTGGGAGCGTGGGATTCGGTAGCGTGATCCCGTGGCGGTGGATGTCTCGACCGAGGTGTACCAGGGGCCGTTCGACCTCCTGCTCCAGCTGATTCTGAAGGAGCAGGTCGACCTCTATGAGGTGGATCTCGCCTCCATCGTCGATGCCTACCTCGCCGAAGTGGAACGTATGCAGGCCCTCGACTTGGAGGTCGCGACGGAGTTCCTCCTGATCGCCGCGACGCTCGTCGAGTTGAAGACGCGTCGTCTGCTCCCGGGCTCGGGCGACGTCGACCTCGACGAGGAGTTGGCCCTATGGGAGGAGCGCGATCTCCTGCTCGCACGTCTCCTGGAGTGCAAGACCTTCAAGGATGTCGCCTCGGTCTTCAGTGAGTTGGCCGCGGCTGCCTCTTTGCACTTTCCTCGCGAGGTCGGCCCCGACGAGCGATTCCGCGAGCTCCAACCCGATCTTCTCGAGGGAACCTCGGTTCGTCGCCTGGCGAGCGCGGCGATTCGGGCGCTGACGCCGAGGCCCGAACCAGTGGTGGACCTCTTCCACGTGAGTGTCGTCAGGGTCACAGTCGCCGACGCTGTCGCGGAGTTGGTCGATGAGCTTCCACGACTTGGGCGGGTGGGCTTCCGACGGTTGGTGGATGGCCTTGTCGAGCGGGTCGAGGTCATCGTCCGGTTTCTCGCCGTCCTCGAGCTCTACAAGCAGGGCCTCGTCGAGCTCGATCAATTCGAGCGGTTCGGCGACATCCAGATCGAGTGGGTCGGCGGCGCGGACGTCGAGTCCGCGCTCAGTGGTGTGGACGCGTACGAGGGATGAGCCTCGACCAACCCCTCGACGGTTCGTCCGATGACGCGGCGAGCGATGAGCACCTCCGAGCTATCGAGGCGATCTTGCTCGTCGCCCACGAACCAGTCTCGCCTGATCTCATCGCGCAGTTGATCGAGCGTCCACTCGATGAGGTCATCAACTCAATCGAGCGGCTCGGTGCTGAGTATCGCGAGCAGGGCCGCGGATTCGAGATCGGCGAGGTCGCCGGTGGCTACCGCTTTCAGACGGTGGCCGAGGTCGCGCCGTGGGTGGAGCGTTTCGTGCTATCTGAGCAGCGAGCGCGCCTGAGCGGTGCCGCCTTGGAGACGCTCGCGATCGTCGCCTACAAGCAACCGATCTCGCGCGCCCAGGTCGCCTCGATTCGAGGGGTTGACCCCGACGGCGTCCTGCGGAGCCTCGCAGCGCGGGGTTATATCGCCGAGGTAGGCCGTGATCCAGGTCCTGGGCAGGCCGTGATGTGGGGCACAACCCAGACGTTCCTCGAGCGACTCGGACTCCCGTCACTTGATCATTTGCCGCCCATTGCCGAGTTCATCCCCTCGGCCGACGTGGTGGAGACGCTGGAGAGCGGGTTGCGACTCGACACCGACATCATCACGGAACCTGTTGCCGACGCAGATGGATGACGAGGGTGAGCGCCTCCAGAAGGTGCTCGCCTCACTCGGCTTCGGCAGTCGTCGAACCTGCGAGGGCCTGATCGCCGAAGGTCGCGTCTCCATCAATGGGGTTGTGGCGGTGCTCGGGGCCAGAGTCCGGACGGAGACGGATGCTGTGACAGTGGACGGAGCTCCCGTTGGGGTGCGACCTGACCTCGTCTACTACCTCGTCAACAAGCCACGTGGAGTGGTGACGACCGCCAAGGATCCGCAGGGTCGTCCCACCGTCGTCGCGCTTGTTCCGTCAGAACCGCGGGTCTTCCCGGTCGGTCGACTCGACCTCGACACCGAGGGTCTCATTCTGCTCACCAACGACGGAACCCTCGCGAACGCGATCGCTCATCCGTCGACGGGTATTGAGAAGGAGTACCTCGTGGAGGTTCACGGGGGACGGGTCTCGCCGAGCGGACTGCGCCACCTCCGAGATGGCGTGGAGTTGGAGGATGGTCGAACTGCTCCGGCGCGAGTGGCGCAGCCGAGTCCCGGTGTGCTGCGAATCACCATTCATGAGGGCCGCAATCGTCAGGTTCGTCGGATGTGCTCTGCCGTCAATCATGAGGTGCGTCGTCTTGTACGGGTTCGAATCGGCCCCATCTCAGACCGCCGTCTGTCGCCGGGTGACTGGCGCGAACTGTCCAGCGATGAGGTCATCGCGCTCGGTCGCGCCGTCGCGGCCTCGGGATACGCTCAGCCCACGTGAGCGGAACCGCAGCCGATTCGGCCAGATGCGCCAACGTCATCGGCCTCGGTCTGATCGGTGGGTCGATCGCCCTCGCCCTGCGCCAGCGGGGCTGGATCGTCAACGGTGAGGATGCCGATGTCGACGTCGCCGCTCGTGCTCATGCCATGGGTGCGATCGATGAGATCGGCTGCTCGCGCTCGGCCGAGATCACCTTCGTGGCGACGCCGGTTGGGTCGGTGGCACGTGAGGTGGGTCGAGCGCTGGAGGAGACCGACGGCCTTGTCACCGACGTTGGGTCGGTGAAGGCCGACCTCTGCGCCCGGGTGACGTCCCCGCGGTTCATTGGAGGTCACCCGATGGCGGGCAGTGAGCTCGATGGGCTCGACGGCGCCGATCCGGAGATGTTCGAGGGTGCGGTGTGGGTGCTGACCCCCGACAGCGATGTGCCCGACGAGACGTTCGCCACGGTTGCTTCAGTCATCGCCGCTCTCGGCGCGGAGGTCGTGGCCCTCCCGCCGGTGGACCACGACCGTCTCGTGGCTGTGGTCAGCCATGTGCCTCATCTCACTGCAGCGAGTCTGATGGCCTTGGCCACTGAGCGATCTGAGGAGCACGCTTCGTTGCTTCGCCTCGCCGCCGGCGGTTTTCGGGACATGACCCGCATCGCGAGTGGCCGGCCAGGTATTTGGATCGATATCTGTCGGGCTAATGGACGCGCGATCGTCGACGCCCTCGATGAGATGATTACCTCGCTCGCCGAGATACGCCGGATGGTCGTCGATGACGATCACGTGGCTCTCTTGCAGTTGCTCTCTTCCTCCCGGGAAGCCCGGGTGAACCTGCCGGGCCGGGTCACCGATCCGACCTCGCTTGCCGAGGTGCGAATCAGGATTCCCGATCGTTCGGGCGCCGCCGCCGAGGTGTTCACCTTGGCCGCTGAGCTCGGGGTCAACATCGCGAACTTCGAGGTGGTGCACCTCGCCGAAGGCGCGCGTGGTGTCGCCGTGGTGCTCGTGGACCGGTCGGCGGTCGAGGTATTCCGGGGCGGTCTGATCGCCCGCGGCTTCCGGCCCACGGTTTCCGCACTGTCATGAGTCGTGGGGAGTTCGACCTTCGCTCGGTCGGGGTGATTCCTCGCGGTGTCTCAGCTTTGGTGTCAGTGCCCGGCTCGAAGAGCATCGCTAATCGGGCGCTGATCTGCGCTTCGCTTGCCGAGGGTGACAGCCGCATCCTCAACTTGCCCGACGGCGACGACACCGCAGCGATGGTCGATGCGCTGCCCATCCTTGGAGCGCTCGCGCACCGCCACGGTGCGGCGATCGACATCACCGGTCTTGCGGGGCGTCCATTGGCGGGTCGGTTCAACGCCGGCCTTGCCGGCACGACGTCTCGTTTCCTCTGCGCCGTCGCCGCCCTCGCCACCGGCGAGTCGATCGTCACGGGTGAGGCGCCACTGAGAGCACGACCGTTCGGGGACCTCTTGGAGGCGCTGAGGGGCCTGGGTGCCGAGGTCATGGCCGATGGAGCGGGACTCCCGGCTCGGATCGTCGGGCCGATACGGGGTGGGGAGGTTTCCCTTGACGCGCACGTGTCGAGTCAGTTCGTCTCGGCGCTCCTGCTTGCCGGTCCGTGCATGGCCGACGGCTTAGTGCTTCGTCTTGATGGCGCGCAGGTGTCACGGCCGTACATCGACATGACGATCGAGGTGATGTCGCGATTCGGTGCGTCGGTCAGGGAGGGTTCCAACACCCTGTCAGTGGATCCGAGCGGTTACCGAGCAGCGACGCTCGAGGTGGAACCGGATGCGTCCTCGGCGAGCTATCCGGCAGCAATCGCCGCGCTGTGCGGAGCGGAGATCCTGATCGAGGGGCTCGGAGAGAAAAGTCTTCAGGGCGACGTCGCCTTTCGCGAGCTCCTCGCCACCATGGGGGTGACGGTCGAGGTATCGGACGCCGGAACACGGGTCGTCGGTTCTGGGGAACCTCTCGCTCCCTTGGAGGCCGATATGCGCCACTGCTCCGATCTTGTACCAACCTTTGCCGTGTTGGCTGCCTGCGCCGAGGGGAGGTCGCGCATCACCGGAATTGGATTCATCCGGAACAAGGAGAGCGACCGAATCGCGGACTTGGCGGCCGGCCTCGCCGCCTGCGGCGCCCGGGTCACCGTGGAGGACGATGGGCTCCAGATCGAGGGTGGCGGGTTGCACGGGGCGCGTGTATCGACGTACCACGATCATCGACTTGCGATGGCGTTTGGTGTCCTCGGCTGCGCAGTGCCGGGGATGATGGTTGAGGACCCAGAGGTCGTCACCAAGAGTTGGCCGGGCTTCTGGACGATGCTTGACGGTCTTAGCGGCTGATCGACACCGGAGTCACCAGCGGGTGATGGCAGGCGACGTGATGTCCGGGTTCGATCTCGGTCATCTCCGGGACCTCGACTCGGCACCGTTCATCGGCGGCAGGGCAACGCGGATGGAAACGGCAACCGGCCGGAGGAACGATCGGCGACGGAGGCTCACCGCTGATTCCGGTCGTCGCTCGGCCCGCGCTGGGGTCCGGGACGGGAACCGAGTCGAGAAGGACTTGGGTGTATGGGTGGGCCGGCTGGGCGTACAGACGATCAGGGTCCGCGATCTCGCAGAGTCGCCCGAGGTACATCACCGCCACACGATCTGACACGTTTTTCACCACGGCGAGATCGTGGGCAATGAAGATCATGGTGAGCCCATGAGATGCCTTTAGATCCTCGAGCAAGTTGAGGACCTGGGCCTGGACGCTGACGTCGAGGGCGGAGACCGGCTCGTCGCAGATGATCAATGTGGGGTCGAGTACGAGTGCTCGGGCAATCGCGATTCGCTGGCACTGGCCACCAGAGAACTCGTGGGGTCGGGAGTCGTGCGCCCGTTTCGGGTCGATCCCTACCTCCTCGAGGACGCGGTCAACGCGCTCAGCGCGCTCGGAAGCGGTACCCAGGTTCCAGATATCGAGCGGGTCGAGCACGCTGTCACGCACTCGCCTTCGGGGATTGAGCGACGAGATCGGGTCTTGAAAGATCATCTGGACGCGAGTTCGCGCTTCACGGAGTTCGCGTTTTCCAAGGGTCGTTAGCTCGGTCGATTCGAATTCGATGGATCCCGAGGTCGGGCGAGGCATCTGCATGATGGCCCGCCCGGTCGTGGATTTCCCGCAACCGCTTTCGCCGACGATGCCGAGGGTCTCGCCGCGCGCCACATCGAAACTGATGCCGGATACAGCATGGACACGACGACCACGCTTCATCGGGAATTCGACCACGAGGTCGCGCACCCGCAGGACGGCATCAATTCCGTCTCTCAGGTGAGGCTGCTCAGTCATGATGACGATCCGATCTGAAGGCCCGCCGCTATCCGCTCCTTGGCCTCGCTGTGCTCGGGGGAGCCGACCGGGTACCAGCAGGCGAACCGATGCTCGGGGTTGTCGGTCTCGGTAAGGGGTGGGGCCTCCTCCCGGCAGCGGTCCCGTGCGAAGGCGCACCGTGGCGCGAACGCGCAGCCCGGGGGTGGGTCGAGGAGCTCGGGCGGGCGCCCGGGAATCGCGTTTAGGCGTGTGTGGCTCGGCTGATCAAGCCGCGGGATGCTCTGGAGCAATGCCTCGGTGTATGGCATCCGCATATCGGAGAAGAGCACGGCGGTCGGCGCCACCTCCACGAGTCGACCCCCATACATCACGGCGATGACGTCGGTGTGCCCTGCGACCACGCCGAGATCATGAGTGACGAGCACGACGGACATGTTCCGCTCGGTCCGCTGCTCGGCGATGAGGTCGAGGATTTGCGCCTGGACGGTGACGTCGAGCGCGGTGGTTGGTTCATCGGCAAACAGGAGTGTCGGACCGCAGGCGAGGGCGATGGAGATCATCACCCGCTGGCGCATCCCGCCGGAGAGTTCGTGCGGATACTGATCCAGGCGTCGGTCCGGCTCGGGGATCCGAACGTCGCGCAGGAGGCGCACAGCCGTCGATCGCGCGTCTCGGCGGCTCATGCCGAGGTGAATGCGGAGCGGCTCGGCGATTTGCTCACCGATCTTCATGACCGGATTGAGAGACACCATGGGGTTCTGGAACACCATCGACATCTCTCGACCCCAGAGGCTGGACATGTCTGGTGCATCCGGTCCGAGCAGGTCGTGGTCACCGAACCGGATACGACCCTCTCGACGGGCTGTGGAGGGAAGGAGGCCCATGATCGATCGGGAGAGCACTGTCTTGCCTGACCCGGACTCACCGACGATTCCGAGCGCCTGTCCTCGGTCCAGCGTGAGCGAAACCCCGTCGACCGCGCGGACGGGTCCGCGCTCGGTTGCGAATGTGGTGCGCAGGTTCTCGACCGTCAGCAGGCGACCCTCAGCGACGCGACCGTCGGTCTGTAGGGCGCTCACAGGCTGATCTCCTTGACGTCGAAGTAGGAGCGAACCCGGTCACCTGCGTAGTTGAGGGCGAGCACGGTGAGGAAGAGGATGATGATCGGCCCGAAGGCGATCCATGGCGCCTTTTCGAGCTCTCGTGAGCCGGCGCCGATGAGGATGAGCTTGCCCCAGGTCGGGCCCTTCTCGACGCTGAGGCCGAGGAAGGCGAGGCCACCCTCGGCAACGATCGCGACAGCCATGCCCAAGAGGGCGAGGGCCCCCATCGGTACGACCACGTTTGGCAACAGTTCGCGGATGATGATTCGTCGATCACCGGCACCGATAGCGCGCGCGGCGGTTACGAACTCGCGTTCCGCGAACGACAGCGTGCTGGCACGCGCGAGTCGTCCAACCGGGGCGACGGCAAGGACGCCAAGCGTGAGGGCGATAGTGACGAGGCCTCGATCGAGTAGGGCGGTGATGAGGATGGCGAGCACGAGCGAGGGAAACGACAAGAAGACGACGAAAACGAAGGAAACGATCCGGTCGGTGCGTCCCCGCAGGTAGCCGGCGACGATTCCCGCGGTGCCGCCGACCAACATGCCGAAGGCAATCGCGACGAAACCGATGACGAGCGAGACCCGAGCGCCGAAGATGGTTCTCGAGAACATGTCGCGGGCGTCCTGGTCAGTACCGAACCAGTGTGTTCCCGAAGGGGAGTATGGGGGACGTTCGCCTCGCACGAGGTAATAGGCGTCGGGGTCCTTGATCGGGAGCCAGGGCGCTAAGAACGCCAGCAAGCTGATGAGGACAAGCCAGGCCACCGCGATCCAAAAGAGTGGCCCGAGGCGCCGATTGATGGTGTCGCTCATCGGCGAACCCGCGGATCGATCAGCGTGTACACGACGTCAACGAGAACGTTCACCAGCACGAAGGCGGCGGTGATGATCATGACGATCGCCAGCACGACGGGAAAGTCCTCGCGCAGAATGGCTTCCACGATCGCCGAACCGAGACCCGGAATTCTGAAGATGCTCTCCACGATCAGCGAGCCACCAATGAGCGCTCCGGTATTGATGCCAAAGACCGTGATGAACGAGAACAGAGAGGGTCGCAGGGCGTGCTTGAAGAGCACCCGGCGTCGCCCAACGCCCTTCGACCGCGCCATGAGGATGAAGTCCTCTTGCAGGGTGGTGATGAGATCTGTCCTCAGCAGCCGTTGATACACGGCCGCCGCCGGCAGGGCGATAGTCAGTGCCGGTAGGAACGTCTGGTAGACCCGAGTCAGCCACGGATCGGTTGCCTTGAAGGTCAGTGGGAACCAGCCGAGCTTGATGCCGAGCACGTATTTCAGAATCACGGCGAGCGCGAAGTTCGGCATAGCGATCAGCAGGAATGAGTTGACCGTCGAGATGCGATCCGCCGGCTTGTTCGCCCTCGCTGCGCTGATCAGCGCCCAGGGAATCGCGATCGTGGCAGCGAGCAACTGCGCCATGACGAGGAGCGTCAGCGACCGCGGGAAGCGTTCCTTAACGAGATCGCTGACGGGTGGCTGGCCGGTTGAGCCGAACTGCACGCCGAAGTCGCCGGTGACCATGTCTCCGAGCCAGCGGACGTAGCGCTCGGGTAACGGCCGATCGAGGTAATAGAGCTCCTTGGCGGCCGCCACCTTCGCGATGCTCTCGGGCTTGGTGTCCGCTGCCGCTGGGCCGAGGATGTTGAACAGCGGGTCGCCAAGCAGGTTCATCGCCCCGAACGTCAGCGCGCTGACGGCGAGCAGCAGCGCGACTGACGTCGTGAGGCGTTGCACCCAATAGTTCAAGTGGTCTCCGGGAGAGGGTTGAAGGTTGGCGGGGCTACCGCCGGCTCACTCCATCCACACTGAAGACAACCAGGTGCGGCCACCGACCGAGCAACGCATCTTCGCGCCACTCGCGGACTCGTGATCGCACACCCCTCGGACGTTCTCCGCGAAGGAGTTCACCCAGGTGGTGTGGGTGAAGAAGATGTAGGTGTAGGCCTGATTGATGAGCGCCTCCGCCTGCTTCAGGATCTCGGCTCGAGCCTCGAGGTCAGCGGTGGCGGTCGCCTGGAAGAGCAGGGCATCGCGCTGCTCATCACAGTTCCGCGGCCAGTTCAGTGAGAGGCCGGCCGGGTTGATAGTCGCGCAGAGCAACCACACGTTGTCTGACCACACATCTGGAGCACCGAACTGGCGCCAGGTGT
>VMBT01001625.1_pt1 | contig 11883 bp, 15 predicted proteins | sample 4404301 | NCBI WGS metagenome assembly VMBT01 (sample SAMN12238535, study PRJNA552566) | marine metagenome | isolation source: Coastal seawater | place: USA: coastal Georgia, Sapelo Island | collected 2008-08/2009-08
ACATGATGTCTCTCTCTAGGAAGAACCTCACTTGCTTGATGAAGAGTTAGCTCATTTCCCCAAAAATTAATATCTTGCCATTTTCCATCTTCAAAACTTCCAGCTTCACAACCTAAAAAATCACAATAAAATTTTTTAGACTCATCAATACTATAAACTGGGATTGCTAAATGAAATCTGTTAGACATAATTATTTAAACCATTTAAAGGGCTCATTGCCTGCTATTTTAAAATAAATAGCAAAATTTATCATATGAGCGATTAATAAAACGATCGATATGATAACAGCCCAGCCGATTTGACGAAAGTACAAATGAGCATCAAATTGATACAAAACAAAGAAAACCAATGCTGTCCAAATGCCCATAACTAAAAAAGCTTGAATACTTTTCATAATTACTCCTGTTTATTTTTAAAAATTACTTCAACCTCAATATCTGATTTAAGCTCGCTTTGGCATGCAAGAACATACCCAGCATCTAACTCTTCTTGATCAAGTACATATGCAAAATCTATTTGTGGTTTTATCTTCCCGCTAATAATTTTACATTTACATGAGCCACAGCTCCCAACTTTGCATCTATGTGGCCAATCAATTCCTTGATCAAGGGCAGACGATAATAAGGTCTTTCCTTTAATAACCTTTACTTCAAAAGAATTCTCATTCACTGATGCTATGAAGTCTTTATTCTTTTTAGTAAATAACCCAAACATCTGTTTAACTTGCTACTTGTGCTGTTAAATTTTTGCTCTCAAACTGCTTTGCGATAACTTTCTCAGCATCAGTTGCATAATTTTGATCCCAATTATCTAGATGTTTTTTTACATAAGATCTAAATAATGGCGGCACTAAAGTTAATACAAATAATGAAAAATATCCGATACCATAATTTGGGCCACCAACATCATCTAATTCCCAAAAATAGGTTTCGCCTCGAACATGGTGATCACATTGTCTACCGATTTCAATAAAAAACCAGCTAGTAAATACAGAGTCGTTATCCCAGGAATGTCTGTGCTCTACAGGCCTGCCCTCTTCTCTAATAAGCCCATAGTGACCCATAAAGTTTAAAGCCTCTAAAAGAAAGTTAGCTATTACCCATACAGCAGCAAGAGCCAATAGTCCAATCAAACCACCTGCCCATACAAATAATATTATTGATGGCAAACTGTAGACGTAGCCAAGAATCCAACGATTGTCAAAACTTAAAAAAGATTTATTTTGCTTGCCAAGCTTTTTCTTTTCCATATCAAATGAAAACTTAGATTGCCCAATATGAGATAACCATGTGTGCCAGTAAACATTTCTACCCCTGGGTGCTGTAGCAGGATCATCTTGATGACCTAAATCTAAATGGTGATTGTAAACATGAGCATAAGTAAAATGTGATGCCCCACTCAGAGCCATAATTAATCTAGAGACTAAGAAGCCTTCTTTTTTATTATGAGATAATTCATGTCCATAAATTATGCCGAGACCAGCCCATAATGCAGCCGACAAGGTTGCTCCTACTAGGTTGGTTGTATTTATACCTGATTCATAAGCAAATCCTGCAAAATATGCGACTTCAATGATGTTGCTATCAGCGTATTGGAAAATCCTCCATGCCAATGCCAGCTGCAATGAAATAAATACAGGCAACATAAAATACATGACAAGATATTGGAATTGTTTTATCCCAAAGGAATTGCCATCGTCATCTGTTTCAGCTCTAAGATGAATGTCTTTGGTTACAGTATCAATTATGGTGTAAATACCAAATAAAATTACTCCTATCCAGGCATAAATTCCACCAAGAAATATGCCAAATAGAGTAACTAATGAAGAAATTGGCACTATAAGATAGCGCAAATTTACATAAAGTTTCATACAAAACTCCTTTTGTTATATAAATTAAATCCTGGGAAATAACTCCGTTTTAGCTCTTTCTTTTAAATCGCGGCAATAGGATCAAATCACGATTTCGCTAATAATAATAAATTTCTTAAATTTGTAAAGATATATAATGTATAAAAATATAGATTATTTTTTTATAAATTATGATTGATGAATTTTATACATTTATTGGTATGGCGGGTTGCGGCAAAACCACGCTTGCTGGGTATCTTAATAAAAAATTTAATATAACTTTTGTAGATACAGACAGGCTCATTGAGATGAGTGAAGGTATGGCTTTAGAAGATATAAAAAAGAAAAATGGATATATGTATATTCGTAAAATAGAAGAAGAAATAATAATGTCTTTGGACAATAGTCAGAAAATTATTTCTACTGGTGGAAGTGCTGTCTACTCTGATAAAGCAATGAATTATTTATCATCAATATCAAAAATAATATTTATAAACACTTCACTTGAAATGATTAAAGAAAGAATTGGCTTTAATCCTGAAAGAGGTCTGGCATCACCCTCAGGAGAGTCAATCGACAATATATTTATGGAAAGACTTCCACTTTATAACAAGTGGTCTGACATTGAAATTAATGGCAATCAAGCTATAAGTGCTGTTGCTGAGGAATTATTAAATAAATTATGAATTCAAATTTTTTAATCTTTGGGGCCTCTGGGTTAATTGGTGGTCATTTTAAAGAAGCATGTGAAAATAATGAAAAAGAGTTTATTTCTGTTGGAAGAAGAAATCTTCCTAAGCTGGATATCAATAAACAGCGTATTATTGATTTTGATTCATTTGAATCTCTGCCTGAGTCTGAAAGTTGTGTTATCTGTTTGGGATATCCTCTTACTTCATACCAGTTAATTAGAATGGGTAAAAAAACAAAGGAAAAGTTTTATAAAGTTGATTTTGAATATGTGCAAAGAATTGCTGAAATTCTAAAAAAAAATGGTACTAAAAATTTAGCTGTTATATCTTCATTAGGTGCGAGCAAGTATTCTCCCAATTTTTATTTAAGAACCAAGGGATTGATGGAAGACTCATTAAAAAAATTAAAATTTAATAAGCTAATCATTGCCAGGCCTGCGCATTTATTAGGTGATAGAGAAGTTCCACGAAAAGAGATTGGGATAACAATAATAGAGCTATTTGATAAGATCTTTAAAAATTTATTAATAGGTCCTTTTAAAAAATATAAGAATATTCACGGATCTGTGGTTGCAAATAAAATATATGACTGTTTTGATGAATCCTATCAACCAGGTATTTATATTATTGAAAATGATAAGATCAAAAAAGTTTAAAATTTCCCTCGCTGAAATCTCATTCTTATTGAGAAGACTCTAACTAAAGCCACCAAAGTCAATATCGCCTGTACAAAAAGAGAAATCATGAGTGGATTAGACCAATGCCAGTTATCAATAGTTAGCCATAATAAAAAAGTCTGTAATGGAAAATTTATAACTGCTCCCATCAATACTATAATTAATGCCTCTCTGAAAGCATTTTTCTCAGTTCTATTCATTATTTTCTTCCTTAATTTTTACAGCTGTTCCATACGCAAGTATTTCAGAAGCGCCTTGTGCTACTGTTGATGACTGGAATCTAAAACACACAATTGCATCTGCTCCCTTAGAAACAGCATCTTCAATCATTCTGCTGTAAGCCTGTTCTCTTGCTCTATCCAGTAATTTTGAATAGCCAACTAACTCTCCACCAACAATATTTTTTAGATTAGCCAAAAAATCACTACCTATGTTTCTAGAACGTACTGTACTTCCCTGAACTAAACCTAAAACCTCTATATCCTTACCCTCGATGGTATCTGATGTAACAACTAGCATATCAATATTATCTTCCATGACTTTTCCTAAAAAATAGTTTAATTTATAAATATAATGCAAGATTTAGTAGAAGCAAAATTTTCAATAGGAGAAATTGTTAAGCATCGTTTTCTTGCATTCAGGGGTGCTATTATAGACATAGATCCAGAATTTAATAACTCCGAAGAATGGTATCTTTCAATACCTGAAAATATTAGACCTAGAAAAGACCAGCCCTTTTATCATCTGCTTGCTGAGGATCTAGAAAAAAAAATATGTTACGTTGCCTACGTATCAGAACAAAACCTTTTAATTGACGAGAGTTATGAGGAATGCGTTCATCCAGAAATTAAAAAATTTTTTTCTAAATTTGATGGGAAAAGATATATAACTTTTACAAAAACTAAAAACTAATCATTATGTGCCATCTGCACAGCTATCAAAAATACATCCATAGCAATTTCTAATTCATTAATAGTTATAAAGGTTGGGGCTATCCTCATTAAATTGTCATCTGGGTTATGGCCATATGGAAAAATTGCAGATGCTGGAGTAAGCAATACTCCCATTTCCTTGCATAGTTGATTGACTTTGTTAGCAATTGGTTTCTTTGTCTTATATGTAATAAAGTAGCCACCTGTTGGTTTTGTATAAGAGCCAAAAATATCACCTATGGAATCTAGCTTTTCATATACTAGCTCAAATTTTGGTCTTACTAAGGCTGCATGCTTTTGCATATGAGCCAACACAGCATCTTTTGAAGCTATGAATTTAAGATGCCGTATCTGATTGACCTTATCTGGACAAATCACCATAGAAGTTCTTATTCGTTTGATAAGTTCTAAATTCTCTGCATCGGCTGCCATAAATGTAAGACCCCCGCCTCCAAACGTAACTTTAGAAAAAGAGGTTGCTACTACAACCTGATGAGTGGACCCTGATTCTTCAGCAAGCTTCCATACCGGTGTTTGCTCTTTTGTTGGAAGAAAATCATGGAAGAGATATGCGTTATCAAAAAGAATCAAAAATTCTTCTGAATATTTTTTTGTTATATCAAACATCTGCTTAATATTTGCATCCGAGTAAACCTCACCAGATGGATTTGAGTGTCTGGGTACACATATTATCCCCATAACATTTTCATGAGTTTCTAAAATATCTCCTAACGCTTTAAGGTCTAAACCCTCTTCTACCAATGGCAGGGGTATCATCTCAATTTTAAAATCTTCAAATATCTGAAAATGCCTATCAAAACCTGGAACAGGACATATGAATTTTGGATTTTTTATATCTTTCCATGGCGTGGATTTCCCAAAAAGATAATGAGCTAAAATAGTTTGATACGAAAGTAATAAGCTAGATTGTTCTCCTGTAATTATATTTTCAACCGGTGCATCTAATAGCTCTGAACCAAATCTTCTTGCTTCTATTAAGCCAAGAGGTTCTCCATAATTCCTAATATCAACATTATTTTCTGCAATATGATCTATTTCAATATTAAGAAGATCATTTGATAGATCTAATTGAGATGCTTCAGGTTTGCCCCTAGTAATATCAATATTGATATTGCTAGACCTAAAATCCTCATATTTTTTTAACAATAAATCGTTCATAGTAAGATCCCTATTTTAATGGAATAATATAGAAATGGAGAATGTTAATTTAATTCTGTTAGCAATAATTACAATAATATTTGTTTTTAGCATAATTTTGCTTCTATTATTTTATAAAAACTCTAATTCTAAGGCTTTAAAGGCAACATTTGAATCAATTGCTACTGATGTTTTGCAGGAAAAAAATTCCATCATTAGTAAAAATAATATTGAAAAAATGCAAGAGACTCTTGAGCCATTTAAAGAACAAATAAAAGAGCTTAATAATCAAATAGTTGAGTTAAAAAAAGAACAGTCTGCTGCTAAAGAAAATTTTTCACTCCAAGTTAGTAAAGTAATAGAGCAAACTAATAAAATTTCTGTCGATGCTGATAATTTGTCATCAGCCTTAAAAGGTAATGTTAAATCTCAAGGAATATGGGGGGAGCAAATTCTTGAAAAGACACTTGAAGAGTCAGGATTAAGAAAAAATAAAGATTACGTTTTACAAAAAGGATTTAAATCTTCTTCTGGTAAAACTCTTATACCAGATGCTGTAATCTACCTGCCAGCTAATAGAAACATTATTATTGATTCTAAAGTTTCACTTACTGCCTATTCAGAATATATAAATTCTGAGAATGAAGATGATAAAAAAGATTATTTAAAACAACATATTCATTCACTAAAAGAGCATCTTAAATCTTTATCAGATAAAAGATATGAAAACATACCAAACTTAAATCCCCCTGACTATATTCTTATATTTGTGCCAATCGAGTCAGCATTATCACTTGCCATCTCAAATAATTGGGAGTTACAAAGGTTGGCTATGCAACATCAAATTGGGTTTGTAACCCCTATTAATCTTATTGCTATATTAAGAATGGCAGAAAATTTATGGCGTCTTGATGCGCAAAATGAAAATGCAGAAGCAATAGCAAAAAGAGCTGGTCATTTAATAGATAAATTTAGCGGATTAAGTGAAGATATTTCTAATATTGGAAAGTATATTCGACTTGCCGAAAGATCATTTGAAGGGGCTGAAAATAAATTAAGCGAAGGCAAAGGAAATCTGTTTGATCAAATAAAGGAATTAGAAAGACTTGGTGCTAAATCAAAAAAAATAATTGATGAACCAAAAAATATTGGCATAAAAAGATAATGCATCATCTGAGTTTTTGGAGATTTTTTTCTGCACCATGGGTAATATTTATCTCAACTATTTTTTCTTTATTTGTTTATACCTCAATATTTAGTACCTCTGATACAAGTTTTATAACTCAAGGGTACCTATTAAGATTAATTTCGAACACTCTTATACTTTGTTTTTTAACTTCATTTATTGCAACTTTAATCGCTGTGCCGCTAGCAATTCTAACTTCAATTTTTGAATTTCCAGGTCACAAATTTTTTGCCTGGGCCCTCAGTTTATCTCTAGCATTTCCTGCTTATATTTATGCATTTATTTATGTTGGTGTATTTGAATATTCATCTCCAATAGCACAATTACTTTTATCATTAGGCATTGGCATACCTAGTATAAAGAATGTTTTTGGAGGAGCATTTGTATTAGCTTTGGCTTTATTTCCATATATATTTTTATTAACCAAGGCTCAAATCAAAGTATCAGGTATATATATTTTTAAAGCAGCAAAATCCATGGGTCTTAAAAATTCAGATGCAGTTATAAAGGTAATAATTCCATCCATCAAGACATCTATTATTGCTGGAATCATATTAATAGTTCTTGAAACAATTGCTGATTTTGGTGGAGTATCCACTTTGAGGATAGATACTTTTACTGTTGGTATTTATGATGCATGGTTTGGTTATCAGGACTATGTGACCGCAGCAAAATTATCAATATTTCTTCTAATTCTTGCTCTTTTTATTATGCAACTTAGTAATAGATTTGGAGGAGATCAAGAGGTAAGTGCCAATGCGGATGCTCAAGAGTTTGAGAAAATTGCTCTTACGCAATCCAAAAGATGGCTGGCATCTTTTTTCTGCTCACTAGTCTTTTTTATTTCCTTTCTTTTTCCATTTATTCAAATACTAATTTGGGCATTTGAGAATAATTCGTCGATTGTTATCGATAATTTTGATGTGGCATTCAACTCTATTTTTATTTCTTTAATGGTCGCGCTTTTCATATCAGTACTTGCCATCATTTTGGTGCTAACAAAAATTTCATTAAAAACTAATAAATGGCTCATAGATTACTCAGTTTTAGGTTATGCAATTCCTGGCTCTGTTATTTCAGTTGGGCTTATGGTGTCATTTAATATTATATTTAATATTCCAATTACTACATTGGGCTTGATTGGCCTTTTCCTGGGATTATCGATAAGGTTTATGACTCCTGCTTTTAGGTATATCGAAGCTGCGACAAAAAACATACCTAAAAACTCACAAATTGCTTTAAGCGGGTTTAGTTTTTCTCCCTTAAAAGGGTTAAAAAAATTCTATATTCCAAGTATGGCTGCTGCAATAAAATTAAGCTTTTTAGTGGTATTTATAGAGGTTATGAAAGAGCAGCCAGCAACATTATTACTTAGACCAGTAGGTTTTGATACTTTATCTTCAAAGATTTATAATTACACGAGTGAGGGTCAATGGATACTAGCTTCATCTCCCAGTTTAATACTTATAACAACCTGTCTTATTTCTGTATATTTAATAAATAAGGGAATTGATTCAAGTAATAATTAATTAAATAGTATGAAAAAAATTGCAATCATTGGTGCTGGAATAGCTGGTATTACAACGGCTTACTCTCTTGCAAAAAGAGGTCATCAAGTTACCGTAATTGATCAAAGAAGGTATCCAGCAATGGCTACAAGTTATGCAAATGGCGGTCAATTAAGTGCTAGTAATGGCGAGACTTGGAATACATCTAAAAACATTGTTAGTGGCATCAAATGGATGTTTAAAAAAGATGCTCCTTTGCTTTTTAATCCATCTCCAAATCTTCAAAAATATAAATGGATGTTTGGCTTTTTGGCTGCAACACTCAAGGGTGAGCATAAGAATAATACACTCCACACTATTGATTTAGCTAAAAGAGCAAGAGAGATATATTTTAAAATTGCTGATGAGGAAAATATTGAATTTGAATTGCTTAAAAAAGGTATTTTGAGGTTTTATGATTCTGAAAAAGAATTTAAAGATGATGCAATTAAGGCGCAATGGCTTGAACAAGAAGGCATGGAATGGCAAATTTTAAATCCATCTGAGGTTGAGGATTTAGAGCCTGCTTTCAAAAATAATAAAAATGCAAAAAAAATTGTTGGGGGTATTTATACAAAATCTGATGCTAGTGGGGATATCCATAAATTTTGTGTAAATTTAGAAAAGGTTTTAGTAGATAAATATAACGTTAAACTATCTTTAGATACTGAGGTCAGACATATTTCTAAACAACAAGATAAACTTGTGATCACCTCGTCAAAAGCAAATACTGTAATCAATGAGGAATTTGAGAATGTAGTTATTTGTGCAGGTGTAGGGACTCAAGCTTTTGCAGATAAGCTTGGTGATAAGATGAATGTTTATCCTGTAAAAGGTTATAGCATTACAATCAATCTTGATGATGAAATCTCAAAAAATGCTGCGCCTTATGTGTCTTTGATTGATCAGCCGGTAAAAATAGTTGCTAGTAGGCTAGGTGACAGGTTCAGAGTTGCTGGAACTGCAGAACTTGCCGGTATTAATACAGATATCAGGCAAGACAGAATAAGACCTTTGCTGAAATGGGTTAAAGAGTTCTTCCCTGATGTTAGAACTGAATCATATACCCCATGGGCTGGATTAAGACCTATGACTCCAAACATGATGCCACTAACTCATGAAAGTAAACTAAAAGGGGTTTTTTATCATACTGGTCATGGGCACCTAGGATGGACTTTGAGTGCGGCTACTGCAGAATTAGTCGCTGATAAGCTAGAGTAAATCTTCTATTTGCCAATTATTTTTTAGAGCAATTTCTCTTAATTGATTATCAGGATTCACTGCAACTGGCTTTTCAACTTCCATAAGCAAGGGCAAATCATTAATAGAATCGCTATAGAAAGTTGTGTTCTTAAAATCATGAAATCCATTTAATTCCATCCATTGCATAACTTTATTTTTTTTACCCTCTCCTAGAGCCGAGCCATTAATATAATTTCCAGAATATATATCATCAATTATCTCAACTTCTGTGGCTATAACATTGTTAAAACCTAGCCGCTTTGCAATTGGATTTACTACAGCAGAATTTGTAGCAGAGGCAAGTAACATTTCATCATTGTTATGATTATGATCATGTAAGATTTTTAAAATATAAATATTGATCATTGGCTCAATTATTTTTTCCATAAAGCCCTTCATCAAATTATTGACATCATTTACAGATTTACCTTTAATAGTTGATAAAGCAAATATCGTATATTCGTCAAAGTCTAAAAGACCTTTTTCATATTGCTCATAGAAATAATTATTTTTAGCCGTATATTTATCCTTATCAACAAAACCTGAATCAATCATATATTTGATCCAGGAATAATCAGAATCACCTTTAAGAATGGTATTATCTAAATCAAAAATAGTTAATTGTTTCATATATGCTCAAAGAACCTGGTTATAGATTAAATGTTGGTCTAATTATAGTAAATAATGCTGGAAAATTATTGATCTGTAAAAGAAAAGGTCAAGATGCATGGCAATTCCCTCAAGGTGGTATTGATTTTGGTGAAAAGCCTCTTGAAACAGCTTATAGAGAGCTGCACGAAGAGGTTGGTATAGATAGATCTTCTGTAGAGTTATTATCGGAAAATATAAATTGGGAAAAATATGATATCCCCTTAGATAGAAGGAGAACTCATTTTTTAAGCAAAAGATTTAAAGGTCAAAAACAAAAATGGTTTCTATTTAAGCTAATTGATAATGTAGATATTTCATTTAAAAATGACCCCGCAGAAGAGTTCGATGATTACAGGTGGGCATCTTATTGGGAACCACTAGAACTGATAATATCTTTTAAAAAAACTGTATACCATAATGTTCTGAAGTTTTTTGAACCTATCTATAAGGAGACGTTTAATAATGGGAATTGAAATCCTTCTTTATATAATTATTGGCGGTTTTGCGGGTATGCTTGCTGGCTTGCTTGGGGTTGGAGGAGGTTTGATTATTGTTCCATGTCTAGTATTTATTTATACATATCTTGGGTTCAATGAAGATGTTCTTGTTCATATAGCTATTGGCACATCGCTAGCCTCAATAATATTTACAGGCACATCTTCAGCTTATGCACATTACATTAAAGATAGTGTTGATACTAAAATCTTAATTCCTGTTACTGCTGGAATAGTGATTGGCGCTTTTATAGGCGCTGTCATAGCTGATCATATTAATGGCAATGATCTAAGAAAAATTATTGGAGCTTTTGCTTTAATAATTGCTATTCAAATGTATTTTAATGTTGATAAATATTTGCTATCTACAAAACCAAGGAATTTCGTATCAGTTGCGGTTGGTGGCTTTATAGGGTCTGCATCAAGTATTTTAGGAATTGGTGGTGGAAGTTTTTCAGTGCCTTATTTCAGAATGTCAGGCCTTAAATTAAAAACGGCTATTGGTACATCGGCAGCATGCGGCATTTCTATTGCAGTCTTTGGTGCATTAGGATTTTTAATTTCTGGTATAGATGAACAAAGCCTTCCCAAATCATCTATTGGTTATATTCATCTGCCCTCTTTATTCTTTATCTCAATAAGCAGTATTTTTTTTGCAAGAATTGGTGCAAATACAGCACATAAAATTTCAGATCATTTATTAAAAATAATTTTTGTTCTACTTATGGTTATAATCTCATTTTATATGTTATTCCTATGATTGAGTTATCAGAATTTTTTAATAATCCTAGCCTTATACAAATAGGGCCATTAAAAATTCAATATTATGCACTGACATGGATACTGTCGGCTGTTTTTATTTTTCAATTTCTAAAACATCATAAAATCTCAAAAGAATTAGGATTAGATGCTGAAAAAATTAATGATATGGTCTTTTTTTATGGTCTTTTTATGGGCGCCATGTGTGGTGGAAGAATTGGTTATATGTTGTTTTATGCTCCATCTGATCTAATAAGTGACCCCTTAAGTCTTATAAGGATATGGGAAGGTGGATTAAGTTTTCATGGAGGTTTGTTAGGGGTAATTTTGGCCTTGATATATTTCTGTAAAAAACAAAATATTTACTTTCCAAGGCTTATGGATAGTGTTGCTTTAGGAATGCCAATTGGGTTAGGTCTTGTAAGAGTTGGAAATTTTTTAAATGGTGAATTATATGGAAGGCCAACAAATGGAGAGTGGGGATTTGTATTTCCAACTGATCCTTTTTCTTTACCAAGACACCCTTCTCAATTATATGAAAGTTTTGGAGAGGGAATAGTATTATTTTTATTACTTTATATATTAAGTAAGTATACAAAGGCTAAAGGTGTCGTAGCTTCATCTTTTTTAATATTTTATGGCTCAATAAGGTTTATAATTGAATACTTTAGACAGCCTGATGCGCATATTGGTTAT
>VMBT01001628.1_pt1 | contig 11872 bp, 14 predicted proteins | sample 4404301 | NCBI WGS metagenome assembly VMBT01 (sample SAMN12238535, study PRJNA552566) | marine metagenome | isolation source: Coastal seawater | place: USA: coastal Georgia, Sapelo Island | collected 2008-08/2009-08
CAAAGGAGCGACAATTAAAATTCCACTTATAAAATAACTTTGAATCTTTTTCATGATGAAACTAAATGTCTAATTTATCTTCAAAAATATAATATTCCTTACCATCAATTTGAAAGGATACCTTAATTGGTATATTTTTGGACTCTGGGTTTTCTGAGATATATTTATGTAACTGTTCTTGGGAATTAATGCCAAGTCGTTTTAACAGTTTACGAACTTCTAATTGAGTTTTTTCATCCATAAATTCATCTTAATTATTTTTCTTAATAAATGAAGATAAAAGCAATTAGAACGAATATATAATAGTGAGAATATTTTTCAGTTCTAAAGCTGTTGTAGAAATACCAATTACAACCACAAATCTGGCTAAAAAAGCTAATATTTTGTTACCTTTATAATGTTGAGAACTTCTCCAGACACCGATACAAGAAGTAAAATAGTAAATTAAGTTTAAAACCAAATACAAAGAAAAAGTATAAATGTAATTTTGGATTTGAATTTTAGTAATTAAAAGCAGAGGAGCTGAAATAGCAAAATTACCTAAAACATAATAAATCCAATAACTTTTATATAAAGGAAGGTTTCCCTGAAACAAATTAATAAGATTAATTTCTAATTTAGACAATTGACTCATTGATAAATTCGTCCCCAATTTATTTTGTTCCATCCTCTTTCATGTAAATAATATAAGATAGCTTTAGTGATTATTTCAAAGAAAGCAATAGAGGTAGCCCAGTCAAATCGACCAGTAATAAGATAGCTAATCAAAAAAGTATCTAAAGAAGCGGCTATTCTCCATGTAAATGCCTTTACTAATGACCTTATTCTATTTACCTTTTCTTTAATTCGCCCAATATTAAATCTATTCCATAATCTTTCATGCAAATAATAAATGATTGTTTTTGTTATAACTTCTAATGTGGCAATATAAAAAGCTAGATCGTAAGTATAATTTTCAGATGAAAAATTAATTATAATTAGACTTAAAATAAAAGTATCAATAGATCCTATTACCCTCCAACTTATAGCTTTAATAAAGGATCTTTTTTTTGTAACAATCATTAATCTTTAATTTTATAACTTTTTAGATAAAGCTTTGCTGAAAACTTCTTTGACTTTATAGCATATTGAACAGGAAATTTAATATCATCGACTTCAATATAACTCATTTTAATTTCTTGAAGATTGTTTTTCTTATCTAATTTATGAAGACCTTGAAAAAAAGGAAAAACGATATTCATAGTTTGAGTTATTCCGGTATGGACTGTAGGGTTTTTATCATCAAAAACCTCATCACTTAAATTTTGATATTTTAAAGAATAAATATTCAAACCATCAACGATCATTCGGTTTGAGTCAGTTTGAAATAAAAAATATTGAACTAATTGAGATATAGGATCTGTAAAATATTGATATTGATTGATAAATTGATCTTGCATAGATATTTGTTCATCATTTAATTCTTTAGAAATATCAAAGTCTAATATTTGACCATCTGGGCTGAAGTTTAAATTTGTATAAACATCTTGTTTAGTGCTTTTTGTTTTGCTTTTGTATGTTAAGGGATGTAATTGATTATTTTCAATTAGACCCTCAATATTTGTAACAGATTTATATTTGAAGATTTTATCCGTCATACCATAACTTTGAATCACAAAATCTATCGAGTAATTATCTTTGTTTAATAAAATATCCCATTCAATATCTGCTAAATGAACTGATTTCCAATCTATTTCAAATTTAAGATTAATCTCTTTGGAGAACAAAGATTTTGAATATATTAATGTTAAAAAAATGAAAAATATGCGCATCAATAAAGTTTCTTACAGAGATCAGTTAATTCAAGATTATAGCGTAATAATAGATGTAAGAACACCATCTGAATTTATAGAAGATCACATTCCCAATTCTATTAATTATCCAGTTTTGTCTAATAAGCAAAGACATGAAATAGGTATTAGTTATAAAGAAAATTCTTTCTTGGCAAAAAAAAATGGAGCAGAATTAATTAGCTTTAATATATCAAAAATTATTAAGAAAATTGAATTTGATAAAAAAGATAAAGTTTTGATTTATTGTTGGAGGGGCGGCTTAAGATCCCTTAGTCTCTATCTTGTACTAAAACAAATTGGTTATGATGTTTACTTATTGGACGGGGGGTATAAAAGTTTTCGAAAAAGAGTTGTAGAATATTTAGACAAAGAAGCACCTAAATTTAAATTTAATCAAATTATGGGAATTACCGGTGTAGGCAAAACATTATTCCTAAAAGAGCTATCAAAAACAAAACAAGTTATTGATTTTGAAGGACTTGCCAATCATAAAGGATCAATTCTTGGGGACATCCCTAATAAAACCCAACCTTCACAAAAATTCTATGAAACTTGCATTTATCAAAAATTAAATGAATTTAATAATAAAAAGGATATCTGGGTTGAAGCAGAAAGTATCAAAGTGGGTAAATTAAGTATCCCAAGTAAGATTTGGAAAACAATGCCATTGGGTAAAAATATAAAATTAAATGCCACTATTGAGGAGAGAACTAAATATATTTTAAAGGATTATAATTACTTCACAAAAAACCCAGAATTAATGAAAAAAGCCCTAGATGTATTAAAAAGAATTATACCAAAAGATGATTTTAAGAATATTGAGGAAAGTTTAAAAAATCAAAATTACTATGATCTAGTTAGTAACTTAATTATTTATCATTACGATAAAGCCTATAAAAAAACCCGAGCCGAAAGTTCAACAAATATTATTTCAACTATTGATTTAGAGAAAATTACAAAAAAGGAAATTCAAAAAGCTATAAATTTAAGTAAGTATTTTTAAAGTGATTAAACGTATTATTTTTAAAATTTTTTAATTCTGTAAAAACCACTCCCTGCCCTTTTTGAACAGTACCAATTTTAATTACATGAATACGATTTAACTTAAAAAGCTTAATATCTTGTTCTGTTAATTTACCAGTAAAAACAGGAACAAACTCTTCCCCGGAAGATAGAACGAATGAAAAATAGTTTTTAGAGCTTAAATTTTTTAATAATAATGGAGATATATCTTTTAAATTATCTATAAGAAATTTCTTTTTAGATTGCTTGGATAATTCTTTTAAGGAAGAATAAAGAGAGTCAGAAATATCCATACATGAATTAATATTACATCTATTAAATAAATTTGAATAAGTAATGATTTTGGGTTTTAAAAATTGATCTTTTGATTTTAGAAGTAAATTTTTGTTTAGATTTTGTTTTTTAAATATTGATAAATAACCTAATTTAGAAAATCCAATATTCTTAAAAGTATAAATGCTATCACCTACTTTGGCATTTTTTCTATTAATAATTTCAGACTTTTTAATTGGTTTGCTGATGAAAGTACTTGAAAGATAAATTCTAGAAGAAGAAGTTGTATCACCTCCAATTAATTTAATATTATGTTTTGTTAAAAGTTTCTTAAAAGATTTAATTATTTGTTGAGTTAATTCGAAATTCTTACTGGGAAAACTGATATTTAAAAGCGCATATTCTGGATATCCACCTGAACTTTGTATATCACTATAATTACACACAAAAAGTCTATGAGCTATTTTAGAGGCTTCAAAATGTTTCAGGTTAAAATGAACATTTTCAACCAAAGTATCTGTAGATATAAGTTGATGAGATTTACTTAAGTACGCGCAATCATCATGAATATATGAGTTATTTGAAGATACTAACTTAAGTATTCTTTGCTCTAGGTCCAAAATATAGTGATAAAGGGTTTAAAAATTACCTTTTTCTAACTCATCTTCATATTCTCTAGCACTCATAGAGATGGATTGTTTTTGTTTTTTTGTAAGTATTTTCAGAGTATTTTGTATAGCGATTTTATAAGTAGTAAGTTGATCGATAATTTCTCTTTCGCTAGTGTTCCTCATCATTTGACTTAGAGCTTGATTTAAACTGTGCAATCTATTTTCTAATGTATTTTCAGACATTTATTTAAAATAATTAAATAATTCTTAATTAATTCTCTTTCTTACAATAGGGAATGTATCTCTTTTTTTTGTAAGAACCAATTGGAAAACGACATTGTCACCTTTTCTAAAAGATAGTTCGCTTAAGTTTAAATATGACTCCCACATTCTAATAAACCTCTCATCATACAAATCTAAGACTTGTTTTTCAGCTTTTTTAAAATTTTTATACCAGTTTCTTAAAGTATCAGCATAATGAAGCCTCAATACCTCCACATCACTGATAATTAAACCTGATTTCTCAACCGCAGGCATAATTTCAGATAAAGTAGGAATATAGCCTCCTGGGAAAATATATTTTCGGATAAAGGCAGGAGTTATTTTAGGAGTACGAATATTACCTATTGTATGCATGACAGCTATTCCATCTTCTGAGAGAAGATCATTTATTTTTTTAAAATAGGTATTATAAAAGGGCTTTCCTACATGCTCAAACATCCCTACCGATACTATTTTATCATAAAAATTATTCTCATTACGATAATCTTGAAGGGAATATTCTAGATCCTTACTATTTTTTGACGATTTTTGCTTTTTTAAACAGTAGCTAATTTGTTCTTCAGATAAGGAAATACCCTTAACACTACATTTATATTCAGAGCTGAAATGTCTACTTAAAGAACCCCATCCACATCCAATATCTAAAACCTTATCGCCTTTTTTAAGATGAAGTTTATCAGCCAATCTATCCATTTTATTTATTTGAGCTTGATATAAAGAGTCTTTTTCAGTCTCGAAATATGCACAGGAGTATTGTCTAGTCTTGTCTAAGAATAAATCATAAAGCTTGTCTGAAAGATCATAGTGAGAGGCGACATTGTTTTTGGATATTTTAGAGAAATTTAATTGAAACAAGGGATTGATTATAAGAAATATTCTTGAAAAAAAAGTTCTTGAAAATTTTTCTAGATATAAATTGTAATTATCGATTAATAACTCTGAAAATTCATAAAAAGAAGAATTTGGTAATTCGTAATCTTTATCCATATAACCCTCAGCAAGAACCAAAGAAGGCGCGTAAAATAATTTGATGAGGAATTTTTTTTGATTAATTTTTAAAATTAATGGTTCGGTATTATTATCAATTAAATGATCTCTACCTTCAAATTGAATTAAAATACTCTTTGAGGTAATGAACTTTGTTAACAAAAACTTTAAAAAGGCAAAAGTCATTATTTAACAAGTTTTAATCGATTTTCACCATTACGTGCCTAATATTTGTATAATCCTCTAAAGCGTATGGTGACAAGTCTTTTCCATAACCAGATGCTTTAACGCCTCCATGAGGCATTTCTGTGGTGAGCATAAAATGAGTATTTACCCAAGTACAGCCATATTGAAGTCTTGAAGCAGTACTCATTCCCTTAGTGATATCATTAGTCCAAACTGAGGAGGCAAGTCCATATTTCGTATCATTAGCCCAATTTACAGCATCATCAACATTTGAAAACGGAGTTACTGAAACCACAGGACCAAAAACTTCTTTTTGAACAATTTCATCATTATGATTTGCTCCTGCTATAACGGTGGGTTTAAAAAAGTTTCCTTTTTCACCCATACCTTCACCTCCAGTTGTAATTTCAACATGCTTTAGAGATTTGGCTGACTCTACAAAATTAGAAACACGATCGAAATGTTCTTTAGTGATTAAAGGAGGAATTTCATTTTTTTCATCATTGCTATCAGCTAAGACTATAGATGATACAGCTGATGTTAAATCAGAAACAATTTTATCATATACTTTTTTGTCTGCAAAAACTCTACATGCAGCCGTACAATCTTGACCTGCATTGTAGTAACCAAATGTTTTTACATTTTCCACTACATCATCAATATCTGCATCATCAAAAACTATAACTGGGGCTTTGCCACCTAATTCAAGATGTGTTTTTTTAATACTTTTACTTGCAGCTTCTAAAACTCTAGATCCTGTAGCAATATCTCCAGTCAAAGAAATCATATTTACATCTGGATGATTAATAAGAGTAGAACCAACAGTCTCTCCTACTCCATGAATGATATTAACTACACCTTCGGGCAAGATATTTGAAATTAAATCAGAAACAAAAAGTGTAGATAATGGAGTTTGTTCTGAAGGTTTTAAAACCATGGTATTTCCTGCTGCAATTGCAGGTGCAATTTTCCAAGCACCCATCATTAAAGGATAATTCCAAGGTGCAATCGATGCTACAACGCCAATAGGATCTCTTCTAATCATACTAGTAAAACCAGACATGTATTCACCTGCAGCCATACCTGGCATATTTCTACAAGCTCCAGCGTAGTATCTAAAGACATCAGATATCGCTGGAAGTTCATCATTTAATGCTAGATGGAAAGGTTTGCCTGTATTTAAAGACTCAATTTTAGCAATCTCTTCTGCTTTATTATCTATGGCATCCGCTAATTTTAATAACATCGAAGATCTCTCGCCTGGAGAGGTTCTAGACCATTTTGGAAAGGCATCTTTCGCAGCTTGAACCGCAAGATTAACTTGATCTATGGAAGATTGATTAACTTCGGCAATAATTTCAGAGTTAAAGGGATTAATTACCTGATATGGATCAGCGTCTCCTGTTACAGATTTATTATTAATAAGTAAATTAGTATTCATTTTACCCCCTTGTATTATTTACTAGAACCCTCTACCTCCGTTGTATTTCTAGTAATATAACTTGCATATAATATAGGAATAAAAGTAATACATATAATAAAAACAGCAACAACATTTGTAATTGGTCTTTGTCTTGGCCTAATTAGTTCTGAGAGCATCCAAATAGGAAGAGTTGTTTGTTGACCCGCGGTAAATGTAGTAACAATCACTTCATCAAAAGATAGGGCAAAGGCTAGCATTCCGCCCGCTAAGATAGCAGTTCCTAAATTGGGTAAGATTACATAAAAAAAAGTTTGAAAACTATTAGCGCCCAGATCCATAGAAGCTTGAATTATATTTGGAGATGATCTTCTCAGTCTTGCTACCACATTATTATAAACCACAACCATACAAAAAGTTGCATGACTGATTATAATAGTCCATGTACTAAACGGCACCCCCACTACCCCGTAAGCACTTCTTAGGGATATTCCGGTAATAATTCCTGGCAAAGCAATTGGTAAAATAATCAATAGAGTAATTGATTGTTTTCCAAAGAAGTCAGCTTTATAAAGTGCCGCTGCTGCAAGAGTTCCAAGAATAATAGCAGCAAATGTTGACACTAAAGCTACATGAAGAGAGAGGTAAACAGCACTCCAAATATCTTCTCTAGATAAGACAATTGAAAACCATTTTAATGTATAGCCCGGTGGAGGGAATTGATAAGATTTATCTTCCGTTGTAAATGCATATAAGATGATTAAGAAAAGAGGTATGTGTAAAAAAAGAATACCCACAATAGCTCCAAATTTAAGACTAAATGAAGCCTTATTTAAATTAAAATTAGAGCGCATTAAATGCTCCTAATTTCTTTGCAAAATAAATATACGCGGTCATCACAGCTATAGGCACTAAAGAAAATGCTGCAGCTAAAGGGATATTTCCTGCCGTACCTTGATGAGTATAGACCGCTTGTCCTATAAAGAACTTAGATGTACCAATAATATAAGGAATAATATAATCGCCTAAAGTAAGAGAAAAAGTAAAAATACTTCCAGCAGCTATGCCCGGTAACGCTAAAGGTAAAATAACTTTATAAAAAGTTTGTCTTTTGCTGGCTCCCAAATCGTAGCTAGCATTTATTAAAGAATTAGGAACCCTTTCTAAAGAAGCTTGAATTGGTAAAATCATAAATGGAAGCCAGATATAAGTAAAAACTAAAAACATACCAATATAGGAAATAGACAATGATGGACCTCCAATTACAGGTATAGATAAAACAAGATCCAGTAGCCAATTCAAATGTAGTTTTGTAAAAAACCAATTAATTATTCCTTCTTTAGCTAAAATCAACTTCCAAGAATAAACCCTAACTAAATAACTCGACCATAGAGGAAGCATAATTGCCAAATAGAAAAAAATTTTCATTTTAGGTGAAGTGAATTTGGCCATGTAGTAAGCAATGGGAAACCCAATTAAAGCAGCACCTATCGAAACACATGCAGCTAAAACTACTGTTCTGATTAAAATATCGATATTAGCTGCAGAGGTAAAAAGTTCTGTAATTGTGCTTAAAGAAATTTCATAGACAATTTTTCCTGTAAACCCATCTAAATAGAATAAAGAATGAAACAAAAACACCAAAAGTGAACCTAAATAAATAATTCCTAACCACAACAAAGGTGGCAAAAGAAAAATTAAAAAAAGAATATGTTTATTTCTAAAGAGATAACTTGAGCAATTATCTAAAAAACTATTCATTTAGATCAGTAATATTACTTTTATTCCAGGAAAGATTGATAGTCTCCCCTATAGCTAAGTTAATAGAATGTGATGAATTTGGATAATAGTAAGCATTGATTAAAATTGAGTCTTTTTCCAATAGAAGTTTGTATAACGATCCTTGAAATTGGATATCTGAGATCTTTGCAGTAATATTAAAATCTAAATTTTCTGATTGATTTACCATCACAAATTCCGGCCTTATGGAAAAAGACGATGAGTAATTAAAATAAGATAGAGCATCTTTTTTAGAAATAATTGATGTGGTTCCAATAAAGTCAGCTACAAATGCGCTTTTAGGCTTATTATAAATATTTATAGGGGTATCAATTTGTTCTATTTTTCCCTCATTAAAGATTGCTATACGATCACTCATACTCATAGCCTCTTGCTGATCATGTGTGACATAAACAAAAGTAATTTCAAATTGTCGTTGAAGACTTTTTAATTCGAATTGCATTTGTTCTCTTAGTTTTAAATCAAGAGCTCCTAATGGCTCATCTAACAATAATACTTTAGGTTTGTTAATTAAGGATCTGGCTAGCGCTACACGTTGTCTTTGACCTCCGGATAACTCACTAGGTTTACGAGAGTCATAGCCTTGTAATTTTACTTTTTGAAGTATTTCTTCAATTAATCTTTCTTGATCATTTTTAGGAACTTTTTTAATTTTTAAACTATAGCCCACATTATCTCGAACATTCATGTGTGGAAATAAGGCATAGTCTTGAAAAACAGTATTAACATCTCGCTTAAAAGGAGGAATAGAACTCACATCTTCATCAAAAAGATGAATACTCCCACTATCTGGCACTTCAAAACCCGCAATAACTTTTAAACATGTAGTTTTACCTGAGCCAGAAGGACCCAATAAGGAAAAGAATTCTCCATCAAAAATCTCAATATCAATTTGATCTAGCGCAGCTACATCTCCATAACGTTTTTGAATATTTGATAATTTTAAAGCTGTTTTCATTGGAATTAGAAATAAAAAAGGAGGGGAAATCCCCTCCTTTAAACTATTTTAAAGTTTTAATTTATCTACCACCTAGAACAGCAATGTAGTCTGTTACCCACTTATAATAAGGCACACAGCTATCTTGAGTTTCACATTTAGATACAGGTGTTTTCCAGAAATAAATTTTATCGAAGTTGTCGATACCATTTATTTTACAAGCATCTGCACCCTCAGGGTAAATCCCCGCTGCAGGATCCATTAAACCTGTACCACATTTTGATGGTACTGAAGGAACAGCTCCAAACCATACACCTAAATCACTTTGTAGATTTGAACTTAATTGATGTTCCATCCATAAATATGCACAGTTTACATTCGCTGCCTCAGCATGAACCATGGTTGTATCAGCCCAACCTGTAGCTCCCTCTTGAGGAATAACACTAGCAATTGGTTGCTCAGCACCAACTAGTAGGTTAACTTGGAAAGGCCATGAGCCTGAAGCAACAAAACCTTCGTTGGTAAAGTCATCAATTTGCATAAATGCATCATGCCAATATCTTCCAACCAATTCTCTTTGTTGTCTTAAAAGATCAAGAGAAGCCTGGTATTGAGCATCTGTTAATTCATATGGGTCTTTAATACCTAATTCAGGTTGATGATACATTAAGTACATAGCAGCATCAGCTATATGAATTGGACCATCAAAAGCTTGAACTCTACCTTTGTTACTAGCTCCATCTCCAAGTGTTTGCTCTTCAAATACTACATTCCAACTTGTTGGAGCCTCACTAAATGCATTGGTATTGTACATTAAAACATTAGAACCCCACATATAAGGTGTTCCATAGTGTTTACCGTCAACAGTATGCCATTCAGCATCTTGCAATCTTGGATCAATGGTATTCCAGCTTGGAATTAAATCAGTATTAATCTCTTGCACTGTTCCACCAGCTATTAGTCTTAAACTTGCATCACCGGAAGCTGTTACAATATCAAAACCACCTTCATTCATAAGTGCTACCATTTCATCAGAAGTACCCGCAGTTTTAATATTTACTTTACAACCAGTATTGTCTTCGTAACCGGTTACCCAGTCAAAAGCCTCTACAGTTGCTCCTCTTTCAAGATATCCTGCCCAAGCAACAACATTAAGCTCACCTTCTGGTTCACCTATTGATTGAAGCGGAGCTGCATTAGCTGCCAATGGGAAATAAGATAAAGCGAAAGATAATAATATTGATAATATTTTCATCATTCCTCCTATAAGAATTTAATATGTTAAATTATCATATATTAATGATTAATTTTAATTAAATTTTTCAATTTCAGGTAAACCTAAATATGATTTAATCGTACTTTTATATAATGAATACTGCTGAAAAAATTAATTTTATTTCTAATTGGATATTAGATTACTCTAACAAAAACAACTTTTCCTCGTTGGTTATAGGAATATCTGGAGGAATAGACTCTGCTGTCACTAGCACTTTATCTGCAAGAACCAATTTACAAACACATGTGGTGACTATGCCAATCCTTGACCATCAAACATTGAATAATAGAGGAAATAATCATGTAGATTGGCTTAAGAAAAATTTTAAAAATATCACCCATCATCATATTGATTTATCAAAAGTCTTTGGTGAATTTCAGGATAAATTAGGTTCCAATAATTCTGAACATGGTTATGCAAACTCTCAAGCAAGACTAAGAATGACAACGCTTTACCAAATTGCTGCGAGCAATAATGGTATTGTAGTAGGTACGGGTAATAAAGTAGAAGATTTTGGTATTGGTTTTTATACAAAATATGGTGATGGAGGTGTCGATATCTCTCCCATCGCTGATTGTCTTAAAACTGAAGTGTGGGATATGGGAAAAGAATTAGGGATTAATCAAGAAATTATCGAAGCAGATCCTACTGATGGATTATGGACTGATGGAAGAACTGACGAACAACAAGTAGGCTTAAGCTATGAGGAAATTGAAGAAGCGATGCTTAATGAACAGTCATCTAATAGAAATAGATACATGGAAATAAGATCAAAGAATGTTCATAAGATGGAACCTATTCCAGTCTGTATCTTACCCAAGTAAATTTATATTAGTCTAATCTTTTTCCTGAAGAGTTATCAAAAACATGAACTAAAGAGGGTTGAATATCAAATTTAAATTCATCACCTGCTTTGACATCTATTTTGGAAGATAATTTACAACTAAATTCTTGATCGCCTATACTAGAATAAATAATCATATCAGAGCCTAAATATTCAACTAAGTTGGCTTTACAAGTAATAGAACCAGTATCTGAAATTTGTATGTCATCAGGTCGTATTCCTATACTTGCATCATCAACATTTGTAGATTTATCTAAATTGATGGAGTTATTATCAATTTTAGCAATACCATTATCAATTTTACAATTAAATATATTCATCTGTGGCGAACCAATAAATTCTGCTACGAATTTTGTATTTGGTTTTGAGTAAATATCTTTAGGCGTACCTACTTGCTCTAC
>VMBT01001632.1_pt1 | contig 11861 bp, 11 predicted proteins | sample 4404301 | NCBI WGS metagenome assembly VMBT01 (sample SAMN12238535, study PRJNA552566) | marine metagenome | isolation source: Coastal seawater | place: USA: coastal Georgia, Sapelo Island | collected 2008-08/2009-08
AAGCAACGCAGATCCAGGGGCGCATGCCGAGGCGGTAGGAGAGTTCCCACTCACGTCCCATGTAGGCGTAGATGCCGATGAGGAAGTGGAAAACAACCAGCTGGAAAGGACCGCCGTTGTACAGCCACTCGTCGAGGCTGGCGGCTTCCCAGATGGGATAGAAGTGCAGGCCGATGGCGTTGCTGGAGGGGATAACAGCACCAGAGATGATGTTGTTTCCGTAGATCAGGGAGCCAGCAACAGGCTCACGGATGCCGTCGATGTCGACGGGGGGTGCTGCGATGAACGCAACGATGAAGCAGATGGTGGCGGCCAGCAGGCAGGGAATCATCAGAACGCCGAACCAACCCACATAGAGGCGGTTGTCGGTGCTGGTGACCCACTCGCAGAACTGGTTCCACGCAGAAGCGCCTTGGCGCTGCTGGAGGGTGGTCGTCATGAGTACGGGAAAGAAAGGCTCAACGGCAAGCCGTCAGAGCGGTAGTTAGGGCGACCCAAACGGGTTGCCCCGGGGAATGTAAAGGAAGTTTGCGCGCTTTGTAAAGCGATCTTGCGCAACGCCTCCATGACTGCAGGTAGCCAAGCCCCAAAACCGCTGCTAGGAGTCGCCTGTCACGCCTTCAGCGCCATGCGTCTTCCCCTGCTGCTGCTTGCTGCCGGTCTCCTGCTAGCGGGCTGCCAAGGAGGGGAACGCCGCGATAACGAAGCGCAGATCGAACGCCTGAATCGGCTGGAACTGCGCCTTCAGCAGCTGGAGCAACGGCAAGCCAACCCTGGAGGGGTGGACACCAGTGATCCCACCGGCAAGGCCCCGGCCGGGCCGGTCAAGTCCTTGACCTTCCGCACCGACAGCGCCGATGACCGCCTCAGGATCTACTGGGCAGACGGCAGCACCAGCGATCTGCCCTGCACCAAGGAGCAGGGCACCTGGGCCTGCGGCTAGGCCGCCATCAGGGCCTGCAGGGCCTCAAGCCAGGCCCCCTCGCTCGCCCAACGTTCCCGGCGACAGAGGCTGAAGGCGATGCCCTTCTCGCCGTAAGCCGCCTCATTAATAAAGACAGGCCAGTGGGCCTCGGCAGGAAAACCCAGGGTCTGCGGGTCGAAGCGCCATTCAGCCGGGCAGTCCTGGCCGCCGGGCTGCCAAAAGAGGGCCTGCCCGACCTGCAGCGGCCTCCAGTCCTGACGTTCGAGGGCCGGGTGCACACAGGCGATGGCCTCGCCGGCCGCGTCCCGGGGCAAATCGACACTGCCGCAATGGCGATAGACCTGAAGGCCCGCGGGCAGGCGCAGCTCCCCGGCGGCCGCCTCGGCCAAGACCGCGAAGACCGCCTCGAGCGCCAACTGGGTTTGGCGCAGGATTGGCGCACTGAGTAGCCCTTGGGCCACAGGCCCCACCTCGATCACCAGGCCGCAGGGCCAACGCTCCACCAAAAAACCCGTCTGGGCAGCATCGGCCTCGTGCAGATAGATCGGTAGCCCCAGCCGAGCCTGAACACCAGCCGCCAGGGCGAGATCGGCGGGACGCCGTCCATAGACCACCAGTGAATTGCCCATGCCGCTGGTGGTGCTGTGCAGGTCAATCGCGACCGCACAGGGATTCGCGCCCGTCGGGGCGAACTGGGCCAGCAGCTCCCGGGCACGCTGCAGCTCCAAGGGCTGCTGGGTGAGATCGGCCAGCAGCTCGGGGGCAAAACAGCGGTTGAGATCGCGATCGATGTAACGGCGATTGGCCGCATGGGCCGCCGGATTACCGAGGACCAGCTGCACAGGCAGCCCAGCGCAGTCGAGGTCCCGGGGCTCCCTGCGCCAACGCTCGAGCAAGGCCGGAGCGTTGCGCTCATTGCCGTGGGTCCCCGCCACAACCAACACCTGAGCCCGCCCCATGCCCTTTGCTCCAGCCCGCAGCTGAGTCAGCCTGGCAGAAGTCTTCTGAACGTCCATGGCCATCCCCCCTGCCGTGGTGACAGCCGCCCGCAACGGCTGGCAGTGGCAGTGGCAGCAACTGATGGGGGGCCTTGGACCCGCCGATGCCGAGGGGAACTACACCCGCCCTGCTGGAGCCTTTGTCGCCAAACCAGCGCTGCCCCCATCGGCCGGTGAGGCGGGGGCCCACGTGCTGATCGTGGGACGGAGCTGCCCCTGGGCCCACCGGGCTTGGCTCGTCTGGCAGCTGCGACAACTGCACCAGAGCATTGAGCTGCTGGTGGTGGAGCCCGATCCCAAGGCAGGCCGCTGGCGCTTCAGCGAGCCCTTCCGTGGCTGCCAGACCCTGCAGGAGCTCTACCGAGCCGCTGGGGCAGACCCCAACCAGCGGGCCACCGTTCCGGTCCTGGTGGACAGCCGCTCAGGACGCGTGGTGGTGGGCGAAAGCGCTCGCCTGATGGAACTGCTGAACAGCTGGCCAGCAGCGCAGGACGCCCTCGACCTGGAACCCGCCAACCAGGCTCAGGCCATCGCGCACTGGCGCGAGCGCCTGCAATACAGCGTCAATGACGGGGTCTATCGCTGCGGATTTGCCCGCAACCAAGCGGCCTACGACCGGGCCGAATCAGCACTCTTTGAGACCTTGAGGGAAGCGGAATCGGTCCTGGCTGACGCCGGCACCTCGCCCTGGCTCTGCGGAGAGAGACCCAGCCTGGCTGATGTTCAGCTCTTCCCCACCTTGATCCGTCTGGAGCTGGTCTACGCCCCCCTGTTTGGGGTCAGCCGTCAGCCGCTCTGGCAACTCCCTGGGCTCTGGGCCTGGAGACAGCGCTTCTTCGCGCTGCCTGGCGTGGCCGAAACCTGCTGCGATCAGGCCTGGCGCAAGGACTACTTCGGCGCCCTGTTTCCCCTCCATCCTTCGGGGATCGTGCCCGCGGGCCCCGCCCTGGCCACACTGGTGTCAGGAACCGTCTCAGCATGAGCGCCGCCGCCGATCCGGTCTTTGAAGGTGTCTATGGCACCTACAGCATCACGGACACGGACCGGCGCGAGGTCCTGGGGTACCGGCTGGCCCTCTTCACGGCGGCGGTGGCCCAGGCCGCACTGCTGATCCAATGGCAGCAGCTCGGTGGAGCGTGGATCTGGCCCTGGCTACTGCCTTTGGCCGCAGGGGTTGGCCTGGCCCTGCGTTGGATTCACATCTATCTGCGCCCCCTGCACCGCGCCCTGCAATGGTTCTGGCTGGCGGGATGCCTGGGCTTCCTCGCCCTGCTGATCAGCGCCGGTCCCCAAGGAATGGCCGACGCAGTCAGCACAGACAGCCGCTGGATCTGGGCCGTGGGTCCCTTCTTCGCGGCCCTGGCGGGGATCGGCTTCAAGGAGTTTTTCTGCTTCCGCCGCCCCGAAGCCATTGGCGTGACCCTGCTGCTGCCTCTGGCGCTGCTCGGACGCCTCAGCCATCTGCTCAGCCCTGAAGCCACGGCGACCCTGCTGGCCATCGAGGCGGCGCTCCTGCTGGTGCTGACCCTGCGGAAATTCCCGATGGATGCCGCGGCCGACGTGGGCGATAAGAGCGTGTTTGCTTATCTGGAAGCGCAGCGACAGCCCCCCAACTTGTGAGCCTGATCAGCCTGGTGGATGTCCGCAAGGACTTCGGCATCCGCACCCTCTTCGACGGGCTGACCCTGCACATCGGTGAACGCGAGCGCCTGGGGCTAATCGGACCCAACGGCGCCGGGAAGTCCACCTTGATGCGAGTCCTGGCGGGACTCGAGCCCACTGGGAGTGGCAACCGCCGGGTCCTGCCCCAGGCCCGCATCGTCCTGGTGAGCCAGGAGCCGGAGATGGATCCGCAGCGGACCGTGCTCGAGCAGGTCTTTGCTGAGAGCGGCGAGAAGATGCAGCTGCTGCGCCGCTACACCGAGGTCAGCGAGGCCCTCGCCGCGGCCCATGAGCGGGGCGACGACGATGCCGCCCTGCTGGCGGAGCTGGGCCAACTCAATGGACGGATGGACCAAAGCCAAGCCTGGGGCTTGGAGCAGCAAATCCGCGAAGTTCTGCAGCGGCTGGGCATCGGCGACACCCAACGCCGGGTCGGGGATCTCTCCGGCGGCTACCGCAAGCGCCTAGCCCTGGCGGCCGCCCTGGTGGCCGACCCGGATGTCCTGCTGTTGGACGAGCCCACCAACCATCTCGATGCCGACTGCATCCAGTGGCTCCAGGGCTATCTGCAGCGTTTCAGCGGGTCCCTGGTGCTGATCACCCACGACCGCTACGTCCTCGATCAGGTCACCAACCGAATCGTGGAGGTGGACCGCGGCGAGGCCCGCAACTACAGCGGGAACTACGCCTATTACCTCGCCCGCAAAGCCGAAGAGGAGGCAGCGGCTGCCGCCAGCGAAGCCAAATTCAAGGGAGTGCTGCGGCGTGAGCTGGAGTGGCTCAAGCGGGGCCCCCAAGCGCGCAGCACCAAACAAAAGGCGCGCATCCAGCGGATCGAGGCCATGCAGGAGGCCCCCAAGCGCCAGGGGAAAGGGGACCTGAGCCTGACCAGCAACCAGCGGCGGCTCGGGAAGCGAGCGATCGAAGCCGAGGCGGTGCTGGTCTGGGCCAGCGAGGAGGCCCAAAACAGCGGCCAGACGCCGCTGTTGCGCGACTTCAGCTACGACTTCAGCCCGGAGGATCGGATCGGGATCATCGGGCCCAATGGCTCCGGCAAATCAACCCTGCTGGATCTGATTGCCGGTCGACGCGTCCCCCAGGGCGGACGGGTTGAGCTGGGATCAACCGTGAAGCTCGCCTACTTCGACCAGCACAGCCACACCGTGCTCGATCAGACCGATGCCGCCGGCCGGGAGCGCAAGGTGATCGACATCGTCAAGGAGGCCGCCAGCACTGTCGAGATCGAGGGTTCCACCCTCAGTGCCTCCCAGCTGCTGGAGCGATTTCTGTTTCCTCCGGCGCAGCAACACCAGCCCGTCAGCAAGCTCTCCGGCGGGGAGCGGCGGCGACTGCACCTCTGCCGCCTGCTGATTGAGGCGCCCAACGTCCTGCTGCTCGATGAGCCGACGAACGACCTCGACGTCCAGACCCTGACGGTGCTCGAGGATTTCCTCGAGGACTTCCGCGGTTGTGTCGTCGTGGTCTCCCACGACCGCTACTTCCTCGACCGCACCGTCGATCGCCTCTTCAGCTTCGAGGACGGCCAGCTCCAGCGCTTTGAAGGGAACTACAGCAGTTATCTCGAGCGGCAGGCCGCCAGCCGCCCAGCCCCAGCCGCTCCGAGCAGTCCAGCAGAGAAGAAAGCCAAGGAGGCCCCCGCCAAACCGGCCAAGGCCCGGCGGCGCAGCTTCAAGGAAAACCGTGAACTCGAGCAACTGGACGCCAACCTTCCCCTTTGGGAGGCACGCAAGGAGGAACTCGAAGCACTCATGGCTGCAGGAGGCAGCGATTACGCCGCCCTCGAGACCCAGAGCGCAGAACTCTCGAACCTGCTTGAGCAGATCGCCGCTGGGGAAGAGCGCTGGCTCGAGCTCAGCGAGATGCCGAGCTAGGGGCACTGCTGCGCCGGCGGCGATGGGCGTGGGGGGGTAGGTCCGCTGCACGGCGGGATGGTCTGGCGCTGAGCTCGCACTGCATCGCCGGAGTGTCCTGCCCCAGCCAAGGTTGTTGGCGGGCGCGACCCGATTGAGCTTCCGCCTCCTTCATCGCCGTTGGCTTGTAGTCGCTCAGGCTGCGCTGAAGGGCCATCTCATCGCCCATGTGCCGCAGGTAGAGATCCAAGGTCCACTGGATCTGGTTGTGTTCAAAGGCCTCGCAGGCCGCCTGCAGGGACTGAAAACGCTGACTGACCAAGCCGGTCGGAGAGCACTGCTTCCACTCCAGGGTGTCTTCAAAGCTCAGCCCATCACGCCACTGCCTCTGTTCAGACAGATAGCAGTGATGGTCTGGGCCATTGATCCAGAACAGACGACCGGACTCATCCATGAAGTGACGATCGTGTCGCTGCGTGATTCGCGCCATCTGGAAGCCCATCACTAGCCCTCTGCTAGCCAGAGTCCTGCGATCGGACCGCGAAGAAAACAGAAAGCCGAAATCAGAACCCGATCACAATTGGCTCCGCATCCGCCAGACACCCCGTATGGTGTGCAGCGACGTCGAGCAGCCTGATCTCTCCGGCCTCATTGCATGAACACGATCGACGAGCACATCGCTAAGGACAAGTCCGAGATCGAAGCGGCCAAAGCTGCTGGTGATCAAGGCAAAGTGCGCCACCTTGAGGACGAAGTGAAAGGCCTCGAGGAGTACAAGGCCCACCACCCCGAGGACAAAAAAGACCCCTCCCCGATGGAGGTCTACTGCGACCTGAATCCCGACGCCCCTGAGTGCCTCGTCTACGACGACTGAGTCTCTAAGCGTTCAGCAGTGAGCCAAGGGAACCTCGGTTCTCTGGCTCACACCCCCAGCTCTTTCCAGACCTTGGCCAAGAGCTGATCCAAATTTTTTGATGTCGCTGCTGAGATATCCAGCACCGGTTGGCCGCAGTGGTCGCTGACCTGTTGGATCCTCTCCTCGAGCTCATCCTCGAGCAACAACTCGGTTTTGTTGAGGGCGACCAGACAGGGCCGCTCGTCCAAGCCATTGCCATAGGCGGCCAGCTCCTGCTGCACCACCTGGAAATCGTGCAGGACGTCCTCTGAGCTCGCATCCACAAGGTGGATCAAGAGACGGGTGCGCTGGATATGACGCAGGAAGTCATGGCCCAGTCCAGCCCCCTGGGCTGCCCCGGCGATCAAGCCAGGGATATCAGCAAAGACCGTGCCATCACCACTGGGGCGGCGCACCACCCCCAAGTTGGGAACCAGGGTTGTGAAGGGGTAGTCGGCAATTTTGGGCCGGGCTGAAGAGAGCACCGAAATCAGGGTGCTTTTGCCGGCATTCGGCAAACCGATGATCCCCACCTCGGCCAAGAGCTTGAGCTCGAGCTGCAGCAACCACTCCTCGCCGTCGCGTCCCTCGGTGAACTTCTCGGGGGCGCGGTTGCGGTTGCTCAGGTAGTGGGCGTTGCCCAGGCCACCACGGCCTCCGACGGCCACGAGCAAGCGCTGGTCCTTCTCCGTGAGGTCCCCCAGAAGGATGTGGGTTCGGGCATCTCGGACCTCCGTTCCGCAGGGCACCTTGATGACCAGGGGAGAACCGCTGGCTCCAGTGGCCTTGTTCGGCCCACCGCGACGACCGTCATCGGCGGCAAAGAGCCGCTTGTATTTGAAGTCCAGCAGGGTTTGGAGGTTGGGGTCGGCCTCGAGCCAGACATCACCACCACGACCGCCATCCCCACCGGAGGGACCGCCGGCAGGGACGTACTTCTCACGGCGAAAAGCGGCAATCCCATCGCCGCCGCGTCCTGCCTGCAGTGAGATCCGGGCCTGATCAATGAATTGCATTTGACCAACCCTAAGATCGGGCCGCCGTGAGGCCGGTTCTTGGCAGAGGTTCGCTTCCAGCAGGTCAGCAAGACCTACCCACCGCGGCGGGGCAGTGCAGCGGTTGAGGTCCTACGGCAGCTGGATCTCTCCATCCGTGATGGCGAGTTCTTAGTTCTCGTCGGACCCTCCGGCTGCGGCAAAAGCACGCTGCTGCGCCTCCTGGCCGGACTGGAGAGCCCAAGCGGCGGTGAAATCATCGTGGGCGGTCGCCGGGTGACCCATCTGCGCCCCTCCCAGCGGGATGTGGCGATGGTCTTCCAGAGCTACGCCCTCTATCCCCACCTGAGCGTGGCGGACAACATCGGCTTTGGCCTGCGCCGGCAGCGCCAACGCACGGGCCTTCAGCAACTTCAAGACGGCCTCCATCGGGCGGGACGGAGCCTGCCCCAGGCGCTACGGATTCCCTCCAGCCGAGAGCAGCGCATCGAAGCACGCATCCAAGAGGTCGCGAGCACCCTGGAGCTGGAGCATCTGCTGGAGCGGATGCCCAAGGAACTCTCCGGCGGGCAAAAACAACGGGTCGCCCTGGGGCGTGCCATCGCCCGTCAACCGTCCGTCTTCCTGATGGATGAACCCCTGAGCAACCTGGATGCCAAGTTGCGAACGGGAACCCGCGCCCAGATCGTCGAGCTTCAGCGCCGTCTGGGCACCACGACGGTCTACGTAACCCACGACCAGGTGGAAGCGATGACCATGGGCCATCGGATCGCCGTCTTGAACCGCGGTTGCCTGCAACAGCTCGGGACACCGGCGGAGCTCTATCAATGGCCCAGCAACCTCTTTGTGGCGCAATTCATCGGTAGCCCCGCCATGAACCTGCTGCCCGTCAACGTTGCCGGCAAGGGTCAGCTGCAGCTGGGGAGCCGGCGTTTTCTCCCGGAAGGTCCCAGCGGGGATGCCCTCCTGCACTGGCAGGAGGCTGGGGGCAGCGAAGCCCTCACGGGAGGCCTGCGGGCGGAACACCTGCACTTGGCTCCGGCCACCAACCGCAATCTGCCGGCGGAGGTCTGCCATGTGGAGGGCCTCGGCAATGAACAACTGCTCACCTGCCGCTTGCAGGAGGGAAGCCACCTGGTTCAGCTACGGGCCGATCCCAGCGAGCACCTCACCCCAGGGGAAACGGTTCACCTGGACATCGATCCGAAGGGCTGGCGGTTCTTTGACGCCGACGGAGAAGCGATCCCTCCGGCGCCCGAGCCAATCGCCCCTACAGCCAGCGGTCCAGAACCGGTGCTGCCATCGCTGGGCTAACCCCTCACTTCACCCAGATCACGCTGCACCCTTGGCCGCCATCCCCCTGGGCGGCGTCCGTAACCCGCTCCACATAGGGAACGCTGGAGAGCCACTCCCTCAGTCCGCGTTTGAGCTTGCCGGTGCCGATTCCGTGGATCACCCAAACCGGACCGTTGGCTCCGCGCAGGTGTTCTTCCACGGCGGACTCGGCTTCATGCACCCGCATGCCCCGCACATCGATGGTGTTGCGCTCCGTGCGCACCTCAGGACCTCGACTGGCGGGATTGCGGCGACTGCGGATCGAGACCTGGGCTTGCGGCGGCTCGGGCTTCTCGCCCTGAAGTCCCTCAATGGCGGAGAGCTCCAGGTTCAGGCGCATCACCCCGCAGCGGACACTGAGCTCCCGGCCGTCTTCACTGAGGGAGAGGACCTCACCTGCCTTGCCGAGGGAGAGGACCCGCACGCGATCGCCAACCTTGGGGAGCCAACCCTTGTGGTCACGGCGCTCCGGCAGGGGGCGATGCTGTTGCTCCAGCTGCTTCAGCTGCTGCCCGGCCCGGCGAGCTGATTCACCCAGTTCACTGCTGCCTGTGCCGCGGCCATGGCGGAGACGTCGAATGATGCGGCGCACCTCCTTTTGGCCATCACGGATCGAGCGCTCCAATTGCTCGCGGCGCTGCTCCTGCAGCTCAGCGCTCTGCTCCTTCTGCTGCTGCCAGCGCATGAGGAGCTCCTCATGCAAGAGCTCGGTTCTCGCCAGCAGGGCAGCCGCTTCTTCGGCCGCCTCCTGTTGCCGTTGACGTTGGCTCTCCAGCCCCGCAATCACTTGATTGAGCTCCCCCTCTCCCCGGGGAGCCAGCAGGGCCTGGGCCGCCTCAAGGACACCGCCGTCCAAACCCAGTCGGGTGGCGATGGCCAGGGCATTACTGCGGCCAGGGATGCCCCACTGCAGGTGATAGGTCGGCGAGAGGCTCTCGACGTCGAAGGCGACGGAGGCATTCTCAAAGCGCGGGTCGTCGTACTTCAGGGCTTTCAGCTCCCCGAAGTGGGTCGTGGCAATGGTCAAGCGCGCCCGATCCGCCAACTGCTTCAGCAGGGCGATGGCCAATGCGGTCCCCTCGGTGGGATCGGTGCCGGCACCCACCTCATCGAGAAGCACCAATTGAGCTCCGGCCTGGGTCGCCAGATCGCTACCGGCGGCAGGCAGGGCCTCCAGGATTCGCGCAATCCGGCGCACATGACCACTGAAGGTCGAGAGGTTCTGCTGGAGGGACTGCTCATCGCCAATGTCCGCGAGGACCTGCTGACACCAGGGCAAACGCGGCGACCCTTTGCAGGGCACAAACAAGCCCGCCCGGGCCATGAGGACCGCCAGGCCAACGCTTTTGAGGGTCACCGTTTTGCCGCCGGTGTTCGGGCCGGTGATCGCCACCACCCGCAGGCTGCTCTCCACGCGGACGCTCACGGGAACGACCGCTCGTCCTCCCTGGCGACGTTCTTGCCAGAGCAAGAGCGGATGCCGCAGTCCCTCCAGCTGAAGCGGCGCCAGGGGATCGGCCTCCAGCTCGGGGCGCACAGCCCCCAGCCAAGCGCTGTATCGGGCGCGGGCCAGGGCCAGATCCAGCTGAATCAGGACCTGCTGCAGGTGCTCGAGCGCCGGCTGCTCTTCTCCCACCAGGGCGCTGAGGTCCTGGAGCACCGCCCGCTCCGCCTCGCGCTCCTCGCCTTCCAGCTGCCGGATCCGGTTGCCCAGGGGGATCACCGCCTGGGGCTCGATAAAGACGGTGTTGCCGGAGGCGGAGCTGTCGTGCACCAGGCCCGGCAACTGACTGCCGGCGCCCGCCTTCACCGCCAAGACCGGCCGGCCATTGCGCTCGGCGACCACCGTGTCTTGGAGGAGCGCGGCGTAACGACGAATCAGCTCATTCAGACGATCACGGCGCTCCATCCGCACGGAGGCGAGCTGACGACGCAGGCCCGAGAGGGGAGGGCTGGCGCGATCCGCCACACGCCCCCCGTCCTCAATGCAAAAGCGCAGGCGCTGCTCCAGCTCAGGCAGGGTGCGTAGGGGCTCCACCAGGGCAGTCGTCACCGGCCGCAGCTCGGGATCGTCGATCTGCCGGCGCAGACGCCGGGCCGCAGCCAAGGTTGTGGCCACGGACAAGAGGTCATCACCGCTGGCCACCCCTCCTTTGGCACAGAGCTGGAGGGTGTGATCCAGATCAGCAGCCCCCTGAAAGCTCAGCCCCCCTTCGATCAGGCCATCCAGCGCCAGCAGCTCGGTCGTCTCCGCCAGCCAGTCCACGCTCTGCTGACGGGTCGTGGCCAGGGGCAACCGCGCCGCCACGACGCGACCGGCGGCGGTGCTGGCGAAGCTGGAGACGTGTTGGGCCAGCCGCGGCCACTCCAGTAGTTCCAGGGCCTCCTGTTGGATGGGCGCGTGCAGCTCAGCCGTCACGAGTAGGTCAGAGGTATCGGCTCGGCTCCGATATTGGAGGGCAGCCCGCCGGCGGGCTCATAGAGCATCTCCAACCAGTTCCCTTCTGGATCCTGCATATAGAAGGAGGCCGTGCCGTCGCGGTGGTCATGCACCGGACCGCAGGAGTGCCCCTTGGCCAGCAGCTGCTCCCGCACCTGATCCACTTCAGCGCGGTTCTGGACGTGAAAGGCGAAGTGGGGGCCTGCCGCCTTGTAATCCGGGCTAAGCAGGGCAATGCCCTCACCGGTGGGCCACTGGACATAGCACCAGTCCTCGGCTTCCCAGGTCAGCCGCAAGCCCAAATCGAGATAGAAACGCTTGGCCCGCTCCATGTCCTGCACCCGCAGGGCGACATGGCCAAGGCGATGGGAGACGGCCATGGCATCCGTTGGCATTGGGTCCATTCTCGGTCGTGCAGGCCCCGGCTGGCGTGGCAACACTGGGCGAGCACCGATCGTCCCCCTTGAGCAGTCCACCCAGCAGCCTCTGGGTCACCAATCGCGGGGTGGTGGCGATCTGCTTTCTGGCGCTGGAGCTGGTGTTTTTCTCCACCGACTCCATCGGTGTGCCCGCCCATGAATATGTCAGCGGCGATGTGGGTGGGACGCCCTATCTGGAGGTGTGGTTTCAGGTGGCCTTCCTGGTGCCAGCCGCCCTGATCATGCCCCTGTTGGGCAGCCTGAAAGAGCGGGTCGGGGCCAAGGCCATCGCCACCGTGGGGCCAGGGGTCTTCGGCATCG
>VMBT01001634.1_pt1 | contig 11854 bp, 9 predicted proteins | sample 4404301 | NCBI WGS metagenome assembly VMBT01 (sample SAMN12238535, study PRJNA552566) | marine metagenome | isolation source: Coastal seawater | place: USA: coastal Georgia, Sapelo Island | collected 2008-08/2009-08
TTATGATCAACTGGTCCTAAAATAATTCCGTCTACTTGTTTAGAATTTTCGATAACTTGAGGAGTAATCGTTATGCCATTTTGATCTAATGATTGTAATCCGATTAAATCCTTACTTATTTTTATATCTAAATCTAATTCTTGATTTAAAAGATAAACAACTTCTAATGTTGCTTCCATTATTTCAGGACCAATACCATCTCCATCTAGGGCCAAAATTTTAATAGACATAGGTAATCTTTCTTATTCGTTATTAAAAGATACTTTATTTTTATTTACAAAAGCATGTATTCCATTAATACCATCTTTTGTTTTTGAGGATTCTGCAATCATTCTGGCTTCAAATTCCATTTGGCCCTCTAGGGAATCTAAAAAGCTATTATGAACTAAATTTTTTATTTTTCCAAAAGCAATAGAAGGACCTTCAGCTAAATTTTTCGCAATATTAATAGCTTCATTTTGAAGTTCTTTGAAATCAACAACCTTATTAACTAATCCCCAATCAAGAGCCTCGTTTGCAGACAAAACTCTGTTTGTCAAAACAAGTTCTAAGTATCTTCTTGAACCAATTATCCTTGGCAGAAAATATGTAGACGAGCCATCTGGTGTTAAACCAGCTTTTGAATAGGCTGAAACAAATGAGGCATTTTTTGAGGCAATTACTATATCTGCAAATCCAACAAAAGAAAAACCAGCTCCAGCTGCAACCCCGTTTACAGCAAGAACCAAAGGAGCATTCATTCTTGAAAATCTTGAAATAGCCCCATGTAATATAGTTGTGACTTCTTTTAAATGAGATGATATTTTTTTTCCATATTCATAAAAAGAATGCAAATCACCGCCAGCACAAAAAGCTTTCTCTCCTGCACCAGTTAGCAGAACACTTCTAATATTTGGATTTTCGTCACATTCTAATGAAACCTTAAATAAATCCTCAGCCATTTCTTGGTTTAATGCATTGTATTGCTTAGGTCTATTCAACTCTATAAATGCAATTCCATTTTCAATTTTAAAGTTGATAGTTTTAAATTTCATTATTCTTTCTCATACTTTATTTTTTAAACTTTTTAAAACCTCATCTGTATGCTCACCAAGAAGTGGCGGAGATAGGTATAATTTAGCCGGAGTTTCAGATAATTTCACTGGAAAACCAGTCATTTTTATTTTTCTTCCTTCAGGTCCATTTGAACTAATGACCATTTCCGTATCCTTAATTAATTGACTATTGAGCGCATCTGGCAATGATACTATTTTGGCAGCTGGGCATCCTGCGTCGTTTAATTTTTTTATCCAATAATCGGAAGTTTTTAATACCATTTTTTGATTAATAATTTGATTTAAACTGTCTCTATTTTCCATTCTTTTGGCATTATTCAAATAAAGATCTTTTTCAAGCAAACTTAATAAATCTATAGTTTCCAAAAATATATGACAGAATTTATCACTAGCTGGGGCAACGGCTACTTCACCATCAGATGTTTTAAAAATTCCATAAGGTGCTAAAATGGGATGATTGTTGCCTGACTTTTTAGGAGCCTCACCTGTTACAAAACTTTCAGATGAAAGATAAGCCATCATTGAAATCAACCCAGATGTCAAACTAGACTCTACTTTTTGTCCTTTATTAGTTTTAGCCCTTGAGTTAAGAGCGCAGACAATCCCAAAGGCACAATATAAACCTGCAACTAAATCAGATATGGGCATTGCAGCTCTCATTGGACCACTGTCTTCTGTCCCGTTTAGAGACATAAAACCGCTAAGTGCTTGAGCAATAAAATCAAATGCAGGCTTATCACTCATTTCACCTTTGCTTCCAAAACCATTAACCGAAGCACTTATAATTTTTGGATTAATTGATTTTAAAGTTTTATAATCGAAACCCATTTTATCAAAAACACCAGCTTTAAAGTTTTCGACAACAACATCAGCTTCACTTAATAATGATTTTAAAATTTCTTTATCTTTTTCTTTATAAAGATCTAAAATAACGGATTTCTTATTCCTGTTGAATTGAGCAAAATAGGAACTATAACCCTCAACCATGTCTCCCTGATTTCTAACATTATCACCTTTAGGAGGCTCAATTTTAATTACCTCAGCGCCCATATCTGCCAACAACATGGTACAAAATGGTCCTGATAATACTCTTGTCAGGTCAATAACTTTTAATCCAGAGAGCGCTCCATTATTTTGAAGCATCTAAGCACCTATAGCTGTAGGAACATCATCCATAGAGTATGAAAGCAATCTATGACCGGCTCTCATAACTTGTCCAGGTAAACGATGACCAACTAATTTCTCTACATTTTTTGCAATAGAAATTGTTTTTGCCAAGTCAATCCCGGTCTCAATATTCATCTCATGTAACAAATATACAAGATCTTCAGTACAAATATTTCCAGTAGCATTTGGGGCAAATGGACATCCACCCATACCACCGAAACAACTCTCATAATTAAAAATACCTTGCTCCAAACCTGTCATTACATTCGCAAGCCCAACTCCTCTAGTATTATGGAAATGCAAAGTTATTTCAAAATCTGGAACCTTATCTCTAATAGCATTTATAGCATCTATTACAACTGGAGGTGTCGCCATACCAGTAGTATCCCCTAATGTAACTCCTTTAAAACCCATTTCTTTATATTCTTTTGAAATATCTGCTAATTTTTTAGCTGAAATATTCCCTTCAAAAGGACAACCAAAAGCAGTGGCAATGTCACCCTGAATTGGTATATTATTTTTCCCTGCAATGTCAGCAATCTCTCTAAATCCTACGAGTGAATCTTTTACTTCTCGGTTAACATTTTTTTTATTGTGACTTTCAGACGCAGATAAAAAAACAACAATCTCATCAATTTTTGATTCAACAGCTCTTAGAGCACCTCTAGCATTTGGAACTAGTGCAGCTAAAATTGTATCTGGAGATCTATTTACATTGTTCATAATTAATTCAGCATCGGCTAATTGAGGTATTGCTTTAGGAGATACAAATGAAGAAACCTCTATTCTTGGAAACCCTGCTTCTATTAAATTATTTATTATATCAATTTTGTCCTCAGTTCTAAGAATTGTTTTTTCTGATTGAAAGCCATCACGAGGGCCAACTTCAGTAACGTTTACATGCTTTAAATTCATTAACTAAACTCCAGTTGATTAGAATTAAAATCATAGTGATAAATAAAAATTATACAACATTCGCTTGACCTTTTTCTAAATAAATTGTGATACTAGTATTATAAATTTAACTTAGAAAATCGGGGGATATAATGAAACGTATTTCAAGTGCTTTATTAGTAGCTTCATCACTAATTGTTTCTACTTCTATTGCAAACGCAGACCAATTTGTTCGTATGGTTTCTGGACCATCAGGTGGATCTTGGTATCCATTAGGCGCTAAGGTAATGCAAGTTATGGAATCAAAAATAAAAGGAATTTCAACATCTAATACATCAGGTGGTGGTATTTCAAATGTTTTATCAGTTAACAGTGGTGATGCTGAAATCGGTTGGTCGTACGCACACACTGTTGCAAACGGCTATAACGGTAAAGGAAAATTCGACAAAGCTCAAAAAAATGTGAGATATTTTGCTACATTGTATGGAGCGGCTTTTCAAGTTGCAGTAAGAGCTGATTCAAAGATCAAAGGTTTCGAAGATATGAAATCAGCAAATATTAGCCCAGGAAAGCCAAAGTGGACTGGTACTGCTTTCTGTGAATCAATCCTCAAAGATTATGGATACGACTTCAACACTATTAAGAAGAACGGTGGAGTTGTGCACATGGTAAGTTATAAGGAATCAGTGGCCCTTATGAAGGACGGTCAAGCTGACGTTTTTATGGCTGCCACATCAGTTCCTCAAGCTAGCTTTATTGAATTAGAAAATAGTCCTGGCATAAGGTTTATTGGATTACCTAAAGACAGAATTGACAGAATTGTTAAAAACAATCCAGGATATATTTATGGTAAAATTCCAGCCAGTGCATACAAGTCTCTTGATAAAGACATCCCAACATTGGGTATTGTAACATCTATGATTGTTCATAAGGATTTATCAGATGACTTAGTTTATAAAATGACTAAAACATTTTGGGACAATCATGCTGAATTCGTAAAAGTTAAATCTGTATGGAAAAAAGTCCTTCTTAAAAAAGCTGTTGATGGTGCAGCTGTTCCAATACACCCAGGTGCAGCTAAGTACTATAAAGAACAAGGCGTAATGTAATTTAATAATAAAAAATTAGAGGCACAAACACATTTGTGCCTCTAATTTCCTAAACTTTTTCGAATTATCAAATGGCCGAAAATCAAAAAAAACTAGTTTACAATGAAATTAAAGAAGTAAGTTTCTTTGATGAACTTCTTGAGTGGAACAAAGACAAATCTATTTATTATTGGATAATCGTTATTTGTTCTTGGTTGTCTGTAGGCCTAGCCTTTTATCATTTGTTTGTAGCTGTATATGGAACACCAGAAGGTAGATCTTTCAGATCAATTCACCTTTCAGCCATGATGGTTTTAGCAGTATTTATTTATCCACTTTTTAGAAAGAGTATAAAAGATCCACTTTTTATAGAAAATGATCAAAAAGGAAATCTACTTAGAGCAATTGGATTTGGTTTTGATTTAGTCGTAATCTTATTAATTCTATTTGTTCAGTTATGGACAACATGGGATATTGAGAATTTTATGATGAGGTATGGCGATAAATATATTGGTGATATAATAGTCGGATCTATATTAATTTTCTTAGTTCTAGATGCGACAAGAAGAGCTGTTGGTTGGGCAATGGTAATGGTTGCAGGTTTTTTTATGCTGCATGCTCTTTATGCTCATAAATTTTTTGGTTTTTTTTACGGTCCACCAACAAGACTTCCAAAATATATCGACACACTATTCATGACTTCTGACGGTATTTATGGAATACCCTTATATGTTGCATCAACTTATATTGTTTTATTTATTATATTCGGCGGAATATTAATAAGATCAGGTGTAGGTAGATTTTTTGTAGATCTTGCAGTTGCTCTAACAGGGCATAGAACAGGTGGACCAGCTAAAGCAGCAGTTGTCGCATCTGGGATGACCGGAACAGTCTATGGTTCAGCAGTAGCTAATGTTGTTACTACTGGTTCTTTTACCATACCGCTTATGAAAAATTATGGGTATAGAGGTAAATTCGCAGCAGCTGTTGAGGCATGCGCATCATCAGGGGGACAAATTACTCCACCAATTATGGGAGCAGCCGCCTTTATAATGGCTGAATTTTTGGAAGCCCCTTACTCTTATGTTATCCTAGCAGCTATTATTCCAGCCTTTTTATATTTCACGACAATTTATTTTATGGTCCACATTGAAGCTGAAAAGCACGGTATTGAAAAAATTGATAAGTCAATACTTCCAAATGTAATAGAGGTGTTAAAAGGTGGAGGTCATATGCTTATCTCCCTTGCAGTTCTAATTGGACTTTTAATCTATGGAAAAACAGCTATGACAGCTGGTTTTTGGAGTATTGTATCAGTAATAATTTTAAGCTTCATAAGAAAAAATACTAGAATGTCAGTCGTAGATTTATTAGGCGCCTTTGAAAGTGGAATAAAATCCACAGTTCCAGTTACTATTGCATGTGCCTGTGCTGGAATAATAATTGGTTCAGTATTTGTATCTGGTCTTGGGCTTAAATTCACACAATCAGTAATTGATTTATCAGGTGGGGTGTTATTCATATTATTATGTTTAACTGCTATTTCTGCAATCATACTTGGCATGGGAATGACAACGACCGCAGTTTATATAACTGTTGCAGCCCTTATAGTTCCATCTTTAATTGAGGCAGGCATAGTGCCCATCGCGGCGCACATGTTTGCATTTTATTTTGGTGTTGTATCTACAATTACTCCACCAGTTGCCTTAGCTTCATTTGCAGGAGCTGCTATTGCAAAATCACCTCCAATGGCTACTGCTGTTGAATCAAGTAAAGTTGGAATTGCAAAATATATAGTGCCTTTCGCATTTGTATATAACCCTGCATTATTAATGCAAGGACCCGTGATATGGAGCATTTACAGCCTTATTGCTGTCCTCTTAGCTTATTGGCTCATGACATTTGGACTAGAGGGTTGGTTTAATGGAGCATTGAATGTCTATAAAAGAATATTGGCTCTTACAGGCTCTGTAATGCTTTTAATGCCTCCGTTAGAGATGATTTATGGAATCAATGGATTATATTATAATTTTATAGGGATATTGATTTTATTAATTATCTATTTTTTACAGGGTAAGATTAATTTTAAAATGAAGACTGCCTGATGAATAAGATATTTCTTGGTAAACCAATACATTGGTTAATGATTTTAATAGCTACAGCAATAATTTTCGCATGTGGCTTTAACAAAATGCATGTGAGCAATTTTAATTTATTTATTTCAATTGTTTTTATTTCTGTTGCTGTTTTAATTTTTCTTATATTAAAAACTTCAAAACAAAAAAATTGAATAGCTAATATTTATTGCTATTCTCTTACTTGATTAAATTTCATCACAATGAGTAAGAAATGGGCAATGAAAAGAAATTAGATATTCTTTTAGAAGCTTACAAAATTAATAAAAACTTTGGTAGCTTTACAGCCAACAAAGATATTGATATTTCCATCCTAAAAGGAGAAATTCATGCTCTTTTAGGAGAAAACGGAGCAGGAAAATCAACTCTTGTAAAAATATTATATGGAATATTAAAACCTGAATCTGGTACTATTAAAATAAATAATAAAGAAACTATAATTTCCTCTCCAAACATTGCTAGAAAGAATGGAATAGGAATGGTATTCCAACACTTTTCTCTGTTTCCGGCTCTTACGGTGGCTGAAAATATATTAATAGCTTTGGATCATAAAATAAAATTTAAAGATTTGATTTCAAAAATCAAAGAACTTTCGAAAGAGTGGGAGTTATTTATTGACCCACTGAAAGTGGTGAGTGAACTATCTGTTGGTGAACAACAAAGAGTAGAAATTATAAGATGCTTAATGCAAAACCCTAAATTACTAATTATGGATGAGCCAACATCAGTTCTAACACCTCAGGAAATAGAAAACCTTTTTAAAATTTTAAAACGACTTGCAGCTTCGGGTTGCTCTATTTTGTATATAAGTCATAAACTAGAAGAAATAATTGAATTGGCTGACAAGGTTACTATTTTAAAGTCTGGTAAATCGATTGCCAGTATCAATGCAAAAAATACAACTACAAAATACCTTGCTGAGACTATGGTTGGCAAAGAAATAAGTACGCTTAAAAAAACACAATCAAAAATTATTTCAAAGGATACTGCGTTAGAATTAAAAAATTTGAGCAAGTCCAACGAAAGTGATTTTGGAATTTCTCTTAAAAATATAAATTTAAAAGTCAAGTATGGTGAAATATTAGGAATAGCTGGAATAGCTGGTAATGGACAAACTGAGCTAATGGAAATCTTAAGTGGAGAGACCATTTGTGAAAAAGAGGATGAAATTTTTTTAGATGACATCCCTATTGGCTTGAAAAACATAACCGCGAGAAGGAAATTAGGTATTGAAACTATTCCTGAAGAACGAACTCTTCATGCAACAGTCCCAAATTTAAAAATTAATGAAAATACATTTCTTACTTATTTTCCAAAATATGGAGCAAAAAAGAGCTTTATAGGGAGGCTTTTAAATAATCCTGATAATAGTTTAAATGAGAGCGAGAATATAGTTAAAGAAAACGATGTGAGATGCCCTGAACCTAATCCAATGGCTAGTCAGTTGTCAGGTGGTAATTTACAAAAATTTATTTTAGGTAGGTCATTGGCCAATAATCCTAAAGTTGCAATATTTTCTCAACCAACTTGGGGAGTAGATATTGGCGCAGCCACAGCAATTAGACAAAAACTCCTTAATCTTGCTCAAACTGGGAAGGCTGTAATTGTAATTAGCCAAGATCTAGAAGAAATTTTTCAATTATCAGACAAGATAGCAGTACTCAATAATGGTAATTTAAGTGAAATTTTAAGTGCTGATGATATTTCTGCAGCAAATATAGGTTTGTTGATGGGAGGAAACTCCTTAACTCAAGATGGTTTAGAGATAAATCAATGATTACATTTACTCCAAGGGATAAGATTTCAAACTATTGGACATTAATTGGTCCAATATTATCAATTTTTCTTACTATCATCTTTGGTTTATTAATTTTTACATTTCTTGGCTTCGATCCTGCCGAAACTTTGTATCAAATATTTATTTCTCCTTTCTCAAGAATAGATAGAATCAGTGACATTTTGGTGAAATCCTGTCCCTTAATAATAGTAGGTATTGGGTTAATGTTTTGCTTTAGAGCCAATGTTTGGAATATTGGGGCAGAAGGTCAGTTTATAATGGGAACATTACTTGCAGGCTCATTTGCACTATTATTTCCCAATGTTGAAACCAAGCTATTAATAATATGTATGATGATTATTGGTTTTATTGGAGGAGCCCTATGGGCATTTATACCGGCAATATTAAAAACAAAGCTGAACGTAAATGAAATTTTAGTTAGCCTAATGCTTGTTTATGTAGCAATGCTATTTATTGATTTTATTGTTAGAGGCCCCCTACGTGATCCTATGAGTTTTGGTTTTCCATTGTCTAAGCCTTATCCTGAAGGGGCATTAATAAATAAAATATCATTTCCAGGTATAGGTTATTTAGGACAACTACATTACGGAATATTTTTTATAATATTCTTAATTCCTCTTTCATGGATTTTTATCAATAAAACATTGGGTGGATTTCAAATCAATGTTTTAGGTTCAGCACCAAAGGCTGCACGTTTTGCTGGTTTTAGCCAAGATAAAATTACTATGACTGTTTTGTTATTATCAGGAGGCTTAGCTGGTGTTGCTGGGGTTATTGAAGTTTCTGCTAATATAGGCCAACTTCAACCGGAAGTGTCTTTTGGATATGGATTTACAGCTATTATAGTCGCTTTTCTTGGAAGGTTAAGTCCTGTTGGAATTTTAATTGCAGGAATAATAATAGCTACGGTGAAATTAGGAGCAGACAATGCTCAAATGACTATGGGTGTCCCCAAGGTGGTCACAGGTCTATTTGAAGGAATTCTTCTATTTTTTCTTTTGACTGGTGAAACACTTCAAAAATATAAAATCAAGTGGTCTTGGAATAAATAGATATGGAACCATTAATTTTAACTATAATTGCAACTTCGATCCCATTATTAATGGCTGCAACAGGTGAGTTGGTTACTGAAAAAAGTGGCGTTTTAAACCTTGGCGTTGAGGGTATGATGCTAAGTGGGGCTGTTGGAGCATTAGGAGCAGTTTTATGGCTTGGTAATCCTTATTATGGAATAATTGCTGGAGCTATGTCTGGCTTATTTATGGCCTGTATTTTTTCAGTCTTTACAATCAATTTTATGACTAACCAAGTAGCAACAGGGTTAGGTTTAACAATTTTTGCGACTGGGCTTACTGGCCTTGCTGGTGCACCATTAATTGGAAAAACAATACCTTCACTTCCAAAAATAGAGATTTTTCTTTTGTCTGATATACCTCTAATTGGCAATCTTTTATTTAAACAAGATTTAGTTGCCTATTTGTCAATAGGTATAATTATTTTAATAACCTATTTCTTAAAATATACTAAACCTGGTATTATTCTTAGGGCTGTTGGTGATAACCATGTCAGTGCTCACTCAGTAGGGTACCCTGTAAAAAAGATTAGATGGTATGCAACATGTTTTGGAGGTATGTGTGCAGGTGTTGGAGGTGCTTACATACCCTTGGTATTAACACCACACTGGTCGGAAGGTATGACAGCTGGCAGGGGATGGATTGCTCTAGCTCTAGTCGTCTTTGCCTCTTGGATACCTTGGAGAATTATTGTTGGCGCATTAATTTTTGGAGGCATCACGATTGCTCAATTGGTTGGACAGGCTAGAGGATGGGCAATACCCTCTCAAATTCTTTCCATGATGCCATATTTGGCAACAATAATAGCGCTAACTATAATTTCGAGTAGAATTTCAAAAAATAATAGTGTTGTACCTGCTTCTCTAGGCAAACCCTTTATTGACGCGCAATAAAAATGTCAAAAAAAAATGCACTAAAAAATAATTTAATCTAAGTCTAATTTTTTTTATTGTTATTTTAGAGATTCATTCTAAACTTTTCTGATTAATTTAGGAGTTTAAAATGTTAAAATCTTGTAAACGTATTCTATCACTGTTTGCACTTGGTGCATCAGTTATTTTATTAATAATCAGTAATTCATTTGCAAACCCAACAAAAGTTGGATTTGTATACCTTACCACTCCAGGAGATCATGGCTGGACATATGCACATGAGCTTGGCAAACAAATGGTTGAAAAACGATTTGGAAATGACGTAAAAATCTCTGTAGTAGAAAATGTACCAGAGGGTCCTGATGCAACACGAGTGATCAGAGAGCTTGCAAAACAAGGTAATGAGATTATCTTCACAACATCATTTGGTTATATGGAACCTACCTTAAAAGTTGCTAAAGAATTTCCAAATGTTAAGTTTGAGCACATCACTGGTTATAAAAGATCTAAAAATGTTGCTACTGGAAATATACGTTTTTATGAAGGTAGATACATTCAAGGTGTAGTCGCTGGCCTAATGACCAAAACGAATAAAATTGGCTATATTGGAGCTTATCCAATTGCTGAGGTTATAATGGGAATTAATGCATTTGCTCAAGGTTTAAGATCAGTAAACAAAGATGCATCTATTTCAGTTATATGGGCGAATACATGGTATGATCCTGTTAAAGAAGCTGACGCTGCCAAGGTACATATAGCTGAGGGAGCTGATATATTAGCACAACATACTGACTCACCTGCCATGCTTCAAATAGCTGAAAAGAATGGAGCATTAGGTTTTGGCCAGTCTACAGATATGTCTCCATTTGCACCTAAAGCTCAGTTATTTGCTTCAGAAAATAATTGGGGACCTTATTATATTAAGAAAATTGAACAGCTCAGAAATGGAAAATGGAGTACTGGTGATGGTCCTGATCACTGGCCTGGAAATGAGTGGGGTGGATTAAGCTCTGACATGCTTAAAATTTCTAAATTCCAAAATATGCCTAATGACGTTGCAACAAAAGCTCAGGAAGCACTTAATGGTATCAAAAATGGAACAATTAAGATTTTTGCTGGCCCACTAGTAGATAATACCGGTAAAGAAATTATTCCAGCAGGAAAAGCTTTAGATGATGGCGCTTTATGGGGTATGAATTACTACCTCAAAGGAGTTAACGGAAAAGTTCCTGGTTAATTTAATTTATAGGTAGCCATGGTACTTTATGGCTACCTTCCTTTGAAAATGTGTCACCCGCAAAAAAAATATTATTTTTTAATAATCTTTTTCTTTATAATAGGCTCTTTAAACACATCAAGCTTTGCAAAAGCTAATGTTTCTGAAGTTGTAAATGACGTTTTTGTTCTAGATATTTATGGTAAGAGGTATGTTTTAGCTAATGCAAAACTTATCAAAAAGGGTGACTATTTAAAAACTAAAAAAAAACCTGCCTACTTAATACTAGATGATAAAACAAAAATTTGTTTGGCCGCTAATACTTCTATTAAAATTTTAGATTTGAAAAATATAGGTAATAAAATTGAATACACATTTGATTTTAATAAGGGTGATTTATTATTAGATATAAATCAAAATAAACCTAACATTTATAATCTACATTTTCCTTTTTATGAAATAAATGGATTAACAACAGATCTGATTTTATCTAACAAAAAACAAATAACATTGATAAATTTTGAGGGTAAATTAAAAATTTTATCAAAAAAATCTA
>VMBT01001637.1_pt1 | contig 11831 bp, 10 predicted proteins | sample 4404301 | NCBI WGS metagenome assembly VMBT01 (sample SAMN12238535, study PRJNA552566) | marine metagenome | isolation source: Coastal seawater | place: USA: coastal Georgia, Sapelo Island | collected 2008-08/2009-08
CTGTTCATCTAATTTGATTGATTCATCTGCAAATAATAAAATTCAAGTTTCGTCATCTCAGCTTACAACCATCGGATCAGTTGAAGATGGTTTGTATGTTTTTCGTGGCATACCTTATGCTGAGCCACCTGTAGATGATTTACGTTGGAAAGCTCCTAGACCATTTTCATCTAATGAGATTATCGATGCTACAAGATTTAAAAATGAGTGCATACAACCTGAAGATAATTCCTCACTCTTCAATAGAAGCCTTATAACAGGCGATGAAGATTGTCTCTACTTAAATATCTATGTGCCTAAGAATAGTTCTCAGATAGAAAAAAATAAATTACCAGTAATGTTTTGGATTCATGGCGGGTCCAATATTTGGGGTTCAGGAAGTTTTTATGATTATTCAAGATTGGCCGAGCGTAAAGACGTCATAGTCGTAACCATCAACTATAGATTGGGTATTTTTGGTTGGTTTGCCTCAGATTTCATTAGGGATACCTCAAGCGGCCTAGACCAGTCAGCAAATTTTGGCCACTTAGATATACTTGAAGGCCTTAGGTGGGTACAAAATAATATTGCTGCTTACGGAGGTGATCCAGAGAATGTAACAGTCTTTGGCGAGTCGGCAGGAGGCCATAATATACTTACACTTCTAGCCTCACCTTTATCCGATGGACTATTCCATAAAGCCATCAGTCAATCTGGATATGTTACATCTCACTCTCTAGAATTTGCCACATCGGAATCTGAATTATCCTCAGAAAAAATATTTGAAGAGGATATTAAGTATTTAACAAACTCAAATGAAATAGTCGATTATTTACGAAGCCTCAGCTCTCAAGAAGTTTATGAAAAATATATTGATACTGCTGAAAAGCACCCTTACCCCATAACACCAATTACCATTAGAGACGGCATTGTGGTGCCCAAAAATGGCATTTATGAGGGTCTTGAAAAAGTTGACCCCAATATAGTCGTTGTTGCAGGAACAAATAAAGATGAGATGAACTATTGGTATATTAATTCAGATTATTTTTATCAGACTACCCTTGAGGTTAGGAGAACCTTGAAAAGAAGTGAAGAAAATCTAAGAAGCTGGAATAAATATCGAAGCGATATATGGCGTTATAGAGGAGCAGAGGAACCCTTAAGGAGAATGACTGAATCAAATGATAATCTTTATTCCTATAGATTTGATTGGGATGAACAGCTAAATGGTTTCGCTGGTGATTATGGTCTTTTCTTAGGAGCTGCTCACGGTTTAGATATCCCTTTTTTATCTGCATCTTTTGATATGCCGCCGATAACTTGGTACATCAAACCAATACTTTTTCCAGATTCATCTGCTTTAGGTAGAGACGCTTTAAGTGATCAGATGATGACGTTCTGGTCCAACATAGCAAAATATGGCGATCCAAATGCTTTTGGAAAACAACAGAACTGGGAAAAATTTACTTTAGAAAATCAATCTTATTTGACTCTAGATAATCCAGAGGCAGGCTTAATTCAGATGAACAATAATCCTGTTAAGCGTAGCCAGCTGCTAGAAGAACTGGAATCAGATTCCACTTTAGAAATTAAAGAAAGGTGTCTCTTGGGTTGGATTGCAGTAAGGCAATTTTCAGAATTTAAAAACCCCAAACCACCATTTGGTTTTTGCAGTGACTTTTCGGAAGAGGAGCTATCTTTATTTCGAAAAGAAGTTGAAGGTTCAGACTAATACTTAATAATTTTGTAGTATCATAACTCTTCCGGAGAGGTGGCTGAGTGGTCGAAAGCGGCACCCTGCTAAGGTGTTACACGAGTAATCGTGTCGAGGGTTCGAATCCCTCTCTCTCCGCCAATTTGAATGTCTCAATTTTTAAGTTAATGTATAGCTAGTGCTTAAAAAGATCATTTCACCCCTCCTGATTATTTTCTTAATGTCATGCACATCACTGCTTAAGGAAAATTATGCAACACCAATTCAGTTAGTTGGTGATTCTGGTGGGTATTTAATTCTTGATGCTAAAGCAGGAGAGGGATACGTTATTAATACAAGAAAAGGCAGCAAAGAAGTTTTTGGTTTACCTTACGTTACAGAAGAGGAATTAATCCTTGTTGCTGGTAAAGAAATCTTGATGCAGCCAGTAGATTATGGTGAATCAAGAATTACCATAACGAATAATTCATTGGTTAATTTAAGCCCAGAGGATCAAGCTCGGGCAAATGCTGAAGCTCTTAAAGTGAATCAAGCAGTAAAGCAAGTTACAGAACAAACCGATTTTAATTTTGATTTTTTCCCGCCGGTTCAAAATTACATTACATCTGGTTATGGTAAGAAGCGATTCATTAATGGTAATCCAAGATCACCACATTTGGCTTTAGACATTGATGGTAATGAGGGTGACCCAATCTATGCGCCTAAAGCAGGAGTAGTGGTTATTGCTGAAGAGCATTTTTACAGTGGAAAAATGATGCTGATCAACCATGGAGGTGGGCTTTTTACGTCTTATAGCCACATGAGTGACTGGGTTGCAAAGGAAGGCGATTATGTTGAAGCCAAAGAGTTAGTAGGTAAAGTTGGTTCAAGTGGAAGAGTAACAGGACCACATTTGCACTGGGTGGTTTATTTGAATGGCAACAGAATCAATCCAGAGCTGTTAGTTGATTTGCAATACTATCAAGACTGAAGGAAAAACTTTTCCCAATCATTTTCTGATAATTTATAGCATTCTCGGTAATTAAGCCTTTCCTCACTTGCTTCCCAGAATTCAAAATAAGACACTTTAATTTGGTAACCACCCCAATCTAAAGGTCTTTTTTCTTCTAGTTCTCCAGATTCAATTAGTGATTTGGTTTGTTCAAATTTTGCCTGCAACATTTCGTATGACTCTATTGGTTGGGATTGATTCGATGCAATGGCAGCAATGTTCTTGCCTTGCTCGCGCCCATAAAAATGCTCATCAGAAAAAATCTCTGGACACTTTGAAATCTGGCCCTCCAATCTAATTTGCACATTGGTTGCAGCCCACCAGAAATTTACAGCGACTTTATCATTGACGTTGAAATCATTGGCTTTGTGACTGCTGTAGCTGGAAAAGAAGATTAAATTATCTTCAAAAAAATACTTGAAATTAACGTATCGAGCATGAGGTGACCCATCGACATCTACAGATGAGATGCAACCAGCTTCAGCAATTGGCTGACCATTTGCTTCGGCTTGCAGATAGTAATCTTCAAATTTTTTGAATGGATCTTGATTAGGCAGGTTTTTAAATTGCATTAGTCCATAAACCTAACTTGAATTGCATCGGCATAGATCTCAGAAAAAATACCCGATATCACAACAAACTTCTTTCCCCCTTTGAGTTTAATTTTTGTTTTCAGTACATCAAATGCAGCTGAGATAGTTTTCTCATGGTTTTTAGTGAATTTAAGTCCGAGGTTTTCAACTGAAGAAGATAGAGATAATTTACTTTGAGTTGATGGATTGTTGGTAAATGCATAGACAGGCACTTTTGGCCTGGCTCGTGAAATTAAATTGGCTGTAAAACCACTTCTCGTTAATACCACTATGGCGTCGGCATTAATTTTTTCACTCAATTTAACAGTAGTTGCCGCTAAGGTATGCCAGTCAGTTTCTTGTTTAAAGCCATTTTGAAATTGAAGTGTTTCTGATCTCTCAGCATTCAGTGCGATGTCACGCATGTACTCAACGCATTTAAATGGATATTTCCCAACGCTTGTTTCTCCAGAGAGCATCAAAGCATCTGTGCCTTCATAAACAGCATTGGCTACATCTGACACTTCAGCTCTTGTTGGGTGTGGGTTTTTAATCATTGATTCAAGGAGTTGAGTTGCAACTATGGACTTTTTGCCATGTTTGGCCGCTACCCTGATCATCTTTCTTTGGATATATGGCAAGTTGGTAATGTCGGTTTCGATCCCCAAATCTCCTCGGGCTACCATAACGCCATCGGAATTTTTTACAATTTCATCTAGGTTTGAAAGCCCTTCTTGGTCTTCAACTTTGACAAAAGTCTCAACATTTTCGGCTCTATCCTTGAGGAATTTTTTAAGCGTCAGCAAGTCTTGTTTTGAACGGCAAAATGAAAGAGCAATAAAATCAACGCCCATTCCCAATGCAAAATCCAAATCCTTTTTGTCTTTGTCAGTTAGTGTGGGTAGTTTAATTTTTGCACCAGGGAAATTAACGTGCTTTTTCCCAGCAATAACACCGCTATCTAAAACTTCACAAGTAATATTGTTAGACAGATCAATTTTCTTAATTTTTAATTCGATGGCTCCATTATCAAGGGAAATTTTTCCACCTTTTTTAATGCCTTTCACGTACTTTAGGTTATCTACAGGTAAGGTTTTATCTTTTTTAATTTTCTTTTGGGTGAGGATCAATTCTTGACCTTTTTTAAGTTCAACAGAATCAGAGGTTTTTGCTGTTCTTATTTCAGGACCTTGGGTATCTACCATAATACCAATCGTCTGATTTAGTGATTTATTTAAAGACTTTACGTAACCAATAATCTGTTTTAAATCCTCATGGCTAGCATGAGACATATTAATTCTCACAACATTCATGCCTTTTCTATACAGATTTAGGATTGATTCTTTAGATTTAGTGCTTGGCCCAACTGTTGTAATTATTTTTGTTCTTTTATGCATACACAGTTTTTTTAGTTTTTTTATTATAATCTCTTTGTGAGCAAAAGTTTTTATTCGTCCATTAAAAGAGAAATAGAAGATATCAGAAATGATGGGCTTTATAAAGAAGAACGTTATATTTCATCACCTCAAAAAACAAACATAAGCTTATCAGATGGCTCAGATGTGCTTAATTTTTGTGCCAATGATTATTTAGGATTAGCCAACAACAACGAAATAAAGAAAGCTGCTAGCGAAGCGCTAGAAACCGACGGGTTTGGAATGGCTTCAGTCAGATTTATTTGTGGTACCAATGATTTGCACCAACAGCTTGAAACTAAGTTAAGCACCTTTCTAGGTTACGAAGACTGCATACTCTATGTTGCTGCCTTCGATGCCAATGGCGGCTTGTTTGAGCCACTTTTTCATGCTGAAGATGCAATCATTAGTGATGCGCTTAATCATGCTTCCATAATTGACGGCATACGGCTTTCGAAAGCAATGCGCTTTAGGTATGCCCATAGCGATATGACAGAACTCGAAGACTGCCTAAAAAAAGCAGATGATCAAGGTGCACGTCATAAGGTAATTGTCAGTGATGGCGTCTTCTCTATGGATGGTTCGTATGCAAAACTTGATGAGATTGTTCCATTAGCAAAAAAATACGATGCCTTAATTATGATTGATGATTGCCATGCAACTGGTTTTGTGGGCAAAAATGGTAAAGGTACAGCAGAACATTTTGGTCTCGAGGGTGAAGTTGATATTTTAACTGGCACACTCGGCAAAGCTTTGGGTGGAGCTTCAGGCGGTTTCACGTGTGCCAAAAGTGAGGTGATTCAGTTACTTAAACAAAGATCTAGGCCTTATCTATTCTCCAATGCATTGCCTCCTTCAATTGTTGCAGCTAGTCTTAAAGCTCTTGAAATAATCGAAGTCGATTCAGAGCGTAGGGCACGCATTGCTACAAATGCTTCCTACTTCCGTTCACAAATAAAAAACCTTGGATATACAGTAATTGGTGACGATCATCCAATTACGCCAGTGATGCTTGGTGATGCAAAAATAGCTCAGCAAATGTCTAAACTTCTACTTGCCAAGGGTTTATATGCTATTGGTTTCTTTTTTCCAGTTGTTCCAAAAGGACAAGCACGCATTAGGCTGCAGATTACCAGCGAACATAAAAAAGATGAACTAGATAAAGCTGTTACAATATTCGAGGAAGTTGGGAAAGAGCTTGGGGTAATATGAAAGCACTAGTAAAAGCTAAAAGTGAAATTGGTTTGGTATTGAGCGAAGTTGATAAGCCCAGTATTGGGCCTAAAGACGTTTTAATAAAAGTCAAAACAACATCCATCTGTGGCACAGACTTACACATTTGGAATTGGGACAATTGGGCACAGTCTGCCATAAAAACACCTATGACTATCGGCCATGAGTTTATGGGAGTCGTTGATCAAATTGGCTCAGATGTGAAAGGACTAAATGTCGGAGATAGAGTTTCAGTCGAATCTCATATTGCAGGCACCAGAAGTAGAAATGCTAAAGCTGGAAAACTTCATCTTGATCCAGATACTGTAAATCTAGGAGTAGATAGAGATGGTGCATTTGCTGAATATGTTTCAGTTCCTGAAACCAATGTAGTGCCATTACCTGATTCAGTTGGGGACGAACTTGGAGCCATTTTAGACCCGTTTGGCAATGCAGTGCATGCCACGCTTTCATTTGATTTGGTAGGAGAAGATGTTCTTATTACTGGCGCAGGACCCATTGGCATAATGTCTGCAGCAATCGCTCAACATATAGGAGCAAGAAGAGTGCTATTAACCGATATCAACAACGAACGGTTGGCTTTGGCACAAAAGGTTTGCAATGTGGAGACTGTTAACCCTACTGAACAATCCATTTCAGATAAAATGTCAGCAATGGGTCTCAAAGAGGGGTTTGATGTTGGTTTGGAAATGTCAGGATCCGAATTGGCCCTTAAAGAAATGGTGGAAAATATGATCATGGGCGGCAAGGTTGCTTTGCTTGGTTTGCCGAGTAATGAGATTTCTCTGGACCTATCAAAAGTAATTTTTAAAGCACTCAATATAAAGGCTATCTATGGTCGGGAAATTTTTGAGACCTGGTATAAGGGATTGGCTTTGCTTGAATCCGGCTTAGATATAAAAAATATAATTACACATAACTTTGAATACAGTGACTTTGAGAAAGCCTTTGCATTATTGAACGATGGAAAAGCAGGGAAAGTAGTGTTGCATTGGAGTTGACATGGAATATAGGAAGTTAGGAAATTCAGGTTTAAAAGTTTCTGCTTTGTCCTTTGGTTCTTGGGTAACCTTTAGCAATCAGGTTGATGCAAAGTTAGCACAACAAATGTTTGGTATCTGTTTAGATCATGGAGTCAATTTCTTTGATAATGCTGAAACCTATGCACATGGACAATCAGAGATTGTGATGGGTGAAGCTTTAAATGCATTAAGCCATCCTCGAGATTCCTATTGCGTATCCTCAAAAGTATTTTTTGGTGCCAAAGAAAACCCTCTACCAACTCAGATGGGTTTAAGCAAAAAACATATCATAGAAGCATGCGACCAGGCCATGAAGCGATTGAAAGTAGATTACTTAGATTTATTTTTCTGTCACCGAGCTGATCCGGATACGCCAATTGGTGAAACGGTATGGGCAATGCATAACCTGGTGACACAAGGGAAAATCATTTATTGGGGTACGTCCGAATGGGAAGAGTCACAAATTAGAGAAGCTTATGAGTTTGCTGAAAAGTACAACCTCACTCCGCCAACCATGGAGCAGCCTCAATACAATCTGCTCTACACAAACAGGTTGGAGAAAGATTATTTACCAATTTTTAACGATTATAAAATGGGCACAACTATATGGTCGCCCCTAGCAGCTGGATTGCTATCAGGCAAATACATCGAGGGTGTACCGGCTGACTCGCGTGCCAATCTTCCAGGCTACGAATGGTTAAGAAAGATAATGATCGAGACTGATAATAGTAAAGACCGAATGCAAAAAATTATTGATTTAAAAGTTATAGCCGATGAACTGGGAGTAAGTTTAGCAAGGATGTCTATTGCTTGGTGCTTATTAAATCAAAATGTTTCCACGGTAATTTTAGGTGCCTCAAAAATATCTCAGCTTGAAGATAACTTGGGATCCATGGAGGTTCTAAAGTTATTGACTCCTGAAGTTGAGAAAAGAATCAGAGCTATTATTGACTAGACTGACTCACATCACCCAGACCAAAAATTAAATTTTGAATCTTATTTACACCAGGACAAATATCTGGGGCAGTGAAAGGGCAATTTAAATTTGAAACCCCTAAGGATTTTGTATCAGGGAAATTCAAACTTGGGTCATCCACAGGTGCAGCTCCGGGCTCTGGCTCAGTTGCTAGCATTAAGGTAATGTACTTAATCCAGGAATAAGGCATCCATAGTAAATATTCAAGAGGCCCAAATTTTATCTGATGACCTTTGTCGTAGTTATGGAAGTATTTGGTAAATCTTACGAGGGAAATATTTTCTTCAGGTACAAAGAATGCAAATTGACCATCGGTTACTTCAAGACCAACTAAGGTTTTGTTTTCATTAAATTTCCTTACGCTCCAATGCAAGCCAAACCATTCTCCAGTTCCTTCAGATAAAGGTTTCATCGACTGATTTAAGAAATCAGAATCAATAAGTTGAACGCCATTGTATTCGCCCTTGTTGGCTATGAGATTGGTAAATTTTAAAAAGTCTAAGGGTTTTAAATCAACACCATAGTAGGTCATGTCGTTACCAGCCATATCGCTCCATAAGCCATATTTTTTAATGCCCAAAGGCTCAAAAATTTCTTCAACCAATACTTTGTGTGGCTCTTTGCCAAAAATTGTTTGAATGACTGGGTTAAGCAGCATGGTGTTTACGTTGTTGTATTCATAAACCACACCTTGTTCTAAGTTTGGTTTAACTTTCATTGCAAAAGCGAGATTGTCTTTCGAGAAAAACATTTCTTCGTTGTAGTATTCAGTAATGGCCAAGCCCGTTTTCATTGCTAATAAGTTGTAGAGAGTAATATCAGCTTTAACGTCTCTTGATAACTCAGGTATGAAGAAGCTTAAAGGTTTGTTGAGATCCTCAAACGTAATGAGATCCTGCTCTATTGCCACACCAATAAGAGCAGCATAAAAGGTTTTAGCTATTGACCAAGAGGTCGCTAAGTCGTCTTCGCTATAGTTCTCTCCATAATATTCATGAATAATTTCGTTATTATGCGACATGATAAATGCTTGAGTGGCATCGTCGGATTCTATGAGCTCAACTAACTGTTTTTTTACTTCTTGATTGATTGCTTCATCAGCAGAAAAGTTGGCAGCAAAAGAGATTAATAAGGCAAAGAGAATTCTATTCATCTTCTAGGAATGTCAGGTAATCGATTATTTGTGAGTAATCTCTTATGAATTCTCTTGATACACCTTCCTCTAAAGTTGCTGGAGAAATAATGTTTCCATCTGCATTTAAGAGACCCCATTCAATCAAGAGTCTAGCCAAGCCTATAACATTATCCATACCCAAAAAACTTAACCCGTATAGAAAACCAAGGTCTTGAACATCACCAGATGGAGGTGTGTATTTGGTTATTCTGACAAATACCACATCCTTCTCTCTATCAACAAAAATGTATTGTCCGAATTTACCGCTGGCATTGAAAATTTTTCTTTCTTCATCAAATCTTGATATCCACCAATGCAAAGAATAACCACGTTCTGATTGGTAACCATTTTCAGGTGGCAAGTCCCAAACTTGCTGAAATGTCTCGTTAACAAATTCCTCAGATATTAACTGTTCATCTCCCCATTTACCGTTGCGTGAAAACAACAAGCCAAATCTTGCGTAGTCTCGTGCCGACATATCAAGACAACAATAGGACAATGTATTGCCAGCATTATCAGTCCAGGCAGAATATGAAGAAACTTTGGTTGGGTCCATTATTCTCTCTTTCAGTAGTGTTTTAGCACTTTTTCCAGTTGCTCGAAGCAATATATCGCTTAAAAGCATGGAGTTGACATTGTTGTACTCAAATTTTGAATCAGGCTCTTTATCCCTTTTAATTGTTTTCGCATAGGCCAGATGGTCTTTTTCAAAAAACATATTTTCATGTTGGTTTGCTGGGTATTCGAGACCACTCGACATATTTAATACTTGTCTAATGGTTATATCTTGTCTGTCTTCAGTAAAATAAGGCAGATAGTTAGACACCTTATCGTCCAATGATGCAATTTCACCTCTATCAATAGCGGTACCAATCAGACTTGCGTAATAACTTTTAGCCACTGACCAAGATGTGCCTCTAGAGTTTTGATCATAACCTTCTGCATAGCGCTCACCTACTATGTAGCCATTTTTAATAAGCACTGTAGCCATCGTTGAATCATCTACAAAAGATGCATCCAATAGTCGATCTACTTTGCTTGGATTTAAGCCAAGACTCTCAGGTGATCTAGATTCCCAGTCTGTATCTGGATATGTGGTCTCTGCAATTGTGCTTAATGAAAGAAGTAAAGTTAATGCGATGTATCTCATGTAATTCCCTTTTTTACGTTGTTAAAATAATACCATATGGAAAAAAACCAGACACTTATAGTATTGGTTTAGGAAATTATACCCCCAAATTTTCGGGTTGAAAATTCATTTAAAATCCATATATATAAAGGGATTGCAAGGTATTATCGTATTTTATTTTCAGAGCAGTAGGTTAACTTCATGACAGTTTTATTTTCAGCAAATTCATTGAGCCATACCATAGATGGCAATGATATTTTCACAGATATATCTTTTGAGGTTCAAGCTGGCACAATTACTGAAATTAGGGGCGGCAATGGATCCGGAAAATCTTCCCTTTTGAAGATCTTATGTGGATTAATTAAGTCAAATAGCCTTAACACACAACAAGTTGTTTTTGGAGATATATCCTACTTGGGCCATTCCAATGCAATGGTCGAAGAATTGAGCTTCAGGCAAAATTTTGCCTTAGATGGAATAAGCATAGATAAAGCTTTAGCCCAAAGACTCAATATTTTCAGATTGAGAAACCAAAAACTAAATAACCTTTCATACGGGGAAAAAAGAAAAATAGCGCTGCAAAGGACATTGCAGTCTGGGAAAAACATATGGATTTTAGATGAGCCATATGCCGGCCTAGATGATCTAAGTGTTGCTACTCTAGAAAGTATTTTTACTGAACATGTAAAAGAGGGTGGAACCATGGTGGTTGCAAACCATCAACAGATTATTTCAAGCAGTAATGTTATCAGTATGGAGAAGGGTTATGATTAGTGCTCTAAAAAGAGAGTTATTGTTGTTTTTTGGTGTGCCAAAAAATATTTACCTACCTTTATCAGTATTTTCAGTAATATTTCTTATCTTTCTCATACTTGATGAAGGGCAGTTGTTTCAGTACGCAAGTTTATTTATTGCTTCTTTTATTACTGTATTAATTATTTCTGAAAATACATTTAAAGATGATTTTCTTAATGGATACATCGAGAAGCTCTTGTGTGAGCAAAGCAACCTATTTTATTACTTCTTCGCAAAGTACATCACTCAATTAATGTTTATTTTTATACCAATGCTTGGACTTAACTTTATTTTTGGTTCATTACCCACTGGCATGAGTGCTGCTAGCTTTAGTTTTGCTTACTTAGTTTCTCTTTTGACTCTTAATTTTTTCTTTCAGTTAGGTAGCGTAGTTTCGGTAAGAAGAAATAATTCTTTGAACGCCTTAATTATTATTCCACTTTTAATACCTTTTATAATACTAGTTAAAGGTTTAGTGGTAGATGGCGTGTGGGAGCCAAACTTTTATTTTTTAATGGCTTATTTTATCTTTGGATTGTTTTTTATAAATTACTTAACAGCTAAAGTTTTAGAAATTCAGAGTAGATAACATGTACAAATACATTGCGAAATATTTTTTACTGGAGAAGGTGTTCTTATTTTGTAGAGCTACAGCCTTATGGTCACTTGGTATTGGAGCTGTATCATTTTTGTTGGTTGCATATGTATGCTTATTTATTTTGCCTGCGGATGCTACCCAATCTGAGGTATATCGAATTCTTTTTGTTCATGTTCCTTCTGCTATTTTTTCAGAATTGGTTTACATTTTCATGGCCATAAATGGATTCATAT
>VMBT01001638.1_pt1 | contig 11825 bp, 12 predicted proteins | sample 4404301 | NCBI WGS metagenome assembly VMBT01 (sample SAMN12238535, study PRJNA552566) | marine metagenome | isolation source: Coastal seawater | place: USA: coastal Georgia, Sapelo Island | collected 2008-08/2009-08
TATTTCTAGATATTTTATACTTAGTTTTCACAACTTGATAAGCTTTTTTAATACCCATCTCAGACACAATTTGCGAGATATAATCTAATGACAGTTCTTGTTGCTTTTGGGATGTAGAAATAATGTTAACAGCAAGTACGAGCTCTCCTTTGACTGCTTTCAAATCTATTTTTTTAAAGTCCTCATGAGATAGATAAATTCTTTCTTCGAACATCTTAGTTAATTCTTTTAATATGATAATTTCAAATTTTTCTGCCACCTCTACTACTGCTTCAATATCATTTTCTAATTGTTGTTTGGTCGTATAAATCACTAAATTATTATTTAAATGAGACTCAAGAATAGAAATTTTCTGTGATTTTTTTTTTGGCAAAAAACCCAAAAAAGAAAAATACTTTTTATTTAAAAAACCACTTAATTGTATGCCACTAATTAAAGCACTTGGTCCCGGAATGGAAAATATTTTAACACCTTGCTGAAATAAAAAATTAATTAATTGATTGCCTGGATCGGAAATTAATGGAGAGCCAGAGTCAGAAATTAAACTGATAATTTTTTTTTGTTTTAGGTTTTGTAATATTTCATCTTTTTTCCTATCAAAATCATGATCAGTATACTTATGATATTTAGCTTCAATTGAATATTTTTTAAAAAGTTTGCTACTATTTTTTGTATTCTCACAAAAAATAATATCTGAATTTTTTAAAACATTTAATGCTCTTATTGTGATATCATCTAAATTTCCTATGGGTGTAGCAACTAAATATAAACCGGGTTCCATGGCACTTATTTTTAAAAGTATATTTTTATTGTTTGTATTTATATCTTTTTTTGGATGTGCCCCAACAGTTATCGAAACCACAAAAAAACCAACAAAAGATGAAGTAATTGTTGTGGAAGAAAAAAAAGAAGAAAAAATCGAAGCTCAACAAGAAAAAGAAACAGCTCCTGTCTTACCTGTAAAGCCAGAAAATAAAATTATTGACTTTAATAGTATTGATAAAATTTTAGCTATTTTGTCAGATGATAATCTTTTAACACCAATTTTTTATGAGTCTTTTATATCTGAAATAAAAAATTATCCGAATATTCCAAAAATAGATTTCATATATTCTTTAACTGAAGTTAATTCAAATATAGAGAACACATTAATTATTGGCCCTATTACCACATCTGATTTAAGAGAATTACCTCAACATCTTGGCAACAATACTTTTATACTGGCTCTATCAAATGATTATTCTTTAATGAATAAATACGCTGATAACGAAATTATTTTTATTCCAAATAGCCCCTATCTGCATGTAAACAAATTAAATCAATATATAAAAGATCAAAGATTTATTGGCGTTCTGTACAAACAAAATGATTATGGCTTAAAAGTATTTAATCATTTTAAAGAAGCCTACCCATTACATTTTATTAAGTCATCATCATTTGGAACTAGCGCAATCGACCTAGAACTCTCAGTAAATTTAATCGGAAATTTAAATGAATTAGACTCAATCGTGATTATTGATGATGGATATAGTTATAAAGATTTAATTGGATACCTAGCAACTGATGAAAATACATATCCTTTAGATAAAATCTATTTAGTTGATAATTTTTTAGAGCAAAGAAATACTTTAGAGAATTATTATAAGCCCGTTAATCGTACAAATTTTAGTACTTTTGATATGTCTGGCTCTAAGGAGCCACACCGAGAATTTTTATTTCATAAATCTTCTGAATTAACTTTGATTATTGCTGATAAAATTTTTTCTGAAAAAAGCTTACCCGAAACAATAAACCATCCTACTTTTGGATCTTTATCTATTGATAGGCAGATGATTGATTATCCAATTATTTTTGAGTAATTGATAAAATCTTAAATGCTTCAAATCTATGAGATAAAAACATTTTTTCTTTTAAACCCATCTCAGCAAAAGTTTTATTAGAATTTTGAGGAATAAAAAAAGGATCGTATCCAAAACCATCGTTGCCTCTTTTACTAGATATAATAGAACCTACAACCGTTCCAGTTACTACCTGATTTATCTCATATCCAACTATTGATAAAGAACAATGAAAAGTAGCACTAATTTTTTGTTTTTTAGGATTTTTACTAAAAATATAATTTACAACTTGCTGCTCATCTCCCATTTCTTTTGCAACTCTTGCGGTTTTTATTCCAGGAAAATTTTCCATCCCTTCGACAATAAACCCGCTATCATCGCTTAATGTTAAACAGTCCGTTTTATTATAAAAATAAGTTGATTTGATGACTGAGTTTTCTTCAAATGTTGAGCCATTTTCTTCTGGCTCTCCTAAATCTTTAAAGTTAGATAAATCTAAAATATGAAAATTATTAAAAAGATTAAAATATTCTAAATAAAACTTTATCTCTTTAATTTTTCCAGCATTTCCACTGCCAAGAAGTAAGTTATTTTTCAATAGCTTGATCTTGAATTGCAAAAATGTCAGGCATTGAGCCTTCAACCAATTCAATAAAATCTAAAATAGTTTTTTTACTAAATTTGGCTTCTTCTCCGGTTGATTGAAATTCAATAAACTGCCCATCATTAGCCATGACAACATTACAGTCAACTTCTGCACTGGAGTCTTCTATGTAGTCTAAGTCTATACAAGGAGTTCCTTTGACAACACCTACAGAAATAGCGGCAACCTGATTTGTAATTATGCCCTTAGTGATGTTGAATTGAGTTTTATAATGATTTACTGCGCGGACTAAGCTTACATATCCACCAATGATTGACGCAGTTCGTGTTCCCCCATCCGCACTAATGACATCGCAATCGATCTTTATAGTTTTTTCTCCAAGAATATCTAAATTAACAGCACATCGAAGACTTCGACCAATGAGTCTTTGAATTTCTTGAGTTCGACCAGATTGCCTACCCTTAGCAGCTTCTCTGTCCATTCGCTCTGATGTAGAAGATGGAAGCATTCCATATTCTGCAGTAAGCCATCCTTTGCCGGAGTTTCTTAGGAAGCCAGGAACTCTATCTTCTAAAATTGCAGAACAACAAACATGAGTATTACCTAATTTAACCAAACAAGATGATTGATTGTTGGGTTGAAAGTTAGGTGTTATTTCTAGGGACCGTATCTTATTTAATTCTCGGTCATTTCTTTTATATGTACTCATTTTGAATTAATTAATTTAGGTTATAAGATCAAAAATTAATAATGAATAAGAAAATATCGGAAATAAGCCAAAGAGCCAAATTCATTTTTAAGGTTCTTGTTGAAAACTACCTATCTACAGGCCAACCGATGGGCTCTAAGTCTATAAGTTCAAAATTAAATTACGATCTCTCTCCTGCGACTATCAGAAATGTTTTAAATGAAATAAACTTACATGGATTAATTCAACGAGATCATTTTTCAGCTGGCAGCCTACCATCAGACTTTGGATTACAGTTCTATACTCAAGCTTTGCTTGAACCAGGTCAAATTGATAAAAATGAAAAACAGCTAATTGACTCAACAAACTTTTCAGATTTTCCTCAAGAATATGAAAAAATTACATCTATTCTCAATGGCCTTTCTAATCAGGCAAGCTTAGTTATTAACAATGAGAAAGTTCCAAAAATTTCAAAGATCAGCTTTCACACAATTGATAAGAAAAGGGTTATTTTTATTGTAGAAAATGATGATGGCACAACAACCAATCGATTAGTTGAAACCCCTGACAATATAGAAATAAGAGATTTAAATGTTATTAGCGAATTTTTAAATAAATTCACAAACAATCAATCACCAATTCAAATCGAGAAAAATATAAAAATCTTTCTCCAAGAGGCCCAAAATGAAATTAATAAAACGACTAAAATACTTTTAGAACAGGGCATTAAAATAAATAAAAATAACAAGTCTGAGAAGTTTTTTGTTCGAGGATTGCCAAGCTTAGTAAATAGTAAAATAGATACAGATTTGGATACATTAAATGAATTATTGAGCGAAATTGAAACGGGGAAAATGGCTAGTAAGATGATTAAAGCCTTGAAAAAATCTAAAGGAGTACAAATATTTATTGGAAGTAATACAAACTTATTTAAAAACACAAATTTATCGATGATTTTTTCTAACTATCAAACAAAAAATGGACTTACTGGAGCAATTGGTGTAATAGGACCTAAAAGAATTGACTATCAAAGAATAGTTCCAATTGTTAATTATATGTCTGAAATTATATCTAACAAAAAATAACGAGGAATGATGAGCGAAGAGAACAATAATAAATTAGAAGAACAAGATTTAGAAAACCCGACTTCAGAAAAAGAAGAACAAGTATCAGAAGAGCCAAAAGATCAAGAAGAGGCTGAAATTTCTCCTGAAGACTTAATAGAAAAATTGAATGAAGAAATTACGAGCCTAAAAGATCAAAGACTGCGCGCAATTGCGGAGCTAGAAAATTTTAGAAAACGAGCTGAAAAAGATCAGTCTGATGCTCTGAAGTATGGAATTTCAAATTTTGCAAAAGAAATTATTAATATCAGAGATAATATCGAACGTGCTCAAAGCAGCATTTCGGATGAAGCAAAAAATAATGAAGCTATTAAATCTGTTATTGAAGGAATAGATTTAATTGCTCAGTCTGTTGTTTCAACTTTCGAAAAAATTGGAATTAAGAAAATTGAAAGTCTCAATGAAAAATTTGATCACAATTTGCATCAAGCCATGATGGAAATCGAAAATGAGGAGCTAGAGCCCGGTACTATTGTGCAAGAGCTCATCCCTGGCTACACACTTCATGATCGGCTTTTGAGACCCGCAATGGTGGGTGTCTCAAAAAAGTCAAAAAAAAATGAAGATAATGCTGACAAATCAGCACCAGAAGAAATAGAAAGCTAAGTATTTAGCGCTTTTTCAAGCCCTTGAATATGGCAGGCATCAACCCATATACATAAGTAGTTTATTAATATTTAAATTTTTATAGGTACAAAAAAATGGCAAAAGTAATTGGAATTGATTTAGGAACCACCAACTCTTGTGTGGCCATCATGGATGGAAAAAATCCAAAAGTTATAGAAAATTCTGAGGGAGCTAGAACAACTCCTTCTGTAGTAGCATTCACTGAAAGTGAAAAATTAATCGGACAATCTGCAAAAAGACAAGCAGTCACTAATCCTGAAAATACTCTTTACGCAGTAAAACGTTTCATTGGTAGAAGTTTTGATGATCAGACTGTTCAAAAAGATGTCTCTCTATCTCCATTTAAAATTATCAAAGGTAACAACGGAGACGCATGGGTAGAGGCGCAAGGAGAGAAATATAGTCCAAGTCAAATCTCTGCATTCATTTTGCAAAAGATGAAAGAGACCGCAGAGTCTTATACTGGTGAGACTATTACTCAGGCAGTGATTACTGTTCCAGCATATTTTAATGATGCACAAAGACAGGCAACAAAAGACGCGGGTAAGATTGCTGGTTTAGAAGTTTTAAGAATTATTAATGAGCCAACTGCTGCTTCACTTGCATATGGTCTTGATAAAAAACAATCAGGAACAGTTGTTGTTTATGACTTAGGTGGCGGAACGTTTGACGTATCTATTTTAGAAGTTGGTGACGGCGTTTTTGAAGTAAAAGCAACGAACGGTGATACACACTTAGGTGGAGAAGATTTTGATCTTCGTATTATCGATTTTCTTGCAAATGAATTTAAAAAAGAACAAGGAATTGATTTAAAAAACGACAAGCTTGCCCTACAAAGATTAAAAGAGGCAGCTGAAAAAGCAAAAATCGAATTATCAAGCTCAACTCAAACAGATGTAAATTTGCCATTTATTACTGCTGATCAATCTGGTCCAAAACACTTAAACGTTAAATTAACCAGAGCGAAGTTAGAGGAACTAGTTGATGATTTACTGCAAAATACTATTGAACCATGTAAAAAAGCTTTAAGCGATGCTGGTCTATCCGCGTCGGATATTAATGATGTAATTTTAGTTGGCGGCATGACTAGAATGCCAAAAGTAACAGAAATCGTTAAAAACTTTTTTGGCAAAGATCCTAGTAAAGGCGTGAACCCAGATGAAGTTGTTGCGATGGGCGCAGCTATTCAAGCAGGTGTTCTTCAAGGAGATGTCAAAGACGTTCTTTTATTAGATGTTACACCATTATCTCTTGGAATTGAGACTTTAGGCGGTGTGTTTACTAAGCTTATTGAAAGAAATACCACCGTGCCTACCAAAAAAAGCCAGGTATTTTCTACAGCAGAAGATAATCAAAATGCTGTAACTATTAGAGTGTTCCAAGGTGAACGTGAAATGGCTCAAGATAATAAATTACTCGGGCAATTTGATTTAGTAGGCATCCCACCAGCTCCAAGAGGCACTCCTCAAATTGAAGTTACTTTTGATATTGATGCTAATGGTATTGTAAACGTTTCTGCTAAAGATAAATCTACAGGCAAAGAGCAACAGATTAAAATCCAAGCATCTGGTGGCTTATCAGATGAAGAAATTGATAAAATGGTTAAAGATGCCGAAGCAAATGCAGAAGCAGATAAAAAGAAACGAGAAGAAGTAGACGTCAAAAACCAAGCTGATAGTTTAGTTTTTCAAGTCGAGAAAAATTTAAAAGAACACGGAGATAAAATTGCTGCTGAAGATAAAAGCAAAATTGAATCCGACTTAAAAGATCTTAAAGATGCTATTGAAAAGAATGATCTTGAGGCAATGAAACAAAAAACCCAAGACCTGACACAATCATCTATGAAAATGGGTGAAGCAATGTACAAAGATCAACAGGCAGCAGGTGGAGCTGCTGGCGCCGAACAACCTCAGTCAGATAATCAACAAGAAGCACCAAAAGATGATGATGTCATTGATGCTGACTATGAAGAGGTTGATGAAGATAAAAAAGCAAGCGGGCAATAAAAACTAAGCTCGTATAAAAAACGATGGCTGATGATTTTTATGATACCCTAGGCGTCTCTCGTGATGCCAGTGATGCAGACATCAAAAGTGCCTACCGAAAATTAGCAATGAAGTATCACCCTGATCGAAATCAGGGTGATGCGGCTTCAGAACAAAAATTTAAAGATGTCAGCCAGGCATATGAAATTTTAAAAGACCCAAAAAAAAGACAAACCTACGATCAATTTGGCCATGCAGCCTTTGAACAAGGAGGTGGCGGCGCAGGTGGTTTTGGACAACAAGGTTTTGGAGGTTTTTCTGATATATTTGAAGACATATTTGGAGCTTTTGGCGAAGGCGGGCAAAGAGAAAGTCGTGGAGATGATTTACGCTATGATGTTACGATTGACTTAGAAGAAGCTTTTCATGGTAAAACTCTAGACGTAACCATTCCTAAAATGGTGAATTGTCCCGAACAACATAGCTATAAAAGTTGTTCAACTTGTGATGGATATGGAAAAGTTCGCACCCAAAGCGGTTTTTTTTCCATGGAAAGAACTTGCGGTCGTTGTGGTGGAACAGGTCAAGAAATGAAAGGTCGTTGCTCTAAATGCAGCAACACTGGTCGAGTTAAACAAAATAAAAAATTACAAATAAAAATTCCAGCAGGTGTTGAAACTGGTAATCGAATTCGAATGAGTGGCGAAGGAGAAGCGGGTGATCGTGGAGGATCTTACGGGGATCTATATGTTTTTATCAATATTAATAATCACAAACTATTTCAAAGAGAAAGAGATAATATAATTTGTGATGTTGCAATTCCTTTTACAACTGCCGCTCTTGGAGGGAAAATCGAAGTACCTACTATTGAAAAAAAAATGGTGAACGTATCTATACCTAAAGGAATGCAATCTGGTCATAAACTTAGAATAAAAGAAAAAGGTATGAGTATTCTACGAACACAACGAAGAGGGGATATGATAGTAAGAGTGCATGCCGAAACCCCAGTGAATTTATCTGCAGAACAAGAAAAGCTTTTGAATCAATTTAACGATAGCCTAACTAAAAAAAATTCTACAATGACCGAAGGCTTTTTTGATAAAGTAAAAAAGATGTTTAATTAATGCAATATCACTATGATATTGTAGATACAATTTTTGGTAAATTTTTCATTTTAGATAGCTCAAAAGGCCTTCATTTTTTATTAAAAAACAATGATCCCAGAGTTAATAAAATAAAAAATCAATATTCTCCAATTAAAAACTTATTTAATTCAGATTTAAAAATACAAATAACTAAATATGTCAAAGGAGAGTTAAAAAAATTTTCATGTAAAATTAATTTTCTGAGTGGTTCTCAATTACAAAAACAAGTTTGGGCTCAATTAAAAAAAATTTCCTATGGCAAAACCATTTCTTATTCTGATTTGGCGTTAAAAACATCTTATCAAAAAGCCATTAGGGCCGTTGCAACAGCGGTAGGGAAAAATCCCATTGGAATTATCATTCCATGTCATCGAGTAATAGCTAAAGATGGAAGTCTTGGTGGATATGCCTGGGGTATTAAAATGAAGGCTAAACTACTAGATATTGAGGTTGGTGGAATGGCTGACTCGACATATAGAGGAGGAAAGTGAAACACCGAATCAGCCCCCGCATGAATGCTAACTGAACATTAATATTTAATTTAAGTTAGTCAAAGTTAGCCCTATCTCTTAAAATTGCCAAATGCCATTAAAATCCTTATTTGCCTATAGTTTTCAGTCTTTTTACCTAGCGGGCAGTTTTTTACTTTTATTTATATTTTTACCAAGTTTTTACAATTTATCGGTTGGTTTTGCGTTGAGTACGGTTGGGATGATTATTTTAATTTCAAGAGTATTTGACGTATTTTCAGATTTTATTATTGGCTACCTAACTGAACGAAGATTTATCAATGGCTTACCAAAAAAAAATCAAATCTTACTAGGTATTTTTGTTTTTATTTTTTCAATTATTGGTCTTTATGTTATTCAACCAAATAATTATTACTGGTTCATCTTTTATTATAATTTGGCTCTTATTAGTTACTCCATAGCAATTATTCCATATGACTCAATTGTTATAGATCAAAAGAAAATACAACATCGCAGATTTTATATTGCTGCAATAAAAGAGATATTTACTATTCTTGGAGTTTTAGCTGCATTAATTATCCCAACAGTTCTATCTAAAATTTTATCTGTTGAATTATTAAATCAAGAAGTAATTAAAATTACAGGCCTAATTATTATTATTTTAGCAATAATAGGATCTTTACTATTTTATCTTTTTTTTGAGGAAGATAATCAATTTCACTCAAAATTTATTTCTTTTAAAGAAATTAAATTTTATTTAAGTCAAAATAAAAAGATATTACCTTTTGCTGTAATAACATTTTTAAACCTACTCGCAAACAATTTTACTGCAAACTTATTTATTATTTTTGTATCTAGTTATTTAGGCTTATCAAATTATGCGGGCCCTTTGCTAATTTTATATTTTTTTATTACTCTAATTTCTACTCCTGTTTGGTATCATTTTGGTAAAACTTTCTCGAATATGTTTCTCCTCCAAGTTGGAACAATAATTACTATTGTTGGATTTTTCTTTGTATTGGTTACCAATAATAACTATTGGTATTTATATTTAATTGTGGTTTTGATTACGGGCTTTGGTGTTGGTATAGACTTAATTGTCCCTCAAACAGAATTAGCTGAAATACTTGATCAGAATACTCAAAATCGATTATCTCAAATCTTTACAGCATTATTTTCTATGATCCGTAAAGCAGCTATTGGTTTAGCAGGAGGTATTGCATTAACAGGATATGGTTATTTAGAAAGCAATAATATTGTTATTTATCAAGGATTATCAAATATTATGATTTTTTATTTTTTTATTCCCATCACAATTAAAGTGATCGTATTACTACTAGTTATGAGATATAGAAGTAAATTCCATGTCTCAAATAGAGAGTAAAAAACATTTAATTTATATTCTAGGTACTTTTGCTTTTTTTCTTTTCACAATTGCAGATACCATCATTAAATTAATTGGCGATTTTTATAAAGACACTGTTATCTTTTCAATTGCTAGTTATTCAGCAATTATTCCAGTTTGTATTTATCTTTTATATAGAAGAAGTTTAGATGAAATAAAAACCAAAAATTACAAGCTTCATATTATCCGAGGTATTTTAATGACACTTACTTATTATTTTATTGTCAAAGGTATTATTCTTTTACCTTTGTCAATTGCCTACCCAATTATTTTATCTGCACCTGTGCTATTATCAGTTTTAGGTATTTTAGTCTTAAAAGAGTCTTTGTATTTATCAAAGATAATTTCTTTAATACTCGCTATGACTGCAGTTTTTTTAGTTTCGGGATTCAGTTTATCAGAAGGTTTTAATGCACAGGGTGTTCTATTTTTAATTTTAGGAGTAGTTGCGCTTGCATGCCTAGATTTTTCAGTAAGGGTTTATGGAAAAAATGAAAGAACCGTAGCTTTGACTTTTTATAGTATGATTTTTACTGGCACTATTTTTTTTATTTTTTCTATAAATAACTTTCACAATATCCTTTTTAAAGATTTTTTAATTATGGTCAGTGCAGGATTGCTTGATGGAGTTGCAATGATGATATTAATTTATTCTTTAAGAAGAATAGAGGCATCTTTCTTCAGTATAACCCACTATTCTCAAATTATATTTGGTATCGTCATTAGTATTTTTATTTTTAACCACTATCCATCATCTATTGAGCTTTTGGGCGCAGCAATGATTATAGTTTCTGGTTATTTAATTTACGCGAAGTTAAAAAAATTAAATTGATTGTTTTTGCATGGGATAAACGGCACACCCTGAAATTTTCCATTTACCCTCATCTTGTATTAAGGAATAAGTAGCTAAAAAAGACTCATCTTGCTGTGAAATTACTTGGAGTTGATGATAAATGGCTCCTTCAAAATACCTAGCATCTATAAAGTAAAATTGTTTAGGATTATAAACAGGTTCATAATAGTTTTTTACCATCGACATAAATTCTAGTGGATTATTAAACTTCATTTTTATCAATGGGGCGGCATAAGAATACGCTAGTTCGGCGTTTTCATCTAAAAACGCTTGAATTTGGCTTTCAATTATAAATTGTGTTTCATCGAATTCTTTTTCATAAGAAATTTCTGATTTTGCTAAACTAGATATACTCAAAAACGTAATAATAATAAGTATCGTTTTTTTAAGATGCATACTTAATTATATGAAAGATTTTAAACCTTAGATTATGAAAACATTATTAACATTGATTTTTTTGGCCTTTTCAACGATCTCTTATTCTGATCAGAATAGTCCCGAACTAGATATTTTATTTGAGGATTTATATAACGTTCAAGATATTACTCAGCAAAACAAAATCGTTTCTAACATTTGGTCAGAATGGATGAAAATAGATAATCCTGAGTCACAAAAAATTATGGACATGGTGCCATATTTTTTTCAAACAAGAAATTATGATGAGGCCATTGAAGCACTTTCCTATGTTATTGAACAAGAGCCTAACTTTTCCGAAGCATACAACAAAAGAGCAACATTTTATTTTATGATGGGTGATTTTGAAAATTCAATGAAAGATATTGAGGCCACTTTGGCCTTAGAACCTCGTCACTTCGGTGCCTTAGACGGTATGAGTAGAATTTTAATCACTTATAAAAAATATGAACAGGCTTTTCAAGTTTATGAAGAAATGATGAGTCTAATGCCCAATGATGTAACTTTGCACATGAAAATGGATCGGCTCAATAAGCTTATATTTGATGACGCTTGAGTTGATATCTTAAACAGATTTATTTTAGATAAAAAAGTTTGTTAATTAATCGCTTGTCGGTGCAAGCCCCTAGCCACCTCCTCCTCGACAAAGTCTAAACCCAAGCGGCCAAGGGA
>VMBT01001640.1_pt1 | contig 11821 bp, 10 predicted proteins | sample 4404301 | NCBI WGS metagenome assembly VMBT01 (sample SAMN12238535, study PRJNA552566) | marine metagenome | isolation source: Coastal seawater | place: USA: coastal Georgia, Sapelo Island | collected 2008-08/2009-08
CAATATAATCAATATATTTATTTCCATCTGCATCATAAAGATATGCACCTTGTGCCTTTTCAAAAAAAATAGGATTCCCATTAATATTTTTAAAAGCACGCACAGGAGAATTAACACCTCCAGGCATCAGTGATTTTGCTTGATTAAAGAGAGCTATAGACTTTTCTATTTTATTCAAAATAATTTTTTAGATATTTAAGAATTTATATATGATATCAAGGATTATAGCTTTTTATTTAATTACATTCTTGGCAAAACTATCAACTTTATCCCAATCAGTAAATTCATAGGTGCCAGAAGTGTTGGTTGGACCTTTAGTAATCCACATTATTAGTCTGATCATCTGCTTATCGATAAAATTATATTTTGGGTAATCAATTTTGCCAGCAAATACTGCCAAATTTTTTGGCTCCCATGAAGTTTGTAATAAGAATTTTTTCATGTAGGGGTTGGTATTAGGAGTATTTTTTTCAGGCTTTCTTGCAACAACATTCACAGAGAAAAAAGCATTATCTTTTTTTGCAAGTTCATCAAGATGTAAGTCTATAAATTCATAGAGTTCCTTTTTATGCTTGCCATACCTAATACTTGCACCAATTATGATCCTATCAAATTTTGCAATATCTTCTCCTGATACTTCAGCGATTGGCATTTGCATGGAGTCAATATCATTGCTTAAAAAACTTTTTATTCTTGAGATAATAGTCTTTGTTTGACCATCAGTAGATGAATAAATAAATAAAGTTGATTTCATTTAAATTTAATATTTTTTTATTAGATTAAAACATTTTATCTTGATATCTATATTAGTTACTACCTCCTCCAAATTTTTTTAATATGTAGTATATTTATGTTATGTATAGATATTTGTTAATACTTAGCTTTTTTTGTTCAAACATAGTGATGGCACAATCATCACCGTATCAATGTGCTGACATTAAGTCTAGCCCAGAAAGGTTGGCTTGCTATGACAGTTTTTTTGCAAAAAATAAGAATCTGCCTGCCAAGAAAAATACACCCATTGAAAAAAAAGAAGAAGTACTCAGTTTTGATAAAAAAAATGAATTAAAAAAGGGCAAACAAAAAGATAAATCTAATGAAAGGACTTTTGGCCTATCTTTCAAACAACTAAGGGAGGCGAGTCTTATTCCTGAAAAAGAAGAGGTTAAAATATTTTCATCCATTACAAAGGCCACAAAACAAATTACAAAAAAAATTGTTTTTAGGTTGGAAAATGGCCATGTTTGGGAATCTGAATCTCCTTTATCAAGCAGCAAAGCAGGGCAATTTAAAAAGGGCACACCTGTTGAGCTAGAGGTTAGTAGGATGGGCGGCTTTTGGATGGTCAACAGATCTAATAATCTTAGAATCAAAGTTATCAGAGTTAAATAATATGCAAGAAAATTCTAACTCAATAACACTTACTAATTCCGCATCAGAAAGGATAATAAGCGTTTTGAACAAAGATAAATCTTCAAAATTTAGGGTTTATGTAACTGGTGGTGGTTGTTCTGGATTCCAATATGGTTTTAAGTTTGATGATGATCAAGCTTTTGATGATGATGTAATAGACTTTGGAAGTTTTCAGGTTCTCATTGATTCCCTGTCTTATCCATATTTATTTGGATCAACTCTTGATTTTGTTGAAGATTTATCTGGTGCAAAATTTGTAATAAATAACCCAAACGCAAAAACAACTTGTGGATGTGGAGAGTCCTTTACGGTGTAGCTTTAGTTATAGATCCAAGCAAACCCTTATTGAATTTATCTTTTCCTAATTGGACTTTCATGACCTGGTTATTTATTCTTTTATATCCCATCCAAGCAAAAGCCATAGACTCAATTGCTTGAATATCATAACCAAGATCATTTGATAAAATAACTTCTTGATTAATTGCAGCAGCTATTCTTTTTATTAAAAATGTATTTTTTCCACCACCACCACAAACAATAAGTTCATTATATTTATGCTTGTTCATGTTAATTGATTTGTAGATTGATAAAGCAGTAAATTCGGCGAGGGTTGCTAATATGTTTTCAGGCGATTCTTTTAAAAATTTATTAGAAAGCATGTGCAAGTTAAACAATTCTTTGCCAGTACTTTTTGGAAATTTTTGTTTAAAAAATTTATGTGATAAAAGTTTATTAAGTTCTTTTGTATTGACCTTTCCTTTTGATGCTATCTTTCCATCTTTATCATAAGGTTTATTTAAATAATTTTGGCAGTAAGCATCCATGAGAGCGTTGCCTGGACCGACATCTGATCCCCAGAGATAGTTTTTATTTTTTATATAAGAATAATTTGCAATTCCACCTATATTAAGGATTATTTTAGATTTTCTAGCTTCATGGAATAGTTCATTATGAAATTCAGGAACAAGAGGGGCGCCTTCTCCGCCAAGAGAAATATGCATGTTTCTGAAATCACTAATAACAGTTAAGCCTGTTTTATTAGAAACGATATTAGGATCACCAATCTGCATAGAGAATGGATTTGTATTAGAAACTTCATGTCTTATTGTCTGACCTGATATTGCAACACAGTTAATTCTGTTTTTCTTTAATTTTGCTTTTTTGACAGATTCGTTAATGGCTTGAGCAAACAAATGCCCAATTTTTTTATTTAATTGGCCTAACTCAATTAAAGTGGTTGAATCTGATTCCATTATATTTTTTATTCTCACTCTTACTGAGTTTGGTATTCGTTTTGAGAAAAAAGATTTTAGGGTTATATCCTTTCCAATCTCTGTAATGGAAACATCAATCGCATCATGACTTGTCCCTGACATTGCTCCGATATATATATTCTTATTGTTGCTCATTAGGATATAAAGATTCTAGTTTTTCTAACATTATTATGTTGTTTCTAATAAGTGTATCAAAATCAGACTTTAGATTTTTGCTTATTGGCTCTGCTGAAGGCAATTTAAGTTTTACCGGATCAATATGTTTATTTCCTATTTTAAATTCATAATGAAGATGGGGTCCTGTAGCAAGACCGGTACTTCCAACATAACCAATAGTTTCACCCTGAGAAACTTTTTTACCTTTTTTTATACCAGAATGAAATTTGTCTAGATGGCAATACCTTGTTGAATAGTCATTTGTATGTTGAATAACAATTTCATTACCACATCCATTTCTTCTGCCTGCATATTTTATTGTTCCGTTTCCAGTTGTTCTCACTGGCGAACCTCTTTGGGCTGCATAATCAGTACCGTTGTGAGCTCTTATTGTATGCAGAACTGGATGCATTCTATTGGGATTAAAATGAGAGCTTATATATGCAAAATCAAGAGGAGCCCTTAAAAAAGCCTTTTGTAAGTTATTTCCTGCATCATCAAAGAACTCTTTTTTATTGATATCTGTAAAAAATCTATTAGCTTTATAGACCTTTCCATTATTGATAAATTTTGCAACAACTATATCCCCATTTTTAATCTTCTCTCCCTCTGAGAATGGTGTTTCATATATCAAGAAAAATGAATCACCTTCTCTTATGTCAAATACAAAATCTACATCCCATCCAAAAATATATGCAAAATCCATTATGATGCTATCGGGAATATCTGCATCTAAAGCAGCTTCATAAAAAGAGGTTTTAATAGTACCGCTTTTAAAAGACTGAATTAATTCAATTTCTTTACTTATCTCTTTTATGGATATGCCACCATCTAAGTCAATTAATAATGAGTTGATACGATCTTTACCAATCTCAATAGAAGTTATTTCTTCACCAAGATATGTAAACCTCATTTTATCGCCGGGTCTTATTTTAGAAAGAAGTTTTTTTTCATCTAATCTAAAAATTCTATACGCAGTATTTAAAGGGACTTTAAAATCTTCAAAAATGATTGATAAATTTTCTCCATCCTTAACCTCATGAATTTGATAACTTAAGACAGCAGAAGCTGTGTCTTCGAAGTTTTCACTTGTTTCAATTATTTCTATAGGAAGAGATTCATCAGTTGCAAAATCAACATACAATAATAGGATAAGAAAAATTGATATTAAAAAAGTTAATAAAACAGCCTTTGTAGGAACTTTTTTAAAACCAACCATTAGTCTTCTTGAATATTAAGTAATTCTGCGTTGCCACCAAAGGCCACTGAATTCTTAGATACAACCTTTTCATTTAAAAACTGTATTAAATAATTTGGCCCTCCGGCTTTATAACCGCTTCCAGACAAACCACGGCCACCAAAAGGCTGAGACCCAACAACTGCACCAACAATATCTCTGTTTATATATACATTACCAATATTACAATTTTGGCTGAATAAGTCTGCCCTAGATTCAATTCTTGTATGGATACCCATGGTTAGTCCATAACCAGTATTATTTATATCTTTAATTAAATTATCAATCTCTGATGATTTAAATTTCAATACATGTAGTATTGGCCCAAACTGCTCCTCATCTAAGTCGCTTAATGTATTTATCTCAATTACTGTTGGTGAAATATATTGGTCAATTATTTTTGTACTAGATTGATAGACTTGGAAGCCAGCATCAGATTTATTTTTAATATAAGCATCAAGTTTATTTTTGGCAGTCTTATTAATTATGGGACCAATATCAGTATCCAATTCTTCAGGATTGCCAATTTTTAATTCCTGCATATTGCCTTTGACCATCTTTAATAAATCATCATAAATATCATCTTGAATACACAAGACTCTTAGGGCTGAACATCTTTGACCTGCGCTATCAAATGCTGATCGCACAATGTCATCAGTTGCTTGCTCAAGAAGAGCGCTCGAATCAACAATCATTGCATTAATACCGCCTGTTTCTGCAATAAGAGGTATGATTTCTTTATGATTTTCATTTAAATTATTTTGAATTTTTTTTGCTGTCGGCAGAGATCCTGTGAAGGCAACACCATTAATATTTTTTGATTTTGACAAGACGTCCCCATAAAGTCCATCGCCTAAAACTAATTCTAAAGCATCAGTTGGCACACCATTTTTATGGAAAGTAGAGGCTACTATATAGCCTAATATTGATGTATGTTCAGATGGTTTTACCGTAACCTTATTGCCAGTTATCAAGGCAGCACTAATTTGACCAATAAGGATTGCAACAGGAAAGTTCCAAGGACTAATACAAATAAAGTGGCCTTTTGCTCCGTATGTAAGAATATTTTCTTCTCCAGTAGGCCCATCAAGTTTCCGATCTTTTTCTTCAATATTAATCATTTGGTTTGAGTAATATCTTAAAAAATCTACAGCTTCTCTAATTTCATCGATAGCATTTTGTATAGTTTTGCCAGCTTCATTCATCAGATAATAAATTAGTTGGTAAGGACTTGATTCTAGGTCATCAGATATTGATACTAATATTTTAGCTCTCTCATCAACACCAAGCTTAGCCCAATTTAAACTATTCTCAGTCTCAAGTGATTTTTTAAGGTGCCCAGGATCGTCAAATGTTGCTGTTCCAATTTTGTTACCGTTGGCTAATGATAAAACTTCATGCTTCTTAGCCCCGTCTGCATTCCTGTTGTTATAAATAGAAACAGCATCAATGGGTTTATTTTTGTATTTACTTATTTCTGTTCTAATAGTTTCTAGATTATCCATCTCAGATATATCTATACCTCTTGAGTTATTTCTATTGCTGAATATATTACATGGAAGGGGGATATCTTTCCTTTCATTTTCAATTTTTTTGTGAGGCCCAGATGCTAACCACTCAGCATCGGTCTCAGGATCAAGAAGCCTATTTATAAAAGAGCTATTCGCTCCATTTTCAAGAAGTCTTCTTACAAGATAGGGCAGTAAATCCTTATATTTTCCAATTGGAGCATATATAGATGTAGGTTGCTTGTTATCTAGAACTTTCTCTGCACATTTATACAAAAGCTCACCCATACCAAACAGTCTTTGAAACTCATAATTTTTATTTCTACCTAAGTAACTTATTGCTGATAATGTATGAGCATTGTGAGTAGCAAATTTTGGGTAAATTGATTCAATCTCAAAAATTTTCTTAGCACAGGCCAAATAAGACAAATCTGTGATAGATTTTTTTGTAAAAACTGGATAGTCATGATATCCAGATACTTGAGCATGTTTGATTTCATAATCCCAATACGCTCCTTTAACAAGCCTTAAGTGCATTGGAGCTCTTTTATTAATTAAATCTTTTACCCATTCAACTGCATTCAATGATCTCTTGCCATACGCCTGCAATGCAATTCCAAAACCAGGCCAATCTTTAATTTTATTTGACTCTGCCATAATTTTAATTATTTCAAGGCTTATACCTAGCCTATCTTGCTCTTCTGCATCTATAGTTATTTCAACATCCTTAGATATACCAAGCTCAGTTAGAGCAATAAGCTTGGGCACAAGATTTAATTTAATATCTTCATATTTTCTCATCTCATAGCTTGGACATAAGGCAGAAATTTTTATAGAAACACCATTATTCTTATTTTTTATAAGATTAATTTTCCCCACTTCTATGATGGCATTCTCATATGACTCATAGTAAATATTTGCCTGCTCTTGATTTCTTGCTGCCTCTCCCAACATATCAAAGGAATAGATTGATTCTTCAATGCCTGGTATTTTGTTTACATCTTTAAAGTCTCTCCCCATAACAAATTCTTGACTAAGAATATGCATAGCTGCAATGACAGCATTTCTAATTGGAAACTCTCCAGATTTAGAAACGATAGACCTCAAAAATTTATTAGGGTTCTGTGACCATTCAAGAGGAGTTTTAACAACCTTGCCTGCAAGTAAAAGCCCCCATGTTGAAGCATTCACAAACAAACTATCAGCCTTATTAAGATGTTCAATCCATCTTCCTTCAGACAATCTTTCTGAGATTATTAAATCTCTTGTTTTACTGTCTGGGATTCTTAAAATTGATTCAGCGAGGCACATCAGCGCCACACCCTCCTGATTATCTAGGCCATACTCACTTAAAAATGCATCTAGCTTGGTTCTTTCCTTTTTATTTTGCCTACAGGCATTAATTATCTTTTCAGCATTTTCAGAAATTTCGGAATTATTCAAGAAATCAGTATCTTGTATTAGCTCAGGAAGTAATTTTGATTCAGAAATAAATTTACTATCAGACAAAGACATAGTGATTATTTTAATCTTATAGCATTAAGTAGCAACTTACTCATTCTATTAATTGTTGAAAAATACTATCATAGGCATATGCAAGAAGATCTAGCTATTATAAAAAGAGGAACAGATGAGATACTGACCGAATCTGATTTAAAAAAGAAATTAGAATCAGGAAAGCAGCTCATCGTGAAAGCAGGATTTGATCCGACTGCTCCAGATCTTCATTTTGGCCACACAGTCTTACTTAATAAACTAAGACACTTTCAAGATTTAGGGCACAAAGTCATTTTTCTCATTGGCGATTTTACTGGCCAAATAGGCGATCCCTCTGGAAAAAATAAAACTAGGCCAACTCTTGATGAAAAAGAACTAAAAGAAAATGCTAAAACTTATGAAAAGCAAGTTTTTAAGATTCTAAAAAAAGAGTTAACAGAGGTCAGATTTAATTCAGAGTGGTGTAATAAGTTGGGGGCTGCTGGCCTAATAGGTCTTGCTTCTAAATACAACGTAGCAAGAATGCTTGAAAGGGATGACTTTAATAAGCGTTATAACGCCAATCAAAGCATAGCTGTTCATGAATTCTTATATCCTTTAGTTCAGGGATATGATTCTGTTGCTTTAAACGCTGATGTTGAATGTGGTGGAACTGATCAGAAATTTAATCTCTTGGTTGGAAGAGAATTACAAAGATCCTATGATCAAGAACCTCAGGTGGTTTTAACTGTTCCAATACTTGAAGGTCTCGACGGCACAAATAAAATGTCAAAATCTTTGAATAATTTTATTGGCATTAATGAAAAAGCTGATGAAATGTTTGGAAAAATAATGTCTATCTCAGATGAATTAATGTGGCGTTGGTTTGAATTGCTAAGTTTTATATCTGAAAAAGAAATCACCAATTTAAAGAAAGAGGTTGAGGGCGGCAAAAATCCTAGAGATGTTAAATTTATTCTTGCTGAAGAGTTGGTAGATAGATTCCACAAAGCAGGCGAAGGGGCTAAATGTAAAGAGGCTTTCTTACAAAGGTTTCAAAAAGGAACATTACCTGATGATATTAAAGAAGTAAGTTTAGAGATAGAAAACAAATCGATTCCTCTAACAAATATGCTAAAGAATGCAGAAATGACTGCAAGCACCTCTGAGGCAATGAGACTTATAAAACAAGGCGGCGTTAAGATAAATTCTGAAAAAGTTTCTGATGTTAAATTAGAAATTGAAAAAGGATCAGAGGCAATTTATCAAGTTGGCAAACGAAAATTTTTAAAAATTAAAATTAAATAATGAAAAGATTTTTTACATTAGTAATATCTCTTATTGTTTTAACTGGTTGTGTTCAAGATAGCCCCAATGTTAAACAAATAGCTAACATGAAATTCTTTATAGAGAATCAAGCGCAAGAAGGTATTAATGTTATTGAAAGAGGACTTCATTATGCTGTCTTGAATTCTGGAGACATAAACTCAAAATCTCCTGAGCTTTCAGATACTATCACAGCCCATTTTCATGGAACTCTTACAGACGGTACTGTTTTTTGGAGCTCTGTTGAGTCTAATGAGCCCCTAACTATTCAATTATCAGGACTTATTGAGGGTTGCCAAAAAGTTATTTCTCTAATGAAGATAAATGACAAATGGCGTGTATATATTGATCCAAGCATGGCATACGGTGATGAGGGTAGGCCAGGCATACCCTCTAATTCAATACTGGTTTTTGATATTGAATTGTTAGATATTCAATAATTATTCATTAATTACAGATAGAGCATATCCATAAATTTCAGCAATCTGATTAATCTGTTTATCTTTTGGTGTTCCTGCTCCGTGTCCAGCTCTTCCTTCAGTTCTAAGAAGAATGGGGTTTTCACATCCCTGATACTCTTGAAGCTTTGCAGCAAATTTAAAAGAATGAGAGGGGACAACACGATCATCTCTTTCTGCGGTTGTAATTAGAGTAGTGGGGTAGCACTCACCTTTTTTAATATTATGCAATGGCGAGTATGCAAGTAAATTTTCAAAACCATCTTTATCATCAGGCGAGCCATAGTCACTTTCCCAAGCCCAGCCAATTGTAAATTTATGAAACCTTAGCATATCTAATACACCAACTTGAGGAATAGCCACTTTAAAGAGGTTTGGATTTTGTAGCATTGTAGCTGCAACTAATAAGCCGCCATTAGAGCCGCCTTGTATTGCAGTCGTACCGGGTGATCCGATATTTTCAGAATGAAGAAATTTTGCAGCATATGCAAAATCATCAAAGACATTTTGCTTGTTATTTAACATCCCGTCTTCGTGCCAAGCATCACCATACTCTCCGCCACCCCTTAGATTTGCAATAGCAACAACACCGTCTTGATTCATCCAAGATAAAAATCTCTTGCTAAAGCCAGGAAGAATAGAAATATTAAAACCTCCATAGCCATAAATCAGCACGGGAGTATCCTCATTAATGTTTAAAGATTTTTTGTAACTTATGTGAATTGGAATTTTGGTTCCATCTTTTGAGCTATAAAATTTAAAATCTGAAACATAATCTTCTGACCTATATCCCTCCAAACTTTCTTCCCAAAAAATTTTTGTTTTTAGGGTTGTTAAGTCAATTTCATAAATCCTTCTTGGAGTAACAAAGCTTGTAAAAGAAAAGTAGGAAGAGCTATCTTCGAGTCGACCACCAAAGCCAGATATGGTTCCTTGATATGGCATGGTTAACTTATTCAAATAAGAGCCGTCTAAAGAAAAAAATCTAACCTCAGAGAATGTATCAATCAAATAGGTAATGGCAATATTATTATTAATAAAATTAACTCCTCTTATTGAGTTTATATCCTCAGAGATTACATCGCTCCATACAAATGAACCGTTTTTTATTTGCAATGAAACAACTTTTCCGTTTTTTGCTCCTTCTGTTGAATAGAACCAATAAGTATCATCTTTATTATCTAAATATTGATAGGCGCCAATTAATTCATCTATAAGAGGAATAAATTCTTCACCTTTTTTTAATTGGACATAAAGTCTATTTCTTTCATCGGTACCGTTTGAGATTGATAGAAATTTGATATCTGATTCCTCTACAACACTTATACCCCATCCCCATCTCGGTTTCTTAGGATTTTCATAAACAATCCTATCTTCAGATTGAGAGGTTCCAAGTTTATGAAACATTAACTTCGGAGATGTATTTATATCTTTTAATAACTCATCTGTTGGTTCATCATATTTTTGATAATAAAATCCAGAATCATCGTTTTCCCATGTGGCTCCTGAAAATTTAGCCCATTCAATTGTATCTGGTAGATGTTCACCTGTTTCGATATCAATAACTTTCCATATTCTCCAATCAGATCCGCCATCTGAAATGGAATATGCAAGTAGCGAGGCATCATTGCTTACACTGGTACCTCCAAGTGATACAGTGCCATCAGACGATAGGGTATTCGGATCTAAAAGTACTCTAGCTTCACAAGCTTCACAATCTTTTATCATGAGTTTGCTTTGCTGCCAGGTTCCATCATTAAAATAGTAAAAAGTTTTTTCTTTAACCTTATATGGAATGCTTATCGATTCTGTTTCCCATGTATCGCTAAGATCTTTTGAGATTGCTTTTTTAAATTTATTTTTCCCAATAAATTTTTTTGTAAATTTATTTTGTCTATCAACCCATTCTTTTGATTCTTTACTTGTGAAGTCTTCAAGCCATCTATATTGATCCTCTATTTCATATCCATGAATAGTTTCAACGAAATCTATCTTCTTAGATGTTGGATAAGAAATTTCTGAAGTTTCATTAGAGCAGCCAACTAAGAGTAAAATGACTGCAACACTTCTTGGTAATAATTTGTTCATGGTTTGGATAATACTTTACAATACACCAACTAATCAATTTAAGAATATAAACATGAATCAATTTAAGGATGCTTGGAATTTTTATTTAAATCACTGGCAGTATTTTGCTCTATTAGCAGCACCTATTTTAGCTATTGAAGTCGTTACAGCCCAGCTTATAGCACCATTAGGAAGTGACGCTATGCTTGAAAATCCTGAAGATCTTGCTGAGTTTGCTGCTTCTAACGGAATATATATGGCCATATTAGGTTTATTGGGAATTATTGCTAGCGTGTCTTTTGTTGGAGGCCTTATTGCTGCTTTTGATTCAAAGACTTCTGGCTATTCTTTAGATCCAATGGCTGCTTTGTTTATAGGCTTTAAAAAAGGTTTCCCTATATTTGGAGCATACATACTTTGTGCGATTGCTGTATTTTTTGGCTTACTCTTATTAATTCTTCCAGGAATTTATGTCGGAGCAAGATTGGCACTTTTCCCTTCATATATGATGATGGAAAATAAGGGTGTTTTTGATTCATTAAAATCTTCATGGGAAGCTACAGATGAACATGGAGGCACATTGTTTGGATTAACTTTGTTATTCATAGTTATTATGTTAATACCATCTTCTATTTTCACTAGTATGTTAGATCCCGGATTTACTCAAATCATGATTTTAGGAATTTTTGAATACGTGATAGTTATACCTTGGTCCTATATGTATTTTAGTCTTTATCAGTCGCAAAAAAATCTATAGAAATTACCTGAGCTAATCTCTTTTATCTTTTGTATTTAAAAGTTAAAATGCGTTTCCGTTTCAAACGGGTCTGTAGCTCAGCTTGGTTAGAGCGCACCCCTGATAAGGGTGAGGTCGGTGGTTCGAGTCCACCCAGACCCACCATTCAT
>VMBT01001642.1_pt1 | contig 11818 bp, 13 predicted proteins | sample 4404301 | NCBI WGS metagenome assembly VMBT01 (sample SAMN12238535, study PRJNA552566) | marine metagenome | isolation source: Coastal seawater | place: USA: coastal Georgia, Sapelo Island | collected 2008-08/2009-08
TTTAGGAATAGTAGAAGATCAGAACAATGATATTAGTATTTGCAGAAAGCGACGATAGAGGATTCAAGAAGGGGTCATTTGAAGCGATCACTTACGGTCGTGACCTCGCAGATAAGGCAGGCACAAAGTGTGTAGCATTAGCGATCGGAGATGTTTCCGGTCCTGATGCACTCGCAGGATACGGTGCTCATGAGGTGATCGTACATAAAGGAATCGGCACAGGTAGTTATGATCCGGATGTCTACACAGCTGCTATCGCAGAAGCGGTAGATTCATGTGGAGCTACCACTGTGATCTTCGGTGCAACGTATACGGGTAAAGCTTTAGCACCCAAGATCGCTGCACGTAAAGGAGCTTCACTAGTTTGTGGTGTGGTGGATATGGTCAACACCGATGGCACATGGACAGTAAGAAAGTCCTGCTTTTCGAACAAGGCCTTCACCGATATAGAATTGAATAATGATTTTAAGGTTCTTTCTCTCATTCCTAACTCCTACAGTATTAAATCTTTTGATGGATCGGCGGGCGTAACTGAACTGAAAAGTGACTTGTCGACGATTGCAAAATCAAACAGCCTGGAGGTCAAGAAAGCGGCAGGCAAGATCCCATTGACTGAAGCAGAGATCGTTGTTAGTGCGGGTCGTGGATTGAAAGGTCCTGAGAACTGGGGTATGGTAGAAGAACTTGCTGATCTTCTGGGAGCGGCCACCGCCTGTTCGAAGCCGGTTAGTGATATGGATTGGAGGCCCCACAGCGAGCACGTTGGTCAAACAGGGATCACAATCAAGCCTAATCTTTACATTGCAATTGGCATTAGCGGTGCGATACAGCACTTGGCCGGTGTTGGAAGTAGCAAGGTGATCTGCGTGATCAATACGGATCCGGAAGCGCCATTCTTCAAGGCAGCAGACTATGGAATCGTCGGCGACGCCTTTGAAGTAGTTCCAAAACTCATTGAAAGAGCACGAGAATTGAAAGCCTGATCCGGATGGAGCGAGTTAAGCTAGACATATCGGGTTTGACCTCTGGACATTCGCAAAAGAGCTCATACACGCTCATTTTGAGTGAGAAGGAAGGCAATACCAAGTTGCCTATAGTGATAGGTGCATTCGAAGCACAAGCGATCGCTCTCTATTTAGAAAATATCAAACCACAGCGTCCGCTGACTCATGACCTGTTCAAGAGCTTCGCAAATTCATTCAAGATCAAGGTCAAAGAGGTATTCATCAGCGAATTGGTTGAAGGTATCTTCTATTCAAGGATCATATGCGAATCTGATGCAGAAAAAGTGGAGATCGATGCACGCACCTCAGATGCAGTGGCACTTGCCATTCGTTTCAAATGCCCGATCTACACGAGTCGTGAGATCATGAATAGTGCCGGTATAGAATTGGATGAAGAAACAGAGGAAGCACCGGAACGCAGCGACGAGGATCTCATGATGAAGATCGGATCATCCGAGGATTTTTCAAATCTGGATCTGGATGAGCTTCAGGAGTTGCTTAATGAAGCAATTCAAGTGGAAGACTACGACCGAGCTGCAAGGTTGAGAGACGAGATCAACAAGAGGTCCTGATCAGCTTTTATCGGCAAGCAACTGCCGAAATTCTATCATATACTTCAAACCCTGAGGCACGTAACTGGTGTGATAAGTGCGTGGAGGGCCCCAAAGTGGGTATTTCCTGCCAGTGTTGTGATAGTGAAAAGCATCCTTGAAACGTTTGCGCTCTAAGTATTTACCATAGTTCTCAGAGATCCAGCGAACAGCATGTTCTGCATTATCCGGTCCCTTGAGCGCCGTGATAGAGACCTTCAATTCAAAGCACTTGTAACCCATGATCTGGAATGGACCCCAGCTACTGGCTAATGCTCGAAGCTCGTCCTGCTGCACCTCTTTGAGTACGGACGTTGTTGCCTTTTCCAAATGATCCAGTTCGCCTTGCTTCACCTGAAGCAACTTGCCGTATACATGAGGTTCGAAGCGATGCGGCACGATCTTACGGCCCGAACATTCCAAAGCTGCAAGTGCTAAAAGATAACTTTCAGGTATGCCGTACTTTTTGGCTAAAGGACTCAGCTGGTCATGATAGTTCGAAAAGGTGCGTTCAACAATATTCTGATTGAGCTGCAGTGTTTCCAGGTCATAACCTTCCTGTGATTGCTTCCACACTACGTATGTGGTCAGACCGACCAGCAGCAGCGACACAGCACCCAGCCAAATATTCTTCATATCGTTTATCCCGGTGAAAGCGCCTTATTTCAGCTTTCTACGGAGGATCTTTCCTACATTGGATTTTGGCAATTCGTCTCTGAATGCCACGTGTTTAGGACGTTTGTAGTTTGTGAGTTTATCCTTGCAGAATTCTTTGATTTCTTCTTCGGTCAGTGAATCATCAGCTTTCACTACAAAAGCCTTGACCGCTTCCGTGGTTTTGTCGTCAGGAACCCCGCAGACACCCACTTCTTTCACTTTTGGATGCTCGACAATGCACTTCTCCACTTCATTTGGATAGACATTAAAGCCTGAAACGAGGATCATTTCCTTCTTGCGATCTACGATGCGAAAAAATCCGTCCTGATCCATATAGCCAATGTCACCTGTGCGGAAATACGGGCCATCAAAGCACTTCTCGGTCTCTTCCGGCTTATTCCAGTATCCTTTCATGACCTGTGGTCCTTTGATCGCGATCTCTCCTACTTCATCAACTCCGAGAGCGTTCCCATCCTCGTCAAGGATCTTTACATCTGTATTGGGTACCGGCAACCCGATCGTTCCCATACGGTGCGTTCCATCTATCGGATTGACTGTTGCGGCAGGTGAAGTTTCACTGAGTCCATATGCCTCTAACAGAGGTACTCCTGTCCTTGATTCCCATTCCTTAGCCACCGCATCTTGCACAGCCATTCCCCCTCCGATACTGATCTTCATCTGTTTCCAAGGGATATTATCGAATTCTTTATGGTGAAGCATACCATTGAAAAGGGTATTCACACCTGTGAGGTAATGCGGAGGATTCTTCTTAAGATCTTTCAGGAACCCATCTAAATCTCGTGGATTTGTGATCAACACGTTCTTCGACCCGCAAGAGAAGAATACGATACAATTGACTGTAAGCGCGAATATGTGATAAAGCGGCAGTGCAGTGATAATTGTCTCTTTGCCCGGAACGAATAGGTTTCCTAACCATGCGTATACCTGCGCCACGTTTGCGCAGATATTCCCATGAGTCAATATCGCGCCTTTTGCCACACCGGTTGTTCCGCCGGTATACTGCAGGAAGGCTATATCATCATGAGTCAACTCGACCGGTGCAGCTTTGTACTTGCTACCCATCGACAACGCCTTCGTGAATGGAACAGCTTCAGGAATGTTGAATTTAGGCACCATCTTCTTCACGTATTTCACTACGAAATTGACGATACCGCCTTTCAATCCACCGATCATATCACCGATCTTACAAGTGATGATATTCTCGATCTTGGTGGTGCTGCGGATCTTTTCCAGATTGCATGCGAAGTTTTCCAGGATAACTATGGCCTTTACCTCGAGATCGTTGAACTGGTGCTGCATTTCCTCACTGGTGTAAAGCGGATTTGTCGTAACGATCGTAAGTCCGGCTTTCAAGCTACCGAACAGCACAACGGGAAATTGAAGGAGGTTTGGCAATTGAATGGCGATACGGTCACCTTTCTTGAGATTCGTGCAGTTCTGGATATATGCGGCGAAGTCGTTCGCCTTTGCATTGAGCTCGCCATAGGTGATCTCTTTGCCCATATTGCTGAACGCAACGTTATTACCGTACTTCGCAATGGTCTGGTCGTAAAGATCCAGAATACTAGAATATTGGTTGACGTCTACTGTTTTTGGGATATAATCCGGATAACTCTTGTGCCAAAGGAACTCGCTCATAGAAGTGATGTTTTGGCGTAAAAATACAGAAACAGGTGGATATATCGACTCCTATTTCTCCCCTGAACTTAATTGCTCGTAGACTTGTTTCGGAGAGACGGGATATTTCTCCAGCTTGAGCCTTTTGCGGGTCAGGTAACCAACCGGCAGACTTTCGACATAAAATGCGCGACCAATGGCAGTTGAGCTGAACGCCATAGGCCATTGGATCTCATCGTAATAGTGCATCATACGGACTTTTTTCGGTTCATCACCATGATTCAGCGTGATGATGGAAATTCGATCACCGAATTCTCGATGGATCTTACCCAGGTAAGCTGTATCAGCATCGCTGATGCTCTCCAGATCCCAAAAGAAGATGTACGTGGGCTTCTTCTTGTATTCTTTGATCGAGATCCGTTCGTTCTGAAGATTGACAAATGAGAACTTCGGGAGCTTTTTCCCGACTCTAAGCTTCTTGGACAATTCGGCTTCTTCAGCTTTGGCAAACGAAACAGAGCTACCATCGGGTTTGATGGATCTCAGCTGATATCGCTTTTTATTCCATTCAAAGAATATGTTCTCTGTGTTAGGAAGGATAAGCGACATCACGTCCGTTTGAACCTGATCGTCAGCGGCACCTACATAAAACTTGTCAATACACGACTCGTTGAACAAACCGTTGTTATTCATGTCTTTCAATGCAATGGTGAAGCTATCTGTGCCGGAACGATATGAACCCGCCAAGGTGTTGTATCGTTGCTCTCTATAACAGTAATTGATATTCGTGAATACTTTTCGGCCACTATGCTTCTTGTAGTGTTCCGTAAGCATCCGCTTGTACGCTACATTATGGCCATACTCGATTCGGCTGATCTTGACAAAGTGTTCCGCTGAGCTGTTGTTGAGGTTCTGCAGCCGCAGTAGCTTCTCTGTTTCCTTATAGCTCAGGCTGTCGGGAGGTCCATCATCCGACAGATCAAGATTGTTGTTTCGATCAATGTAGAAATACACGGTACGCATCGAGCGACGGTAGTTGCCTATCAACGTGACCAAGTAGCCCTGATTGAGCTCTGTATTGGCGCCTGAGAAGAAAATATATGTGTATCCCGTATCTACACAACCCTCCATATTAGGAAGCTTTTTGAGCACAATGTCTTCCTGTTCAGGCTTTTCGCTGACACCGAACATGGTATACGGTTCAATATTGACGTCTTCGTATTTGTAGACGGGAAGAATTGCCAGCGATTTGGAGATCTTGTCGTCCTCGATGCGGTTGTCGAGCTCCAATTCCATCGTGTTCTGGGAAATGGCCTGATTTCCCATCGCGAACAGAAACGCTATAGCAATATGAAGTTTGCGCATTATCTGCGACTCCCTCCCATGTAAACCATGACGTAGTAAATGAGAATAGCCAGGGAACCAAGTGCAGCCGACACATAAGTCATTGCAGCCCACCGGAGCGAGTCCTTAGACATGCCGTATTCTTGTTCGGTCACCACATTCCTGTTCCTCATCCAGGCAAGGGCTCTTCTACTGGCGTCGAATTCAACAGGTAGGGTCACAAAGCTGAAAAGGGTGGTCATAGCGAACATGACGATACCGATCAGCAACAGGCTAGGAAATGAGTTAATGGTCACCACACCTAGCAGAAGGATCCAATGCATCACACTTGATACTCTGGAAACAGTGGGCACCAATCGACTTCTGAATGTCAACCATCGATACGCTTCAGCGTGCTGAACGGCATGGCCTACTTCGTGCGCTGCTACAGCAGCTGCGGCAGCATTCCGCTGGTGATAAACCGATTCGCTGAGGTTAACTGTTTTTTCGAATGGATTATAATGGTCGGTGAGTTTGCCACGAACCGAGATCACCTTTACATCTGTGATAGCGTTATCGGCAAGCATTTTCTCTGCAACCTCTCTTCCGCTCATGCCATTTCGCAGCGCAACTTGAGAGTATTTCTTGAATTTTCTCTTAAGTACACCCGAGATCACCATTCCGAGGATCGCGAAGAATCCCCCGATCATGTATGCTATATAGTATTCTTGCATGTTGTGTTATTTGTCTACCCTAGTTCAAATCGCATTCCAATTTGAATAGTAGCCGATTTACGTACATTTTGTCACCACGATGATCATACCGATGATGAACATCAGGATCGAAAGCTTATTGATGCCATGCATCATGCGGAGGTTGAAGTTCTTTTCAGCTCCTTTGTCTTTCTTCCAACGGATGTAGGAAAGGAATTTTTTAAGAATTTCCATTGTTTGCCATTAGGTCCTGGCCAATATCCCTTCGAAAATATTTGCCTTCAAATTGCACTGCTTCCACACCGGAATACGATGATCTTAACGCATCAGACATGTTTTCTCCAAATGCTGAGGCTGCAATTACACGCCCTCCACTGGTTAGAACGTCATTGCCTTCCGACTTGGTACCGGCATGGAAATACATAACGTCATCCAGCTGAGGGATGTTCATCATCTTGCCTTTAGGGTATGACCCCGGATAACCTCCGCTGACCGCAAAGACAGTTGTGCAAGATCTTTGATCAAAACGAATAGAAGCTTCATTTAAACGGTTATTCCTGCTCAATGCGACCAATTCGAGCAGGTCTGATTTTAGCCTTGGTATCACTACTTCAGTCTCCGGATCTCCCATTCGACAATTGTACTCGATGACGAATGGGTCACCATTAACAGAGATCAATCCGAAAAACACAAACCCCACATATTTCATGTCTCTTTTGCGGAGTTGATCGAATGTCGGTTGCACGATCCTGGATCTTACCTTTTCCATTAGGGTGGCGTCAACAAAGGGCACGGGACTAACAGCACCCATGCCTCCGGTGTTCAGGCCGGTATCCCCTTCTCCGATCCGTTTATAGTCTTTGGCTTCGGGCAGCAACGCGTAATTCTCACCATCGGTAATGGCAAAAACCGAGAATTCAATACCATCGAGGAACTCTTCTATCACGACTCTGGCGCCTGCATTTCCAAACTTTTCATCGAGCAACATGTCACGTAGCGTGGCTTTAGCTTCTTCGATCTCGTCCAGGATCACCACCCCTTTCCCGGCTGCCAATCCGTCAGCCTTAAGGACATATGGAGGGTTGAGGTCAGCGAGAAAATCGTATGCTTCTTCAATGGTATCCGGGCCAAAGGACCGATATGCTGCGGTCGGGATGTTCGCATCCTGCATGAACACCTTGGCAAACTCCTTGCTACCTTCCAGTTCTGCACAGGCCTTATTGGGGCCAAAGATATAGATGTGGTTCAATTCAGAATGACCTTCGAAGTAATCAACGATACCATCCACCAACGGGGCTTCAGAACCGGGAATGAGAATATTCACTTCATTGTCAAGGCAAAAGGAAGCCACAGCTTTAAAGTTGCCCGCATCGAGTGATACATTATCAGCAACTTGAGAAGTGCCGGCATTGCCAGGGCCAACAAAGAGTTTCGTCAATTTATCTGACTGTGAAATTTTCCAGGCAAGAGCGTGTTCCCTGCCACCGGATCCTAGAATTAGAACTACCATAATATGCGTACAAAAATATTTTTTTCGGATGGCAGATGTAGGGCTGTGAAAAACTAATTTCGAAGGCTCAAACCATGAAGCGCTTTCTACCCTTTGCTTTGCTGGTGATCCTGGCCTTGATCTGGGGGTCTTCCTTCAAACTGATCAAAGAAGGTCTGATCGCGCTGAGTCCACTCCAATTGGCAGGTTTGCGTATCGGAGTCGCGGGGATGGTGTTCTGGCCAATTGTATTCTCCCACTTACGAAAACTGCGAAAGGAAGACATCAAGTGGGCTGTTCTCGCCGGATTCCTTGGAAGTGGGGTGCCTGCATTTCTATTTGCTATTGCTCAAACGAAGGTTAACAGTTCCGCGGCAGGTGCTTTGAACGCGATGACGCCACTCTTTACCTTGATCATTGCTGCAGCCTTCACTGGTTACCAAATGACCCGACCAAAGGTTCTTGGTGTACTGACCGGCCTGATCGGAGCGCTAATGATCATTTTTATTCGTTCAGACGGAAATTTTGAGGCGGATTTCAAATTCGCATTGCTGATCGTACTTGCAACGGTCTGTTACGGTGCAAATATCAACCTCATTAAATCGAAACTCATTTCTTATAAACCGCTGGTCATTGCAACGGTTCCGCTCTTTGCGGTGTCCGTAGCGGCCTTGATCGCATTCTTTGGCTCAGGAGGGACGGATGTATTGACAGATCTTCAAGGACAGAATCTACGTTCTGTGGCTGCAATCGTATTCCTGGGAATACTTGGCACATCCATCGCGTTGATCTTGTTCAACAGACTCATACAACTGACAGATGCGCTGTTTTCTTCGTCCGTGACATACTTGATACCTGTCGTTGCCATGGTAATTGGCTGGATGGACCATGAAGATATAAGCAGCTACCAAATAATCGGGTTGGTGCTGATCCTGCTGGGGATCTACCTCATCAACCGACGCAAGAACTGATCAGGAGTACTTCTTGATCAATAATTCAAGCTGAGCCTTATTCACTGCTAGTTGAGCTTCCATTTCGTTCAAATGTGAGCGCAGCGAGCGTAGGTCAGACTTCAACTCTGAGGAATCCTGCTCTTTTTTGATCATGCTACCCTCACCGGTCAACAACCATTGCAGAGATATTTCACCGTATGTACGAGCAATACTCTCGAGAACATCTACCCCGACCTTATTTCTGCCGCTGCTGATATGGCTGATGACTGAAGGATTTACGCCAATGCTCTGGGCAAATGCGCTCTTAGAGATCTTCAAATGATCAATGATGCGAAGTACTCTCTCATTCATATTTACGAATGTAAAATCATTTTACAATTGTAAAAAGGGTGACCTTGACAAATGTTAAAACGATATTGACGTTTAGGTTAAAAATAAGCTCAAGCGTAACTGTCGCAAACAATCATAAGTTACTGATATGTAATCACATGCGTTCTTTCTAATTGTCATATGTGAACAAGTCGCTAATTCTTTAGTCTGCTGTGTTCAGGAGACGTTATATATTTGAAGCTCAATAGAAATCAGATGAAGAAATACGCTGACATATTCGTTTTTATCCTTGTATTGGCTGTGGCACGTTTGCTGATGACCATCCCGAATTTTGAGCCTGTAGGAGCTATGGCTCTTTTTGGCGGTGCGATGATCGGTTCAAAGCGTCTTTCTATGGCTATACCCCTACTCGCTTTGTTTGTAGGTGACGTGATATATGGATTGTTCATCAGTAGTTATATGAGCTACATGTTCAGCTTTTCATTCGCAATGGTGTATCTCTCTTTCATCCTGATCACCTTTATTGGTCGTCGCTTCATAGGCAAGAAGGCCGGAATGCTGAAAATTCTTGGTGGTGCTGTTGCTGCAAGTGTGTTGTTCTTCGTGCTCACGAACTTCGGATCCTGGATCTATGACCCCATGTATACTAAAGACCTTACCGGTTTGATTCAGAGCTATGCTGCCGGCCTGGCTTTCTATAAGCGCGATTTCTTCGGGAATTTCTTCTTGAATACGCTGATGGCCAATGTACTTTGCAGCGCATTGATATTCGGCGCATACCGCCTCTATGCGACGAGTTTCAAGAAAGCTGAAGCTATATCTGCTTAATTATTCTCCGTATACGTAATTGAGAAGCCCAATAATGCTTTTGGGCTCTACGCTTGTGCTCTTTGGTGGCATGACCTCTCCTCTGTCTGAGATGGTGCATACTTCCTCGAATGAGCAAGGATGGAGCATGAAAAGATGTGTTCCCTCTGTGATGGATGATTCTATGGCATCTCTGAGCTGACTGTCGCCTTTTACGAATTCGATTCGATCGTCGTTTCGAGTGTCAGTGATCCCCAAAACCTTGTTGAGAACCAATTCCTCGATCAGGTATACATCCAATTCAAAGGATCTGTTGCCTCGATATTCCAATTCAAAGGCCTCTCCATTGGTGACCAGGGTGAATTGTCCCTTCTCTTTAGGGTGAAGATCGCCAACCAGCGGTCTGATCTCAAATTCGGACTCCAATGCCTGTATCAACTGCTCCTGCCCTACTCCACTGTCTGCAACTAGCCGATGAAATGGATCAATATGCAGCTGATGTTCATCCAAGAGGTATGCCGGCAAGTATCTATACTGTTCAGTGCCGTATTCTTTGTATAAACGTGCTATCGTGGCGATCCGATGATGGCCATCCATGATATAGAGCGCTTTTTTCTGTTTGATGAATTCTGCGATCGATGATTGCCAGCGCAAATCCTTAACGACCCACAACTGATGATGGATGTCGTCTTGTTTGAAATCAAGTACAGGGTGCGTCTCGGCGACCACTTTTTTCAAGAGTTCGTGGAGATCTTCATGGTGGCGATGCCCCATCAGAACTGACTGAGCGATCAATTTGGTACTATCGAACAGTCGTGCGATGAACTTTTCGCGATCGACTCTGGTATTCTCATGACGCTTGATCCGGTCGTTCATGTAATCTTCGATATCTACGAGGCCCATGATTCCCGTATGGTGTATACCGTTGATCCATTGACGATAAACGTAAAAGGCCGGTTTCTCCTCACGGATCAGGTTTGAATTGGACTTGATACGTGATGAAAACTGCTGCACGGCGTCAAAATAGGCATCGTCTCGCTGAGACATCCCATTGGACATCAAGTGCATTTTGGTGAGATGCAGTAAATGATCCGGATGATCACGCAAATACTCTATGAGTTCCCGGTCAGTTGAGAACAGGTCAGAGTTTCCGCAATACGCACGTGGATCATCGGCCTCCGGGCGAATAGCTCTGAATGGTTTGAGTTCCGGCAATGTTCGTTCTATTGAGCAGAAACAGAATGCAGGCGTTCGATGACCTTTTCAGCTAGTTCTACACCTACTCTTTCCTGAGCTTCGCGCGTAGCAGCACCAATGTGAGGACTCAATGAGACGTTTTCATGCTGAAGCAGCGACATATCAACGGGTGGTTCGTTTTCAAACACATCCACTCCTGCATATGCAACTTTCCCGGAGTTCAAAGCACTGAGAAGTGCTTTCTCGCTGACCACGCCACCTCTGGCGCAGTTCACGATCCCGGAACCTTTCTTCATCATATCAAACTCGGCTTCACCCATGACCACTTCTCCACCACCTGGAATATGAAGTGATACGAAGTCTGAGTTACGAAGCAATTCTTCTTTAGATACTGTCTTGAAATGAAGCGTAATTGGTTTCACCAGTACTTCTGGATGAAAGTTTAGCTTGACTTCAACTTCTTCTACAAATGGATCAGAGAACATGACATTCATGCCGCATCCCACGGCTAATCGTGCTGTTTCGCGTCCTATTCTTCCGGCACCAATGACCCCAAGGGTCTTCCCGGAGAGTTCAGTTCCTTTACTGCATGCTTTCTTCAAAGCTTTGAATTCCGAATCACCTCTTTCAGGCATAATGCGATTGGTCTTTTGCAATCCTCGCACCATTCCGAACATGTGTCCGAATACTAATTCCGCTACAGAAGCACTGGAGGCAGCCGGTGTATTCACAACCGCAACCCCTTTAGACTCGGCATATTTGACGTCGATGTTGTCCAGTCCGACGCCACCACGACCGATCACCTTGAGTTTTGAACAGTTATCGATCAGATCTTCACGGACTTTAGTTGCCGAACGAACCAGCAAAGCATCCAGCTCATGGGCTTCAGCCATCAATTCTTCCGGCGAAAGGTGGTTAGTCAATACTTCACATCCTGCTCTTTCGAGGAGTGCCTGTCCTGCAGGGTCTATCCCGTCATTTACTCTTACTTTCCAGCTCATTTTATCGTTTTCTGATCATGGTTTGAAATTCTTCATTACATCTACCAGCACTTGCACGCTACTCAGTGGCAATGCGTTGTAGATCGATGCTCTGAACCCGCCAACGGAGCGGTGTC
>VMBT01001644.1_pt1 | contig 11812 bp, 15 predicted proteins | sample 4404301 | NCBI WGS metagenome assembly VMBT01 (sample SAMN12238535, study PRJNA552566) | marine metagenome | isolation source: Coastal seawater | place: USA: coastal Georgia, Sapelo Island | collected 2008-08/2009-08
GCTGACCAAAGCAACCTCGAATTCATCGAAGGTAATGCCCAAGATCTACCATTCGTTGACGCTACCTTCGATGTAGTATACAATGTAGAATCGTCACACTGCTACGGTGATATGGGCGCATTTGTCGAACAGGCCTTCCGTGTTTTGAAGCCGGGTGGGATTTTTTGCTGGACGGATTTGCGCGATGCAAAAACTATGGAAACACTTCCTGCATTGTTCGAGTCGAAAGGCTTCGAGATAGTCGACTCGGCGGATGTTGTAAAAGAGGTACTTCGCGCTCTAGACGAAATCAACGAAACCAAAATGAAAGCTATCGAAGAGAAGGTTCCAAACTCAGTAAGAAGAAGCTTCGAGACCTTTGCAGGAGTCAAGGGAACTCCTGTCTATGAGGGATTTGTCAGTGGTTCGATGGCCTATCATCGGCACTTGATGAGAAAGCCGTAATCAGTACTGCTCGAGAACTAATTCAGTCTGAGTAGATGTGATATCGCCCGGAGCGGTTAGCCACATTCGATCTAGTAAATCACGAAGAGCAACGGTGTCATCCACGTGGACAATTCCAATCAAATCTGCATCTCCAGAAATCTCGTAGACACACTCTACACCATCCCAGCCAGTGAACTCTCCAGCAAGACTTCCAATCTCTGTTCCAGGTCCAACCTTGATGCGAACCAAAGCGGTCAATCCAATGCCAGCTTCACGGATTGTGTAGCCACGAATTACGCCATCTTCTTCCAATCTCTTCATGCGAGTTCGCACTGTTCTTTCTGTAACGCCTACCTTACTGGCAATGTCTACGAAAGGAGCTCTACCTGAATCGCGAAGTACTGCAAGAATCGAGCGGTCTAGGGAATCTACTGCAACCATGCACCGCTCCCGTTTTGGAACCCTATTTGTACCTTAGGTGTAAAAAATCATACATTTGCATCATGGGTGTTTCCGGAATACGGCCATTTTTTGATATTTTTTTCCAAGGTTGGATTCATTAAGGGCCCCAAGCAGTATGTTTTCGATGGGAGCCGACGAGGGCTATACTCAACTGAAAGTTCAACAATATCTCGACGATGTTTCAAGGTTGAATATCCCTGCCGAACAGACCCAATGGTACAATGTCGATGTTGCCAATATGCTCGCCGACACTCGCATCAAAGGACATGAGGTTGACGAGACCTCAGGATCATCACTTCTTTTCCTAGAACGCAGCGTTATGTTGTGCTGCCCAGAGTCAGGAAGGATGCACCATTTCCCCAAGCATTTGTTACATTGTTTTGTAGATGATAATCGAAGCAAATGCGATGCCGCAGATGGAGTCTTGATGAGAGCTGAATTATTCTCAATCACTCCCAAGGGAGAGCAATTGGCTTGGGAGAGATGTTGCAGATCTGAGATGGAAGTTCCAGGTGTTCAGAATGCAGTTGCTCGCTGGTTATCTTGGCTCAATGAATGAATTACATTCTCTGAAGATTTTCATTTTAGATGATAATGGCTGCCTACCACACTGAGCTGATAGCATAAGCCATCAAAAGAAATGCAAGAATAATTATCACTGCTAGACCACCAAAGAATCCTACTAACACCCCTAATCCCAATCCAAATTTTCTTTTCACTATGGCAAAGATACTTCCTGCAACCACAAGAATACTACTGAGGAATAACAATGATTGACTCGATTCAAAGGAAACAGAAACGCCAGAGTAGAATGTAGAAATAAAAGACAAGACAACAATTAAAATTGGTAGTAAGCCAAGAGCAAGACCTCCTACAAATCCCAATACATTAGAGCCCGCTGTATTCTTTGATACAGCACTAGACTCTTCAGGAAAATGAGAGGTAATTGTCAATTTAATGCCTACCCGCAGACACCGCGAGAGGCCTTCTATGGAAGAAGTCGTCGCCGGCTGTAAATGAAAAAAATCACTTCTTCAACATCGAAGTCAACATCATCGCAGCCGCACCAATTCCAGCACCAACTGCAAGGCCACCTAAGATGGCTGCACCGAACACCTCTTCGGGATCTCTCTTGAGAGATTCTTCCTTCAATTTCTTCAGATGGTATGCGACTACTTGTTGCGAAGTCCCAATTGCATCTGCTATCTCTTGTTGTGACCAACCAACCGCTCTAAGCTTGAGCAGTTTAGCCAGTTCAGAAGGGTCCAGCGCCATGTTACTCACCCCTGCCGAATAGGTATTTTACCTTAAAGTTTTGTACAATACAAAAAATATGCTTAATTTACCAATTGTTATACAACAATTGATCACTATTGTGTTTCGGCATATTGAGAAGCCGACTCTCTTTCGACGGTTCAATGGGAACTCGTATTTCCAGCATCCACGGAAGAATGGTTCTCGATTCTCGCGGTAATCCAACAGTCGAAGTTGACTGTATTACCGAAGACGGAACACTAGGTCGAGCAATGGTTCCCTCAGGAGCTAGTACCGGGCGTCACGAAGCAGTCGAACTACGCGATGGCGGAGATCGCTGGGCTGGCAAAGGAGTGGACAAGGCGGTTGCAAATGTCAACGGACCAATCGCCGATGCTCTCGTTGGAATGGATGCTAGCGACCAAGGTGTAATCGATGCAGCAATGATGGCTCTAGATTCAACCCCAAATAAAGGCGAGATTGGCGCGAATGCAATGCTAGGCGTCTCTATGGCGTGTCTGCGTGCAACTGTTGGAACTGGCGATATTTGGCAACATCTCTCAGATGGTGAAGCCTCAATTCCCGTGCCTCTGATGAATATCCTCAATGGAGGAGCCCACGCAAATTCGAATGTCGATGTACAGGAATTCATGGTAGTTCCACACGGTTTTGATTCGTATCCAGAAGCGCTTCGTGCAGGTACAGAGATCTACCATTCACTACGAGCAGTCCTCAAGGAAGCAGGACTACTTGGTGGAGTTGGTGACGAAGGTGGCTTTGCTCCAAACCTACCTCGTAACGAGGAAGGTCTGCGTTATGTTGTCGAAGCAATTACTGGCGCTGGATATACACCAGGAGAACAAGTATCGATTGCGCTTGATGTAGCCAGTCAGGAATTCTTGCACGATGACGGCTACCACATCGATGGCAAGGTAATGAGTGGTTCAGAATTAGGTCAACTATACTCTTCATGGCTCGATGATTATCCAATCGTCTCAATCGAAGACCCATTTGGCGAGGATGATTGGGATTCTTGGGTAGAATTCACTCAGCGTGAAGGGCACAGAGTACAAGTTGTTGGAGATGATCTGTATGTTACCAACCCAGAACGGCTCGCTCACGGAATAGAAATCGGTGCATCAAATGCCATTCTAATCAAACTAAACCAAATTGGAACAGTAACTGAAACCCTAGTTGTCATTGCAATGGCAAAGGCCGCCGGTTACGGCACAATCATCAGTCATAGATCCGGCGAAACAGCCGATTCAATCATCTCGGATATCTCTGTTGGGACCGATGCTGGCCAGATTAAGACTGGAGCACCGGCCCGTTCAGACAGGACGGCTAAGTACAACCAACTTCTTCGAATAAGTGAAAATTGCAATAAGTACGCTGATATGTTCTGATTGCGGGATGTATGGACATCACTCACTCAAAGTGACTGCTGACAATTGCTCGAGGTGTTCCTCCAGTCTTTGCCATAGTCTGTTTGCTCTCTTAGCCATAGTTTGACATCGACGTGTCAGATATATACTGTCGTTTAGCAAGAAACACTACTGAGACTAGGAAATTAATTCTGTAAAGATTCCAAAATCAGCGGTAAAACAATCGTAGCATCAGATTCTATAACGAACCGAGGAGTATCCACTCCTAGCTTGCCCCAACTTATTTTTTCATTTGGTGGCGCACCGGAATATCCTCCATATGATGGCCTAGATTCTGAGATTTGTCCAAACCATGACCAAAGCGAAACGTCCTCGCCAACATCTTGTCTGAGCATAGGAACTACACAAATAGGGAAATCACCAGCAATACCACCTCCTACTTGCAACATTCCTGTTGGTGAATTATCCTCTCGATACCAGTCAGCCAGTGCCTGCATAGCATGTAACCCACCCTTTACAACGTCTGGAGATTGAAGTGTGCAATCTATTACTCGAGCGACTAGAATATTCCCAAGGGTGGAATCTTCCCAGCCAGGAACGAAAATTGGTAGGTTTGCATCAGCTGCTGCCATCAACCAAGAATCGTTAGGATCTGAATCGAACTCTAGACCTCCATGCAGCAACAAATCGTAGAGGTATTCGTGAGGAAATCGGCTGTCTCCTGCGGCTTCAGCATCCTTCCATAGTTGCAGTAATGGCTTCTCTATGTAGCGAATTGCTTCCTCCTCTGGAATTGCAACATCGGTTACACGATTCATACCTCGATCTGCTAGATCCTCATCATCCTGAGCGGAGAAATCTCTCCAATCCTCAATTTTCTCATAGTGCTTAGCCGCTACCAAACGAAACAGATCTTCTTCCAAATTTGCTCCTGTGCAACATATTGCGTGAATCTTTTGTGAACGGATTGCCGGAGCCAATGAGCGCCCAATTCCAGCAGTCGACATTGCACCAGCAAGAGTAATCAGTAACCTTCCATCATCTTCGAGAAATTTTCTCAAAGATTCGCTGCAATTGGCGAGAGCCCCAGCGTTAAAATGAAGAAAATGTTTGTTGATAAAATCGCGCAAAATAACCAACTCAACTAGACTTCAATATCTGCCTCTTCTATATCGTTGTGTAGGAATCTATCCACTACATCTCTTCTCATCTGATATAGGTCAGGCATCTTTTCTTTGAGTGATTTTTCTATGTGATCGGCAATAATATCTGGATTTCCCATACCACAAGTGAACGCGTCAAAGGCAAGCCATCCTTTTTCGTAATAACAATGAGCAGTAATGTGAGATTCATCAAGCAGTACGACAGCAGCAAAACCAGGTGGAGAAATTGTGCCATCAAACTCTTCAACATGAGAATGTACAGCACGAATATTCGCTGATTTTACCGAATCTAGCATAATTTGTAGCATTCGTTTACCATCATTATGTCCATCATGCTGGTATCCAATATAATCCAAATAAACATGTTTTCCATGAGCCTTTACCATCGTTGTCACCTCCGAAAGCGAGGTCTTGCGGATAATTTCAGGATTTCAAGTATTCTCTCAGGAAAGCCAAGCCTTCAGTCGGTTGATACCTTCGATAATTTGGTCTTCATCTGCAGCATAGGAGATTCGTACAAAGCCTTCACCGCCTGTGATTAAACTAGCAGGAATCAACTGCACTCCGGCTTCTAATGCTCCATCAGCGAATTCGATATCGGTCATTCCAGTGCCGGTGATATCGACGTATGCGTAGAATGCACCTTCACACTCACCTACTCGCAATCCAGGTATTTCTGACAATCCTTGAATCATGATTTCGCGCCGCTTCTTGTATTCCTCATTGAAGCTGTCAACCGCATCATCACAAGACAATGCCACCCGGGCGGCTTCCATCATGAAGGTAGGAATGTGAGAAGCCGAATTCGCCTGAGATTTCATTGCCGCCTTCATTGCTGCACCAGGACCGGTTAGGAATCCAACTCTCATTCCAGTCATAGCCCAAGATTTCGACCAGCCGTTGACAATCAACGTCCTTTCAGCTCCACCTTCTATTGAGGCTGGTGACACGTGTGGGTAATCCATCCAGTTCAGCCGGGCGTAAATCTCGTCAGAGACAATCCAAAGATCATGCTCAACTGCAATTTCTACAATCGCCTCAATTTCTTCAGGTGTGTATACCGCTCCGGTTGGATTGCATGGAGAATTAATCAGAATCATCGTAGTTTTGTCAGTCACTGCGGCGCGAATGGCATCAATATCTGGATGATAATCATCCGGCTTAACCGATACGTGAACTGGTACAGCGCCGATGAATTGCAACATCGGTTCATAACTTGCCCAGGCCGGTGCAAGCAAAATTGCCTCATCCCCAGGCATCGTTGAAATCATGAATGAGTACAGCAAAGCTTGCTTCGCCCCAGGCGTAATCAGAACATCATCAGCACTGATTTCGAGGTCTTGGTGCTCGGCCAAATAGTCGGCAACAGCCTGACAGAGTTCTACAGAACCTTGACCTCGAGTATACTTGGTTTTGCCAGCATCCAGCTCGGAAATTGCCATGTCGACAATCTCCCTTGGAGTATCAAAACCTGGCTCACCTACAGTCAAGCGTACAACTTCGGGACCCGGTGGTTGCAGGTAAGGGGCGAACCCAACTCCAAGCCCCTCATAGCGCGTCGAGACCTTCGGCATACATCGACTAAGTGCAGACCAGTCTTCAAGATATGCAAAATTAACTCAGATAAATCCCACTTGGATCATCTGCGACCACCAGAGCGACCGCCGCCGGAGCGACCACCACCACTTGAGCGACTTCCGCCACCAGAACTGCTTCCTCCTCCGGAGCGCCCTCTGGTTGAATGGCCGCCACTTGAACGACTACCACCGCTGGAGCTTCTGGTTCGGGTCGAACTCACCCTTCTGCTTGGTTTTCGATAATGAACTCCAGGCCCGTGGTTGTACCCCCATCTATTTCCATAGTTATTATTGATGATTGTAACATCACTACCATCATATCCACCGTGGTGAACAACTCCATTTCTAGTAACGTAGTTACCAGGAGGAGTGTTGTTTAATCTAACGACGACAAATGAAACTATTACCAATACAAACATCAATCCCAAGCAGCAAAACCAGGTAATCGAAAAGAATCCTTCGGGAGTGTTTCCTGGTCTGTATGCTTTCGATGCATCTTTGTCATCAACCATTACGATAATTGTCTTCCCGTCACTGTATTCATCCATTATTTCCGAAAGACAAGAGTTTGGAGATTGGATGCCATACATTACAGGGTCGTTCCAACCATCGAGAACTCTAGTGGTGATTTGGCTAGAATTACCCAAGGGGTCGGGATAAGTAACAGTGAGGATTGCTTCACACTCGTAGTCTGTATACAAGTTGGGCCCCTCTGCCCAATGATACATTGTTTCTATCCAACGGGTAGATTGCGAATCTCCCAACGTAATTGTGAACGCCTGAAATTCACTAGGGTCAGATTCGCCATAATAGATAGGAATAACATCTCCTATCTCGTAGTATTGTTCCATATACGCTAAGCATCCGTATGATGTGATTATCGATGGTGTATACGCCCAATCACTGTATTCGACACCACTAACATTCCATGTTAGGTATAGATCGGCATAGCATTCGTACTCGTTAACCCAGTAACTTTCACAATACTCGTATCCGTCTTCATCAGTCCAACAATCTTCGTACCAACCACTCAAATCATCTTGGAACCAACCAGTTCCATTAGTCCCGTCTCCGGTAATCTCCGCCTCCCATTCAATCCAGAAATTATCCTCTTCCGCTACAATGGCAGCTGAAACCTCGGTGTAGGTTGACTCATTGATTAATCCGACAGTCCATATCGTGGAAATGATCAGAGCAAATAAGATTGCAGAAATCACAAACAGGGCTTCCCCTCGAGTCAACCACCACAATCCGAGGAACCCTTGACTTCCGCTTACTACCGGTGGTTGAGGCATAGCAGGGTTATCTCCTCCAGCGGTTGTCGTTCTCTTCGGCTGCTTACTTCCAGAATCAGAATATCCAATATCTTCTAGGAAATTGTCTATGTTTTCCCTTCCGACAATTTCCTCTTTGGGAGAATCTTCCGCCGCCTTTTGAGGAGTTGGAACCTCTTCGTCGCCAGCCACATGGTCTGGAGACCACCACTTGTCTTCCTCCTCACTCATGTGTTACTCATCAATTTCCAATAATCGCCATCTTTTCAAGTCATGCTCGGAATTGATATTTTGACTGAGAAAAAACAGCCTCAGACACTCCGAACATTCTTCAAGTGGAGGTCAGAGGTCGGTATATCCCTGCACGGGTGGCAGAGTAGCTATGCAACGGACTGCAGATCCGTGGACCCGGGTGCAAATCCCGGCCTGTGCTCCAATTTCCTCCTTCTGAGAATTCTGTGTTTCGATTTCTAACAGCCGTTGATATCTGAGACCAAATTTGGCGTGGTGATGCCGATCGATGTTGTATGGTTCAAGAGAGATTTACGAACTCTCGACCATGAACCTCTACTGAAAGCAGCCGCATCGAAAAACAAGGTTCACTGTATCTTCCTGATTGAGCCAAGAAGACTCCAACAACCAGATTGTAGTCCAATCCATATTCAATGGGAGCTGGACTGCGCAATTGAAATCAAGCAGAAAATTGAATCTATCGGAGGCAGTTTCGAGATAGTCCATTCAGAAATTGAAAATTGTTTGAGTGAATTGAATGAAGAATATGAAATTCAGAATCTCTATTCACATGAAGAAACGGGATTAGAATGGTCCTATGATAGAGATATTGCCCTCCACAGATGGTGTAAATCTAGGGGGATAAAATGGACGGAATTTCCATCCAATGGAGTTGTGCGCGTTCTCCAGAATCGTAATACTTGGAAGAGACAAAGAGACTCTAGAATGAAACTCGAATTGAGAGCAGCACCAAAGAAGATCGTTGGGATTGATAGAGTCACAGAACCTCCAAGTCTTGCTGAGATTGGCATTTTACCTAGGGGCGTAATCAATAGACAGCAACCCGGTGAAGACGCTGCTTTGGCCTGCCTGAAATCATTCCTTTACGAGAGAGGAGAGCCATACAGGTGGGCTGTTTCCAGTCCGATAAATGCCGAAGAGCATGGTTCCAGACTCGCCCCTTACCTTAGTGTCGGATGTATATCCGTAAGGAGGGCAGTTCAGAATACAAAGAATAGAGTGAACCAACTTAAGGCAATCAAATCGCAAGGAGAAGACATAGGAAACTGGCTGAAAAGTCTCTCATCATTCCAGAGTCGGCTAGCTTGGCATTGTCATTTCATTCAGAAGTTAGAAATGGAGCCGACTCTAGATTACAAGGCCCAAAATTCAGTAATTGATTCTCGCCTAAATAGAGAATTAGATGAAGCAAAATTCGAGGCATGGAAAGCCGGAATGACCGGCTGGCCCTTCTTCGATGCTTGCATGAGACAATTGAATTCAACAGGTTGGATTAATTTTCGAATGAGGGCCATGATTATGTCAGTAGCATCATACAATCTTTGGTTACCCTGGAGAGAAGTAGGAAATCATCTTGCAACTCTATTCTTGGATTACGAACCAGGAATTCATTGGTCACAGGTTGGTATGCAATCAGGAACAACAGGAATCAACACTGTTCGTGCATATTCTGTTACAAAACAAGGAAAGGACCACGATAAAAATGGAGATTACATTAGAAAATGGGTCCCCGAATTAAGAATGGTTCCAACAAAATATATCCATGATCCTTGGAAGATGTCTGAAGAGGAACAAACCAATTTTGGTTGTAGAATTGGAGTAGATTATCCTGCTCCGATACTTGACGAAATGGAATCAAGGAAAGAAGGGATAAAGAAAACATATGCTGCAAGAAAATCGCCTGAGGCAAGAGAGGAAAGCCAAGCGGTGTATCAAAAACATGGTAGCCGGAGAAGACCTAGGAGGAGGACCTCAAAAAAGACCCAATCCTCAAATGGAACTAGGCAGACAACCCTGTTCTGAACTTGATTATCCCATAGCGGAGTAAAGACAGATTGCGATCAGTGTTGGCAATACAATCATTGGAAGTTTTGGGATATCTGATGTAAATCCTCGGAACTTTGCGCTGGCAATGGTAACGAAAAATGTAGCAAGCCCAATCACAGTTCCAATCAGAACCGTTTCAGTAGCAGTACCTTCGTCAAGATTCAGGCTACAATATAGATTTAGCAAACCAAGTGCCATTATTCCTCCACCAATCGCCAATCTGCTAGCGGACATCTCTCCACTATCTACCCCCTCAACATCTCCAAAGATGTCCTTGTTGAATCCGACAGGATCCACATTCATTCTCAATCCAATTAGTACTGTGATACCACCTACAATTTGCATGGCAAGTATATTTTCCATGGATTTCTCTAGATTTGGCGGCTATTGATGGTATTCATTCAAAGGCGTAATTTTCTCCCATCCATTCAAACAGAGTACCCAATATCAACCCCAGCTCATATCCCTTATCAGAAAGTGAATATTCAACTCTAATTGGAACCTCAGGATATGCCTCTCTCTTCAACAATCCAACTTTGACCAGCTCTTCCAATCTCCTACTCAAAGTTGTAGAAGTAATCGATATTTTTCTTTTCAATTCGTTAAACCGAATTGAAGAATGTGATTTTTTCAGTAAATACAGAATTTCCAAAACATGTGATTTACCCAATAATACAACGATGTCCTTTGCGATAGATTGCAAACAAATTGGTTGATGACTCTCCTGAATAGTAGGTTGCATAATGCAACCAACTCGGTGTTCTATATCAACTTGCAAGTATCGATTAAGGTACTAGGATTTCGAATAGATACTCGCCACTTCAAGTAAGGATGCTCGATGCGAACATCATGACAAAGTGTGGATGTGGAAGATCACCGACGGGAATGTGCAAAGGTTGGCATGGTCTTTCAAAAGAAGAGTATGAAGCTAAATTGAAACAATACAAAGAAGATAATCCGGAGGTTTGAGCATGGCTAGAAATTGGAATACAATCCTCAGGTGGGTGCACCTTATTTTTGGATTCGGGATTTCAATTTATTTTGGAGCAATAACCTTCAGTGGAGACACAGGCTATTGGAATGATCAACCAGGAGTAACTAATTTTGTAGCAACGGCAGTGTTAGGAATCGTATTTTGGACTGGAATAATCAAATGGCAACTCCCTCGGATAAAGAAATGGAACCGAACTCGAAACAAGAATCTGGAATGAAAATCTTACTCAGAGTTTCCATTCCATGTCATAATGAGGGCCTATACCCTCGATATCGTAAACATCTGATATGACAATAAAGCCGCATCTCTCATACATCGGTACAGCCCTAACTCTAGCATTACACCAAATTCCTGAGCCCTGGCTTTTTGCGTATTCTTGTAATCCTTTTACTATGTCTGAACCAATTCCTTTGTTCCTGCGGTCGGGTAATACCGCCATCCCTCTTATTCGAAATTTACAGCCATCTCTTTCATCCACTTGTAGCGTAGAACACCCCACTAGAACATCTTCTTCGAAAGCGCATAGGAAGGTAGTTCGGGGGTCTTCATCAATTCCAGGATAGTGTTCAGTCCCTCTCGGTAATCCTTCACGAAGGACATCGAACCTCAAATCAAGATGGGCTTGGTCGACGGATTTTTCCCAAACCAAACCATTCTTCATAATTCTGCCAAAAGGAACCGATGAATGACTTTTCTGCTTAGTCGATTTGAAGGACAGATACCTATTGGAAGTGTCGTGGCAAACGAGACGGAGGTTAGTGGATCCATTCCAGCAATCATCGGCTCTCTTCTAATCCTCAACACTATGATTCTAGGTTTTTCATTTCCCGGACCATGGGATTCAGAATCCTTCACATTAGGAATAATTGGTATGACAGGACTAGGGTTTTGGTACGTCGCTTGGTATCGATTCACCTTCAAGCGAAAAGGCCTGATTCCTTGGTTAGATAATTGGCAAAATCCTGAAAAATCCTCAAAACAAGTACTTGCTACAGGTTTATTGACAATTATTCTAGCTTGGTTAGCGGGGAATCCTTTGCAAGAATATCTTCCAGAACCAACAGGTTTGGTATTGTTATTGATTGGACTGCTAATTTCCTTATCCGGCGCATACTCAATGTTAGCACTAGGTCCTCTTGCAGATTCAACGTTGGAAGAATAAGCCGACTACCTTTGCCCAGGTTTCCAAAATTGTACC
>VMBT01001645.1_pt1 | contig 11809 bp, 10 predicted proteins | sample 4404301 | NCBI WGS metagenome assembly VMBT01 (sample SAMN12238535, study PRJNA552566) | marine metagenome | isolation source: Coastal seawater | place: USA: coastal Georgia, Sapelo Island | collected 2008-08/2009-08
GATTCTGCACCAATTATGCTTGCCGCCTTGTGCATTTCTTCGTTCGAAATGGACTCGTTGAGCAATTTTACGTTGTCCTGGACCGATCCACTGAACAAGAACACATCCTGAAGCACGAACACCACCTGAGACCGCAGCGACTCAAGATCCCATTCTTCGATCTCTGTTCCATCGATCAGGATCTCCCCTTTACTCTTTTGATACAGCTTGGTCAGCAGGCTCACTATCGTTGACTTCCCGCTACCCGTTGAGCCGACGATCGCAATGGTACGTCCGGGCTTCACTTTGAACGAAACGTCTTTGAGAACTTGCTTTTCCCCATCATAGCTGAAGTCCACATTTCTGAATTCCACGGCTCCTTCGACTTCTGCCTGATGCGTTCCTTGAACTTCCAACTCAACGGTATTGTCGACCAAAGCGAAGATCCGTTCACCTGCCACCATTCCCATCTGGACCGTGTTGAATCGGTCAGCGATCATTCGGATCGGACGGAAGAACATATTGATATATAGTATGAAGGAGACCATCACTCCTGCTGTGACGTGCCCTTCCAATGAATTTTTGGCCGAATACCACACCAGCAGACCAATGGCCGTTGCGGTGATGATCTCAACGATCGGAAAGAATATGGCGTAGTGAAAGATCGATTTCTTGTTAGCAATGAGGTGTTTCTCATTGATAGCTCGGAATTTCTCCAATTCCTCCTCTTCCTTATTGAATATCTGAACGATGTCCATGCCGGTGATATGCTCCTGGACGAAAGCGTTCAAAGAGGCAACTTGCGTTCGAACGGATTGAAATGCGCTCTTCACTCCTTTCCTAAAGACGTTGGAGGCATAGATCAAAACGGGTAAAACACTGAATACGATCAGACTCAGTTTCCAGTCGGTGTAAAGCATGAAGAACGTGATCACGAACAGTTGCAGGAAGTCACCCGTAATAGTGATCACACCTTGAGAAAAGACATTGGCTATGGTCTCAATATCTGACACACATCTGGTGACAAGCGTACCGATGGGTGTTTTATCAAAATAGCGCACCTTTAAACGGCTAATATGCTTGTACACTCGCATTCTCAATTCTTTGATCACACTTTGTCCAAGCCAGTTGGTGAGCAATGTATTGAAGAAAAGCAGGAGAGATTGAAGTCCAAGTAAACCGAGCAGTAGCAACAACATTCGATTCAGACCTTCGGCATCTCCGAATGCTATGTACTTGTCAATAGTGTGTTGAATGAGGATAGGCTGAAGCGGTGCGATCACGGCCAAAGAGATGGTGAGAAAGATCGCCAATGCGAATCGCAGACGGTATGGGCGTGCCAATCCGACAATGCGAACCAGTAATCCCAAGTCCAGACTTTCCTTTTTCTTTTTGCTCTGCTCTGCCAATTCTTTAATGCTTAACCCACTTTGCGCCAAGTAGTTTGGTCATATTCCACCTTTTCTAGGAAGAGTGCATGTGCCGGAACGGATTCACCTGCATTCGACCGTTTACGGCTTTGCAGAATGTTATCCAATTCGTCCAGACTCAACTTCCCCTGCCCCACCAGCAACAATGTTCCCACCATAGCTCGAACCATATTTCTCAGGAACCGATCAGCAGTCACTTCAAACTCCAATCTGTGTCCGTCCTTGATCCATCTGCAATGGTCGATCCGGCAAATGTCGGTTTTGTTGTCCGTTCTGCTTTTGCAAAACGCATCAAAGTGGGTATGACCGGCAATTACGTCTGCTCCGGCGTTCATTATCTCAAGGTCCAACTCAGGTCTGAAGTAATAGCTCACATGCCTATGGAAAGGCGATTTCGCGTTGTGGAGCTTATATCGATATGACCGCGACTTGGCGTCAAATCTGGCATGCATTTCCTCATTGCATAGCCAGAGGTTATGCACTGCTATCTCCGGAACGAGCACCTGGTTCATCGTGTAAACGAAATCGCTGTCAAGATCGAGATCAGTATCGAAATGAAGAAAGAACTGTGAGGCATGTACACCTGTATCTGTGCGTCCACAGCCGGTTACTTGAATAGGAATCTGTAAGATGCGCTCCATCTTGGTCTGGATCTCCTCCTGAACGGAATATGCGTTTGGCTGTTTCTGCCAACCGTGGAATTCACTTCCATCGTATGAGATCTCAGCAAAGTAGCGCACGGATCAGCATTTTTCGAAGACGACAGCTTTTCCCTGTCCGACACCTACGCACATCGTTGCCAAACCATATCTCGCGTCGCGTTTCTGAAGTTCGTGTAGAAGAGTTGCAGTGATGCGTGCGCCACTAGCCCCAAGAGGGTGTCCAATGGCTATTGACCCACCGTTCACGTTGACGATTTCCGGATCCAAGTCCATTTGGCGCATACAGGCAATGGATTGTGCAGCGAATGCCTCATTCAACTCCACTAAGCCCAGATCAGACATTTTCAGACCACCTCTCTCCAATGCCTTCTCAGTAGCACTCACCGGTCCGATTCCCATGATGTCAGGGTGGACTCCCGTTGCGGCCATAGAAACCACGCGAGCCATCGGTTTGAGGTTGTATCTTTTAACCACGTCTTCGGAAACCACCAAAGCTGCAGCTGCACCATCGTTGATGCCGGAAGAGTTCCCGGCGGTCACAGTACCTCCTTCTTTAAAAGCCGGACGTAGCGTTGCAAGTTTCTCTACGCTGCTCAAGCGAGGATGCTCATCTTTATCGAATAGTATAGGGTCGGATTTCCGTTGAGGGATGATCACAGGTACAAGCTCGTTTGCAAACCGTCCTGCGTCATGCGCTGCTTGATATTTCTCCTGTGTGCGATGAGAGAATGCGTCTTGTTGCTCACGCGTTACATCGAATCGTTCAGCGACATTCTCTGCCGTTTCGCCCATGGCAAAAGGATAATAGGCCTTTGCCAGCTTTGGATTGGTAAACCTCCATCCGATCGAAGTATCGTAGATCTCAGTGGATCTTGAATACGCCGATTCTGCCTTCGTCATCACAAAAGGAGCACGCGACATACTCTCTACACCACCGGCTATAAAGATGTCCCCATGTCCGAGCATCACGCGACCAGCCGCGTCGGAAATCGCCTGAAGTCCGGATGCACATAATCTGTTCACTGTTACTCCGGGAATAGTGATCGGCAACCCAGCCATCAACAATGCCATTCGTGCCACATTCCGGTTGTCCTCACCCGCCTGATTCGCAGCTCCAAAGATCACGTCCTCCGTTTCGGAGTAGTCCAATCCTTCATTTCGGGCGATCAGCTCGCGTATCACATGAGCGGCCAGATCGTCCGGCCGTACAGAAGCCAAAGTCCCTCCAAATCGACCCACCGGGGTACGTACGATATCTATGATGTATGCACTGTTCATGATGATTGTGGTTTGGGCAGCAAAATTAGCCTTTTTCGCAGAGCCTCTCAGGTTGATAAAACTCCCTGAAATCTTTTACACCATCAAATCAGTAAGCCTTTAAATTGAATAACTTTGCCCTCATGATCCAACGCAAACAAAGCATCTATTTATTGTTGATCGCTGTTATTGTCGGACTGCTTTACGGTCTCGACCCGGCATTCTACAATGAGACCGGAAAGGTTCAAGCCGATGGGGGTCCGGAGAAAGTAGACATCACCGTTCATTTTCAAACCACCCATCTCAGCGCGGAGATCGATGCTCAGAACTTGGGTATTAAAGTCACCATGTTCGGTTTGATAGGACTTTCGTTATTGGCAATATTCCTTTTCAAGAATCGCAAAGTTCAGCGTTCGCTGGTGACATTTAACTATCTCCTGATTCTGATCCTGTTTGCGAATATGTATTGGTATAGTCTGGGAATGGATTACACAGAGATGGAAACGTTGAAGGCATTTCTACCTGCCTCGATAAGCCCTGTTCCTCTGCTCTTGCTGAATTTCCTGGCTCAAAGGGGGATCAAGCAGGACGATGATCTGGTGCGTAGTCTCGACCGACTTCGATGAGTGATGAACTCCTGCATATCGAAGGACTGAATGTAGCATTTGAAACAGCAAGCGGTTCATTTGAAGCCGTCAAGAAATTAAACCTCACACTCAAGCGCGGTGAGATCCTCGCCATCGTTGGCGAATCCGGGTCGGGCAAAAGCGTTAGCATGAAAGCTTTGGGACGATTACTCGGGCCGAATTCCAGAGTGACTGCTGCCGAAGTTCGCTACAGTGCCACCGACCAAACTGTTGATCTGCTGAAATGCTCAGAGCAAGAATTGAGAGCATTGCGCTCCAGCTCCCTGGCATATGTCTTTCAAGAACCAATGAGCGCCTTGCATCCTTTGATAACCTGCGGCGAGCAAGTTGCAGAAGCTATTCAGGCACACAGGGATCTGAGTAAAAAAGAAGTGCGTAAGGAAGTGGAGCAGCTGTTCGCGGAAATGAAGCTCCCCGAGCCAACAAGCGTTTACGACGCGTATCCTCATGAGCTTTCAGGAGGTCAACGCCAGCGGATCATGATCGCACTTGCATTGTGCAATGATCCGGACCTGCTCATCGCCGATGAACCAACCACTGCCCTGGATACTGTCTTGCAGCGTACAGTGATCGAATTGCTCACAGAAAGCTGTAGAAAACGATCTACCGGCCTGATACTTATCTCACACGATATTGATCTTGTCAAAGATCATTCGGATAGTTGTCTGGTCATGTATCGTGGCGATATGATGGAATACGGACCAACCCGAGATGTAGTGAGTACTCCGAAAAATCCATACACCAAGGCCTTGATCAAATGTCGACCGAACTACCGCAATCGAGATTTCGTGCTGCCTACTGTGGACCGATTGCTCATACAGGAAGGTGAAACCTTAAAGGAATTGGACTATGAACAAAAGACCCTTCCACCTAGAGAGCTTTCCGAACAATCAGTTTGTACGATCAAAGACCTTGAACTCAGTTATCCCGGCAAACGCAATCACAAAGCACTCAAAGGGTTGAACTTTGACATTCAGCAAGGGGAAACACTTGGGATTGTGGGCGAATCCGGTTCGGGAAAAAGCACCTTAGCTAAAGTTGTGATCCGACTATTGCATGCCGACAAAGGTGCCATTGAATTTCAGTTTGGCTGGGAAGGGTTGAAAAGGAAAGAATACGCATCGAAAGTGCAAATGATCTTTCAGGACCCGTTTTCATCATTGAATCCGAACCTCACTGTCGGGGAAACGATCACCGAAGTCTTGAAAGTGCATAATATCTGTGCGAAGGGCAAGAGAAAAGAATACGTTGCTGAGTTACTTGAGGAGGTGGGCTTGAACGCATCAGATGCAGAAAAATATCCTCATGAATTCAGCGGTGGACAAAGGCAGCGAATCAGTATTGCACGTGCATTAGCTGTTGAACCGGCCATGATCATTTGTGACGAAAGCGTAGCAGCTTTGGATGTGAGTGTACAGGCGCAAGTGTTGAATTTGCTGAAGAAGATACAGCGCGATCGTGACCTCAGTTATTTGTTTATTACACACGACCTGCATGTGGTGAGCTACATTAGCGATCGGATCCTGGTATTAAAAGAAGGTGAGATCGTTGAGCTATCAAAGACTGAGACGATCATGGAAGCTCCGGAGAGCGAATATTCAAAAACGCTATTTGCCGGAGTAATAGAAGAATAATAGATGAAGAAGAATAAAAAATCGAAGAAGAAATTCAAAAAGGCCGAGCTATATCAAGCTGTCCTGAATATTTTTAGACGCAACCCCAGGGGTCTGTTCAATTACAAACAGATATCTCACCAACTACAGTCGAACTCTCCTGAGATGCGGCAACAAGTTGGACGAGTGCTGAAGATCCTGGAAAAAGAGGACATCATTGAACAAGTTCGTCCGGGTAAATTCAGCTATATACCTGAATACAGCCTCCTTACCGGAACGATTGAAATGACCGGCCGTGGAGTCGGATTCGTTTACAACGAAGAATTCGAACAGGACATACGGATCAATCCTTCATTGACAAACAAAGCATTTCACGGTGATACGGTAACCGTAGAACTTCTTTCACAAAAAGGTGGGAAACGGCAGGAGGGTCGAGTCGTGGAGATCATTGAAAGACAACGTCATCAATTCGTTGGAACGGTGGAAAAGCTCCAAAAGTTCGCATTTGTGATCCCGGATAGCAACAAGATCCATGTAGACTTTTTCATAAAACAAAGAGATCTCAATGGCGCTGAAGATGGTGACAAGGTGATCATCGAATTGCTGGAATGGGCAGAAAAATTCGATCAGCCTCAAGGTAAAGTGATCGAAGTGCTGGGTCAGGCTGGTGAGAATGATACCGAGATGCACGCGATCGTAGCGGAATTCGGGTTTGAAACACGATTTAGTCCACGTGCACTAAAAGAATCGCTACAATGTCCGGAGATCATCTCGAACGATGAGATCTCCAAACGCAGAGATATGCGTGGCACCACGACCTTCACCATCGACCCCGCTGATGCCAAGGACTTTGATGATGCAATCTCATTCAAAGTCCTGGATGATGGAAATCTGGAAATCGGAGTTCATATTGCCGATGTTTCACACTATGTAAAGAAGGGAACAGCTCTGGATCAGGATGCCTATGACCGAGCGACGAGCGTTTATCTGGTCGACCGAACCATACCTATGCTTCCGGAGCGACTGTCGAATGATCTGTGCTCGTTAAAACCGGAGATCGACCGCTTGGCATTTTCCGTGATATTCAAGATGAACAAGGAAGGCAGAGTTCTGGATTATTGGATTGGCAAAAGCGTGATCCACTCGAATAGACGATTCGCCTACGAAGAAGCCCAGGAAGTGATCGAAGGTCGCTCGGAGGAAATGAAGGACATCATTCCTTTGCTGAACGACATTGCCATAAAGCTTCGGACCAAGCGCTTCGAAGCGGGATCGATCTCCTTCGAATCCGATGAATTCCGCTTTGACCTTGATGAGAAAGGCGTGCCTTTTACAGTCTACAAGAAGGTTCGATTCGATGCGCACAAACTCATCGAGGAATTCATGCTCCTTGCCAACCGAACTGTCGCAGAGCATGTCTTCAAAAAAATGAAGAAAGCTCCGATCCCTTATCGTGTCCACGAACCACCGAATCCTGAAAAGCTGGAACCATTCATAGCAATGGCCAAGAAATTCGGTTATAGGATCGAAGCATCAAGCGACATGGCACTTGCGCAGAGTATCAATAAAATGGTGGAAGAAACAGAAGGCAAGATGGAAGCATCACTCCTGCATCCGCTGGCGATTCGAAGCATGGAAAAGGCTTACTACACCACCGAGGATACCAGTCATTTTGGATTGCACTTTGATTACTACACGCATTTCACGTCACCTATCAGACGGTACCCGGACTTGATCCTGCACCGACAGCTCATGCAATACCTCGATGGGAAGTTGCAAGCCGATCAAGGTGATATCGAAAAACGGTGTAGGCATTCTAGTAAACAAGAAGAGAAAGCTGCAAAAGCGGAGAGAGCTTCGATCAAATACAAACAAGTGGAGTACTTGAGTCGTTTTGAAGGGCAACGATTTGAAGGGGTGGTTTCCGGAGTCACAGATTGGGGATTGTATGTGGAATTGGTTGACAACCATTGTGAGGGAATGATCCGGATCAAAGACCTTGAAGGCGACTTCTACGAATTCTATGAGCGCGAGTTCAGTATCATTGGAAGACGAACGAAGAAGAAATTCACCTTAGGTGATCCCCTGACCGTGATCGTTAAAAAGACCAATCTGCACAAACGAACCGTAGACCTGGTAATTGCAAGCTGATGAAGCGACACGAAGAACTGACCAAGTGCTATCTGGAATTCCTGGAGCAAAGCGAGTTGCAAGATCAACCCCGCAATCTGTATGAGCCAATCAATTACATTATGGCTCTAGGCGGAAAGCGCATGCGTCCAACGTTGGTACTACTCGCATACAACGCCATCAAGGAACCTTCAAAGAACGCCTTGGAATTGGCTCATTCGGTGGAGTTGTTCCACAACTTCACGCTCATGCATGATGACATCATGGATGAAGCTCCTATCCGTCGTGGCAAACCAAGTGTACATGCAAAATGGGACCTGCCCACGGCGATACTCTCCGGTGATCTGATGCTGATCAAAACCTACCAGCAACTGGCAAAAGTCGAGCGTTTCTCCTCCATCTTCCCTGCCTTCAATATCATGGCGGAGGAAGTGTGCAAGGGGCAACAACTGGACATGGATTTCGAGCAGAGAAATGATGTTGAGCTGGAGGAGTATCTTCAAATGATCGACTGGAAGACGGCAGTACTACTCGCATTCAGCATGAAAGCGGGGGCCTTGTTAGCAGGTGCGTCACAAACCGAAGCGGATCATTTCTACGAAGCAGGCATGAAGATCGGAAGAGGGTTCCAGTTAATGGACGACTACCTAGATACATTCGGAGATGCCTATAAATTCGGAAAGCAAGTCGGTGGTGACATCATCGAAGGAAAGAAGACCTATTTGGTGCTGAGGACTTTAGAAAAATTAGACGCACAAGCCCAGGAGAAATTCATGGCTCTCTTTAGCATTCAAGATGAAGTAGAGAAAGTGGATAAGGTCAAAGTAGCGTTTATCTCCAATGGAGTCGTAGATGATATCAAAGGTGCTATAAAATCATGCTTTGACGAGGCAGACGAGCTACTTCAAAGAATACCTCTACAGACCGATGCCCTGAACGAGTACATTCAATTTCTGTCTGGAAGAGATCACTAATCTCGTGATAGTATGTCGCAGACTTTCCTACATGTAAGTACTTCGAATGACGCTACGTTTCATCTGGCACTTGAAGAGGTATTTCTGAAAGAAGGAGAAGGTGATCTTGTACTCTTATACATTAACTCTCCTTGTGTAGTTGTAGGTAAACACCAGAACGCCTATGCCGAGACCAACAGCGCCTGGTGCAAAGAACACGGGATCCCGGTTTATCGCAGACTATCGGGAGGTGGAACGGTATTCCACGACGAAGGGAATATCAATTTCTGCTTCATACGAGATATGGAAGCAAAGGACAAGATGATCGACTTTGCCCGCTTTCTGAAGCCAATCCAGGAGTTCTTGGGAACCAAAGGAATTGAGGCCGTATTTTCAGGTAGGAATGATCTGTTGGTAGATGGATTCAAGATCAGTGGGAATGCGGAACATGTGCATCAAAAAAGGACTCGTGTGATCCATCATGGGACCATCCTTGTGCACGCTGCACTTGGCTCATTGAACACAGCCATCCATCCGAGCCCAAAGGTCAAGTACAATTCCAAAGCTGTGCAGTCGGTTCGCAGCAAAGTGCGAAATCTCAATCATTTTTTCACGGAACCGGTAGAAGCATCTCAGCTGATGAGTGAGTTGGGTGAGTGGCTTTCACAAAAGACAGGTGCGGCAACTCTGAATCTGGATAAATACCGGGATCCCATCCGTGAAGTACAAGCTGAAAAATATTCTCAGCACGAGTGGAATTATGGCTACTCTCCTACTTATCAGGCTGAACTGCAAGTGTCTGATGAAATGACAATCTTCTTTGATGTCAAGAAAGGAGAGATCACAGCTGCCGGATATACACACTCGGGGGTATCAGTGGATATCGAACCAGCTGTTGGCAAAAGACATGATGAAGCTCTGCTGAGACAATTGGCAGGAATGGCTGAATTCGAGGGCACAGAATTCGCTAAAGACCCTTCTGCTTTTCTTTGATCAGAGTGAACTGATGATGCGGATCTCAAATCCGGATGATTTGAGGATCTGCTTATGTCCGACTGCGCTGATATGGCTTAATGAACCGAGCCAACTGGTCCCGAGGAAGAAGGGCTTGTTCTCGAACAGTTTGTAGTCTATTCCAAGAGCTGCTGTGCTACCCCACAGGATGTTGTGATCGCTGTTGAATACCTTTGAGTCCAGGGTCCAGTCTGAAACCTTTTCTTCCGAATCATCCCGTATCGTGGTGCGTCTGATCTCAGTATTCTCCACCATCATGAGGCGGTTGTTGAAGGGGTAAGCCGCGCCGATGTTCAGGCCGTAACGCAAATTGAAGCGACGATTGAAACGATACAACGCTTCCGCGGTGATCCCTAGCTCCAATTTATCGGACTGAAACGTGATCCATTCTCTCTTGAAGCTCTCTACCAGATACGTGGCATCCGGTTGGACATCGCGTTCCATTTCCATATACATATCCCTCTCCGTGAGATTAACACTCATGAAGGATGCCCGGGCATATCCTCCGATATTTATCTGGTGACGAAAATTATCTGACGTGGCAACTTTCCTCAGGTAGGAGATCCCGAAACTCTTTTGATCACGGTTTGGTGGAACACGCACGCCGCTGAGTTCTCCCAAGTCATTCTTGAGGAAGAATTCATGAGCCATAGCCGCTCTGTCAAGATCCGAAACGGTGGCTCGAAAGCTGAGATACAATTCGCCGCGTGTGCCGTTCTGTGCGAACGTCGAACTGACGATGCAAAGAATTGACACTAACAGAATTGAACGCATGAATTTTCCGGCGAATAAATTTAATTAACGAAAGATACGAATTTAAATTGCGCCCTCTAGGAAATAGATGAAGAAAGCCGAAAAAGTGAGATTCATTGAACAAAAGCTCAATGAATTGTATCCTGAAACCCCTATCCCACTTCAACACAAAGACGCGTACACATTGCTCGTAGCGGTGGTTCTGAGCGCCCAGTGTACAGATGAGCGCGTGAACATGATCACTCCCTATCTGTTCGAGCGAGCCGACAACCCAAAAGACATGGCTCAACTAAGCATCGAGGAGATCGCTGATGTGATCCGTCCTTGTGGACTTACGCCGATGAAATCAAAAGGGATCCATGGACTCAGCCAGATCATACATGAAAATTACGATGGCAAAGTCCCATCGACGTTTGAAGAACTGGAAGCACTTCCTGCGGTTGGACACAAAACAGCATCTGTGGTCATGTCTCAGGCATTTGGGTACCCTGCCTTCCCTGTTGACACACACATCCATAGATTGGCATATCGTTGGGGGCTGAGTTCCGGCAAGAATGTGGTGCAGACTGAAAAGGATCTGAAGCGCTTGTTCCCTGAGGATACCTGGAATCGCTTGCACTTGCAGATCATCTTTTTCGGAAGGGAGCATTGTCCGGCCAGAGGACATGATCCCAATGTCTGTCCCATCTGCTCAGTGGTGGGAAGAAAAAGCTTATTCAATTGACCTCCTGAGCCAACAATGTCCGTTTATCTTTGTTGCCGTATTTAGCAAAAGCATTCAATGAACATGAAACAACTCAGCATACTTTTCACGATCAGTTTATTCCTTTTCTCATGTACGAAAGACGGTTCCACGTCTGATCAAAGTACAGACGAAACTTCTAGTACAGAAAACTGCACGTATAGTGTTCAACCTGCCTTTACGACAGTTAACTGGACCGCGTACAAGACCACCACGAGAGTAGGTGTTGGAGGATCATTCACTGATCTCAGCATCACCGCTGGAAAGGACGATGGCACCTTGAACGAGATCATGACAGGGTTGAGCTTTGCCCTTGACATCGCGAGTACATCAACCAAAGACACCAGCCGTGATCGAAAGATCCGTCAGTTTTTCTTTGGTACCATGGCAGGTTGGTTACCGGAAGAAGAAAGAAATATCACCGGGACCATCAATTCAGTACAAGGCAGCGACTCAGCAGGTATTGCGAAGATCGCGTTAAGGATGAATGACATGGAAAACGAAGTGGATGCCAAATTTCATCTTGAAGGAAAAAAGTTGATCCTGGAGGCATCCATTCTGGTTGATGACTAGGGTGCCGCACCTTCTATGGATGCGCTCAACGCTGTTGGCGAGGATCTGCACAAAGG
>VMBT01001646.1_pt1 | contig 11806 bp, 11 predicted proteins | sample 4404301 | NCBI WGS metagenome assembly VMBT01 (sample SAMN12238535, study PRJNA552566) | marine metagenome | isolation source: Coastal seawater | place: USA: coastal Georgia, Sapelo Island | collected 2008-08/2009-08
TATCAAGTGTGCGTTGCAGATCCATAATCATGGTCAGTGTCTTGCCACCACCAGTCGGGACAATTACTTGCCCACGATCATACTTTGCGAGACGCTCTACAATACGCTTCTGATGGGGTCTGAGAGTGATTGTCAAGGCGTTTCGTGTCGATGTGCATAATATAAGGTGAAACCCCTCACAGGGCAACCTGGAGTGTGTAGGTTATTCAAGTGTCACACTATCGGTCATGATACTTTTCCACTCCAATTCGTCTCGTGTTAATTCTAATAAATCTCTTATTCCTTGGTGCTATCAATATCCAAGTTAAACAATTTCTTTTCCATCTCATCTCAAGATGGACTCTTCTATCATTTTCATAGATAATGCAACCAGTATATCTTAAAAGAAGATTTACAAGTATTACCCACATTGTTATTCGTTAAAGAAAATATCGTATGACCCACTACTTCCATCTTTACGATTGTCTAGCATATCAATAATCTTTTCATACCTCTTGATTGAATCTAATTCAAGAAGAATCTTACCAAGATTATTCACAACCAGTGGATTCTCATTCACTGCTGCACACTTGATTGCAGAACGTAAATGTGATTCAACTTCCAAAAGATGGTCAAGTGTTTGTTTAGATAATGCCATACTTAATCCTTAAATCCTCTCTTTGTTTTCTTTGTTTTGATGTCCAGAACTTCAACATATTCTCTAAACATCTCAGGTGTATTATACCATGCAAGTCTAACTTCTTCGTAATTGTCAAAGATTACTGACTGACCATTAGTATAAACTAATTTATAATGATGTCTATCATAAAGTTCATCACTTGTTTGCTTAAATGTCTTCATAGTATTCAAAGGTTTATAAAGCTTTTCTATCAACCTTAACAAAGATATTCTACAGAGATATTCAAGATCTGTCAAGACATTAAAAAACCCCTTCGAGAGGGGTTAAAGAACTTATTAACCTATGATTCCTTATGAAGCAACATCAAAACTATTTCCAATTGCAACAGCAACAACCTCACTATGTGTCATTGGAGGAATTTCAGTTGATGCTACACCTGTGACTGGATCTGTTTCTGATGATATTCCAAGAATGTTATGAGTATTCATAACAGTATCTGCTACAGTGTAACCAATACCAGAACCATGTTGCATATTAACAGCATGTGTCCACTCTGGTGTAGTGTACATCATTGCTGCTTCTTCTATTGTTCCGTTGCTTCTGATTATAATTACTGCCATTGTTTTTGCCTGATAGTGTGAAAAGTGAAAGTGAATGAGAAACTGAGTTTATGTATCAGTTTTGAATGAATGAACCGTTATTTCCTGTTGTGTTAAAGAAAGGTGATACATTATTAGCAGTTGATGTTCCATTAATAGAACGGAAATCGATATATGAATTTGAAAGAGCAAGCAAATCCTGTTGTCCGTTACCTGTTACCGTAGCAGCACGAAGTTGCATCGAACCACTTTGTTGTACTGCAACCCCTTTCTTTCCGTTGTTAGTAATTGTTGCTGCTGTAGCACGACAAGAAGAATTCTCAATCATATCGAATCCACTTCCACCATTATTAGCAATATACGAACCTATGTAACGACCTGTCGCATTTCTTGTATGAGAAATTGCATCACTTCTGCAATTTGATATGGTCAAATTTGAAATTTGGTCAGTTGCTGTGCCTAGGTCACCAAGAATAATTCCAGAAGAATTACCGATTCCCCCACCACAATTAGTGATAGATACATCACGCAATGTAGCATATCCACCAAAGACAAGTGCAAGTCCTCTGTTGGCAAAGTTGTGAATTGCACAATCATTTAGTTCAACAGAACCACCTTGACCGCCTGCTAATCCATTTTGCACTCTTATTGCATCCGTAGAATCTGGATCATTTGCAACATAATTACCACGAATAAGAATATTTTGGAGAATAAGAGTTGACTCTGGAGCAACTTTGATACCTGTGGTAGAATTAAATTGCCATACTACATTGTAATAATTTTTTAGAGCAACATCATTAGTTGCTTCAGTTCCAGTAGTATAACCTCTAGTTCCACCACCATTCAGTGCAGATCCTCTTGGTTTGGTTCCTGAAGGTGTGGCCCCAACGTATTTAATTTGTGAACCTTGTGGGTGATCTAGTCTAATTGTTGAAGTGAATGTGTAAGTTCCTGCAGCAACTGAAACAGTAACTGTAACACCGGATTTAATACGTCTTTGAGATAAGTATTCTGCTGCTCTAGTTGGTGTTGCCCATGGTGATGTTTGACTACCATCACCTGTGGTATCATTTCCGTTTGTTGCAACATAAAGAGTAGTTCCTGAACTAATCACACTAGATGCAGGACTTCCCTCAACGGTCAATCCTTCGTCTTTCACGTTCAAACTAGATACAGTTGAACCAAAACTAATGTGTTGGTTTGTATCGTCAATAGTTACATATCTTGCAAATTGTGATAACTCTACGTTATAGTTTGACATTCTTAAAATAATTTTTTACTTGTATTTATTTATTATTTTTTTTATTGATAAGATCAATAAAGATCATTACAAGAAGAACCATCGTAACCTTGATGCTTATTAGTGGTTGTATTGAATACAATTGCACCAATATCAGTCGTACCCAAACCAACTTGCGATCGGGTGTCATCTTGATTGAGCAGATTTGGTGTTACTAGCGCCGCTAGATCTCTTGCTCTTGACATGATGTAAGTTTTTAGTTATTTATTGTTGATTATATTTTTGATATATGTATGAGGTTAAGACTCTAATTCAGTTCTTAGAGACCCGTCGTTTTCAACAAATAAACGATAATTAGTTCCATTTGCTGATGTAAGAACAACTCCTGCGGAAGTATTAACACCAACCTTAACATTTGATGTTGTAGAAATACCGGAAGCATAACCGGACCAGAATGATCTGTCGAGAGATGCTATGTTATTTGTAAATGTTATAATTTCAACAGTGTCTCCAGAAATTGCATCAACAGCTAATTGAATAACACTTCCATCAGTTGCGGTATAGTCAGTTCCGGCAACTAATTTTGAACCATTAAAATATACTTCAGTTGCACCGGGATTGTAATCAAAATTAAATTCTGAAGTTGCAGCACTTACACTATTAACTTGCTTTTCATAAATGACTGTTGAGATTCCAATAAAGACCTCTGCTACATTATCATCAATAGTGACCGATGTAACACCAGACCCTACAAAGTTTAAGGTCGTTGCGGTTCCAATAGTAACTCCACCAGATTGAATTCCAGTAGCAGCAACAAATTCAGTTGAAATACCAGATGCTAAGTTACTAATAGTAGTTACACCTGTTAGATTTGAATTAACAGATGGTGCCGCTCCAAGATATGTCTTGATAGCAGCAGTGTCATTACAGACCCTCAGGAAATTGTCATTGCTATCGTTGACACGGAATACCAGACCACCAGAAATAGTTGACTGGTTGGCAAAGGTCTGTCTGATAAGACGTGCGTGAATGTCACCAGAACCGTTTCTACCTACGACAGTATTTGCAGTAGCAGCACTGTCATCCAAGTTCTCACCATCAAGTAAGTCAGCATCAAGTCCAGAACCTGTTCCATCATTACCTGCGTGCCAGATTTTATGCTTTGTAGCACCTACAGACCATCCACCCCAGAATAAATCATTGGTTGTACCATCCAATCCAAAGTATCCAGCATAATCATTAGCAACATAGAAAGCCATTGCTGCATCAGAACCAGAAGTTGATTGAAATACTTGTAAAGGAGAAAGATTTGCATCGGTAGAGTCAAAGGTTCTTCCAGCAACACAATTGAATGAGAGATAACGACCAGAAACTGTTCCATCAAAAACATCAGTAGCACTAGACCTCAGGAAACTTGTAGAACCAATACCATCAAGAGTATCAGCATCAAGACCAGATCCAGCACCGTCATTACCTGCGTGCCAGATTGTGTTGCTGCCAGCTAGAAGACTTCCGTCTGCTTTGGCTGCGAATACCAACTTATCATAGGTATTGTCTGTATCGTAGTTTCCACTGCCTGATATTACTGAGAAACTGTCATTGTTATCATTATCTCTTATACCAATGACAAGGTGTGCGTTACTTTGAGGCTGTATCAGTGTTCCAAAATTACTTCCACCAACAAGACTCGTGATATCAGTAGAGACACCCGAGTAACTTGTATAGATACCAGAATTAATCGTCAAGGAACCAGTTACTGTTACATCCCCAGAAGAGTTTAAATCAGTTAGCGTTGTAATGCCAGATATTGTTACATTACCAGAAGCATCTAAACTGCTTAAAGATGTACCACCTGCTATCGATGTATCACCAAGGATTGATACATCTCCTGAGGAGTTTAAACTAGTTACTGTCGCAATACCAAGTGTTGAAACACCTGCAACAATATTACCACCAGAGGTATATAAAGTATTGATTGTTGCAACACCAGAAACTGATGCATCACCATTAACATCTAATTCAAGGGAATATAGATTGTTAATTGTTGTAATGCCGGAGAATGATGCTCCACCACTTACAATGATTTTACCAGAAACATTAACATCATCTAAGAAACTTGCTGACCCAGTGAGTGTTAAATTGGTAGCACCTATTTCACCTCTTACCTCTAAGTCATACTCTGGAATAGTTGAACCAATACCAACTTTGCGAGTTTCTGCACTCGCAAAGATTAAATCATCGTTTACTTCTATTCCGTTCTTGACGGTAAAGTTCTTGTTGATTCCCATTGGTTCTCCTGAGGTTCACTCTCCCCTCCATGGTTTATTTATAAAAATTTAATCAATTAGAGATATTACCAAAAGATTTCCACTCATTTGCTGTGGTGTAAACCCATCCAATAGAACCACCATTTTCTGGAGTTACATTAAAGACGACATCCCCAACTGTTCCAGCATTTGTTGGAGTAGCAATACCAACTGTATACTTTCTAGAAATTGTTTGTTCTCCCTGAATTAATAGAGAAGAAACCTGAACACCTTTTGTTGATGTTGATGTAATTTTTTCATTGAACACAACTGGACCATCAAAATCGGAAACAATATTGTTATTTGGACCACCTTCAACACGAATTGAACGAGTAATATTTGCTTGTAATGGAGTCAGAACATCAAATCCAGTACTAATATCATCTTGACCTACATCTTGACCGGTAACTGTTGGAATTGGAGCATCAACAACCTCTTCCTTACCAGTAGCAGAACTGACTCTCTTATTTCCAATATAGAATTCCCCAGCATCATTCATGCCAGTATAAACAACCAATCCACCATTTTCTTTAGATGCTTGTGCTAAGAACTTCTCTCTTATGCTGGGTGATCTGTTTTGCTTTGATGGAATTGCAGTTGAATAGTTTCCTGGACCAAAACCAACATACTCAAAAGTATGACCAGATGCTCTAATAAATGAGTTTCTTCTAAGTTCAATTGGAAGAGCACGAATTCTCTTGACGACAGCTCCATTAGTGTGCATTTGTCTTCTAGTTCCAAGAACTCCACGGAATACTCTAAGTGAATCGCCAGGAATAATTGAACGCTTAATTCTTACAATTTCGTCATCGATGAGTAAGTAATCACCTATCTGGAAGTTAAGATTATCGGAGTTTGTTACACTTACATTCTCATCTGTCATATTTCCAATTGAAGCAGACAGAGTGGTTCTAAGATCTCCGTATGGAGCAGTAAGTCTTCCACCAATATTCTCGTTTTCTTCTGTAAGACTTCCACTATTTGCACGGAAGTTGAGAGCATCAGTTACAACATATACCTCACCACTCAATGCAGGTGCTTCAGTTCCAACTCCAATATTAACATTGAAAGTATTTAAATTGGAAACTTCTTCAACTGCAACAGTTTTATTATAAACAGATTGATTTGCACCAGCAATTTCAACAACATTTCCTACTCTATATCCATGAGCAATTGATGTTGTTACTGTTGCAATGCCACTAATTATATCATAATCAATACTGCTTACGGGAACAACTTGATCGTTTGTATATGCAGAAGCAAATGATGTTTGTGTTAATCCAAGTCCAACTACATTTAAAGATGCGGCTGAAATTTCTTCGAACGATTTTACATCAACTCTTGTCACATCACCAGTTGTAACTCCAACAACACGATAGTTATTATTGTATCCATCAAATGCCTTTATAGGAATACCTGCCAGACTTATGAGACTATTCTCATTATTATAAATCGATGTTACACTTACAACACCAACGATATGATTCGCAGAGGTTGTAACACCAACGATTGCAAGAGTGTTACCAATTCCATATGCACTTCCCCCGTCCATAATCTCGACAGAAGCAATTGTGCCACCAGTTCCAACTTTAATTTTTGCCGTTGCATATTTTCCTGTAACTGAATTACCAATGCTTACTAATTTTGCATTGTAGAAGTATTCAGTTCCTCCACCACTACCATAGTTTGCACCAGCACTAACAATACCAACCTTTTCGACTCTATTCAGTCTGTGCTCGTTCTTATAGTAAATTGTATGTGAAGTTGTTGAAGTAGATACAATATCAGTGATGCCAGCACCAACACCAATTGCCTTCAATCCTTTATCAAGTGCTTCTCTACTTATACTATGTCTTGGTTCACTTATAGCAACTTCTCCAATTGGATTTGGAAGTGCAAATGAAACCGTTGCTGCAGGATCTGAATTTGCATTATCCTTATCAAGTTGTGGGTAAAAATTGAGAATTGGTTGAGAGAATTTTAAGTGTGTAAATGGAGATACTTTTGGACTATTTGAATTGTTAATTAATAGGATATGATATACACCATCCTGTTGACCCTCAATATATTCTTTATATTCTCTTGAACGATAAATTGAGAATGTTTCTTTATAGTCTCTTTGAATAAATCTTGGAAGATTTGTATCTCTTTGTGATGTATTGTTGGTAAATGTTCCTGGATCTGTTGTAATACCAACAGTGAAATGTTTTGCACTCGAAATGCCAACGACAGGATAGATGCCGTTAAATCCACTTGCACCAACACCAACTGTGTTATTAGTACTCTTAATGTTCTTCAGCTCAACATATGCCCCTATTTCAAGATAATGTGGAAGTTCAGTTTCAATATTTGCAACATTTGAACTCCAATTAGCACCTGCAATAAAGTTAAACTTACGAATCTCGGTTGGATCGGAAAGTGTTGCTGTTGTATCTGGGAAATACTTTTGAATGATTGATGTAGTAAATCCAGAAGTATTGCTGCTGTCTTGAAGAATAAAACCATCAACTGGTGGTCTTGCATTTACAGACTCTTTTGGAATTACATAACGAATTCTGTAAACAGTATCGATTGCATTTCTATTGTCTTGTATTCGAGTGAAAAAAGTTCTTGGTGTTGCAGCACCAATACCAGAAACACCAGCACTAACAATTCTAGGATAAAGGGTATCTGTTGGTTTAGTTGATATGTTTATATACCATTGATTGAAAGTGGTATCAAATTGAATTGGGTGTCCAATTTCTCCTGGTTTTTTATCAATAACTCGACTAACAACTTCAAGAGTTCCTCCAGAATTGTTATATGTTACTGCAGAATCATCAAATGCATCATTAAGACTTGCAGCAAGTTTAATCTGAGTTGTACTTGTAATACCAGATCCACCAGTAATTGCATAGTAAATTCTATTATTCTTTAATCCATCTGGAACTTGACCTGTGGAGGAATAAACTCTCACAGTTTCTCCATCGAAGAAATTATGATCTTCTGTAAATGTAATTACATTATTAGTAATACTATTAATTCCTGTAGAACTCTGATTTACTATAGATATTTTATTCGCAATTATCTCAGATGTGGAGTATGAAGGAACCGGCATTGTAACATTTGCCGAGAACTCACTCGTAATTCCCGAAACGGTTAAGAGTGCTTTGATTTTATCATTATTGTTTGCACCGATAGAAAATCCTTGGACAATATTTTCTGGTTCAATATCTGGATTTGATTGATTAAAGAGATATAAGTGTCCAGATAAACCTACACCAACAGTTCTAGATACGTCAATCGATGTAAACTCAACATTAATTGGATTGTTAGGTTCAATAAACTTTGGTGGAATAATATGAGTAATATTTCCAAGGTCATCTTGTGGGAATGCTGTGCTCCTATAACCTCTTGAAATCAGTGCTTTTGCACCAAAGTTAGAGTTAGAGTTTGTAACCGATTGGTCTCCACCAGATTCTGCAACAAAATGCTCAGCATATCCAATCGCAAAAACAGAAACTAGTTGAAGAATTGCATTATTACTACATCTAATGTGGAAGTTTTCAAATTCTGGTTTATAAACTGCTCTGGAATCTGTGTGGAGATTTTCATTTCCAGGAACATTTCTATCCTCATATTGTCCAGTTATAGAGTTATACTTTACAAAGGCATCATCATCTTTTTGAAGACCAATTCCGGTGAATTGAGCAACAACCATGGACTTAAATCCACTTGCTTTTCCTCCATCAGCATCAAGTCCACACATACCAAAAACAGATCTCAATGAGATATTAAAGATATATGGTGATGCAGAAGTAACAGTATCAACGCTAATGTTTAATGTTGCACCAGAAACTGATGGAAGTGGATTGATTGGAGCACTCTGAACTCGATATTTAATTTCAGTCGAACTAACTACATCTCTAACAACAAATTGACCATCATATCCAGTTGAACCAACACCTTCAATACGAATTGGAGTATCAACATCAAGACCAGAAACACTTCTAGCAAGAGTTGCAGTAATTTCATTACTGGTGATAGTACCATCACCTGCCCTAATACTTGTGATTCCGACTTCTTCTCCAAGAGATCCAACGATTCTATATTCGTCAACCTTTGCCTGAATGTCTACCTGAGATGGGAAATCAGGAGAAATAGGACGACCACTTGCTGGACCATAAGCAATACCAACCTTCTCATAATACATATCAAGGTCAGTTCTATTACTAGAATATGTTAAGAAGGTATCTTTAATATCAACAGCATTTACACCATCAGCATACTCAAAGCAAGTTAATTTATGGTGAGAGTAGTTTGGAACGAACTCATTTGAAGCATAATCACCATACACAAGTCCATTTGGATCGCCATCAAATATAGAAAACTGCCAGAGATATGTTGTTCCAGTCAGACGGAAAATCGCAGTTCTTTTAATATTAGAATTTGTTGATTTTGGAACATATAATGGTCTAATTCTTGTCTTTCTTAAATCATAACCAACAATGGATGTTCCCCTTGGAACAATAACACCACCATGTACACTATTGAATTTGTAAAGAATATTATCTTTTGAATTTAAACTCAGTTGACTCGTATTATCTAACTCTAACGACTCATTTTTTTGCAAACCAGATCTTTCAAAGTATTGATTTGCTCCCGTAGGAATATATCCAGGACGATTGTCTATGTAATGGTCTCCTGGATACAGAAAGATTGTGGTCTTACTAAACCTATCATTTTCCACACCAGATTGATAAGAGAATCTTGCTGCTTCAAGCAATGCTCTCTGAATCGTTCTAAAAGGTTTTGCAAGTGAATTACCTTGGTTCTCTATACTATCTGTTGCATCTCTATCGCTAGGATTAACATAAAGAATGACACCACGATTATTCTTAAGAAAATTATCCAGTCTACTAAGACCCATGATACTTTAACACTACGTTCCGTTGGATTATTTATGTTCTTAGTGAATCGTGGATAAAATAATCTCGGTATAAACTTCAACCGTAGAGATAGCAGTTAGAGTGATAATGAATAGAATAAAATTTTTCATTCTAGATCAGTGAATAGTGAATGTATAATGAATACAATAAACATAAAAAAGGATACGAACAGAGTTGTATTAGAACATCTCATTGTTCTTGCAGCAAATTATACACTATCTATAAAAATTTAAGTAAATCTACCTATAAATGTTAGCATTTACTCATAAGATATTCCACTGTCTTTGCAATATCTTCCATTGCTGGACGAAGTTCTTCTCTCTGTCCAGAATGTTGTTCTAGTTTTGTTTTTCCATTATCAAATTGTTCACAGAGAGTCCATCTCCATCGACCCATACTCTTAGAATACCAAAGATTGATTTTCATTTAACTCCTAATTCTTTATAAATTTCGTCTTTGACCTCATCTTTCAACTTATTAGACATTTGTTTGAGTTTTGCTTGCTGAGTTACGTTATCTCGGTTTTGAACTTCCATCGCCCTTTTCTTATCACCCGCCGCAGCAATCTGTTCTCTTCTCTTTTCTATGTCTTCCTGGAAACGATTAAATGATTTCATTTCTCTTTTTGACTATTTATTTTATTAAAGCCCCCAGCGAGGATTTGCACCCGCGACTGCCGCTTACAAGGCGGCTGTTTTAACTACTACAACTATGGGGGCGGTAGATTTATTTATTATAACATAAACAAATTATTTGTCAATAGTCCTGTAATAATCTTGTTTTGCCCTCTCTCTTCTTGCTACCCTACCATTCCCCTTATTTTTTGCTTTATATGTGGGGGTTTGAGAATGGCAATTTGGACATAGGAGAGAAAGATTGTCTTCTTGATTATTATATGCATTACCATCAATGTGTTCTAGTTCCAGAACTATTGGTTTATTCATCCAATCAACTATACCACAGTTCCAACATCCACTCTTCTTTTCTGATAGATATCTTTTAACTAAGGATTTTCCCGGATATATTCCAGTCTCTTTCCATAAAGATAAATTAACTTCATTTTTATGTGCGTGCTGACACTTTGTGCTACAATATGTAGATTTTTTTGATTTGCATTCTACTCCACAGACTATACAATTCGGTTTTGCTGCTGCTCTTCTTTTATTGCTATAAGATATAGAGCAACTTGAACTACAAAAAACATTTGTATTTCTTTTTTCGTAAGGAATCGGACTACCACACTCTTTACAATGCTTTGGGGATGTTAAATACTTTTTAATATTTTTTTGTCTTTCATTTCTTCCCCACTCCACCATTGCCTCTTTATGACTATTAGATGTGCCCATTGTATATATCAAGTGCTTATTATTATTTATAACACAGCTCTAATCTTTTGGTAACAGTTCTGGATTCTCTAGATCTAGATCATTAAAACAAGGATGGCAATCTTCTAACATAAGGTAAACCGATGCGTGATATAATTCTTCATCGGTCCATATTTTCTTGTGATTTGCAATCTCTTCGATTATATCGAGTTCTAATTCGTTCTCTGGAGGTAGGGTATCAAATGTGTAAGGATACCCATTAATTGCATACATTAACACGGGGAACTGGACCCCTTCTGATTGGTAGAGGCAATAGAATTGTTCTAGTCTGAACTTCATTCCCCCTCTCCAATTTTAATTATTTATATACGCGAGGCGGGACTCGAACCCGCACTGTACAAATTTTAAGTTTGGTGTCTCCTGCCATTGGACTACTCGCGCAAAGTGGGTAGAGCTGGATTCGAACCAGCGAACTCGTAGAGAGAGGTTTTACAGACCCCGTGCGTTGACCGCTTGCATATCTACCCAATGCTCCAGAGAGGATTTGAACCTCCATGCCTTGCGGCGCCAGCCCCTCAAGCTGGTGTGTCTGCCGATTCCACCACGCTCGCACGAAATGTGAAATATGCCCTGAACCCCTAAGAAACCTTCGTCTTTCTCTTGCGAACAGCTTTGAGCTTCGCCTCTTTCACCCCCTTGATCTTACGCTCTTTTTCAAGAAGCGCTTCGATCCGGCCGTGCTCTGTATCCAATCCCTTGATCTCCTCAAGAACCTTTTGGACCTCTTCG
>VMBT01001647.1_pt1 | contig 11801 bp, 9 predicted proteins | sample 4404301 | NCBI WGS metagenome assembly VMBT01 (sample SAMN12238535, study PRJNA552566) | marine metagenome | isolation source: Coastal seawater | place: USA: coastal Georgia, Sapelo Island | collected 2008-08/2009-08
GGTCAGATTGGACATACTGGTGGAATATATTATAGCCCCCAATATTAAACGAATTCTCCAAGAATGTCGACTTGTGGAGAGCTAGAATTGGAAGTATAAATTTCCCCATTGGTGAGCCAAGTAATGTCACTCAATCTACTTCACTGATGCGAAGTCTTACGACTTAAAGCGGCTCCTCTAGCGCTTGTCGGGATGTGTTTCGGATATTTCCCAGTTATACGTTGACCTTGAAGTCTTGAGACATTCTGATGGGCAAATCATGATTTTGAGCACTCAGAGAGATTTGTTTTTCTAATAGCGATAGATTTGCATCAACCACTTAGAGGTGTCCGTGTCGCAAAATTCAGAAAACCCAGGTAGAAAGAGGATAAGCGTTGTTACCGCTGTTCTTAATGGTGAGAAATACATCCGTGAAACAATAAACTCAGTACTGCAGCAGGAAGGTGATTTTGAAATTGAATACATTATTAGGGACGGGGCATCAACTGACAAAACCCTCGAGATCATTCGAGAATTTGGCGACAGAATTATCGTTGTTTCTGAGAAGGATGCATCTCCCCAGGAAGCAATTAATAAAGGCTTGGATATGGCTACAGGTGATATACTCTGTTGGCTGAATGCTGACGATCGATTTGAAGAAAACGCCCTTTCAGCTGTACTCGATGAATTTAACAAACACCCTGAAAAACAGTGGCTCTATGGAAGATGTCGCATAATTGATCAAGATGGTACTGTCATCCGGAAGTTTGTGACTTTGTACAAGAACACTATGGGATATTTCTTTAGCCAGAATGTTCTCCTTTGCGAGAATTTCATTAACCAACCTTCGACGTTTTGGACAAGACAAATATGGGAACAAAGCCAGCCACTTTCTTCTAAATACAAGGCAGCATGGGACTACCACCTTTGGCTCAAAATGAGTGCAATTTCGAGCCCAATAGTTGTTAGGAAATACTTGGCCAATTTCAGGCGACACCCTGGGTCAATAAGTGAAACACACTATGTAAAACAATTCAAAGAAGAATTGGAAATTGGAAAAATTTATGGGTCTCATTGGCACAACTTCATACATAATTTGAACCGTCTAAAAACGGTTTGGATCTATAGTCTAATGAACAAGACTAGGGCAAAGAACTGACATTGGGCACCAAACGCCACATATTGATCCTCTTTCCCCACTTGATGGTTCCGGGAGGAGCAGCTACTGCCGTATTTCAAATAGGTTCCACTCTCTTAACTGAAGGTTATAAAGTATCCATTCTGTGCGCAAAAGCTAACGAAGAGTTCATCAAGGACCACAGAGGATTAGACATTCTTCCACTAAATATTCCCATGAGCAGCTCTCCTTTTTACTGGGTGCTATTCCCTTTTTGGCAATTCAAGATCTACAAGTCAATATCAACATTTCCCAATTCCTTATTATTCCCGCAAGTGTTACCATCAAACTGGTGGGCCTGGATTTACAAAAAGCTTCATCCGAAGACCAAAGTCATTTGGTACTGTCAGGAACCCAGCGCTTTTATCCATTCGAAAATTTGGATAGATGCAATTCCTTCTTTACCGATGAAAGTCATTTCCAAAATCGTTCGTCCATTCACTCAGGCACTCGATATTTGGCTCGAAAGATCGTCTGATTTGGTCATCTGCAACAGTGAGTTTACCTTGATGGAGTATGAGAAAGTATATAATCGACGAGCGTTTAATGTAGTATACCCACCCTTTAAAGGCGAACAAAAAGAGCTACTCCATGCAAAACGTCAAGATGTAATTTTTACGATAGGTCGTCTGACCAAATTTAAACGGATCGATACCCTGATTAGGGTGTTTGAGAAATTTCAGGAAGAATTCCCATCCTACAAATTGATCATCGCTGGGACTGGAGAGTACAAAGAAGCGCTAGAGAACATTTCGAGGAACAGCAAAGCGCATGAGAACATAGAGTTCTTAGGAAGAATTTCTGATGACTCAAAAGCAGACTTATTTTCTCGAGCCAAGGTGTCCGTTATAACCGCACATCATGAGCCATTTGGCATTGTCCCTTTGGAATCGATGAGTCAAGGGACACCTGTGATAGCTCATGGGAGTGGTGGACCAAAAGAATCGATACTAGATGGCGAAACCGGATTCTTGTACAACGATGAAACAGATTTGCTCAAGTTACTGATCGAGATTGCAACTATGAACGATTCGGACTATTTGAAGATGCAAAAGGCCTGCACTAAAAGAGTTCAAAAATTCAACCTCAAAAATGCCAAAGACCAATTGGTTGCTGCAATTTCGGCTATTGATAATGAATCTATAGTCCGTTAAATAATGGAAAGCTCAAATCCTGAGAGTCAATTATTTTTTGAGTTCATGACATCATTGAAAAGCTACGTATTAAGGAGCGCGAGAAACCTGCTCTACCTTCTCCCATTGACGCAGAGAAGATTGGTCTTTAGCTATTTGTACAACAAGGATTGGTTTTTACTCAAGTCATCTAAGAACGTTTTCACCGAGATATATAAAACAAATTTGTGGGAATCTGAAGAATCTCATTCAGGAGGGGGATCAACTTTAAAGGCTACGGCAGTTATCCGAAACCGCCTGCCTGCCATAGTTGAGGACTACAACATTGAATCGATACTTGATATCCCATGTGGTGATTATAACTGGATGAAAACTGTTGATAGGTCGTGTAGCTATATCGGATCCGACATTGTGGAGGAGTTGATAGAGCGGAACAACCAAATGTACTCTTCAGATGATACCAAATTCATGCATTTGGACTTGACAAAAGACGCTCTGCCTCAAGTTGATTTGATCTTCTGTCGTGACTGTCTCCAACATCTTTCTTATGAGGATGTAAAGAAGACCTTGAACAATATCAAGAAAAGCCGAGCTAAGTACCTATTGGTCACGTCATACCAAAAGACAAAAAGAAATCACAATATATATACGGGTGATTATCGTCCACTGAATTTACAGATCTCACCATTCAACTTTCCAGTATACATAGAGAAGATTGAGGAAATGCCAAAGGAAGTGAATACTGAAATTGACAAAACCATGTATCTCTTTAAGATTGAAGATATACCCAGTTATTAATCCAATCAACGCCTGAGACCAGTCCAATGAGCATCAGCAAAGGCGACCAACTTGACTCCAAATCCTAATTGAAGCACCCTAGCATTGGATTGTAAAGGGCATAAAAAAACCCGGTTGGTGAGGCAACCGGGTTGCGTAAACGTCGTTCAATCCATTTACACTTCTTACATGCGAAGTCTAGCGACTTGAAGCGGCTCCTCTAGCGCTTGTCGGGATGTGTACCGCTCAAACTCGAAACCGTTCCGACCTTGCGGCCGCACAGACACGAGCTTCCAAGTGTTCAGGTGTCAGTTTCCGGCTTACGCCTTGCTCTGAATCACACTTACAAACTGACTGCGTTTTAAATCGTTCGAGGAACTTTCCCTTTCCTTCACTAAGGCCCGTTCCCCATCCTGCCTCCGTAGCCCCGATCATGCGATCTCATCCTCAGAGTACTTTCGCTGTCAGCCGCCACGTTGGCCGCTTTGTGTACATCGAATATAAAACCACTTTTCATTTCTGCAAGAAAATGTGGATACGTTTTGGTGTCCACAAATAGTCATTTAAGGTCAAAATGAGCCAATTACCCCCTAAAAGCTGATGTTTTCATGACGAAACAGGCGATTCGGATCAACGCTATTCACATTCAATTCACAATGGCATGTGTATAAGGTATTAGTTGAAAGATTTTAGGAGAATGGAAATAGTCAATCTCGGTTCGCTTTTCCCAACCTATCTCCTACCCCCTTTCTCCTAAAACCTTTCTCCTAACTCCATTGTCCTTTCTCCTTTCACCCATCTCCTTTTACCTCATAAGGCATGCCTTCCAAATAAGGCGACCCCGCATCCTGCAGGTCCTTCTCCAGCTCCGGCAAACGCTCATTGGCGATCGTCGACAGGTTAGCCTCGACCTGCTCCAACTCCTTCAATGCGATCTCGAAGCTGCGCATTCGATGTGGACCCGGCAAATGCGTAGAAATGCGAACGCCTCGATATACCGTCGACATTCTCGTAGCGATCGTTGGATCCGTTTTCTCGCCGACTTCCTGTCGAGCAGACGCGCCGGATACGCGATTCTGCAACTGCTCAATATCAGACCGCAATACCGCCCATCGAGCATGCATGGCGCTGTCGGCATCAGCCGTTCTCCAGAGGAGCTTTTCTACAGCATCTATCCTTTCGCGGCATTTGCTCAAAACCACGCGACTTGTGCTTATCCGCCTGTCGATCTGTTCCAACTCTCGCCAAAAAGCAACCACCTCGCTCAGATCTGCCTCCTCAGGTCCCTTGTTCACAGCACGATCGGGTGCATTGATCCGTTGCACTTCAAATTCGGCCGGATCCCCTAGTGCTGTCAATGTGCCATTCTCCCTTTTTACCAACTGAGCAGAATACGTGCCTGGCATGCAGAGAAACCCTCTTCCTTGAGAGCTTCCTTCTTCGGTCATCGCCGACATGGATGGATACCGCATATCCCAATTGATCGTATGTATACCTTTTGTATGCGCCGCCTTGAGATATCGCACGGCATTTCCCTCTGAATCGCGGATCAATAACATCATCTCGGGTCCCAGTTCGGCTTTTTCAGCATCCAGAACATCCCACCCGGGGAACGTGTATTCCTTACCGGCCTTTATCGCCGCCTTTTCTTTTTCCTTGCGTTCCTGTTTCATGGTGCTCACGCTCTCTTTGAGGTAGTATGTAAGGTTCACTCCGAATTGAGGATTGTCGGCTACGTATAAATTCTCACCCTGACTGGCTTTTTTGCCCCAACCCAATAGAGTTCGCTCTATGTACCAATAGGCAGGCCGACTTTGAAAGACATGCGCTTCTTTGTCCCATATTTCCGCACTCATTTCACGAAGCGGTGTGATGTCATCCAATATGTAAAACCCTCTTCCAAAAGTGGCGCAGACCAAGTCTCTTTGATCTTTCTGAATAACCAAGTCTCTGACCGGAATAGTTGGCAATCCTGATTTCAGACGTGTCCAACTTTTACCAGCATTGATGCTTGCGTAAACTCCGTGCTCCGTGCCCAAAAAGAACAGATCCTTTTGCACGGGATCCTGCACAAACCTCCAAAGCAACAGCTCATTTGGCAGATTCGAACTGATCTTCTTCCATGTCTTTCCTTTATTCGAACTGCGGTAGATGTGCGGTTTGTAATCACCACTCTTGTGATGATCGAGCACTACGTACACGATGTTCTCATTGAACAAGTCGGCTTTGATATCATTTACAAATGCCCTTTCCGGACAATCCGGCAATTCCTGTACCATCACTTTGGTCCAGTTTTCCCCTCCATCCTCCGTGATCTGGATGATCCCGTCGTCAGTACCCGCATAGATAAGACCTTCTTTCACCGGTGACTCACTCAGAGATGTGATCGTATTGAAATTCGACATCGCATAGATATCCCATGCGTTGTCCCAGCTCTGTTTGCCTCCCATGATCTCCAACTCGATCCGCTCTTCATTCCTGGTCAGGTCTCCGGAAATAGTGCGCCACGACTCTCCCCTGTCATCAGATCGCCAGATCCTTTGAGATGCGTAGTAAAGTCTTGTAGCTTGATGAGGACTCACCAAAATTGGAGCGTCCCAGTTGTATCGTTCATATTCTTCACCCTCCTCAGGTTGCGGTTGTATACCAACCGTCTCTCCGGTCGAACGGTCCAGACGGGACAAGTACCCTTGCTGACTTTCCGAGTATACGATGTTAGGATTACCGGGTTCAGTGGCCGGTTGATGCCCATCTCCTCCTTTGGTGATGTACCAGTCGGCGTTGCGGATCCCGTGACGATTGTCGGTGCGCGACGGACCGCCATGTGTATTGTTATCCTGTGTTCCACCATACACATTGTAAAATGGCTTTTCGTCATCCACAGCGACTTTGTAGTATTGCAGAGTCGGCAAGTTCGAGTGAAAACGCCAGTTCTTTTCCCCGTCAAATGTCTCGTACAAACCGCCATCGCAGCCCACCAAAAGGTAATCCGGATCGTCTGCTCGCCATGCCACTGCATGATTGTCGCTGTGCTTATATCGCTCATTCATGGTTGAGAAATTCTTTCCACCATCTTCAGACACGAGCATTCGTACATTGGCGAGATAGATCTTGTCGAATTGATGCGGACTGGCATATAACTCCTGATAGTAATGAGGCCCGGTTCCACCCGAAACAGTGGCTGACATCTTCTGCCAGGAAGCTCCGCGATCTTCCGATCTGTACACCGCACCTGTGCGTCGATCGAGTTCTATGGCTGCATAGAGAACGTCCGGTTTCATCGGACTGATGGCCAGACCGATCTTACCCATGTTTGATCCAGGAAGCCCTTTCTTCAGTTGTGTCCAGGTCTCCCCACCATCCTCACTCTTGTACAATCCGGTACCGGGACCCCCTCCCATGTATGCAGCTACGGTCCTATGTCTTTGCCAACTGGCCAAATACAGCACATCAGGGTCCCGAGGATCGATCACCAGATCTGTCACTCCAGTCCATTCGTTGATATCTAGTTTATTGTTCCAGGTCTTTCCTCCGTCAGTGGATTTGTACAGCCCTCGTTCTCCTCCTTTACTCCATAGGGGCCCCTGAGCAGCTACCCAGATCGTATTCGGATCATTTGGGTGCACGATGATCTTGGAAATGTGCTCCGACTTACTGAGGCCCATATTCTTCCATGACTTGCCGTCGTCTTCGCTTAAATAGATCCCGTCTCCGTAGCCAATATGGCGACCACCAACGTTTTCACCTGAGCCCACCCACACACGATGCGGGTTGTGCGGATCAATAGTGATACAACCAATGGAAAAAACCTTTTGCTTCTCAAATATGGGATTCCAACTAATTCCTGCGTTCTCAGTCTTCCAGACTCCTCCGGATCCCAATGCGAGATACCAGGTATTTTCATCCTCAGGGTGAACGGCTATGTCTGCGATACGACCCGACATGAAAGCCGGTCCGATAGAACGGAATTTGAATGCACTGCTAAAGCTGTCAAGCATGGATTGCGCATGACTTGATACACTGACCAATAAGACGAGCGCAATGCCCATGGAACGCAATATTTTCATGATTCTGGATTTTCTTTTTGAGAGAACAGGGGTCGAGTACGTTTAGTTCAAGGATTCATGTCCCTGTTTTTCATGCTCACCAACGCCCCGGTTTTGGATTCGACCGTGAATACTTTGAATACGCGGGTCTTTTTATTCGATAAAAGCTCTGATGGTGTGTCAGGCGTGACCTCGAAGCTCAAGGTCACCAGCCAGCTTTTCTTTCCCTTGTCCAATTCCATTTCTTCTAAATGGATTCCCGTTGCATCCGGGAAGAATGTCTCCACACTTTCCTGTGCGATCTCTTTGGCCTTTTGAGCATCCGTTACACCTGCCATATCAATGTTATATTATACTTCTCCTCCGAAGATATAAAAACCATGAGTTTATTGAAGGGTTACAATGTCGATCGACCATTAGTTTTCGATGAATTAAGTTTGATCTATGAAAACACTGTTACGCCGACTTCCCGCCTTTATAGCTGCGTTGATCTTTATTCAAACGCTCTATTTCAAATTCAACGCTGCCCCAGAAAGTGTCTATATCTTCACCACACTGGGTATGGAACCGGTTGGAAGAATAGTGATCGGAATGGTCGAATTGATCTCCGCCTTACTCCTGCTGTATCCTCCGTTGATGATGTATGGAGCCATTTTAGGTTTGGGAACTATCTCCGGAGCGATCTTCTTTCACCTGACCACTCTTGGAATTGAGGTGCAAGGAGATGGTGGTTATTTATTCGTGTTGGCCTTGGCCGTGTTCATCTGCTGTGCGATCGTTCTGATCATTCGAAAAGATGATGTCAAAGCCCTCATCGCTAAAGTTCTCAGAAGATCCTGATCACTGACCACAGTACTGCTGAATGGCATTGGCCGCTCCTTGAAAGCGCAACTGAGCAGCTTGATTAAAATCGGCACATGCGTTCTCTTTTTGTCCGGAATTGATCAGACAAAGTCCACGGTTATAGAATGCTTCCCCATTTTTGGGATTCAGTTCGATCAACTTGTTGTAATTGGCCAAGGCGCTATCCCATTGTTGAAGTACGGAGTATGAATGGGCCTGCATGGACAGACTATTCACAAAATCGGGATTGATCTCAAGAGCCAAAGCATAGTCGTCGATGGAACCTTGTATATCCTTCAGGCTCTTCTTCGCATTTCCTCTATTGTGATAAGCGGGCATGTAGTCAGGTCTGAACTCGATGGTCTTGTTGTAATCCGCCATCGCCTCCCGGAACTGCTTCTTATCGGCCATGATCACTCCTCTGTTGAAATACGCCATCGCATAACTGCTGTCGAGCTGTATCGTGTTATTGTAGCTCGCAATTGCCTCATCTGCCCTCTTGTAATCCTTTAGCACATTTCCCAATTGCCAATGAGCATGTGCGGCTTCCGGATACTCTTCAATGATGTCACTGTAAAATGCGATACTGTCTTTCCATACATCCGTGCGATTGTAAGTCATCACCGCCAACACAACCAGAACACCCATGGCCACATACTCGATATTCCCTTTTAATGAAGAGAGAAACTTACCACTTCGTATCTGCTCGGCCAAGAATGCAATGATCAGGAACAAGCCAATGTACGGCACATAGGTGTACCGCTCCGCAATGATCGCCCGTCCGAAAGGCAAGAGCTGGAGCACGATCCCTATACTGACTAAAAAGAATCCGATCCCAAATAGGACCTCTTTGCGCATGGACTTCCATCTCATGAGCAAATAGGCGATCGCACCTAAAATGATCGGCGATGCGTACACGAGTAGCGGCAACGTCCCGTCTTTTTCAACCGGATAGTAATGTATACCAGAAAGATTGATGGGTAGGACCAATTTGCTCAGGTACATGAATACCCCGTAAAAAGCCAGGAATATCCTGTTCACAGGACCCACCTGAACGGCAATGTCCATCGCTTTACCACTTTGCGTGAATATGGCGAGTATCCCGAATATGACCGCAACTGCAAGAAATGGCAGCTTTTCGAGCCAGACTTGTTTTTTGAACTCCCTACCCATCCAATAGTCCACTACGATCAGAACTACGGGCAATGTGATCGCCATGGATTTCGACAAGCAGGACAGCACAAACATGAGCAATGCCAGCCAATAGTGTTTCTTCAACAAACCCTCCTTGATATAACGGGTATAGTAGTCAAGTGCCAGGATGAAGAATGCCGTATAGAGCACATCTTTCAATTCGGAGATCCAGGCCACCGACTCCACTCGTGTAGGATGAAGTGCGAACAATCCGGCCACCAACCAGACCATGAAATTGGAATTGGTCCACCGCGAGACGAGCCTGTAAACCAGGAACACGTTGATCAAATGTATCAAAAGGTTTACCCCGTGAAAGGCGCCTGGATCCAACTTAAAAAAGGCAAATTCGATCATGAAAACCAGCATGGTCAATGGCTGATAATTCGACACGTAGAACCCTGAAAACACCTTTCCAATATTCTCCATAGAAAAGGATTGGATATCGGCATTCCTGAGAATATACGACTGATCATCCCAGTTCGACATGAAGTCGAATCCAAAAACTTTCGAAAACGCAAATGCGGTCCCAAGCAGGATCAAAATGAGTGGCAGATACGTGGGCCCTTTAGGCGATATTGGCTTCTGCTTTCTGCTTTGTTTTCGGTTCTGTGGTGTCTTTCCCTTAGCCATTTCCTGCGATTGATCTGGGAAAAATAATGAAAGTGTTTCATTCCCGTGTCTTGCCGCTCCTTTCATATTTGAAAGCTCACGAGGCAAGACTATATTAGTCGCATGAAAAAATTATTCACCATACTCGTTTGCTCTATCGCGCTACTCAGCATGTCGTGCGGAAGCGGACAACAGAAAAGTACCGAACAACAGGAAGTCGACAAAAGCGGTCCTGAGTATACATCGGCATACATATGCCCTATGCATTGCGAAGGTAGTGGTAGTGACCAACCTGGAGCTTGTCCGGTTTGCGGCATGGACTATGTAAAAAACAAAAATGCCGAAGGCCACGAAGGTCATGACAAGATGCATGGAGACGACCACATGGATGATCATTCCGATCACATGGAAAGTGACGAAGGGACGGCTGCTGACGACAGTGATTCTTCAGGGAACTAATGCAACGACCCCTTCTGATAACTTGGATGCGTTCGAATTTGAAGCGCCACTATTGGTCTTCAAAGGCCAACTGTATAGCTATCAGATCAAGGTGCCTCAAGTGGCAGTTGATCGGTTTACAGAAGGAAATGATCGCAGAGTTCGCGTGTTGTACAACGGGAGCATCGAGCATCCTTGTGCCATCATGCCTCATCCGAATGGCCATTACCTGATGATCAACAAATCCATTCGCTCGAAACTGGGAATCTCAGAAGGAGATACGGTGCATGTGCAAATGGTCAAGGAGCGATCCAAGTACGGCACACCCATGCCTGAGGAATTTCAAGCTTGTCTGGAAGCAGACCCGCAGGGGTGGGAATATTTTGAGAATCAAACACCCGGGAACAAACGCTCACTGATTCATTTGGTGAGCAAGATAAAAAGCTCCGATGAGCGCATCACAAAGAGTCTGGCCATCCTTCACCATTTGAACGAAGTTGAAGGCAAACTCGACTACAAAAGACTGAATCAAACCATCAAAGAATTCAACCAACGCTCGAACCTTCGATGACCGTTGTCGTGCAATTCATACATTTGAACAAAGCATATGATCTTACGATATTCCAGGAACCCGTTTTTCCAGATCCGAGGTGTATTCTGGTACAATAAGTGGTCAGTACTCATGTTCACTCTTTGGAGTGTGGCTGTGTTTTGCATTCACAACTTATATGAATATTCCATGGCTATCCCAGTCATACCGGTAACCATACTCGGTGGAGCGCTGGCGATCTTCCTCGGTTTCCGAAACAATTCAGCCTATGATCGCTGGTGGGAAGCGAGAAAGATCTGGGGAGCTATCGTAAATACGAGTCGTCATTTTGGGACTCAGGTGATCGCTTATATCGACGACAAGGAAGACCAGAACAGGATCGTGTACCGCCACATTGGATGGTTATATGCCCTGAACATGCATCTCAGAAAGAAAATGGACCTCAAGCATCTCGATCCTTTCATGAAAGATGATCTGCTCAAGATGCTGGAGACAGCCAAGAATGTTCCGGTTCAGATCCTTCACCGTCAAGGAGGTGATCTGACTCAAGCCTTGCGCAAAGGGCAGGTCACCGAATTCCAGCATTCCATGCTTATGCAGAATATCTACGATTGCTACGTTCACCAGGGTAAGGCGGAACGGATCAAGAACACGGTTTTCCCTTTTTATTACAACTACTTTACGAGAGTGTTCCTCTGGCTATTCATCATCATGATGCCATGTTCTATGGTGGAAACCATGAATTGGCTACTAATACCAATAGCCGCATCCATCGCTTTCATTTTTTACATTCTCGACAAGAGCGGAGAAGTGACCGAAGATCCATTTGAGAATAGAGCAGCAGACATTCCGATCTCAGCTATCTGTCGAACTATCGAGATCGACATGCTTCAACAGATCGAAGCGGAAGATATTCCGGATGCGCTACCCGTAGAATTCAGCAAACACGGTGTGGCTTTCATGCGTTAATGCAGTTCTAGAACTCATCATCGCCGCCTTCACCTCCACGTGAACCGCGCGACATTTGTTGCTTGTAGTTATTGATCTTGAAAGAA
>VMBT01001649.1_pt1 | contig 11796 bp, 12 predicted proteins | sample 4404301 | NCBI WGS metagenome assembly VMBT01 (sample SAMN12238535, study PRJNA552566) | marine metagenome | isolation source: Coastal seawater | place: USA: coastal Georgia, Sapelo Island | collected 2008-08/2009-08
TGAACCACTTGGGCGTGCTCCACCCGCCAGCGACGAGTGTGATCGTCCTGCAATTGATCGGCATAGAGCTTCAAGACCATCCGGTTTGCAGAATCGCCAATGGCGTGTACGCAGGCCTGAAGGCCCATTTCGTAGACTTCTTCCAACCGTTCTTTCATGACCTCGCGCGAGGTCACGGGCAGACCGTGCGCATGCGGAGCATCGGCGTAGGGCTCAAGCAGCAGTGCGCCTCTCGAACCCAGCGCACCGTCGGAGTAGAACTTCACGGAACGCAACCAGAACCGGTCCTCTTCAATGGGTCCGCTTTCGCGCAAAAAGGCAAAATTCTCGGGGTCATCGGAGGCCATGCAGCTGATCGGGATGCGGAAATCACCAGTTGAACTCATGGAGCGCAGCAGCATCCATTCTTCCTTGGGCAGGCCGGCGTCGTGCAGACCCGTCAGGCCATGAGCGAGCAGATTCTGCTCCGCCAGTTTCAAGGCCTCTTCCATTTGCGCTCTGTCAGGTGTCCAATCCTCGACCCGGTCGACGGCATTGTCGATCAAGAGCCCTGTTGGGCGATCTCCATCCATGACGATCTCGCCGCCTTCCATTTCATCCGGACAACATACCTGATCTGCCTCAAGCGCCTTACCATTGACAAGGACGGCATGTCCGTCCACCCTTCGTAAGATCACAGGCACATCAGGAAAGAGGGAATCAAGCAGGCTGCGCTCCGGCATTTCTTTCCCCGGCCAATTGTTCTGGTCCCATCCCCAACCCTGCACGCGGTCCAGAGTGAAGCCCCGTTCCAATTGGAGATCGTACCACCGCTTGAGCAAAAGCACCATTTCTTCCTCGGAACCCGCCGCTCTCAGATCTGCGGTCAAAAGGGCCTGAGCGTAGCCCATCACATGGCAATGCGCATCGATGAATCCAGGGAAGACGATCGCTCCGTCCAGGTCCAAGACAGAATCCATGGAAAAGCCTTGCTCCAGATCGGCCTTTGCGCCCACACCCACCACTCTGCCGTCGGATACCGCGATCGCATCGTGGACAGAGAAGTCATCGTCCACTGCATAAACGATCGCATTGTACAGCAGAAGATCGGCCTGAGGCTTTGTTGAACACGAACCGAACAAGAGGACCGACAAAGAGAGGATGAGGTGCAATGGCTTCATCTGCGCAAGATAAATGAGGCCTTTTGATGGGCAGCAACAGACTCCGCACTTACCGTTTGCCCGTATATTATGGCCTGAAAACGATACGGCATGTACAAGGCACGGATAAGCGGAGTGGGGCACTATGTGCCGCCCAAGGTGGTGAGCAACGAGGATCTGTCCAAACTCATGGACACCTCCAACGAGTGGATCATTGAGCGAACAGGCATCCAGGAACGTCGGTTTGCCGACCCAAAAACAGACACGACCTCGGTCATGGGCAGCAAAGCAGCAAAAGTGGCTTTGGAGCGCGCAGGCATTGAGGCAAGTGATCTGGACTTCATCATTTTCGCCACGCTGAGCCCGGATTACTATTTCCCCGGTCCAGGGGTCATGGTACAGGAACAACTGGGCATTCCCGAGATCGGCGCACTGGACGTCCGAAATCAATGTTCAGGATTCGTATACAGTCTGAGCGTTGCCGATCAATTCATTCGTTCGGGTATGTATCAGCGCATCCTGGTCATCGGCTCCGAACTGCACAGTGGCGGACTCGACTTCACCACACGCGGAAGAAATGTATCTGTCATCTTCGGTGATGGCGCTGGCGCTGCCATTGTGGAAAGGGCTCCTGAAGGCCATTCCGGTATTCTATCAACACATCTGCACTCCGAGGGCAAGCACGCCAAGGAGCTGGCGCTCATCGAACCCAGCACCTCCCATTGGGTAGACCGGCTCATCGAAGAAGGCGGCAGCGATGACCCGGCCTACCACCCTTATATGAATGGAAACTTCGTCTTCAAACATGCGGTGACCCGCTTTCAGGAAGTCATATATGAAGCGCTGAAGCACAACGGGAAAGAGGCATCTGATATCGATCTGCTGATCCCGCATCAGGCCAATCTGCGCATCAGCCAGTTCATTCAGGGGAAGATGAAACTGCGGGATGATCAGGTGATGAACAACATCATGCGCTATGGCAATACCACAGCTGCTTCCATCCCGATCGCGTGGAGCGAAGCCTGGGAGGAAGGACGACTGAAAGAAGGCGATCTCATCTGTCTGGCAGCATTCGGCAGCGGCTTCACCTGGGCCTCTGCGCTGCTTTACTGGTGAACCCTTCTGACGCAGAGCAGTTGAAGTACGCATGCAAGCGGTCTGTTTGAGTTTTTATTCGTTTTCTGGACGATCCGATCGTTGGTGGGCCTTTACCCAAATGGGACTGGCCCCCGAACAATTGCATGAGTTGGAAGGCCTTGATTTTTTTCGAATGATGGGCACAGGTGCCGGAATGGGATTTCGTCCCTGGCCCGATACAGGCACTTATGCGCTGCTGACGGTCTGGAAAGACAAGGAAAGTGCTAAGCTTGCTCTAAAAGGAGAAGCGATCTTCCAACAGTTGGAAGCGCGCAGCAGCGGAATAAGAAGCTTTTGGCTTCGGGCCCACCGGGGAAAAGGCGCGTGGAAAGGAGACCAGCCCTTTGTGCTCGATACGGAGCCGATCGCGGGCAAAGTGGCGGTGATCACGCGGGCACGCATCAAATGGCATTGGATGCCCTATTTCTGGCTGAGGGTTCGAAAGGTCAGCCGTCAGCTTCGAGGCATCTCAGAATTGGAATTCTCCAAAGGGATCGGCGAGTGGCCACTGATCGAACAAGCCACCTTCAGTTTGTGGACCAATGAGTCAGCGATCGATGCCTATGCCTACCGTGGGAAGCGCCACCGAAAAGTGGTGAAAGCCACCCGAAAAACAGGCTGGTATTCGGAAGAAATGTTCATGCGTTTCCATCTGCTCGCCGAGCAGAACGGAGCCCCTGTTCCGGTCAGTTGAGGTAGATCAGCTCGTTGAAACAGGCCTCTTCCTGTTCCGAGCAGTTCCAGTAGGCGCTTGCGGCTGGCCACGAATTCCGACTGAGCAGAACCATCGATGATGGATGCAAAGCGCAATTTGTCGGACAGCGAGAGATTCAAGTCATAGATATCCGTGCTGTCTGCAGATCCGTGTGGCACTGATTCCAATTGCTCCGATTCCGGAAGCAGTGGATTCGACCAGTGCTCCACATAGCCGCCTGGCCAAAGCCGTTCATCCACAGTGTAGAAGAATTTCCTCAGTCGGAAAAGGCCAATGCACTCGATCTCCACATCCATCTCGCCCTGTTCGTAGTGCTTGAGTATGGAAGAGATGCGAACCAGACTGCCAAAATTCTTCCAATTCTCCCGGGCATTGCACGCAATACCAAACACTTTATTCTCCGATACGCAGTGGCGTACCAGCTCCTTGTATCGCTCCTCAAAAATGTGCAGTTCACTGCGTTCTCCGGGAAGCAGGAACAGATGAAGCGGAAAGAGTGCTATTTTTTTATTCTCAGGCATCTGCCTGAAAAACAAGTCAAAGGACACAAGGTTCACAGGGGAGCGATCGGATGGTGCTTTTCCTCATGAAGGCGCGGCGGAACGCTCTCGCGGACGGATCGCCCGATCTTTTCGATCATTCGATGCCGGAAATTGGACCGGTGAAAGACCAGACTGATCTCCCGAGTGGGGATCGGATGATCCAATGGTTTCAGCAACTTTTGATCGTCCTTGGGCAGGTCGGCTGCGGTCAGGTAGGGAAGCAGGGTCATTCCGTGGCCTTGTTTCGCAAGACGAATGAGTGAATCGAAGTTCCCTGTTTCCAGTTCAATGCTTCCCCTTCCCCTCGACCCGATCTCTGTGCGTTCGCCACAGAGCTTGAGCACCGAATTGCGAAAGCAGTGCCCTTCGTCGAGCAGAAGCAGATCGTCCAAGACCAGTTCGGAATGCAGAACAAAGGCTTCCTGCGCCAGTCGATGGTCCTCGGGGACAAAGGCCATGAAGGGCTCGTAGAACAGCGGCTCCTCTTGAATGAGCCGCTCATCCAAGGGGGTTGCCAAGAGTGCAGCATCCAGTTCTCGCGATCGGATGGCCTCGATGATCTGTTCGGTCTGCAGCTCCCGGATCTTGAAACGCACATCGGGCAGGTACTGTCTCAGCTTTGGGGCCAGTCGGTAGATCATCTGCGGGGCCAGTGTTGGGATGACGCCCAGCCGAAACTCCCCGGTCAGGTCTCCTTTCATTTCCTGAACGAGTTCACCAATGCGTCCCGACTCATCCAGGACACACTGTGCCTGGATCAGGATCGGCTCCCCAGCCTCCGTGGCCCGAACGGGATGTTTTTCACGGTTGAACAGGAGAATGCCCAACTCTTCCTCCAGCTTTTGGATCTGCATACTCAGCGTAGGCTGGGTGACATGACAGGCTTCTGCAGCTTTTCCAAAATGCTGATGCGTGTAAACGGCCAGTGCGTATTGAAGTTGTGTGAGGGTCATCTGGTGTGGAATGTCGTGAAAAGGTCGCACGTATAAAAGCTCGGCCCGCGATGCTTTGTTTCTTTGAAGGGTGAAAGGATCGTCCAGTTTGAATTGGCCTGAGTTCTCAGAGGCTTTGTACAAGCGCATGGCGCGTCCCCTTCCCGGATTGGCGGCACACCGACGCCTCGTGCCTCCCGAACGCAGACCGGATCTGGGAAAGGCATTTCCCAATGAACGCAGGGTGGCGGCTGTGCTCGCATTGCTCTACCCGATGAACGATCGCGTTTTTTGTGCACTCATCCGAAGACCTTCCTATCCCGGTGTCCACGGCGGACAGATCGCATTTCCCGGAGGACAGGTGGAATCTGAGGACAGTGATCTTCTCCACACCGCCCTGCGGGAAGCCTGGGAGGAGGTCGGAATACAGGCGGAAAAAGTACAGCGGCCAACTGAACTCACCCGTTTGTACATCCCGCCAAGCAGATACGAAGTGGTTCCATTTCTAGGCTTGAGCGATCGGCGGCCGGACTTCATTCTTCAAACCTCTGAGGTGGACGAACTCATTGAGTTGCCGCTGGAAGAACTTATGCAACCAAATGTCTACGGCGAAGTCTCTGTACACACCACACGCGGTCTCTTGAATGTCCCCGCTTACCAGTGGCGGGACGAGATCATCTGGGGCGCGACCGCCATGATCGTGGCTGAGATCAGTGATGTGTTAAATGATATTCATTCTGCATAGAGTTCATCGGTGGTTGTCGTATCATTGCGGTCGGAACTAATTGTACATTTTACTATAAGCCCATGCGCAGCAGAATCTCTCTCCTATTCTCTTTAGTATTTTTCACCCATATCTCTTGGGCACAGAATACAGGCGGCCTGATCGATTTCAGTTCACATCTCGATGTTTTTGAAACTTTCCTCGGGGCCAGCTTTCAGCTGAAGACGGATCCCAGCGATCCCAGCAACACCTATGGAGAGATCACCAATACAGGAAATGCCTGGGAGGGCATGTACCTGGACCTTCCTTCCAATGCCGTCCTGGACTCGAACAAGATCATACAGCTCGACTTCTACCAAAGTGGTGGCACCAACGAGATTCTGGTGAAATTGGAATCGGGCCAGCAAACGCCTGTTGAGGTCAAGAAGAATGTCAACGGATCGGGATGGATCAGTGTATCCTTCGACTTCAGTCAGGCACAGCACCCGGGTTCGCCCAATACGGTGAACGCCACCGGATCCTTCGATCGTTTGGTGCTTTTTGTCAATGGGGCCTCCACCACCACGGGCAGCTACGGATTTGACAACATCAGCTACCCCAACTTCGGTTCCGTGCATCAGCTGGATGTGGTGTATCAGGATCTGGTCTACGCGGATGAATTCAATACCGACGGTGCCGTGAACAGCAGCGATTGGTTCCAAGAGATCGTACCGCCCAATTCATGGGGTTGGCACAACGGAGAATTCCAGCACTATACAAATAGACTGGACAATTCCTATGTACAAGACGGCAAACTGCACATCGTGGCCAAAAGGGAAACCTACAATGCGTATGGGGTCACACTCGACTACACTTCTGCGCGCCTGAATTCCAAATTTTCCTTCACCTATGGAAGGATCGATGTACGCGCAAAACTTCCACGGGGTGTGGGCACCTGGCCGGCCATTTGGATGCTGGGGCTCTCCCACGGCAATCATTGGAATCCATTTGTGAAGCCCTGGCCAGATTGCGGAGAGATCGACATCATTGAGCATTGGGGCATCGACAGCGGACGGGTTCAAAGTGCCCTGCACAACCTGAGCAGCAACGGGGCGACCGTGAACAAAGGTGCCTATCCATTGCCCACTGTCAGCGATTCGTTTCACGTCTACTCGCTGAACTGGTCGCCCAACGAGATGGCCTTCATGGTGGATAATGAGGTTTTCTATGTCTACAATCCGCCTGTAAAGAATGCTGCTACATGGCCCTACGACGACCCGCAATTCATGATCCTGAATGTGGCGATGGGCAGTGCGTGGCACACCATCGACCCCAATTTCCAGCAAAGCAAGATGGAAGTGGATTATGTACGCGTCTATCAGAACACAGTAGGTACAGAGGAGCCCAAGGCCATTGGCGCCCGGGTCTTCCCTCAACCCGCTTCCAATTACATTCAGCTCGAGGGAACGGCCTGCACGGAATTCAGTCTGTATGACATGCAGGGAAAGCTTGTTTTGCAGGAGGAATGGAGCGGCTCAAAAGACCCGCAGATCGAGATCGCTCATTTGGCGCAGGGAATGTATCAATGGACAGCGCGCATACAAGGGCGTGTTCACGAAGGCAAACTGCAAGTCGTACGCCCTTGATCAGTTCCGATCATTGAAGCTTTAGAGGCCTGGAAGTAAGTCTCTTAAGTGGTCTATTGCAGGCTCTTACACACAAGTTTTCCAAAAGTGCGAACGGGAGCGATCATTTGCTACTTTTGACGCAAGTTTCACCGCTGCCCAATAGTGGTGATTGAATGCCAAAAAAAAAGCATTTTTCATGGCTCAAGTAAAGGGCAAGATCGCCCAGATCATCGGTCCAGTGGTGGACGTCAGTTTCGATACCACAGAAAACAAACTTCCAAAGATCTATGAGGCCCTTGAGGTCACCCGTGACAACGGACAGAAAGTGGTCATGGAAGTTCAGCAGCACATTGGTGAAGACACCATTCGCGCCATCGCCATGGATTCCACTGATGGCTTTACCAGGGGGCAGGAAGTGATCGCTCAGGGAACGGCCATCAAGATGCCGATCGGTGAAGACATCTACGGCCGTGTATTCAATGTGGTCGGAAGCGCCATTGACGGATTGGCCGAAGTGGACAATTCCAACGGACTGCCCATCCACCGGGAAGCGCCCAAATTCGAAGAGCTCTCCACAGCGACCGAAGTCCTCTTCACAGGGATCAAGGTCATCGACCTGATCGAGCCCTATGCCAAAGGAGGAAAGATCGGATTGTTCGGAGGTGCTGGTGTAGGTAAGACAGTACTCATCCAGGAACTGATCAACAACATCGCTAAAGGCCACGGTGGTCTCTCTGTTTTCGCTGGAGTCGGCGAGCGGACCCGGGAAGGAAATGACCTGCTGCGCGAAATGATCGAGTCTGGCATCATCAAGTACGGCGAAGGGTTTGTTGAAAGCCTGGAAGCTGGCGGCTGGGACCTCAGCAAAGTGGACATGAAGAAGATGAAGGAATCCAAAGCGACCTTCGTCTTCGGACAGATGAACGAGCCTCCCGGAGCCCGTGCACGAGTGGCGCTCTCCGGATTGACATTGGCTGAATACTTCCGTGACGGAGAAGGAGAAGGAGCCGGACGTGACATCCTGTTCTTCATCGACAACATCTTCCGCTTCACTCAGGCGGGATCCGAAGTATCTGCCCTTCTTGGAAGGATGCCGTCTGCGGTGGGATATCAGCCCACTTTGGCGACTGAAATGGGCGCCATGCAGGAACGCATCACCTCGACGCGAAATGGATCGATCACCTCTGTACAAGCGGTCTACGTGCCTGCAGATGACCTGACCGACCCCGCACCGGCCACGACTTTTGCCCACTTGGATGCCACTACCGTACTGAGCCGTAAGATCGCCTCTTTGGGTATCTATCCTGCAGTGGATCCACTGGACTCCACAAGCCGGATCCTCACTCCGGAGATCGTTGGAGACGAGCACTATAACACTGCACAGCGTGTAAAGGAGACCCTGCAGAGATACAAGGAACTCCAGGACATCATCGCCATCCTCGGAATGGATGAACTGAGCGAAGAAGACAAAATGGTCGTACACCGTGCCCGTCGTGTGCAGCGCTTCCTGTCACAGCCCTTCCACGTGGCCGAACAGTTCACCGGACTTGCGGGGGTCCTCGTAGACATTCAAGACACCATCAAAGGTTTCAACATGATCCTGGATGGTGAAGTAGACCAATATCCTGAATCTGCTTTCAACCTGAAAGGCACCATCGAGGAAGCCATTGAAGCCGGTGAGAAGATGTTGGCAGAAGCTGCCGCTGAAGCCTGATCGGAATGACCGTAGAGATCATCACACCCGAACAGAAGCTCTATCAGGGCGAGGCCGTGGCAGTTCAACTTCCTGGTAAGGACGGCCTCTTCCAGATCCTGGATAACCACGCGCCGCTCATCGCGACGCTGGCTGAGGGAACGGTAAAACTGGATGTATCCAAAGCTTTAGCGGCGGACGAACTTCCAGACCGTCTCAGGGTCGAAGGCTCCTCAATTTACGTGAACATTCAAGGAGGCGTCATTGAAGTGAATGCCAACAAGGCCATTGTGCTGGTCAGCTAGAACTCAGCCTCTGAGTTTGGGATTGTTGTGGTGGCGGTCGTGATCGCGCTCTCGTTTGACTTCCATCTTCCGCTCGAATGCGGCCTGCAGATCGGTTTCCGTTTGATTTGCCAGACAGAGCAGAACAAATAAAACGTCCGCGAGCTCTTCTCCCAGATCTTTTTCCTTATCGGATTCCTTCTCGCTCTGTTCCCCGTAGCGACGGGCAACGATCCGTGCCACCTCACCGACTTCCTCTGTGAGCTGAGCCATATTGGTCAGTTCGTTGAAGTACCGAACGCCGTGCGCCTCGATCCACTCATTGACCTCTTTCTGTAGTTGTTCGATCGCCTGCTGCATATCTCTTGCTTTTTATTCTTTGTCTCTGCTGTCCATCCAAATGGTGACGGGTCCATCATTGATCGATTCCACTTCCATGTGCGCTCCGAAAATACCAGTGGCCACCTTCACTCCCTGTTCTCGAAGCACAGATACGAATTCTTCATACAAACGCTCGGCCTGTTCCGAAGGCGCTGAGTCCACAAAACTCGGTCGGTTTCCCTTTTTGGTTCGGGCAAAAAGCGTGAACTGAGAAACACAAAGCAGCTCTCCCTGAACTTGCTCCAGACAGAGATTCATCTTTCCTGCCTCGTCTGAGAACAGCCGCATTCCCAATACTTTTCGCTGGAGGTACTGAATGTCTTCGTCCGTATCGTCTGCCGAGACCCCGACGAACAACAAAAGGCCATGACCAATGGCACCGACTTCCTGCTGCGAAACGCACACCCGTGCTTTTTTCACCCGTTGGATCAGTATGCGCATGGCTTAACGGTAAACAGATTCCTCGTCCTCACCGGAAAGTATCTTGACGTAGTTCTCATAGCGCGTGGGCGCCAGTTGCCGATGCTCATAGGCATCCCTGACCGCACAGCCCGGCTCTTCCATATGCATGCAATTGGAGAAGCGACAGGAAGCGGAGAGTTCGAATAGTTCAGGAAAGTAATGTCCGATCTCTTGCTTTTCCATATCCAGTAGGCCAAAGCTCTTGATACCGGGCGTATCGATCACATCGCCTCCTGACGCAAGCGGGAACATCTCTGCAAAAGTGGTCGTGTGCTGCCCGAGCTGATGGGCTGCGCTGATCTCTTGCGTACGAAGATCCAATGAAGGATCCAGACGGTTGATCAGACTGCTTTTCCCAACGCCCGAATTTCCGCTGAGCAAATTCACCTGACCCTTCATCTGCGCGCGCAGTTCCTCCACTCCTTTTCCCGTATGCGCACTCACCGTCCACACCTGGTATCCTGCAGAGCGATAGGCCTTCTTCAGATAGACCAATTCTTGATCTGCTTCGGGCCCATGGAGGTCGGACTTGTTGACCACTAAATGCGTGGAGATGCCATAGGCCTCACAGGTGACCAAAAAGCGATCGATGAAACCATAATTCGTCCGGGGTGGAACAAGGGAGACGATCAGAAAGCTTTGATCGAGGTTCGCGGCGATGATGTGTGCCCGCTTGGCCAGATTCACCGACTTGCGGATCAAGTAATTCTTCCGGGCATCGATCTCCCGGATGACCGCTGTACCCTTGTCGTCTGTACTGAAAGCAACCTGATCGCCCACAGCCACCGGATTGGTGTTCTGAATGCCCTTTGCACGGAACTGGCCGGCAAGCCGGCAGGAAATTTCTTCGCCCGCCTCAGTGCGCAACCGGTACCAGCTGCCTGTGGATCGTATGACCTTCGCCTTCTGCACGAAAAGCAAAGTTCGGTACTTCCACCCCGGCGACCAATTCGATCCATTTGCTCTGCACCGAAGCCATATCTTTAAGGACTGAAAAAATCATCAAACCAATCTCCATGAACCATAAGCTTCTGTGGATCCTTTGTCTGGGAACATCCATTTGGATGTACGGGCAGAAAAACATCGAATTCGAGGAGTACGACCTCGACAATGGACTGCACGTCATTCTTCACCAAGACAACTCAACGCCCATCGCTGCGGTGACCGTACTCTACCATGTGGGCTCCAAGAATGAGGTCAAAGGGCGTACTGGTTTTGCACACTTCTTTGAGCATCTGCTCTTCGAAGGGAGTGAGAATATCGGTCGCGGAGAATATTCCGAGATCGTACAGGCCAATGGAGGTGCACTGAATGCCAATACCAGCCAGGACAGAACCTTCTACTTCGAGATCCTTCCATCCAACAGATTGGAACTCGGGCTGTGGCTGGAATCGGAGCGCATGCTCCATGCCAAGATCAACAACGAAGGAGTGGAAACCCAACGTGAGGTGGTCAAGGAAGAAAAAAGACTGCGTATCGACAACCAACCCTATATGTCCTTCCAGGAAAAGATCTTTCGCGAAGCCTTCCCAGGCTCCATTTACGAGTGGGTGCCCATTGGAAGCATGGAAGATCTCAATGCAGCACAACTCGAGGAATTCATGCAGTTCTACAAGCAGTTCTATGTACCGAACAACGCCACGCTTTCCATTGCTGGAGATCTGGACATCGAACAGACCAAAGCCTGGATCGAAAAGTACTTCGGTTCCATTCCACGCGGAGCAGATGTGGTCCAGCCCGACTTCGAAATGCCTGCACTACCCACGGGAGGGGTGCGGCAGACCGTATACGACAACATCCAACTCGAAGGGCTCTTCATGGGATTCCGCACGCCGGGTCAGACCGAGGAAGATGCCTACGCCATCAGCATGCTTGCTCAGATCATGGCCTCTGGCCAAAGCAGCCGCTTGTACAAGCGGATGGTGGATGAAGAGCAAAGTGCGGTGCAGGTATTCGCCTTCCCTTTCCAAATGGAGAAGGCCGGTATGCTGATCAGCCTGGCCCTGGCCAATCAGGGCAAGAGCCTCGAATCACTGGAGGCGAGCATCATGGAAGAAGTGGAGCGGCTCAAGACGGAGCCCATAGGGGAAAAGGAATTCCAAAAGCTTCAAAATCAGCTGGAGAGCGGCTTTATCAGCAGCAACTCTTCCATGTCAGGGATCGCAGAAAGCCTTGCAGAT
>VMBT01001652.1_pt1 | contig 11791 bp, 14 predicted proteins | sample 4404301 | NCBI WGS metagenome assembly VMBT01 (sample SAMN12238535, study PRJNA552566) | marine metagenome | isolation source: Coastal seawater | place: USA: coastal Georgia, Sapelo Island | collected 2008-08/2009-08
GTTATTTAGTCGGAAGTTGGCAAAAGGTATCATGTAAAGGTCTTTTACTTCGGATGGATATACTTCATATAATCCACCAGCAACTTCTGCCCATGTATAGTTTCTGATTTCATTCCAATGAAAGTTGTATCCACGAAATCCCCAAGTGAAAACTGAGTCAACTTCTACAAATGGATTCTGGTCATATCTTAGTTGTGGTGTTTTAGCAACATAGACAAAGATGTAAATCTTTCCTACTTCAGGAACTTTTGGACCCTCATCAAGTATTGCCATCAATTCAAGCATGATATCATCAGGGTCTCTAATTCCTATGATGCCATCACTGACGGCACGAATTCTATTTACATTACTATCAGTATCTGTAGGTCTAGTTGCCATTACTTGATACCTAATTCTTTCTCTGTGAAGACCCTAAACTCATAACCTCTATCAAGACACCATTCTTTTGCTGCTTCCCACTTTGCCTGGTTTCTGGCATACTCATATGCCTCACGAATGTAACCTTGAGTTTGTCTCTTTGGTTTTGGTGGAGGTGTGGTTTGTCTCAAAGGTTTTACTTCAATCAAGGAAGACTTAATTTTCCCATCACTATCTCTATACTTGATAAAGAAGTCTGGGAAATACCTATGAACTCTATTATCTATTGGTGAGCGATAAGGAATACAGAATTCTTCTGACTGCCATTCTAAAATATTCTCATTCAGGTCACAATATCTCATAAACTTACGCTCCCAGAGAGAGCGGTAAATGATATTGGTTGGGTCACCTTTGTATTTCTTTGGGTTGGAAGGTTGGTATTTACCTTTATATGCCATCTAAATACTTAATAATGTAATACTCGTATAAGGTATTTAGAGTGCCAGCACCTAGACCAAGAAAGATATCAGATTTCAAACCAACTCTAACTAGACTCGCACAAACTTCTCATTATGAGTTGTCTTTTGGTGGGTTACCTACACCACTAAGACAACATTTAAATGTGAGAGGAGTTGGATATCGTTTTATTACTGAAACTTCAGGACTTCTTTGCAGTGCTGCTGTGATACCTGGAAGTTCTCTTGCAACGGCAGATATCGTTGGAAACTTTATGGGTGTCTCTGAAAAGATGGCACATACAAGAGCATTTACAGAAATTCAATTAGAATTTTATGTTGACTATCAATATAAAACTATAAAATTCTTTGAGCACTGGATGGAGTTTATTTCTAGTGGATCTGGTGAATCGCAAGCACAAGATGGATATTACTTCAGAATGGTATATCCAGATGACTATAAGTGTAATCAGACTAAATTAATCAAGTTTGACAGGGATTATGATAATGCTATAGAATATACTTTCTATGGAATGTTCCCAGTTTCTATGAATTCTATTCCTGTCAATTATGGAAACTCTGAGATATTGAAAGCCACAGTGACATTCAATGTTGATAGATATATTGCTGGAAGGTATGATAGTTATTCCTTGTATAGAGGAAACTATGGTAATATAGAATCAAATGAGAATTCTGGAAGTGTTAATAATGACTTTGCAAACTACGAAGCAAGTAGAGCATTTATTAATCCATCATATTCAAATTCTACCAATCAAATACTCACGGATGCTGGTAGAAACTTAATTGAGAACCCTCTGGGACAATAATAAATAATCTTAACTGAACTTTTTGGGTTGTTATGCCTTTACCAAAAATATCTACACCAACGTATGAGTTGGAAATTCCTTCTAGTGGGAAGAAAATTAAGTATAGACCATTCCTAGTAAAGGAAGAAAAAATCCTCATCATAGCGATGGAAACTGAGGATAGTAAGCATATCGCTAATGCTGTAAAGGATGTAATTTCAAGTTGCATTCTAACCAGAGGTGTAAAGGTAGATCAACTATCTACTTTTGATATTGAGTATCTGTTCTTAAACATTCGTGGTAAATCTGTTGGAGAAGATGTTGAGGTTTTGATTACTTGTCCTGATGATAATTTGACACAAGTACCAACCGTAATTAATCTTGACGATATTCACGTACAGATTTCTGAAGAACATAGTAAGGACATTTCACTTGGTAATGACATGACTCTCAGGATGAAATATCCTTCTATGAGTGAATTCATCAAATCTAATTTTAGTTCTTCGGAAGAAATTGGTGTTGATGATACTTTTGATTTGATTTGTTCTTGTATCGAACAAGTATATAATGAAGAGGAGTCGTGGAGTGCTTCTGATTGTACTAAAAAAGAATTGAAAGAATTTTTGGAGCAACTAAGTTCCAAACAGTTCAAGGAAATTGAAAAATTCTTTGACACGATGCCAAAACTGTCTCATAAAATTAAAATCAAAAATCCAAATACTGGTGTTGAAAGTGAAGTTGTTCTTGAGGGTCTGACATCTTTTTTCGCGTAAGTATGGCTCATACTAATCTAGAGTCATACTTTAAGGTTAATTTTGCCCTTATGCAACATCATAAATATTCTTTGACAGAACTAGAAAATATGATACCTTGGGAAAAGGAAGTATATCTTTCTCTTCTCCAACAATATATTGAGGAAGAAACACTAAAACAAAGAGCAAATGGCTGAGATGCAATCACCCTTAGCGGGTGGACTAAGTGGGGCTAGAAGAACAGTATCAGCGTCTTCCGCATTAGGTCGCCCATACTTGAGCAGCTCACTTGCTAATCAGATTGCACAAGCATCAGATAGAGAAACTGCTTCGGTTTTAGAGCAGAATCAAGTTGCTTTGCAGAACGTCACTAATTCAATATCACGAATTAGTGGTCAGATGATTCTGATTAATAATAATTTATTGACAATCTCGAATTTGCTTTCACAAAATTCTCAACTCGAGAATCTTAAATCTCAACAAGAAATAAACCAAGAAAGAATATTAGCAGAACAAAAACTTCGAGAAGGAAAAGAAAGTTTAATTGAGAGAAAAATGCAGTCTGTGCTGGCTGCTCCTGTGCAGAAGATTGGAGCAAAAGCACAATTCTCATTGATGAACTTAATGAGTTTCTTCAATCAATTATTCTTTGGGTGGTTATTAAATCAGGGTGTAGAGACTATTTCTGCACTTGCCACAGGTAATAGTGAGAAATTAAATGCGATTAAAGATAATCTTCTTAAGAACCTCAGAGATGTTGGTTTAACATTACTCGCTCTACAAACTGGATTTGGTTTTTTTAGAGGTGGTCTTTTAAGAATTGGTACAAGAATCGCTCAGGCGGTAGCACTTAAGTTGTTTAGTAGACCCATTACAGCGTTATTTGATGCTGTTAAAGGAATTGCAAAAGCAGTACTACCAGAACCAGTTCTTGGGTGGTTGAGAATAGCGTATCAGTACGCTACTGGACAAATACTAGGACCAGAGAGTTCAACTGGTGCGGGTGAAGTTTCTTCTCCATCCACCGTTATCGGTGGTATGGCTAATAATATGATGCCTGGTCAGAAAGAAGAAAGCGCAGGTGAATTTTTAGCATCAGCTGGAGGTGCTCTAGTAGCATTTGAAGCAGGTTATAAGTATACACCTGGTCCTGCTTGGTTGAAAACAATAAGTGGATTGACTTTCTCAGTTGTTGGTTCTAATGTTGCTAAGGGAGTTCTGAATAGTCTCACTGGTTCATCAGATCAGGCAGCACAAACTACTTCTGATGCTTCAGCAAATGCTGAGTTAAAACCAGCAGAATCAAGGACTGATGCTACAACGGAAATAAAGGCATCAATTTCAGCACCAGAACTGAAAGATAAATCACAGACTGTTCCAGAGTTACCGAAACCAAAATCAAATGTAACTGTAATAGATGCTCCACAAGAGCAAGCATCATCAGGAACTCAGCAAAAGTTAGGTCTAGCAAATAGAACACCTAATGTTGCTAGTTCCAATGTAGACAATCCATTCCCATTATTTGGTGCTGTGACTTATAACGTACCCGCAGCGATAGGATAATATGGCAAGTACAACTCTAGCATACAGGTCATCTCTAAAAATATCTTCTTTATCGAGAACTATTGACTCGGTAAACAAAACATTTGGTAGTGTTGAAGAAACTACCAATACAATAGCAAAAACTTTAACGGAAAGAAATCAACAAAAACAAAAACTCATATCAGATAAAACAAAATTTTTCTTAGCGAGAAGAGAAGCAGTTAGAAAGAGAGAACAAGAAAGTATCATAGAAGCATCTAGTATTGGTGGTACTATAAAACGCACCAATAAAGTTGTAATGGATAGTACCAAAGGATTCTTAGGTAGAATACTTGATTTTGCTGGTACATTATTAGTTGGTTGGTTGTTATTAAATCTACCTAGAATTATTGATGGTACAAAAAAACTTATAGAAAGAATTCAAAAGTTAGTTACTACTTTATCTAATGCAGTTGGTAATGTAACAGACTTTTTGTTCACAATAGGAGACACATTGAGTGGTGTTTTAAGAGACGTTGCATCCTTCAATTTTGGTAATATTAGAAATACAGTTGAAGATGGAATGAGTAAGATGAATCAGTCCATCAGAAAATTGGAAAATGATATTATATTTGCTATCAATCTTCTGCTAAGACCTCTTGATTTTGGATTTGGTTTAGACGATAAGGTACCAGGTACAAAATCAGGTGTTGGTAGTGACTTTGGAGGATATACTGAACCGAGTGGTGACATATCTAATGGTAGAGTTAATCCTCAAGCAGTTTATCAATATTTGAGATCTCTTGGTGTATCCCACATTCATTCGATGGGTATTCTTGCAAATATTCAAGGTGAAAGTGGTTTTAGGGTAGCAGCAGATGAGACTGGTGATGGTTCTAGAGGTATTGGTTTATTCCAATACACATATCCAACTAGAAAAAAAGCATTTTTAGAAGCAGTTCCAGACTATAAAACAAATTGGAAAGGTCAAGTAAGATTTGCTGTTGGTGAAAGTACAGCACCACAGTATCTTGCATCATCATTTGGTAGTCCTGAAGCAGCAGCGGCTTGGTGGATGAGAAATTGGGAAAGACCCGATACTGCATTATATGGATCAAGAGATGATAAGCATAATAAGTTCATAGAATCATTTAAAGTACCACAACCTACCACAGCAAAAGGTCCAATAAAACTTGGTCCAAAATTATCCAAGGGTCAAGATGTTTCTGGGATGATTGCTAATGGTGGTGTTAGTGCTTCAGTAACAAGTCTTTATGGAATGCGTGGTGGTAAGATGCATAGAGGTATTGATATTGCTGCTCCTATGGGAACTCATATTGCACTTCGTGTTGATTGTGAGGTTATGGGTACAGCAAATGACAGAAGTGGATATGGTTTAGTTATTGATGTCTGGGTTCCTCAGTATGGAGTACAACTTCGTTTTGGACACTGTAGTAGATTCTTGATTACTTCCGGAAAAATTCCAGCAGGAAAATCATTTGCTACTGTCGGGTCTACTGGAAGATCTGATGGTCCACACATTCACTTTGAATACACCAGAGAAAAGGATAGTAGAAAAGGTGGTAGTGATGGTGATCCATCTCCTTATGTACCTCTCATTCTTCTTACCACTGGACCAAGCTCTTCTGGTTCATTTACAACATCATCCAAACCAAGTGCTGCTCAGATATCTGTAACAAAAAATAATGAGGTTGCACAGAAGATAACCACAGAGAGAAAGGGTGATGAAGTTGTTGTTGTGAGGAGACAACCTAGCGAACCAGTTTCACCAGCATCTGTTATATCATCTGGTTCTCAAATGATTACTGGTGGAAAGGGGTTAAATACATTTATCAAAGAAGTTCTATTCTTAAATCTAGCAAGTACTTAAATGGCAGCAATAGATGCATCTCTATATGATGAAATAACAATTGAATCAATAGATGGAAATAAAACGGTTGATATTAGACTAGGTGTAGTTGGTGTAGATTATTATGAGGATCTTTTTTCACCAACTATAACCATGAAAATACTAGTCACAGCGACTGGTGGATTTCCTGGTGGTCTTTATAGTGGACTACCTCTTCGTGGTGGTGAAAGAGTTTCTCTAAAAATAGAAGGTAATTCTGGTAGTAATGAAGGACTAGATTTCTCAAACAAAGAAGATTATCTTTATGTTTCGAGTATTACTAATGTAATTACAGATTCTCAAAAAGAAGTATTCACTCTAAATCTTGTATCTAAAGAAGCACTTACTAATGAGACTACAAGAGTTTATGAAAAGTATTCACCAGAAAGTAGAATTGATGTTTCAGTAAAGAAAATAGTTGAAGAAAAACTGAAGACTAATAAACCAGTAGACATTGATGTTTCATCTAACAAATATGGATTTCTAGGTAACCTGAAAAAACCATTTACAGTATTGGTTTGGTTAGCATCAAAAGCAGTTTCTGAGGATGGAAAATCCGCTGGTTTCTTCTTCTATCAAACACAAGATGGGTATAAATTCAAGTCAATAGACAATTTGATAACACAAAAACCTTTTCCACAAACTTATGTTTATAGTGAGGTGAATCAACATTCGAGTAAAGTTAACAATGATTTTAAAATTCTAAGTTACAACATTCAAAAGAATCAAAATCTGATTGAGAAACTCAGATTGGGTGCATATTCCAGTTATCTTGCAGCATATAATCCACTTACTGGTGAATTCCCTTCTGGAACTGTAGGACCACAAAATACTGATATGAAGAATCTCGGTCAGGAACAAGAGTTTCCTGAAATTAGGACTGAAGGAAATAGAAGACTTGTTGATATACCAAGCAGAATTATGACACAAGTTGTGGATATTGGCACATTAAGTTCAGTATCTAGCACTGATATGAATGCAGATCCATTTAATAATTTAAGACAATCTGTCATTCGTTACAATCTTTTGTTTAGTCAGACATTAGATATGACTGTTCCTCTGAATACAAATTTGAAAGCAGGTGATATTATTAGTTGTGAGTTTCCAAAAATAACAACTGATAAGAAAAAAGAAATAGATTCTGATAAGAGTGGTCTATATATGATAAAAGAATTGTGTCATCATTTCGATACTGAAATGTCTGTGACATCAATGAAATTGATTAGAGATACATTCGGTGTTTACGGTACGAATAATAAGAAGTAATGGAAGAATCTTTACTTAAAACTAGTTTTATTGGAAGAGATGGTTTTCTCTGGTGGATAGGTCAAGTTGCCAGTGAAACATCCTGGAATTCTAATTCTAAGGATGGTGGATGGGGTGTGCGATATAAAGTTCGCATTATGGGGTATCATCCACCCAGCACAGCAGAACTAAAGGACGAAGATCTTCCTTGGGCTCAGGTTATGTTACCACCTGGATCTACCGGTGGTGCGTTGATAGGTAGGACTATAAAATTCGCTCAGGGTGATGTTGTAGTTGGTTTCTTCCTTGATGGAGATAATGCACAGATACCAGTTATCATGGGTGCATTTGGAAAAACGACATATGCTGCTCCGACCGCAGAACAAATTCCATTTGGTGTAAATTCTGGATTTTCTGACTCATTTAAGAAAAAACCTAGTTCTGTAATCAAGAATGATGAAAGTAATCAGTCAACACCAGATTCTAGACCATCTCCAACAAAGAGAGGTGTAGCGCAAGCAAAAAGAACTAATCCAGATAACCCAGCATCATATACAAGTACAGATGGATATACAATTCCACTTCCTTGTGGAAATGAAGAAGAAAAAAATAAAGGTTCAAAGGGAACAATCAATAAAGTTAAAATTGCTATTGAGCAGTTTACCAAATGGTTGCAAGATAAAAAAGCAAAATTTGATGAAGATATAGAATGGCTTAGAGATGAAATAGATAAAGAAATTGATGAAAGGGCAGAACAAATCACAAAAATTCTTTCTGGATTAATTTCTGGAATGGTAAACACTGTGATGGCAAGTCTTGCATCTTTATTCAACAAAGGAATGAAGATGCTTTATGCTAAGGTGTATGCAGAAACTCTTGCCGCTACAGGTAGTCCAATAGCAGCACATCTTGCAGGTGTTGCAGCACAACTCGGAATGGTTCCAGCACTCAAAACATTTCAGTGTTTAATTGAATGTTTGACAAATCAGATTGTTGGTAAGGTCACATCTCTGATTGCAGAAATACTTAAATCAGTAGCAAATAATGTATTAAACTTTGCACAATGTATCGCAGACCAAACAGTTGGAGCTATGATTAATGGTATTATCTCTTTGTTAGATAATGCAGTATTACCAGCTCTTCAAGGTGTAACAAAGATTCTCAGTTTCTTTGAGGACTTTAATTTTCAAAATCTATTAAGGAATAGTATTGATGCAATTCTTGGATTAGTTGGACTGAGATCTTGCTTCAAACCACCAGTCAAAGATAAGTATGGTGCGTGTAAATATGTTCTTGGTTATGGTCCAGTTATGCAGGATGAACCAGATCTAGACGGTTTAATTAAAAATGCAAACGTGGCAAAAGCAGCATCTGTTGCTGCACAAGTTTCTGGATTCCCATTAGATGGAGTTCAAGATATTGTTGGTTCATTCGGTTTCTTTAGTGATGCTATTAAAGATCCAGCATCAGAATTTCTTGGAGATGTTGATTCTTGTTTCGCCGGTATTCCAACTCTTTGCGGACCACCAAAAATCAATATCTTTGGTGGTGGAGGAGAAGGTGGTACCGCAACAGCACTTATGGGTCTTATTGATGGTGAAGGAAGAAATAGGACTGGTAGTGTAATTGATATTCAGGTTACAAATCCTGGAAATGGATATACATTCCCACCGTTCGTGGAGGTTGTTGATAGTTGTGGTAAGGGATATGGTTGTGTTGCAAGATCTATTGTCAAAGATGGAAAATTAACAAATATCTATGTTGTTTCCGAAGGTGAGGGATATCCAGTTGAGGATGATACTCCATATATCGTCGATACTGTAACCGTTATAGATCCTGGAAGTGATTATGAAGATGGTGATATTGTCACTGACAATCTTGGAAATGAATATGAAGTAGAAATTTATCTTGGTGCTATCATTAAGGTAACGCCAATAAATAGCAAAGATATAACTGCTATTCCAACTATTGAGGTCATATCTGATACTGGATCTGGAGCAATATTGTCAGCAAATCTTGGAGCAAGACCAGATCAAAGAGAAGTAAAACAAGTTATTGACTGTGTAATCTAATGGGAAGAGAGACTAACTCAAACAAAACATTTGTAGATTCTTATGGTCCATCTTGCAGAGTTACTATCGGTGACCAGCAAATGGGACTCGGTGGAATGGATGTCTATAGAGTTTATGGTGTAACAGAAGATAATAAAAAGTTTTCGTTTGGACTAAATCAATCTGGAAACGTAGAATTGAATAGTGATGTTTCTATTTCAATAATTGCTGGGGAAGAAAATCAAAGTAAAGCAGAAGACATTTTAATTCATAGTAGACGTGGCAATATCTCCATTACCTGTGATAGAAATGGAAACGTAAAGATAAAGGGTGGTAATGTTACGATAGAAGCAGATGGAGATATGGATATAATTGCTGGTCAGGAAATAAGAATGAAAGCGGATGCGATTATCATGGAAGCGAATACTGCAACCGCAGAAGCAATTAATGGAAATCTAGCACCAGAAGGAAAGACTTTCTTAGATAAAGCTCTTGAAGGTACATTTGTCGGTAATGATGTTATAAAAAATAATTTAAAGAAGGGTTGTTGAGATGCCAAATATTTACGGAGAGGAAACTTGGTTTAATGGTAATGTCACCTTTTATAGTGATGTAGAGATTGGTGGTAACTTCAAGTATGATAATCTTTCAGTAAAAACATTATCTGTTGGAGATGATGTAAAAATATCTTCTGGTATCGTAACCGCAACAAAGTTTGTTGGGAATGGAGCAGACTTAACAGGAATTGTTACTATTCCAACTGGTGTGATTGTAATGTGGTCTGGAAGCATTGCCTCTATTCCAAATGGTTGGGCACTTTGTGATGGAACTAATAGTACACCAGATTTAAGAGATAGATTTATTGTTGGTGCTGGCGTTAGTTACTCCGTTGATGATACTGGTGGTAGTGCTGATGCGGTTGTTGTCTCTCACACTCACAGCATAACTCAAACTTCACACAGCCACAGCTATACGACCAACCAAGGTACAGGTGGTGGTCAAGGTGGCGGAGGTGCTGATACTGGATCAACGAATAAAACAACTGGTGGCGCAAACGCAAATATCACTATAAACGATGCAGGTGTTTCTGGAACAAACGCAAACCTTCCACCATACTATGCACTTGCTTTTATCATGAAGACCTGACCAGTTTTCTGACTGGCACAGTTGACACCCCCACCCAAATGCCCTATAATACTAAGGTAATCAACGGAACACCACATGGGCACCGCACAAGAATCTGTTCTCGGTATCGTCATTGATGTCTGCACTCGCTCCTTCCTTCTGCTGAGCGATGAGGGTAATGAAAAGATGGTTCAGTGCGACACCGTTCAAGAGTTCATGAATGTTCTTGAAGTTGTGACTGCCAACCTTGATGAAGACCAGATTGAGTATGCTGACCTTGCTATTCAGGGAGAAGAATATTGATGGAAGTATTTACGGTTAAGGAATGGGAAGAGAACTTTGATTCTCTTCTCGTAAGGGTAGAAAATGGAGAGCACATAGGTATTATGGGAGATGATGGTAAGGCAGCAGTTATGATGCCAGCAGATGATGAACTTTACCGAATATACACTGAGAATAATAACGAAGCTCAGTAAGTTCATCATTTGGGAAGTGAGACTTGGTAGTCAGAGAGGTCTTATAAACCTTTTCCGCCAGATTAGCGGCTTTGAGGTGGTTCGAATCCACCCACTTCTATTTGCAGGTTTACCAATCTGGTGAATGGACCGTTCTCATAAAGCGGCGAAGGTGGGTCCGATTCCCACAACCTGCATTGACCATTAGCACTCTTTGAGTTATAATGGTCTCAGCGGCGGTGTAGCCCAATAGGCAGCAGGCAGTTGACTTAAAATCAATACAGTGCGAGTTCGAATCTCGCCACCGCTATTATAAATAATAACAGAGTTATAGTCTGTTTATGTTATTTACAGAATGCACTAATAGTCAATCTCAAGGTAATGTTGGGATGGGACAAGCAATATCATATTATACTCAAAAAGGATATACTGTAAGTATCCCTTTAAATGATTGCCAAGAGTATGACTTGGTAGTCGAATACCCTGATGGATTAAAAAAAGTGCAGGTAAAAACTACTAAACACAAGGGAAAGTCTGGGAACTATATTGTAAATTTAAGGACTATGAGCGGGTATAAAGACAAATATACTTTTAAGATAGGGACTTACGATATTTTATTTGCTGTTGATGAAATGGGAAAAACATATGAGTTTACAGCAGAAGAGTTAGAAGACTATAAGAACTGTATTACTCTAAAATAAATAAGACAAAACCCGTAAGTTATGTCTTATAGAATCGATACTGCTTACTGTTGGTATGACAATAGCAGTGTAATAGTGAAGATGTACTTTATCAATCAAGTTCCATTTACCTTTGATGAATTACCCGACGGACATCTGTATGATAAAGATCTAGTAGAACTTGCAAATAACGAAAGATCTTTTGAACCAGAAGACTTATACAGAAGTTCTTTTTACTTAATAGATGAGGAAGTACATCCTTGCTTATTTCCGGTAGAATTAGAAAATCCTGAGGATATGCCACAGGAAGATTATGAGTACCAGTATGATGAGGAAGATTTTATGGGTTGATAAATAAAACATAGAAATATATTGGCGATTATAATCCGATGCCTCTCAATAAGCTGGAAAACTTTATAAAGAATACTGAGGGAC
>VMBT01001655.1_pt1 | contig 11777 bp, 13 predicted proteins | sample 4404301 | NCBI WGS metagenome assembly VMBT01 (sample SAMN12238535, study PRJNA552566) | marine metagenome | isolation source: Coastal seawater | place: USA: coastal Georgia, Sapelo Island | collected 2008-08/2009-08
CGCTGATGTCATTGAAGACCAGGTCTCTGAGGACACTTCGGTTAATTAGCCCATCCTCTAATATTTCTTCCCCTAGAGCCTGTTGTATTTCTTGTATGGTCGACGGATCATGGTTTGTAAGCTCACGAGATATCACGTCTGTGTCGATTACGTGTGCTCCTAGAGTCGCGAATGTATCAGACACGAGGGTTTTACCCGATCCAATACCACCAGTCAGTCCTATGATCAGCCGGTCAGACACGTCAGTTAGATATTTTTGACGTGAGTTTCACGGATTTCACTGATTTATCTTTCGTCTGAAGAATTTCCATATAGTAACCATCAATTTGTATCGAAATTCCTGTTTCTGGAATTTGTTGTAAGTGCTCCAAAATTAACCCATTAAGCGTTTTTGGGCCGTCGAGATTTAAATTAAGTTTGAAATCTCGATTGATTTCTCTGAGCGTCATTGATCCATCAAGTACGAGACTTCCGTCATGTAATACTTTTCCCGATGCACTTAATACCGGTGATTGCGTCGTGAACTCTCCGACAATTTCCTCGATGATATCCTCTATCGTTATCATACCCATGAGAGTGCCATACTCATCCACGATATACGCCATTCGCTCTTGACGTTCTTGGAAATTTTGCAGTTGGGCCAATAGCTTTGTGTCCTTTGGAATAAAGTATGGATCTCTTAGTACCTGCTGTATTGATTCTCCCGAAATCTCGTTGTCCTCTGAGACATTTAGTAGTTTTCTGATATGTATGATGCCCTCAAGATAATCTATGCTCTCCCTAAACGCTGGCAACCTGGTGTGGTTTGAGGTCAAGATCTCATTTTTAAGGTGTTCATCAGACGCATTGAGATCAATACCTTCAATCTTGTTCCTGGGAATCATGATGTCTTCGACTGTGATTGCTTGTAAGTCAAATAAATTTGCCAGCATGGATTGGTGTTTGTGTGGCAAGTAATTCCCGCCTTCCAATACGAGTGTGCGAAGCTCTTCCTGGGTCAGTTGCGATGCCTGGGCGCCTGTTTTTGTTTTGATTCGGAATGTAAAAAGTATGCCGTTAACAATCGTGTTGGCGATTACTACGAAGGGATGCATAAGTCGCATCATTGGCTCGAGGATGTAACTAGCCGGAAGTGCAATTTTTTCCGGGTAGCTCGCTCCAATTATTTTTGGGGTAATTTCACTAAAGATTAGCAAGGCGGTTGTGACCACAAGTGTTGCGATTGTTAAGGAAAGCTCGTTTTCGCCGAACAACTTAAAGGCTATAGTCGTGACGAGTGCCGCCGCTGCGGTATTAGATAAATTATTTCCGAGCAGTATTGTTCCCAACAGTCGGTCAATTTGACCGAGAAGCCCCAGAGTTTTTCTGGCGCCTTTGTGGTTATTTTTAGCCATGTGTTTAAGTTGATATTTATTTAATGCCATCATGCTCGTCTCGGATATCGAAAAAAATGCAGAAATTCCGATAAGGATTAAGAAGATGATGAGCAGTGTCTGTACAGAGACGTTTTCCATAACTTGATTTGTGTGTTTGCCTGAGAGTGGTAAGTATTAATGCAACTTGACGTCCATCGACGTTTAATCTTGGGGATAGACGTTTAATATTGGGGATGGTGCAGAATGATTTCTGCTACAAACCTCGAGCCAAAGTATGCGAGCACCAGAAGCGTAAAGCTTGCGATGTACAGTTTTCTGGTTGTTTTTCCTCTCCAGCCTTTTATGTAGTGACCCGACAAAAGAAACCCCAATGTTATCCAAGAGCAAAGACTGAATACTGTCTTGTGAGTGATCGGGAACAAGACGTTTTGTATTTCTGATGATGCGAGACAACCGGTGAACAGTGCGAGGGAGAGTGCGACGAACCCACACCAAATTATCGTGATTAACAGTTTCTCCAGGCTCAATAGCGGGGGCAAGTGTTCTATAAAAACGGAGAGTTTGTGTTCGTGGAGTTTTTTTTCGACAAAACCCAAAAGCACGGTATGTAGAAGGGCAACCAAGAGGATGCTGTAAGCGACTACCGACAATGTCAAATGGATTTGAAAAACGAATAGCTCCGAATTCGGGATTTGAACTGTCGCAGGGTCGACTATTGGGAGAATTGAGAAAAATGCTCCGAAAGGCAACGAAAACGCTGGCAGTGAGCTCCAGCTCGAGTAGAGGCTATTGCATGCATAGATGAGGCAAGTAATGGCTGCGATGAGCGAGGCTACATTACCCAAACCTAGATGCAGTTGTCCGGCCCCAAGAGCCTGCTGATGAGTCAGCAACAGGTGCAGCCCGATCGGTATCAATGAGATCGTCGAGAGGCGACGAAGAACGATACTTGGACCACCCGATGCGCTTGTCGCCCGGGATAACTCTTTCCACGTCAACGCTCCCAGAATCACGTACGAGAGGCTAACGGATATATGAAGTAGAATCAGGGCCATATTTATGTTTGAATCGTAACAGAAATCGCGAATCAGTAGTCTCACGTATCGTTTAACGACTGTAACTTGTAATGCTAGAGAATTTAACCGACCGTCTCGGTCGTGTTGTCAAGACACTCAGGGGGCACGCGCGGCTCACCGATGACAATGTGAAAGACGCTCTGAGGGAGATCAGGATCGCGCTTCTTGAAGCAGATGTGGCCCTGCCAGTTGCGAAGCGATTCATTGAACAGGTCAGAGAAAAAGCATTAGGTCAGGAGGTTTTGGGTAGTCTCACTCCTGGCCAAGCGCTGGTGGGTGTTGTCAGGGATGAATTAGTCCACTTGATGGGCCCAACAGAAGATCTCAATTTGAAAAATACGCCTCCCACGGTTGTCTTGATGGCTGGCTTACAGGGAGTTGGAAAAACAACCACTTGTGGGAAATTGGGGCTTCGATTAACGCGAGAGAAAAAGCGTGTTTTGATGGTCAGTTGTGATGTTAAAAGGCCAGCTGCTCGCGCTCAACTTGCTGCAATTGGTCATCAAACTGACGTTGATGTTTACGGAGATGACGACGGTGCTTCGGCGGATGAACTTGCAACGGCAGCTCTAGAGCATGCAAAGAAACGTTTTTACGACGTACTTCTTGTCGATACCGCCGGACGCTTGTCAATTGATCAGGAGATGATGAACGAAATTCAGTCACTTCACGAGATTCTGACTCCTGCAGAGACTTTGTTTGTAGTCGATGCGATGCAAGGTCAGGATGCGGTAAACGTTGCGCAGGTTTTCTCCAACTCTATTCCGCTAACGGGTGTTGTGCTGACGAAACTCGACGGAGACTCCCGGGGCGGTGCCGCGTTGACTGTCAGAACCGTCACTGGCTCGCCGATTAAATTTATTGGCACGGGCGAGAAGATGTCTGGGTTGGATGTTTTTCACCCAGAGAGACTGGCATCCCGCATTCTCGGTATGGGAGATATCCTTTCGTTAGTTGAGGATGCGCGTCAATCAGTTGATGAGGAACAAGCAAAGAAACTTACAAAAAAAATAAAAAGTGGCAAGGGATTTGATCTGCAGGATTTCAGGGAGCAAATGGCCCAGATGCAAAGCATGGGCGGGATGGATAAGCTTCTCGAAAAATTGCCTACCAGTATTGCGAGTGCGGCTAAGGCAGTTCCGCAAGATGATCGGATGGTTGGTCGAACGATAGGGATCATCGATTCCATGACACCGCGTGAGAGAATGAAGCCTGAAATAATAAAGGCCTCGAGAAAGCGGAGAATTGCCCAGGGCGCGGGTGCTTCAGTTCAAGAGGTCAATCGACTGTTGAATCAATTCGGTCAAATGCAAAAAATGATGAAGATGATGGGTAAGGGGAACGGACTCGCGAAAATGATGTCCGGTATGAAAGGAATGTTCGGAGGAATGAGATGAATTGGTTGTCGGTTATCTTTGACGCGGTCAACTTGCGACGGGTCAACTACAAGGTTTTCGTCGCAATGTGTTGCGCGTTCTTCAGTCTAACTGGTTTTTCTTATGCCATTGAGTATGAAGCCAAGGCTGATTACGACCGAGAAAAAAATTGGGCTGATCAAATTCTTCCTGGAATCATAGTGGGCGATCCAATTTGGATCGAGCAGTCCAATGGACACAAATTCTTGGGTATTTACACGGAAGCTGAAAAACCTAGAGGTGCGGTGATTGTTGCTCACGGCAGAGGGTGGAACCCGGATTTCGAATTGTACGGAATGCTTCGAGTGTTACTGGCGGAAGCCGGTTACAGTACTTTATCCATCCAGTTGCCTATACTGGGTGGCGGCGCGAAAGTTGGGGACTACATTCCCACCTACCCAGAGGCGTTTCACAGGTTTGACCGAGCCGCAGAGGTGTTGCATGAAATGGGCCACACCGATATCTCGATTGTGTCGCATAGCTTGGGCGCGACCATGGCGAACCACTATCTGATTACTGTCGATGAAACACTCGTGAATTCATGGGTCTTTATCAGTATTTTGAATGGTTTGCAGGAGATGTTCCGAATTAAAATTCCCGTGATGGACGTTTACGCCTCTGATGATTGGGAAATTACGGTTGTGGGCGGATATGAGAGGAAGCAGCAAATCATGAAAGTGCCAGGCTCTCGGCAAGTTATTATCCCCAATGCGTTACATTTTTTCGAACGACGAGAGGAGTCCCTCGTCCAGTCGATTGTCGAGTTTTTGGATTCTATCTATCATGCGGCACAAGATTCTTAGAGCCGTTAACGTCGGGTTTAATCCGAATATTGCGTTTTAATCAAAAAAACAGGTACAATAATCGGCTAAGCTCAAGTTGTATGTCGCAATGTGATTTGCAACCAATAAATATGTGGGATTAACAGTTATGGTAGTGATTAGATTATCTCGTAGCGGGGCAAAACGACGTCCTTTCTACAACATGGTTGTGGCAGACTCCAGAAATGCGCGTGACGGAAGGTTTATAGAGCGCGTTGGGTTTTATGACCCCCAAGCTCCTGAGGGCGCAGAGGGCCTCAGAATCGATTCTGAGCGCGTCAATTTTTGGCAACAAAAAGGTGCGCAACTTTCCGATACCGTAGCGAGATTAGTCAAGCAATTTGCCAAGTCAAAGGCAGCCTAAAGAATTGATTGTCATGGGGCGAATCTCTGCCCCCTATGGAGTTAAAGGATGGGCGCGGGTAAACGCTTACACCGCTCAACCGACCAATCTGGCCAGCTACCCGACCTGGTACCTCTCAGTAAAAAAAGTGCATCACGAAGTCGCAGTCGAGCAGACGCGCGTCAATGGAGATGTATTGTTTGCGAAACTTACAGGACTTGAAAATCGCGAAGAAATCGCGAAGTTTCGGGGGGCCGACATTTTGGTAGACCTCGGCTCGATGCCGATCTTGGCAAGCAATGAATATTACTGGCATGAACTTGAAGGTTGTGTGGTGGAAGACAAAGAGGGTAAGCGCCTCGGAACCCTTAGTCATTTATTCGAAGCTGGTGCGCAACCAACCATGGTGGTTACCTGCCCTGGTGAGGAAAGCTTGATACCTTGGGTCAGTCATATCGTGTTGAGTGTAGATCTGCCAAATCGTACGATTTCTGTCGATTGGGACCCAGAGTACTTAAAGTAGGGGCCGTGCTGATATGAAATATTTTGATGTCATCACGCTTTTCCCTGAAATGTTTTCCGCACTGACAGATTTCGGCGTAACCGCCAGAGCGCAACAACGTCAGCTCTATGAACTTGTTTGTTGGAATCCTCGGGATTTTACAGTCGATCCAAGAAAAACGGTCGACGATCGGCCGTTTGGTGGTGGCGCTGGAATGGTGATGATGGCTGAACCTCTGACTCGATCGTTGAGTGCGGCGGTTAGTCGCCAAAAGAGTAAGGGCGTCAAAGAATCGATCTCTATTTTTTTGTCTCCTCAGGGGGTGCCGTTAACACAAAAAATAGTGTCGACGTTGTCAGAGAGAGAGGGGTTAATCCTACTTGCGGGTCGCTATGAAGGAGTTGATCAGCGAGTTATTGATCAGAGTATCGATCTGGAGATTTCTGTTGGCGACTATGTATTGTCTGGTGGAGAGTTGCCTGCCATGTCTTTACTCGATGCGATTGTAAGATTGTTACCAGGCGCACTTAACCAATCAGGCTCTTTGGCGGAGGAAAGTTTTGCGGACGATTTACTCGAGTATCCTCAATACACGAGGCCCGAGATTTTTAACGGTAGTCCTGTCCCGGAAGTTTTGCTGTCTGGGCACCATGAGCGAATAAAGGCATGGAGGAAACAACAGGCCTTTGACCGGACCTTCAGTCGGCGCCCTGATTTGTTGTCGTGGGAAGGAAAAAACCGCTCTAATACAGACGGTGAGAACAAAAAATAGTTAATTGCTAAGGCTGCGATTTTCCATGTATAATGCGCGGCCCAAGGAGTGATTGAAATGAATTTAATAGCACAACTAGAAAAAGAAGAGATTGACAGACTGGGCACTTCGCTTCCAGACTTCTCCCCCGGAGACACCGTTGTCGTCAATGTTAACGTTGTAGAAGGCGAGAGGAAGCGTGTGCAGGCCTATGAGGGTGTGGTTATCGCGAAACGAAACCGCGGTTTGAATTCCTCGTTTACCGTCAGAAAGATTTCGTCTGGCGTTGGTGTCGAGCGAACCTTCCAGTCATATTCCCCCCTCATCGCAAGTGTTGAAGTCAAGCGACGCGGAGATGTACGACGCGCGAAATTGTATTATTTGAGGGGGCGTTCTGGTAAATCCGCGAGAATTAAAGAGAAGCTACCCAATAGGGTTAAAGCAAGTTCATAGTCCTATTAAATTTAGCCAATATGGCGACCTCTTGGTCGCCATTTTTTTTGGATCGTGGTAACGTCAACCGAGCGTGTTTAGAAAATTTTCGACGCATACACTTTGGTTGATGTTATGGAAGGTTACCTATCTACCCCATTTGGGAGCATTCGTGTTCGAGCCAGTGATAATGAAATACTGGAAGTAACTTTTTCAAAGGAAACAGCTCGCGATAACTTCCCAGAAGACTCAATCGTCTCCAATTTGTTTAAACAGATAAAGACATATTTTGTTGACCCCAAATCAATTTTTTCCATTGACTACCGGGCAAGTGGCACGAGTTTTCGTGAACGAGTGTGGCACGAAATATCGTTGATACCATCCGGCTCGACCAGAACGTACGGTCAGATTGCAAATAAGCTAGGCTCCTCCGCCCGAGCTGTTGGGATGGCATGCGGAGATAATCCTGTCCCTCTGATCATTCCTTGCCACAGGGTCGTTGCTAAATCGGGAATTGGAGGCTTCAATCACTCGATAGGCCATTTTGAGAAAAGTGTTAAGTTGTGGTTGCTCAATCATGAGAGAGCCGTTATCAATGAAAAAACCGTCCGATCAGTCTAATAAGGATTGGATCGATTATTTTTGTGATGCGCTGTGGCTGGAAGATGGTTTGTCGGCGAATACATTAGATAGCTACCGACGCGATCTTCACTCGTTTATGAGGTGGCTTGAGAATGATGTCGCTGGCGCTTCTCTGATAGCTGCTGAGGGCCAGACGTTGCTGCGCTATGTGGCTTTTTGCTTTTCCAAGGGGAAGCAGGCGAGGACAATGGCTCGTCATTTATCTGTTTTGAGGCGGTTCTATCAATTTTTGCGCCGAGAGGGCCGGATTGAGTCAGATCCGACTTTGAACGTCGCATCACCGAAGATCGGTCGTAAACTACCGTCTATCTTAGTTGAGGATGAGGTTATTTCGCTCATTGAAGCGCCAAACATCAATACTGAACTCGGTCTTAGAGACAGAGCGATGCTTGAGGTTCTTTACGGCAGTGGACTTCGGGTGTCAGAGTTGGTGCAACTGAAGATGGCACAAATCAATTTGACCGACGGATTAATTCGTACGATCGGTAAAGGGGCGAAAGAGCGAGTGGTCCCAATGGGCGAGCCTTGTGTCGATTGGGTCAAAAATTATATTAATGCCTCTCGACCTCGAGTACTTCGTGGCCGCTTATCGGATTTTGTGTTTGTGACGAATCGAGGGACGGCGATGTCACGCCAGTCTTTTTGGAATATCGTACAGCGGTATGTACAGATTGCAGGCATTAAAAAACGGGTGTCACCACATACAATTCGCCATGCGTTTGCAACCCATCTGCTTAACCATGGTGCGGATTTGCGTTCCGTGCAACTGTTACTGGGACATTCTGACTTATCGACAACGCAGATATACACTCATATTGCAAAAGAACGTTTAAAGAACATACATCAACAACATCACCCTCGGGGCTGAATGTTAGGGAGACCAGCATGCTATATCTCGCGCCTTTAATTGTTTCTTACTTTTTCGGGTCGGTGTCATTTGCCATTTTGGTGAGCAAGTGTATGTCTCTCCCCAGCCCGTATTCGTATGGTTCGGGAAATCCTGGAGCGACGAATGTGCTGAGAACTGGTAATCGATTGGCAGCTTTTGTGACGCTTTTGGGAGATGCGATGAAGGGAGCACTGTCAGTCATTTTTGTACCAATTTTTCTCTCTGTGGTGTTTGAGCTAGATCTACCAAGGGAGCACATGGCTGCGACTTCGTTAGTGGGAGTTTTCATTGGACACGTATTCCCCATTTTTCATAATTTCAAGGGTGGCAAAGGAGTTGCTACGGCTGGTGGAGGGCTGATCGGATTGGATTGGATTGTCGGCTTGCCTGTGGTAGTCACCTGGCTTGCGGTCTGTGTGCTCTCGAGATATTCATCTCTTGCCGCTATTTGCGCAGCGATTGCCGCTCCTGTAATGATTTTTCTCCGTTTTGATTTTGGAGCGCCATTTGTTGTAGTTCTTGTGATGAGTGGACTTCTCATTCTTAATCACAGGAAAAATGTCGTCAATCTACTGAAGGGCGTTGAACCTAAGGTGGGGTCTCGCGATAGAAAGTAACCGCATTACGAATGGCTTTCACGAGCCGCCTCTAGTGACCAGCGCGGTTTGATTGTGAAAGTTGAAGGTGTTTGAGTGCTGTCCCCGAATTTGAGGGCTCCTGTGAGAGCGACCATAGCACCGTTATCGGTACAGAATTTTGGCAGCGGATAAAATACCTTGCCGCCCAGAGTTTCAGTCATATCAGTTAATTTTTGTCTCAAAACATCGTTTGCTCCGACGCCGCCGGCAACGACAAGATTTTTACAATTATTTTCGATCAGAGCTTTCGAACATTTCTCTGCCAATACACTCGTAATGGCCTCTTGAAAACTCGCCGCAATGTCCGCTCTTAACGAGTTGGATTCTGCGAGACCTTTCTCTCTGGTTTTAGATAAAAGATTCACGACCGCGGTCTTTAAACCACTAAAGCTCAGCTCTAAGTCACCTGAACGGAGCATTGGTTTCGGAAAATCAAATTTATCTGGATTACCCTTTTTGGCCAGCTCTGACAGTAAAGCGCCACCTGGGTAGGGTAGTCCAAGAGTTTTAGCTGTTTTATCGAAAGCTTCACCTGCTGCGTCGTCACGAGTTTCTCCCAATATTGAGTATTCGCCTATTCGTCCAACTCGCATGATTTGTGAGTGCCCGCCAGATACGAGTAGTGCGATGAACGGAAATTCGATGCCGGGAATGCTAAGCAGAGGGGAGAGTAAATGAGCTTCCAGGTGGTGCACTGGAATTGTGGGAATCTTCAAAGAGTAAGCCAATGCATTGGCGAATGTCGCACCTACAAGTAGAGCGCCAGCGAGTCCAGGCCCTTTTGTGTACGCGACCGCATCGATGGCGTCTTTCTCAAGTCCTGCCTTGCTCAATACAGTTTGTACCAAGCCGTATATTTTTCTTATGTGGTCTCGTGACGCGAGCTCAGGCACAACACCACCAAAATCTTTATGTAGCTCAATTTGGGAGTAGAGCGCGTCCGCGATCAGCCCTTGTCTGGAGCAATAGAGCGCTACTCCTGTCTCGTCACATGAGCTCTCAATTCCTAGTACTAGCATTTAGTCCCCTAAAATTTACGCGATTCAAACAGATTTGCCATAAGTCCGTCAAATTTGCTAGAATCGCCCCCTTTCCAAATAAACCTGCGGATAAACACACGTACATGCCGATTGTAAGAGTCAAAGAAAACGAGCCATTTGAAGTGGCGATGAGGAGATTTAAGAGGACAGTGGAGAAAACTGGCCTTCTTACCGAGTTAAGAGCTAGGGAGTTTTACGAAAAGCCTACCTCCGAGAGGAAGCGAAAGCACGCTGCAGCGGTAAAGAGGCACCATAAGCGCATACGCAGTCAGACGCTCCCGCAAAAAATGTATTGAGATACTCGTTGTATCGCATTTGGTACAGAGGACGGTGTTTCTAGATAGGAACGCCGTTTTTTGTTTTTCGTAACGTTTGTGTAAACATTATTCTGTGCCCGCAACGGACAAAGGTAAATTCCAATGAGTCTAACTTCTAAAATCCAAGCGGACATGCGCTCGGCGATGAAGTCAAAGAATGCAGACTTCGTCTCGACGATAAGGCTTCTATTAGCAGCCATCAAACAACAGGAGATTGACAAGCGAGAACAGCTTACAGACTCTGACGTGCTGACTATTGTTGAGAGACTCGTTAAGCAGCGCAGAGAGTCGATCCAAATTTACACCGAGGCTGGCAGAAATGACTTGGCGTCAAAAGAATCTGCAGAGCTTGAGATCTTAACAACTTACTTGCCAAAACAGCTAAGCGATGAGGAAGTTGAGTTAATCATTCAAGAGACCCTGTCCTCTTTAGATGCCCGTGAGCCCAAAGATATGGGAAAAGTGATGGCGGCGCTAAAAACCCAACTCTCCGGCAAGGCCGACTTGTCTCGTGTTTCGACTCGGGTGAGGGAGTTGTTAAGCTAGGATTATTTTGTTCGCCTGGCGTGGTATCTGGTCTCAATCTGGTCAACCCTCTGGGTAACATATCTCCCATTCGCAGATGGGTATAATCCAAAGGTCATGATCCCTCAAGCTTTCATTGATGAGCTTCTGAACCGCGTTGACGTTGTTGACGTCATCGAGGGATTTATAAAGCTGAAAAGGTCTGGTTCGAATCTCTCATCCAATTGCCCGTTTCACGACGAGAAGACTCCATCTTTCACAGTCAGTCAACAAAAACAGTTTTATCATTGTTTCGGCTGTGGTGCGCACGGAACTGCTATATCTTTTTTAATGGAATACCAAGGTCTCGGCTTCATAGAAGCCGTTACTGAGCTCGCTAATCGTGTTGGCTTGACTGTTCCAGATAATGCCCGTGAAAAAGCGACTGAACACCGAACAAATATTGAGCCCTCGTACGGGGTGATGAATAGAGCCGCTGCGCACTACAAACAAAAACTTAAAGGCTCTACCCGTGCGGTGAGTTATTTGAAGGGCAGGGGAATTACTGGCTCTATTGCGGCCAAATTTGTTATTGGATTTTCGACCTCTGATTGGCAAGGCTTGCGGGAAGTATTTACAGATTATGACGAATCAGAGCTCCTCGGTCAGGTCGGCTTGATTAAGGATAACGATGGCCGTAGATATGATCGATTCAGGGATAGGTTGATGTTCCCGATCAGAGACCACCGAGGGAGGGTGATTGCATTTGGTGGTCGGATCATAGGTGAAGGGGAGCCGAAGTACCTCAACTCACCTGAGACAGATCTTTTTCATAAAGGCAAAGAGGTCTATGGTCTTTGGGAGTCGAGATCAGGGATTCGAAACTCGAAACGAGTGTTGGTCGTGGAGGGCTACATGGATGTGGTCGGTCTGCACCAACATGGGATTGATTACGCGGTGGCAACATTAGGCACCGCGACAACAGAGTTTCAAGTGTCTCGATTGTTAAAGTACGCTGCGGAGATCATATT
>VMBT01001663.1_pt1 | contig 11742 bp, 12 predicted proteins | sample 4404301 | NCBI WGS metagenome assembly VMBT01 (sample SAMN12238535, study PRJNA552566) | marine metagenome | isolation source: Coastal seawater | place: USA: coastal Georgia, Sapelo Island | collected 2008-08/2009-08
TAGACATCCATCGTCGCAATTGCCGCAGCGCTCGCTAAAGGATGCCCCGAGTAAGTGTAGCCGTGAAAGAACTCAATCTGTTCTGAGGGGCAGTTCATGAAAGCCTCATAAATTTTTTCACTCAGAAGCACTCCCCCCATCGGAACGGCTCCATTTGTGACGCCTTTGGCAAACGTAATCATGTCGGGTAATACGCCAAAGGTTTGAGCTGCGAATGGGTTTCCAGTACGCCCGAAACCTGTGATGACTTCATCGAAGATTAGAAGGATCCCGTACTTGGTGCATATTTCCCGTAATTTTTGAAGATACCCTTGAGGAGGTACAAGGACACCCGTAGATCCGGCGACTGGTTCGACGATCACGGCGGCAATGTTTGACGCGTCGTGAAGTGCGACGAGTCTCTCTAAGTCTTCTGCAAGGTGAGCTCCCCATGAGGGCTGACCTTTTGAGAACGCGTTGTGCTCTAAGTTGTGAGTATGAGGGAGGTGATCTACGCCCGGTAGCAGCGCGGTACTAAACACTTTTCGGTTCGGTGTCATTCCTCCAACCGAGACGCCTCCGAATCCAACGCCATGATAACCTCGCTCCCTGCCAATTAGGCGATGCCGATGTTCCCCGTTAGCACGGTGGTATCCCAACGCAATTTTGAGCGCTGTGTCTATCGCCTCCGATCCTGAATTAGTGAAAAAAACTGTATCGAGTCCCGCGGGAGCGAGATTGGCAATCATTTCTGCTGCTTGAAATTGCGCAGGGTGGGCCATGTTGAACGCTGTGATGTAATCAAGTTGCTCTGCTTGTTTCTTGATTGCGTTGACAATCGGCTCGCGAGAATGCCCAGCATTCACACACCACAATCCTGAGATGCCATCGAGAATTTTTTGACCGCTGGTGGTCTCGTAATGCATGCCATGCGCTCGATTGATCAATCGTGGTGAGGATTTAAATTGTCGATTCGGCGTGAATGGAAGCCATAAAGGACGCGTATTAATCTCTTGATTAATTTCTTCGAGCATGACTTTATCGCTAGAGTTCATCTCTGGTCTCCTCGGATCTTAATGTCGTCAAAAACAATGCGTTACCCCTGTAGGTCGAGTGATTGGTGATCACTGCTATCATGATATTGACACAGTAAATTCGATGCTGCCAAGTTTTCCCGCATGATTTGCTTGGTGTTTCAGATTGTCTTATTCTCCATCCGACATTTTTGAATATTTATTAGGAACAAGTATGGAAGTCAGTTATAGCGATGAGGAACTGTCGTTCGCCTCTGAGGTGAGAGAGTTTGTGGGCCGAGGGCTCGCAAAAGACGTGGCTCGAAAGGTGCTCGAGCATAAACGACTAGGAAAAGAGGACGTATCTCAGTGGCACAAATCGCTCTTCCAACAGGGCTGGGTGGCTCCGAGTTGGCCCAAGAAGTTCGGGGGCTGTGAATGGAGTCCCGTGTACCAACATATTTTCGATGTTGAATCCGCCGCACTAGGAGCGCCGAGGCTCTCCCCGTTTGGTCTGAGTATGATTGGCCCCGTCTTGATGGCATTTGGCACCGAAGAGCAGCAGGAACGGTACCTACCTAAGATACTCTCTGGAGAGGAGTGGTGGTGCCAAGGATATTCTGAACCTGGTTCGGGTTCAGATTTAGCGTCATTGGTAACGCGCGCGGAGCGCAAGGGCGACAAGTATGTCATCAATGGACAAAAGACATGGACGACGCATGCGCAATGGGCTGACAAGATATTTTGTTTAGTTCGAACAAGCTCTGAGGAAAGGAAACAAGAGGGCATATCAATGGTTCTTTGTGATATGGATAGCCCCGGTATTGAGATTCGCCCGATCATTACCTTGGATGGTGAGCATGAGGTCAATGAAGTGTGGTTTCAGGATGTTGAAGTTCCAGTGTCAAATTTGGTTGGTGAAGAGGGGAAGGGTTGGTCGATTGGCAAGTTCTTACTGTCGCACGAGCGCACCGGAATCGCGGGTGTTGGCGTTTCTCGACGAGAGTTGTCATACCTCAAACATCTGGCTGCACAACACACTTACTTGGGTAAACCCTTGATAGAGGATCCGGTATTTTTAGATCGCATTGCAGAGCTAGAGATTGACCTACTCGCGCTGGAGATGACCGTATTGAGAGTTGCTTCAGTGCAATCGGCGGGTGGCGAACCGGGTCCAGAAGCCTCCATATTAAAAATTCGGGGTACCGAAATCCAGCAGCGCCTCACTGAATTACAACTCGACGTGGCTGGGCAGGCGGCCTTGCCTCACTTACCTATGGCTTGGGGGGATAACTGGATTGGAGAGACTCCCGGGGCATTGCATGCAGCACCCCTTGCGGCCAGATATCTCAACATGCGCAAAACCTCGATTTACGGCGGGACAAATGAAATACAAAGAAACATCATCGCGCAACGAGTGTTGAGCTTATAAGCGGGTTGGCTTTATTAACGAACGGTTTTCTACGGATTGGAAAAGTATTATGCGGTTCACTTTCACCGACGAGCAGTCTCTATTTAGGGACGGATTACAAAGATTTCTCGATAAGAGTTTTTCGATCGATACTCGGAGACAAATGGTCGCAAGCCGAGAGGCAGGCTCGGAGGAGTTGTGGGCGGGACTTGCTGCTTTGGGGGCGCTTGGAGTCCCTATTTCCGAAGACAGTGGCGGATACGGAGGCTCGGGTGTAGAGGCGATGATTATCATGCAAGAGCTTGGGAAAGCGCTTGTGTTCGAGCCCTATCTGTCATCGGTTGTGATTAGCGCAGGTCTTGTGGATTTGTGTGGCTCACACTTTCAAAAAAACATCTTGATTCCTGAGATCGTGAAAGGCGAGCGAACGCTCGCTCTCGCACACACGGAAGAACTTGGATCAGAGGGCAGTGAGACACTCACCACGACTGCCGTTCAGTCCGGCACTAAGTGGGTTTTAAATGGCCATAAAAAAATGATTCTTGGCGGGGCGACGGCTGACCGTTTCCTCATTTCTGCCCGCACCACTCAGGGAGATATGGATGGCGTGACGCTATTTATTGTCGAGTCTATGGAAGAGAGCATTGCGGGTAAAGCATATCCACTCGTTGATGGCAGTCGAGTACTCGATATCAAATTCAAGGATCTCGAGGTCGGGCCTGAGTCTGTGCTCGGTGTCATCAATCAAGCGCAGCCAGTCATCGACTATGTGCATGATAGAGCGACTGCTGCGCTTTGTGCAGAGGCCTTGGGTCTCATGGAAGTGATACATGAAATGACCCTCGAATATATTCGCACAAGGCGGCAATTCGGAACCGCGTTGTCTCAGTTTCAGGTTCTGCAGCACAAAGCCGTTGATATGTTTATTAATATCGAGGAAGTTAGATCACTGGTCATTAATGCGGCGGATAAAGGATGGTCAACCGATAGTCACGAGCGTGTTCGCGCTGTGTCAGCAGCTAAGGCTTTAACGAATCGGGCCAGTCGCTTTGTCTCTCAACAGGCAATACAACTACATGGCGGCATGGGAATGACACAGGAGTTGCCTCTTAGCGATTACGTCAGACGATTGCTGGTTATCGAGTCATTATTCGGCAGCGAGCGGTTTAACCGAAGCCGTTTCGCATCGAACACCGGTAGTGAACAGCCGTTGGCGGTGCTCGCTTCTCCCAAAAAGCGCTGGAAACAAATTTAGTCACAAAAACTGGAGTGTGAATCATGTACGACAGGATCGGCGTCGTTGGTGCAGGTCTAATGGGATCCGAGATCGCATTGGTTTTTGCGTTATCCGGGCGTAGGGTTAGGCTCAACGATACAAGTGAAGAGTTGATTTCTCAGGCGTTGAAGCGGCTTGAGGGGGTGCTTCAAAAAGGCATCGATAGAGGTTTTTACGAGCCAGACGTTATTGAAAGGACAATGCCGTTAATCACTCCATGTCATTCGTTGACCGATTTCGCTGACAGTGACTTGGTGGTCGAGGCGGTTTTTGAGAACGAAGACGTCAAAGGAGAAATTTTTTCTCAGTTGGATACGATCGCGGCAACCGATTGTGTTTTTGCGAGTAATACCTCGAGTATATCGATCACGGCATTGGCGTCGAAAGTCAGTGAAAAGCGTCGTGAGTGTTTCATAGGGACTCATTTTTTTTCTCCGGTTTCTCGCATGAAATTAGTCGAGGTGATTCCCGGATTAGACACTACTCCGGAAATTGTTGAGTCTGTGAGTCAATTGTGCAAGCAGATTGGTAAAACGCCGATCACAGTAAAAGATGTTGTTGGGTTTGCGGTCAATCGTTTGTTGCATGCCATGATGATTGAGGCGATGCGCTTGGTCGAGGAGGGTGTTGCGACTCCTGAGGATATTGACGTGGCCTGTCGCCTTGGCCTTGGACATCCGATTGGCCCCTTCCAACTCATGGATGCGACGCAAATCAGTTTGTCTCTTCAGGTCGAAGAGATCCTACACGAGGCCTATGGAGATCGTTTCAAGCCTAGGCCTATCATGAAGCAAATGGTGGGTGCAGGCTATAACGGTAAAAAGTCAGGCCGCGGTTGGTATAAGAGTTAAGTGTAAAAAAGAGGTCGAGTCTATGAGCCACGAGCCTGATATTTTTTGGGAGGATTTCAATCTTGATTCCAGAGTCAGCATGGGAACAGTGAGTGTTGATCGGGATGAGGTGATTGAATTTGCGACGCGCTATGATCCACAACCTTTTCATGTTGACCCTGAGGCAGCCAAAGAATCAATCTACGGCGGCATCATTGCGAGCGGTTGGCATACGTGTTCGATGGTCATGAGACTGATGTGCGATTCGTATTTGCTGAATTCCTCTAGTTTGGGGTCTCCTGGAATAGAAAATGTCCGTTGGCTTCTTCCCGTTTTTCCTGGAGACAAGTTGACGGCGTACAGGACGGTGATCGAAAAACGAGCATCAAAAACGCGACCGGATCGGGGTATCGTCAAAACATATTGGGAGGTTGAGAACCAAGATTCTAAAATTGTGATGACGATGACCGGAGTAAATTTTTTTCTAAAAAGAGATCAATCGTTATGAGCGCTCAGATCGACCATTTTGGACACAAGGTCCACGTCTTGTTAAAGCGCGAAGACTTAGATCATGAGCGACTCCAGGGTAAGGTTGCAATTGTTCTCGATGTGCTTTTTGCAACAACGACTATCATCCACGCATTAGAATCTGGGGCGCAATCGGTCATTCCTACGATTGATGAGACCTCTGCGCGTCGGGCCGCTGCTCAACTTGAGAAAGAGGTCATTCTCGCGGGCGAACTATATGCGGAAACGCTGCCTGGATTTGCTCACCCTGCTCCACTTGAATTGGCCAAAGAAAAGTTATCCAAGAAAGACGTGATTTACTCAACGACCAACGGCACAGTTGCGTTGAACCAAGCGAGAGGCGTGGATGAGATTTTCGTTGGTGCGCTCATCAACGCAGAAGCGGTGGTTGAGCATGTGATCCAGTCTTATCCTGAGAAAACCATCTTGATTGTTTGTTCAGGCTCGATGGGAAACCCCAACTTGGAGGACACTTGCGGTGCTGGGTATTTCGTTGACTTAATCCACAAAAAGCTTGGTCATCAATCTGATGGGTTTTACTCAGATACCGCTTGTATGGCACAGGCTATTTTTAAATCTGAACCATCTGAGGCCCTGCTGCTCAAATCTCGGGTGGGACGAATGATGATTTCTAGACAGATGGAGCACGAGGTTCAGTTTGCGGCTCAACTTAGCTCGCACAGCTCGGTCCCGATCTACAGGAACGACGTCATCACCGTCATTTGACCGCTATGGTGTGTTTGATGAATATGGGAGAAGCTTGAGTGCGCGGAGTCTGTTTCGTTTTGTTTTATTCTTTGACGTCGATATCGTTTGCTGCGATTAATTGCAGCAACCCCTCCACAGGCGTGGAGCGTTTGATATGCACGAGCAGCCGAGCGTCAGTTGCTCACGAGGACATGGCGCTTTCTTACAATCTCGCGATGAGGCGAGGTGTCGATATCAACGAACTTCAGCAGTCGCAGATTGACTGGTATGAGAACGTTCTCAATCAGTGTAACGATGTATCCTGTGTTGTTGACGCGATGAGTAACCGCAGTGCTGATATTGAGAACATGGATGGACTGTCAAAGTGACTGGTCAGAGAGTTCAAGACTCTTAGAAATGTCGATAGGCGCGGTTAGGTCTTGGTCTGCCATCAGCTCTTTCACCAAACTCTTCAGGGTCTCTTGAATTTGAGTTGTAACCTGGGCCCCTGGTGAGCGAGCCTTTGAACATTGGATTGCGCCGCGCATTCTGAGTAATTCTTTTCTGATCGCCACTCCAGGTTGTTGTTCGTAAACGATGAGGGGTAAAAAGTGTTTGTACACAGCGTCGACTCGCTGCCAATTAGCGGCTTTAGCCGAGGCGACCAGTTCTTTGAGTACCTCTGGAAAAGCAAATCCTGTATTAAATCCGTCAGACCCCGAACGCAGGTCGAATTTGGCGTATAGGGCGCCTAAGCCTGTCATCACGTTGATTTGAGGGTGAGTTTCTTTTAGTTTGGCTACTTTTGGGGCTGTCGGTACTGACTCCATTTTGATGCCAGCGAACCCGTCTATTTCATCGATGAGTCGAGAGATCAGTTCACTTGACATGTGCACCCCCGTCGAAGCGGGATGATCTTGAAGAATAATGGGTAGAGCGCTTTCATTTTTGATCATCTTAAAATGCTGAAGGATTCTCTCATCCGATGGGGTCGGCTCGGCATGCGGCGTAATCATCACGGCACTGGCGTTATTTTTCCTCGCAATCTCATTGTGCTCGATGACTGCTTTTGTCCCAGCGGCGCTTGTACCGACAATCACAGGTAGGTTCCCAGCTTCGTCTACGGCTTCACTGATGACGATTTCACGCTCTCTGTCTGTGAGCCTATTTGCCTCGCCAAGTACACCAAGTATGGTGACTCCGTTGACACCAATCTTTTTCATGAGTGTGACCGTGGATCGGAGTGATGCGACATCGATTGTTTCGTCTGACTTGAATGGTGTGACGAGGATTGGAATTACTCCGTTAAATTTTAACTCTGTCATGATCTGCGAACGGTTATGATGATAAGAAACGATTTAGTAGGGCGAATAGGGGATTAGTATGGATTTTTTGCAGAATAAACTAAAACAGGCGCTTTCTCGTGGCGATCAACAGATCGGTTGTTGGCTAAGTACGGGAGGTGCGCTGGTGACGGAGATCTGCGCCTCATCAGGATTTGATTGGGTTTTGATTGATATGGAGCATGCTCCCAATGATGTCGCACAAGTGTTGTCTTTAATACACGCGGCTTCAGCTTACCCGAGCTCAATTGCGGTACGTGCGCCTTGGAATGATTCGGTCATGTTGAAGCGTTTACTCGATATGGGAGTGCAGACACTGATGGTTCCCAATGTGAAAAATAAATCTGAGGCGGAAGCTGCGGTGGCGGCAGTGCGTTACCCGCCGAGAGGAATCCGTGGTGTGTCGGGTAACTCCAGGTCTAACCGATTTGGACGAATCGGTGATTATTTCGAACATGCGGACGAGAATATTTGTTTGATTGTGCAGATTGAGACTGCAGAGGGACAGAAGAACGCAGAGGAAATCGCAGCTGTAGACGGTGTTGATTGTGTGTTCGTCGGCCCCGCGGACTTAGCGGCAGATTTTGGTTATTTGGGGAGGCACACGGAGGAGCAACCTCAGCTGGAGATGCAAAAAGTGATTGAGCGCGCAACTGCCTCTGGGTGTGCCGCTGGCATTCTGGCTTTTAACGAAAAAGAGGCAAAAAAATGGCTAGAGCTTGGTGCGAACTTTGTCGCAGTCACTGGCGATGCATTTTTACTCTCGCGAGGTATGGAATCTGTGGTGAAGTCGTTTCGAGGTGAGGTATGAAATCGATATCGGTGGCTAAGCCCGGAGATTTGGTTGACATGATTGGTCCCGAGATTGCGGTTAGCGAATGGATCCAAGTGACCCAGGATATGGTTGATATGTTCGCTGATGCCACGAGTGATCACCAGTGGATTCATGTTGATGTGGAAAGGGCAGAGTCAGAGACGGAGTTCCAGTCTACGATCGCGCACGGTTTTTTGACGCTTTCGTTGTTATCAAAATTTCTCAACGATACAATCGACCTCGGAAAATCTGAGATGGGCATTAATTACGGACTTAATCGCGTTCGATTTACTTCGCCTGTCAAAACGGGAGATCGGGTGCGAGCTCGATTTGATTTAATAAAAGTCGACAATCTTGAGGGTGGGGTACAGCTTGAGTGGAATGTTTGCGTCGAGATTGATGGGCAGGATAAGCCCGCGTTAATTGCAGAATGGCTGACGCGCCGATACGGTTAGTTTGACTAGCGAATACATCAAACCATGTCTGATCTAGAACTGAGACAACTCAAAGAATCGATACAAAAACTAAGAGGTGAGCTCGAGGAGCGAGCAGCAATTACTGATCGTGAGGTTCAAAAAGAGCGAGCGCGATCAGCCGAGGAGATTCAACAATTGAGGGCGCAAATTCAATCAGTCAGAGATTCGATGGAGAGTCAAAAACACGAATATGAGGCGACAATGCAGCAGGTCAGGACCGCGCTCGAAAACGAAAATAGGCAGATCAAGCAAACGGCATCTGCGCTTCGTGACGAGCTTGAGAGAGCCAATCACGAAGCAATTAAGTCGATGGAGAATGCTGAACAGCGTTTCAACCAGGAGCGGCGCTCACTGCAAGAGCAAGTTCAGCGATTACGAGAGCAATTGGAGTCCAAGTGATGGGTGGTGACAAAATGGTAGTTCAAGCTCGACGAAAACGTAAGGGCACGAAGGACGAACGACTAAAGCGATCGCAAATATTACTGGAGGTCACGAGGCGGTGCGCGTCACTTTCGAACATTCAAGATGTGTGGAAAGAATTGGTTTCGATGACATCTCGGGAGCTAGACTGCGACCGAGGAACATTGTTCTTGAATGACGACGAGACGAATGAGTTGTTCTCCTACGTGGCTCAAGGAGATTTGGTTCGAGAAATCAGAATCCTTAACGATAGTGGAATCGCGGGGCACGTGTTTCAATCTGGTGAAGCGAGAATCAGCGATGATCCGTACAGCGATGAACTCTTCAATCGGTCGGTCGATCAACGTACCGGTTACACCACGAGAAACATTGCTTGTGTGCCGGTTCGTACGATGTCTGGTGAGACGATCGGTGTCATGCAAAGCCTTAATAAACGTGTGGGTGAATTTAATGATGATGATCTGGAGTTGCTCGAGGAAATGACGACTCAGGCTGCAGTGGTGCTACAAGGTCTTCAGCACTATGAGCAGATCGATAAAATTCGCGAAAAAGAAAACGCATTTCTGAAGTTGATGTCGGACATCAATTCTGAATTTGAATTGTCAAGAATGCTGATGCGAGTGGTTCAGGAGATTACTGAGATGCTTGCATCTGAGCGAGCTACGATATTTATGTATGACCAATCTACGGCCACGCTTTTTTCTCGTGTCGCGGCCGGCGGTGAAATTAACGAAATTCGTTTCCCGTCTCATCTTGGTATTGCTGGAGAGGTCTTCACGACTGGCAAAAGTATGAATATTCCATATGCTTACGCCGATCTTCGGTTTAACCCAGCGTTTGATAAACAAACCGGATTTTTTACCCGATCCATTCTGTGTGTGCCAATCATCAACACGGACAACAATGTGATTGGCGTGACGCAAGTCCTCAACAAAAAGGGTGGGACGTTTTCGGATGAAGATGAACAGAGATTAAAAGCATTTACGGCGCAAATTTCGATCAGTTTGCAAAACTCAAAGTTGTTTGACGACGTACAGAGAATCAAAAATTACAACGAGAGCATGCTGCAGAGCATGTCCAATGGCGTCATCACGATGGATCCAAAGGGCTTGGTTGTGACGTGTAATTCGGCGGCTTTAAGGATATGGGAGCTCAACGAAACGGATATCGTTGGCCATAATGTGGCGGATCTCGTTGGTCCCGATGGTCAATGGGTGATTGAGCAAATTGAAAAAGCCAAAGCGGAAGAGAGCACTCAAACGATTGCCGATACTGCGTTAACGTTGAATGAGACAGAAAAAACTGTGAATTTGACGTTTATGCCTCTGATCGCTGCAGAGGAGGATAAAGAGTTGGGTTCGATGATGGTGTTTGAGGACATCAGTAGCGAGAAAAGAATGAAGTCGACAATGTCTCGTTACATGGACCCGGTCATCGCAGCTCAAATGTTAGAGGGTGATGCGCACGAAGTACTCGGCGGGATCAACGCAGAGGCTACCGTGATGTTTACTGATGTCCGCGGTTTTACAACCATTACCGAGGAATACGGTGCTCAAGGAACCGTGTCGTTTTTAAATGATTATTTCTCGTTGATGGTGGACTGCATCACCAAAGAAGGGGGCATGCTTGATAAGTTCATCGGTGATGCGATCATGGCATGTTTTGGATTGCCCATGTCACACGAGGACGATCCGGACAGAGCCGTGCGCGCGTCAATAGAGATGATTAAAACCTTATGGCGTTGGAATCAAGATCGATCGTCGAAGGGGTTGAAAGTTGTTGATATGGGAATCGGTCTTAATACTGATACGGTTGTATCGGGAAATATCGGTTCCCCAAAAAGAATGGATTACACGTTGATTGGAGATGGGGTGAACCTTGCCGCTCGCCTCGAGAGCGCGTGCAAGTCCTACTTCGCTCGAATTCTGGTTAGCGAATCAACGGTCCAGAAATTGAAGGGAACGTATCGATTAAGAGCCGTTGACTTGGTTGTCGTAAAAGGGAAGACGCAGCCTGTCAAAGTGTTTGAAATTTTGGATTACCACGATGAGGATTCTTTCCCTAATTTAATGGATGTGGTCAACCACTTTAATGACGGCATGAACGCATACCAAGCAGCGAATTGGGACAAGGCAATTGAGCGATTTAACCAGTGTTTAAAATTAAACCCAGAGGACCATCTTTCTCAAAGCTACGTTGAACGTTGCGAGACATTGAAGGCAGATCCTCCGAAGGGCGAGTGGGATGGCGTATGGGTCATGAAAACGAAATAGCGGACAAATTTAATTTTTTTCAGTCCTTGCGTGTTCGATGGGCGGAGGTTGATGCCCAGGGTATTGTGTTTAATCCTCACTATTTGATGTATGCAGATATTGGTGTCACGGAATATTACCGAGCGATTGGTATGCCGTATCCGGATGCTTTCGATACCGAAAAAGCTGATCTTTATACGAAGAAAACGCAGATTGAATATCACGCCCCTGCTCGTTACGATGACGAACTTCGAATCTATGTTCGAGTGTCTCGACTAGGGCGCAGCAGTTTTGATTTCGACATCAAAATCGTAAACGACCAAACGCTGCTCGCATCAATCCAAATAACCTATGTCAATGCAAATTTGGAGCAAGGGACTTCTGTGCCAATTGATGCAGGATTTAAAGCTGCCTGTAAGAGATTTGAGAAGGTGTCTCCAGAGTAATGGCGTTTATCGAGTGTACAATGATCATGTTGTCAGTGAAGGATACTGAAAAGTTATCGGTTATATGACCGTGTTAACCAGAGAGTGTGGAAACAATGGATTTTGAATATTCACAAAAAGTGAAAGATCTGCAGTCGAGGATAGGTGAGTTCATGGATGAACACATTTATCCCAACGAAAATATCTTTTTCGAGCAAATTGAGACCAATCGAAAAAACGGTAACGCTTGGATTCCAACAGAGGTTGTTGAAGAGAAAAAGATTCAAG
>VMBT01001669.1_pt1 | contig 11730 bp, 7 predicted proteins | sample 4404301 | NCBI WGS metagenome assembly VMBT01 (sample SAMN12238535, study PRJNA552566) | marine metagenome | isolation source: Coastal seawater | place: USA: coastal Georgia, Sapelo Island | collected 2008-08/2009-08
AATCTTCCGGAAATTTTGCGGCATAGGCCGTATAGTACGAGGCACACGACAGCACGTGGATGAACAATGAAATGGTCACGAAGAATTTAATGATACGCATGTATCCTACCTTGAATCGGCTGAAGCGCATCCAACGATTGAAGATCAAGTTCAAACGGACCAAGCGCAGGAACGAGAGGCAACGCAAGACTAGCACGATCGGTTCATTCATAATTTGAAACTGCGAATTCAGGAAAAGCAGCTCAAAAGGAATGTTGGCCAGAAGATCATAAGGAAGGTAGTGTCGTATGTAATTCTTCCTGATACTGGGCAGATCTGCGTACTCTACACCCTTTCGGGTAAATGAAGTTCGAAAATTCAATCCGATGTCTATCAAGAGAATCAGATCGATCAGATACACCGCATAATTGGTACTGAGATGTGTGATGTGCGTAAAGGCTAATTCGTACGAGATGAGGATCAACGAAAGGACGATCCAGAACATCGCAAGCATGTCCCATGCAACACGAAAACCGGATTGCTCATGTATAACTTTCCCGTTGAACATCAGTCGAATAGTCACGGTAAAGATAGAATCTTTAGCGCTTTCTGACGTAGATGAGTAAAAGAGGGAGTATGGTCAGGTCGACTATGAGTGCAAAGAATAATCCCGCGCTAACAAGGGTTCCAAAGTAAAATGAGCTACTGAAATCAGAAAATACCAGAACGAAAAAGCCGAGTGCGAGAATGATCGAAGTTAAAACGAGTGCCTTCCCAGTGGAGATCATTGACCGGCGAACAGCACGGATCCGCCCAACTCCTTTGTTCATTTCCACTTTCATTTTTGAAAGGACATGAATAGTGTCATCAACGGCAATTCCAAAGATCACTGTGAACAACAGCGAAGTGGTCAGATTCAGGTGAATATTGGACACAACCATGATCAGGCCAACAAACAATAGTGGTAAGACGTTGGGAATCAACGCAATGACGACCATTCTCCAATCGCGGTATAGCAATGCCATTAGTAAACTGACTACCAGAAATGCAAGTCCGATTCCCTTGATGAGACTCTTGCTCACTTGTTCATTGTTGACGTCTAGAAGGTATGGCAGTCCTGTAACTTGCACATCAAGATCCGGTGCAAGATTTGATGTTTCTTTATTGAATCGTTCCGTCACCTCCAGGAACTTATAACCACCTATATCGGGCATTTGGCCTGTGATCCGACCCATGGTATTGTCGGAATTCAATACGAATCGACGCTCTTTGCGATTGGAGATCTTTTGATAGAATGGTTTTGCGAGTGACCACTCCAGTTGGGTTTCTGGAACGCGGAACGCCTCGGGAGCTCCTCCGCTGCTGATCTGATTGGAGAGTTTGTAATTGGTTGCGGGACTGACCAGGGAACCGGCTCGGTACTCTGTTGCCAAAAAGCGTTCAAGATCAGCGATCTGTCGAATAAGCGCAGGTTCTGTCAGTTCTTCGCTGGATTTTGATCTTATCGCAACCTCCATATTTCGTACTCCGGCGAAATGCTTCTCCATGTACCTGAAAGCATCCTTGATCGGATCGTTGGAAGGAAGTTCTTCCGTGAGGTAGGTGTTGCTGATCATCCCCGGAACTGAAAGGGCACTAGTTACTGTAAGAGCTACTATCAAAGGCACGACCCACTTTCGATTTCGAAGATTCCAGTAGAAGAAATTCCGCATAGGAGTCGGGTTGCTGGTAATGCCGGAGGTCTTATCGAAGATCACACGAGGCATAAGTATCAATATCGCAGGGAATAAACTAAATGCCAAGATATAGGCGATCATCACACCGAGTGCAGTGTACAATCCAAAACTCCTAACCGGACCAATAGTAGAAGTAAGCAATGAGAGAAACCCGATCGCTGTTGTCAGAGAAGTGATCAAGGTAGCCAATCCGATCTCCCGAAATGATTTACGAATGGCAACCAGTTTCTTTTCACCGGCATTTAGCACCTCTAAATACCTGGTGAGAAAATGGATGATATCGGATACCCCTACAATGAATAAAATTGTGGGAACAAGAGTCATGAGCACATCGATGTCTTTACCAAAGAGTGTCATGGAACCCAAGAGCCAGATCGCCGCAAGTGAAACAACCATGAGGGGTACGAACACCGCCCAAAAATTTCGATAGAAGAAGGCAAGCGCTATACAAACGATAATGGCGGCGAGAGATAAGAACAGAATCATTTCTCCGAGCAGTTTGTCGACGATCACACTCTGATCTATAAGTCTGCCAACCAGATGAAAATCTTCGATACCGGCATCCTGTATCTTCTTTTCAATGCGCTTTCCGAGGTCTAGACTAGCTTGTTTGTCAAGGTCATAACGAGTCTGAACCAGAATTGCAGCATTTTGGAAATCCTCAGAAACGAATGACCGCATCATTAAAGGCGAATTCAACACCTTTAGTGAATCAGATTCCCGCAAGTCCTCATTTCCGGGGTGGACATATCGGTCGAAGATGATACCGATGCCCGTTGAAATTGGAATTTTCAGCGAAGTGATACTTTGAACTCCAACAACGGCTGAATCAGTGCGTAAATCACGATCCAGATCCCGGATCTTGTTCAAGTTGCCATTACTGAAGATCGATTCTTTGAAAGGGATCCCGATCCAGATCGGTTCAGTCTCTGTGAGAAAGGAATCCTTGTAGGCCAGATAGGCATCAACTTCTTCATTATCCGGGAAGAACTGTTCAAAGTCGTAGGTGAACCCAACCTTTGAAGTTTGCCAGGCAAAAAAACCGGAAAGCATGAGAACTGCCGAAAGGACAGTTATGGCAATACGCCTATATGATCTTTTTGAGGATTCCAATTCCCTACCTAAGGAATTCAATTAACATCTCAAATTAAGAAGAGTTGCATCAGATTTTTACTATGTAAGAGCAGGTATTTAGTGAGCCGGTTTGTAGCGTCTGATCATCCCCGGATTCTCTGTAGCGAAATACAAATAACCATCTGGTCCTTGACGCACAGCCCTAAACCTGGCCAATCCTTCAAGCATTCTTTCTTCCTCCAACACCTCGTCATTGCCGACTTCTAAGTGATTGAGATGCTGTCCTGCCAAAGCTCCCAGGAACAGATCGCCTTTCCACTGAGGAATGGAGTCTGACCAGTAGAAGGTCATTCCACAAGGCGCGATTGAAGGAACCCAATAGTAGATAGGAGCTATAGTGCCCTCTACAAAAGTGTCTTTGGTGATCGTGTCTCCATTATAATTGATTCCGTAGGAGGCGAGTGGCCAACCGTAGTTTGCCCCTTTTTGGAGAATATTGATCTCGTCTCCACCTCTGGGACCATGCTCATGTGTCCATATTTCTCCAGTTTCCGGATGGATGGCCATTCCTTGAACATTGCGGTGTCCATAAGTCCATATTTCTGGCATGTTCGGTGCATCATTGGAAAATGGGTTGTCGTCAGGGATGGAACCATCTTCCATTATTCGGATCACCGAGCCGTTATGGTTGGTGGTTTGCTGGGCAGTTTGCATCGAGTTGCGTTCTCCCAAGCTCAAATAGACGTAACCGTTCCCATCAAATACAATTCGACTTCCGAAATGCGCTCCGGATGAATTCTTTGGCTCTGCTTGAAAGAGTAGTTGGACATCACCAAATGATGATGGCGCGATGAATTTTGCTCTGTACAACGCGGTTGAGGCGCCTCCTCCATCGTTGCGGGACATGGAGAAGTAGATGAGCGAGTTGTTGTCAAAATCTGGATGACGAACTATATCCATATACCCACCTTGTCCGATTGTAGAGGCTGCTGGTGTATTGGCCATAACGGTCTTGGCCGACCCATCCCACAGGAAAATTCCCTGATCCCTGTCGGTAAAAATGATCGTATTGTCGTCTATAAAATCAAACCCCCACGGTCGATTCAAACCTTGCAACACTGTATCCATGGTAAGATCCACCGGAAGCAAAGGTGTGTTCGTTGTTTTCGTGTCTGTAGGCGTCTCACTGTCGTCTTTACAAGAATGTAAAGTCAATAAAATTGATCCGGCCAATATTAGGTGGGTGATCTTCATTTTCATAAATTCTAACTGTTCAGTCTTCAACATTAACAACCGAGTAGTTCTTTTGCTTTGTGCTGGCATCGGTCTTTGTTCGCGCAAGTTTATAAATTCAATGAGCATATGATGAAAACCATTCTGCTTTTTTCATCATATTCTGCTCAAACGGGAATAACCAAAGAACGAGAAAAACGACCGTGAGCAAATCACGTAATATCAATGAACGACGAAATCGTTGCTTCGGTTCACTGCGCTGGCTGTCGGGATCTGCTTCCCGTTTGACAGTTCTTCTACTTTTTCTGAGACATAAGTCCTGAGCTCGCTTACTTCCAGTTTGCGATTTCTGTTAAGATCAGCTTCTGAGTCCTCCAAGGCATAGAGAAAAGCATAGGTAAAGAGTCCGTTGTTCCATTTATCACTTTCCAGAGCATAACCCTCGCCAGAGGCTGCGGAGATCACCTGGGCACCTGTTCCATAGTTCATACTGACGAATAATTGTTTCATGTAGTCGATGCTGTTGCGCAATCCCACTTGTGGCGAATTGCGGACTTTCGCTCCGCGGAACTGAGAACCTACGCTCACTGATTGGTCGGTATTTGTAGATACTATAGATTCGGTTTTCATCAGATCGACGTCGACTTCGCCGCTATGACAGGCGTCGATCATCAAAAGCACTTTTCTGGAGGGGATCAGGTATAGCATTGAATCAAGCTCTTCGTAGGAGAGACCATATTTCGCGGGATTGTCGAAATCACAATCATAGGTTGCGAAATAGAACTCAAATTCGTCATCCAGAAGACCGTGACCAGCAAGAAAAATGACAACGACATCGTCAGGATCAGTGTTCTTGAGATCGGAAAGCTGCTCGAGGAAAGCAGAGCGACTGAATTTTGAACCATGGAGTTGCGTACGATCTACATTGTCGAATTTATCCTCCCACTTCGCTTGGAGGAGGTCAGAAGCATCCTTCTGAGGATATGTTAGATCATAAATGGAGTCCCGATATTCCGAAACAGCTGCCGTGAGGATATGAATATTCGTACTCTCTACATTTGATTGAAAATCAACAACTAACGGATTACTGACACTTTTAAAACCTAGGTCATTCAGGCACTCAAAGTGGATGATGTTCATACCGCGACTAAGCACGAGATCCGTGGACAATTCAATGGAACGAATGTTGGTGAGTGGATGTCCTCGACTTCCGAACTGAGGACAACCATTGATGTATACTTGCCAACTTTGAAGTTGGCCTTCCTCTGTTGAGGCTTTGAATCCCAGCGATAGTTCTCGAGTGGATTGGATGGCGCTTAATTCGCTGGTTACGATCATTTCCGGTATGACCCAATTCCCGGTACTCAGATCACTGACTTGAAACCCACTTCTTTCTACTCTCCTCGTCCATGCCTTTTCCATCGCTTCGAGGGTTCTCAGTTCAGCATTCCCGATCATTCTCAATACAGAATCGGGGCGATGATAGATCAAGTCAAAGCTTGCCGGTGGGAGGACCTTCCCGTTACGCAGGAACCCTATCGCGTCAAAAGCACCTGGAGTGGTCATGTAGTAGCCGGATCTCGAGGCGATGATATAGTCACCTGTGGCTGTAAAGCTCACGGACCAGATCTCTTTTCCAGTCTCAACATTCCAAACTTTAACTGTTCCGTCTTCCGAAGCACTGAATAACAATCGTCCATCGTCGGAGAATTCAAGGTCATTAACTCTTCCATTATGACCGACCAGCAATTTATGCAATGACAGGTCCTTGGAATGGCGCAGCTCTATGGCGAATTGGGACAGGTCTTGCGATTTTTCGTAGTCGAAGAATTCTTCAAAACGCGCTACGGCAGCATACTTCTCCGATCCTGCAAGTTCCGAATACATGAAATCTGACCACACAGTTCGCTTCGTGGTTCTTCCCGACTCGAGGGAGTATTTATTCAATGTGAAGAAATCATGAAAGAGCAAATTGTCCTTGCCAAGAGCTACTGAATTTCCAGCATTTGCCGAACTAGTGGATAAGGTGTACCAGTGTTCATTGATCTTCTGAGCATTGGGTACATTAGCCATGATCTGGTCGGCATTATCAATCGGAAGCAATTTTGAGAAGGCCTTGGGCATATTAATCTCCCGAACAACGTCACCGGAAATTGCATTTATCTGGATGATCTTCTTATCAAATGAGCAGTTAAAGAAGAGGTGTTCACCATCTGCCGATTGCCGGAATGATGTAACCTCTTCAAATCTTTCACCCGAAAGAGTGTAATTCAATGTAGCACTGGAGATGTTATAAGAACGAAAGACTTCGTCATGATCCAACACAAGGGCGTGTTTGCCGTTTTTGGATATTTCCAGTTGGGATATCCAAGCACCTTTTTCAACCAGAATTCTATTGATTTCAAGGTGACCTATTTTGCTATATATGACAATGTTGTCTTTCTCTACAAATGTTACGTATTCTTCATTTTGATCAAATAGATATCTCCTGTTCGTTGCATTCGAAACAAAGGGTTTTGATTCTCCAGTTTTAGTGGAGAGACTTCTCAGCGGACCGGAAGATGAAGCCATCCACAAGGAAGCGTTAGTGCGATCCCAGGAGATGTTTGAGTATTCGATGAACTCCTTATTCAGGATGGAACCCAGCAGTTGACCATCCTTGATCCTGTATTTGTATATGTTGTTGTCTTCGTCAATCACCCAAACGTATTTGCCATTGCGGCCAAGCATTGCACAGATCAGATCGGGATGTCGTTTTGAAAATGGTATAACGAGCTTCTGCTCAGGTTCTGGTTTGTTCCCGTATATCTCCACCGATTTTCTATTGCACAGGAGGTGGTATTTTTCATTCAGATCGATCCATACCCCACCCCAGGTTTGCAGTTTTCCTGATCGGATGATGTCGAAGGACTTGGCGTCAAACAGTTTCCACTCATTGTGTGACACTGCCATGAGGTGGTCTTCAGTGGCGCTCAGTTGTTTGCAAAACTCCGGGAACGTATGTACTACATTCTGTTTACCGGAAAAAGCATCTTTCCGAATGACCACACTATCATCAGTGGTGTAAATGAATTATGCGGAAGGTGAAACGGTAATATCCCTTTGCAGACCTTGGGAGCTGAACGTTTTAGTGACAGTACCTCTTGACAAGTCCAATTGATAGATGAAATTATACTTCGCTGCGAAAGCTGTTTGGCCGTCACTCGAAACTGCCAGGTGTTCAGACTCACGTTGGGTTGTGAGACTATGAATGACCTCACCAGATGGTATATCCCACAATTTCACGGTTCCGTCTTCCGAGCATGAGAGGAGCCTGTGGTCAGAACAGAATACAACATCATCGATATCCTTAGTATGTCCCAGCAACCGGCGGAGGATCATGTTCTGCTTCAGATCATAGATCAGGATAGTGCTTTCGTTGTGTTTATCGGACGCCATTGCCAGGTAGCGATCATTGGGACTGAGATCCGCTGCATGGGCTTCATATTGGAGACTGCGTTGTAGCACTAACTCGACTTGAGCATTGGCCTTAACTAGCCCAAAGCAAAACACGAACAGAATGAAAAGCGCACGCATGATTGGTTAAAAATAGGTATGCCTGTGAAAACAGGGGCATGAATTGTACCAAAATCGGCTTGAAGGTATAAATTTGTCTCCGCTAAGGGCAATTAGCTCAGTTGGTTTAGAGCACAGTCTTGACAGGGCTGGGGTCACTGGTTCGAATCCAGTATTGCCCACGAAGGGTTAGATGGAATTATAAGAATTTTGAAATCCAAATCTCTCACCTCCTACCAACCCAAATCCCCGATATTTGCACCATGATTTCTAAACCTTTCGGACCTCGAATTGGTATCGTTGGTGGCGGACAACTCGGGAAAATGCTCATCGAAGCGGGCCTGCCTTGGAATGTGAATTACAACGTCCTCGATCCAGGTGTGGATGCACCAGCTGCACGCTACGCTGCAGAGTTCATTCATGGATCGCTGACCGACCGGGAAGCTATACTCAAACTTGCGGAAGTAAGCGACATACTTACGTATGAGATTGAGCACATAGATGTGGAAACTCTCATAGAATTAGAAGGTCAGGGTAAAACAGTAATTCCGGGTCCACGAATTCTCAAAACAATACAGGATAAGAGCCTCCAAAAACAGTTCTATTCTCAGAATGAATTGAGCACAACTCCATTTACTCTGTTTCACACAATCGATGAAATGAGAGGTGCTGCGAGCGACTTCTCTGACGAGAAGATTGTGGTCAAATCGGCAAAAGGAGGTTACGATGGAAAGGGAGTCTGGATCTTAAATAGAAGCGATGTACAACAAGGGAATGTCCCCTTTGAATTGAATGGAAATACGTTCTTTCTGGAACAGTTCCTTGGACATGCTCGTGAGCTATCTGTGATAGTGGCACGGAACACCGACGGTGATTCCAAAACCTACCCGAGTGTGGAGATGGTCTTTGATCCCGAACTCAATCTTGTAGATTACTTGTTCGCTCCGGCAAACGTGACGGATGAAGAAGAAACGGCATTGCGAACACTAGCTCATGATGCGATAGACGCTTTAGAAGGTGTAGGACTTTTTGCCGTTGAAATGTTCTTGACTGATGAAGGTGAAGTATTTATCAATGAAATAGCACCTCGACCTCATAATAGTGGTCACCAGACAATAGAAGGTAATGTTACGTCTCAGTATGAACAGCTCAATCGCATCTTACTCGGATTGCCGTTGGGTGAGACAGACCTTTACAGCCCTGTGGTCATGATTAATTTACTTGGAGATCAAGGGGTAAGTGGTGACTATGGTCTAAGCGGACTGGATCAATTCTTTGCCGCCAAGGATGCCCATTTACATTGGTACAACAAGTCACAAACCAGACCAGGACGAAAAATGGGGCACATTACGGTTCGCGCCTCTTCAGTGGATGAAGCGCACACTACAGCTACCCACATCCGATCGAGATTGAAAATGCAGCAAAGGTGATATTGCGTAGCTTTGTTGTACAATATTGAATGCTATGTCAGCTAAAGTTGGAATAATTATGGGTTCCGATTCGGACCTTCCGGTGATGCAGAATGCGGCCGCTATTCTGGATGAGTTAGGTGTTCCGTACGAATGCACCGTGGTTTCCGCACATCGAACACCGGACAGAATGTATGATTATGCCAAAAGTGCAGCTGAGCGGGGGATTCAGGTAATAATTTCAGGAGCCGGTGGTGCCGCACATTTGCCGGGCATGATTGCATCTCTCACACATCTTCCCGTGATCGGTGTACCGGTCAAGTCTTCCAATATGAGTGGTATAGATTCACTCTACAGTATCGTGCAAATGCCTCCAGGTGTTCCCGTAGCATCAGTGGCGATCAACGGATCTAAGAATGCAGGAATACTTGCAGCGCAGATTCTGGCGACCGCGGATGTCGAACTCTCTGCAAGAGTCCAGCAATACAAATCCGATATGAAAGGAGAGGTGGAGCGAAAAGCTTCTAAGTTGGAAGATCTTGGGTATGGATCGTACCTGGACCAGATGAGTAAATGATCATTCTTGAGGATACGCTGATCTCAGACGATCTCATCGAGCGCAAGTTTTGTTGCGACCTGGGAGCCTGTCGTGGTGCATGTTGCATTGAAGGAGATCGAGGCGCACCGATCACTGATGAAGAGGTTCAGCAGATCCGTGAGAACTTAGATCATATTCTTCCGTATGTTGACAAGGACATTCGTGAAGAAGTCAAGGATGAGGAATTTTTCGAGAAAGACGACGATGGAGATCTTGTTACCCTTTGTCACAGCGACGGTCGTTGCAGATTCGTACATACAAATGAGAATGGCATACAGGAATGCGCAATAGAAAAGGCGCACAACGATGGCCTTTCGACATTTTTGAAACCAGTCTCCTGTCACTTATATCCTGTCCGACTTTCTGAGAAAGAAACCTATACGCTGGTCAATTACCACGAATGGGGAATTTGCAATCCTGCTCGCAAGAATGGGAGCGAACTGGGACTCCCGATTTATCAATTTGTTAAAGATGCACTGGTGCGTCGCTTTGGCGAGGAATGGTACGAAGGATTGAGTAAACTTGCTGAGGAGAAATTCCCAGACAAGTGAAAACAGTAGATCGTAGAAAATTCATCGAGTTCATAGGGGTCATCGGTGTAGGCACTGCCGTCACAGGCCTCGCCGGATGTAAAAATCCCACTCAAACTGCCAAAACAGCTCAAATTCCTGCATTCCGACTCAAAGGTTTGAATGCATCGGCAAAAGACGAATTGCTTCTTACTGAGGGCTTCAATTCTGAAGTTCTGATTCGCTTTGGTGACCGAATTGCGGATCGAGAGACTTTTGGTTTCAATAACGATTACATTGCATTTCTACCAGATGAGAATAAACCGAATTCGGGCATGGTGTGGGTCAATCATGAAGCTATCGATCCCAAGTTCGTATCAGGGAGAACCATTGCTGATGAACCTAGCAAAGAGCAGGTAGATAAGGAGCTGTACAATGTCGGAGGCACATTTGTCCATATAACCTTGAAGGGAGACAAATGGCAGATAGATCAAGATCATCCCAACAACCGGCGATTATCCGGCCATTCTCCGATGTCATTTCTTTGGAGCGAACAGATCGGTGGTGAATCCCCAATAGGGACATTGGCAAACTGTGCCGGAGGTGTTACACCTTGGGGGACTGTCCTCACTTGCGAAGAAAATTTCCAAGATTGTTTTGGTGACCGGAAGCGAGGTGAACAAGACATAGTTGAAGGCTATTATCGCTGGAACCGAATCTACAACCGCCCACCGGAGCATTACGGCTGGGTAGTGGAAGTGGATCCTTCATCCAATGCCGGGAAAAAGCTGGTTGCACTGGGAAGATGTGCCCACGAATGTGCGACCGTTAATCAATTGGATGATGGTCGTTTGGTTATTTACACAGGCGATGATAAAGAGAATGAATGCCTTTACAAATTCGTTTCATCTGAGCCCAACTCATTGGAGCATGGGACGCTGTATGTTGCCAATATTGATGCCGGTATCTGGATACCCATTGATTGGGAACGTCACGACGTCCTGAAGGATAATTTCAAGGATCAGACGGAGGTGTTGACTTTCCTTAGAGAAGCAGCCGCCCTCGTAGGTGGGAGCAAATTAGACAGGCCAGAAGACATTGAGATTGATCCGATCAGCGGTGATATCTTCGTTGCACTCACCAAGAACAAATCAAGGGGAAATTTCTTTGGTTCTATTCTCAAGATCAATGAAAAAGGGTCTTATGATGGGCCAACCTTCGTTTCAGAGTCCTTCCTCACAGGAGGTGAGCAAACCGGTTTTGCCTGTCCCGACAATTTAGTTTTTGATCAAAATGGCAATCTGTGGTTCACTTCGGATATTTCCAATTCATCATTGAACGTGGACCCATACAAGGCATTCGGAAATAATGGACTGTTCCTTGTCCCTCGTACAGGCGAACAGGCGGGAGAAGTGATAAAGATCGCCAGCGCACCTATGGATGCCGAGTTCACGGGACCTTGTTTTAGCGCAGATCAGCGTTCGCTGTTCCTGAGTGTACAACATCCGGGAGCAAGCTCTTCTGATGACCTGACTGAGTTATCATCCACATGGCCGGACGGTGGAATCCCGAAACCATCTGTTGTTGTGATCACAGGAGAGAATCTTGAGCGATTCACACAAAAAAACACTGCTACT
>VMBT01001670.1_pt1 | contig 11722 bp, 14 predicted proteins | sample 4404301 | NCBI WGS metagenome assembly VMBT01 (sample SAMN12238535, study PRJNA552566) | marine metagenome | isolation source: Coastal seawater | place: USA: coastal Georgia, Sapelo Island | collected 2008-08/2009-08
CAAGCTCAACAAATAATTCCAGCAGAGACAAAAAATTTAAAAGAAAGCAATGACGAAAACTTTTCATATGAATTTGAACCAGAAGAAGATGAAATTTTAGAGGACTTGTTGCCAAAAAATATTTCAACTCAAGTTTTCAAAGCTCTGCTTGAAAATGCAGCAAGTGAACAAGGATCAAGAATGACTGCGATGGATAACGCAACAAGAAATGCAGGAGATTTAGTCGATAAACTTACAATCGATTATAATAGAAGCAGACAAGCCTCTATTACAAAAGAATTAATAGAAATTATATCAGGAGCAGAAAGTTTATAATTATGAGCAAAAAAGGAAAAATAACACAAATCATTGGTGCAGTAGTTGACGTAAATTTTGAGTCTGACTTACCGGAAATTTATACAGCCTTGGAAGTAAACAATTCAGGAAATAAACTGATCTTAGAAGTTGCTCAGCACTTAGGAGAAAACGATGTTAGAACAATTGCGATGGACGCAACAGAAGGTCTTAAAAGAGGTGATGAAGTTATAAATACTGGAGCACCAATAAGCGTGCCAGTTGGCCCTGAAACACTAGGAAGAATTATAAATGTTGTTGGTGAGTCTATAGATGAAAAAGGCGAAGTTAAGACAAAAGAAAAATGGCCAATACACAGAGCAGCTCCAAAATTTACAGATCAAGCAACTGAAACTGAACAATTAGTTACAGGTATAAAAGTTATCGATCTTTTAGCACCATATGCGAAGGGTGGAAAAATTGGATTATTTGGTGGAGCTGGAGTTGGAAAAACAGTAACGATCATGGAATTAATTAATAACATTGCAAAAGCACACGGAGGATTTTCAGTTTTTGCAGGTGTCGGTGAAAGAACTAGAGAAGGAAATGATTTGTATCATGAAATGATTGAGTCAGGAGTAATTAAAACCGATGGTAAAGGATCAAAAGCAGCACTTGTTTATGGACAAATGAATGAACCTCCAGGAGCAAGAGCGAGAGTTGCCTTAACTGGTTTGACAGTTGCCGAATATTTTAGAGATAAAGAAGGTCAGGACGTACTATTCTTCGTCGACAATATTTTTAGATTCACGCAAGCCGGTTCAGAAGTATCAGCTCTATTAGGAAGAATTCCTTCAGCCGTTGGATATCAACCAACTCTTGCTACAGATATGGGTAACTTGCAAGAAAGAATTACTTCTACGGACAAAGGTTCTATTACTTCAGTGCAGGCTATTTATGTACCTGCTGATGACTTAACCGATCCAGCACCTGCCACATCTTTCTCACACTTAGATGCAACAACAGTATTATCAAGACAAATCGCAGAAATAGGAATTTATCCTGCTGTAGATCCCTTAGACTCAACTTCAAGAATTTTAGATCCAAGAGTAGTTGGTGACGAACATTATAGAGTAGCTAGAGATGTGCAAAAAATTTTACAAGCGTATAAATCTCTTCAAGATATCATTGCTATCCTAGGAATGGATGAGCTCTCTGAGGAAGATAAATTAACTGTTGCTAGAGCGAGAAAAATACAAAGATTTCTATCTCAACCATTTTTTGTTGCTGAAGTATTTACAGGTTCTCCTGGAAAACTAGTAGACCTAAATGACACGATAAAAGGTTTTGACGCTATATGTAAGGGAGAATACGATCATTTACCTGAAGCAGCATTTTATATGGTGGGTGGTATAGAGGAAGTAATTGAGAAAGCAGAAAAATTATCTAAAGACAGCAAATAATGTCAGATAAGTTCACAGTTGAAATAATAAGTCCAGATCAAACAATTTTAAAACAAGAAACGAATGAAGTAATAATTCCTTCTTTTGAAGGCCAAATGGGAATTTTAAATAACCATATCCCTCTAATTACATTTTTGAGGCCTGGGATCATTACAATTAAGGCTGAAGGTGAAAAAAAATATTACGTGGAAGAGGGAACAGTTGAGTTTTCAAATAATAATTTATTAATTTTAACTTCAACAGCAAGAGATATAGCTCATCTAGATAAAAGCAAAATTAACGAACTTCTCCAAAAAGCAGAAGCAAACTTAAATACTCAATCTACTGATAAAGAGAGATACGTAGCATCTTACAAATTAGAAACTTTAAAAGAAATTAGCCAATAACAAGATTAATTTCTTTTAGAAGATTAAGATATAAATCTTTTTTAAAATTAACTATTACTTCAGGTAAAAATTTAGGTTCAATCCATTTCCAGTCTATAAATTCTGGGTGTTTTGTATTTAAATTTATCTCTTTTTCCTCTCCTAAAAATCTTGTAATAAACCATTTTTGTTTTTGTCCTCTGTATTTACCTTTCCAAATTATACCAACTAAATTTTCAGGCAATTCATATTGATAAATTTTGTCAATTTCTTTGATAATTTCAATATTTTGAATACTAGTTTCTTCAAACAATTCTCTTTTCATAGCAGTAATATAGTCTTCTCCTTCATCTACACCGCCTTGTGGCATTTGCCATTTGTCTCCAGGATTATCTTTTCTTTTTCCTACAAAAATTTTATTTTGTTTATTTAAAACTATTATGCCAACTCCTGTTCTTAATGGGAGTTTTTGCGCTATCATCTTAAGAATTGAACAGTTTAATAGCGTAATTTAATTGGTTATCTTTTTCTGATTTAATCTTAAAATCATCACCTATTTCCTCTACCAAGATATCAGGTGTGACTCCTACTTCAGAAATAGATTTACCAGATGGAAGATAGTATTTTGAAATTGTTAATCTAATGCCACCACCATTTTTAAGTGGTATTATAGATTGAACCGATCCTTTACCGTAAGAGCTTTCACCTAAAATTATTGCTCTCTTGTGATCTTTTAATGCTCCAGCGAATATTTCAGCCGCAGATGCTGAACCATTATTTATTAATACAACAATTGGTTTTCCCTTAACTTCATCACCTTTTCTAGCAAAAAATTTTCTTGTTTCAGAAACATTTCTACCTTTTGTTGAAACTATTTCACCATCGTCTAAGAAAAAATCAGTTATATTAATAGCTTGTGTTAGAAGTCCTCCAGGATTATTTCTTAAATCGAGAACATAGCCCTTAATTTTTTTATTTTTCTCAAAATTTTTAATTGATTTTAAGAATTGTTTATCACTATTTTCATTAAAAGATTTTAATCTTATATATCCAATATTTTTTTCTTTACTTATAATTTCAGAATTAACAGATCTAACTTCTATTATTTTTCTGGTTATTTTAAATTCTAAAGGTTTTTTTACATTTTTTCTTCTAACTGTAAGATCAATTGAAGTTCCAACTGGTCCTCGCATTAATTTTACAGCTTCCATTAAAGTTTTACCTTGAACTTGATCTTTACCAATTTTTACAATGTAATCGCCAGCTTTTATTCCTGCTTCAGCGGCCGGTGTATCATCGATGGGTGAAATAACTTTTACTACTCCAGCTTCCATTCCAATTTCTATTCCAAGACCACCAAACTCACCTTTTGTATCAGTTTGCATTTCTTTAAAAAGCTCAGGAGACATATAAGCAGAATAAGGATCTAAAGACTGCAAAACACCATTAATTGCTGAGTCCATCATTTCAGCTTGATCTACTTCATCTACATAATCTTTTTTAATATTTTCTAAAACTTCACCAAACAAATCAATTTTTTCATAAAGATCATTTTTGGAGAATGCAGTTGTGTTTAAATTTAATATAAATATTAAGAAGAATAAAAATTTTCTCATAATGTAGCTCTTTCTTTAGGTATTTCTTCAGACCACATTTTTTCTAGGTCATAAAACTCTCTTTTTTCAGGATGAAAAATGTGAACTATCACATCATGAGCATCAACCAATTTCCAATCACTACTATCTTTTCCTTCTATTCTGCAATTTTCAATTCCTTTTTTTTTAAGCTCATTCACAAGAATTTCTGAAAGTGATTGAAGATGTCTTGAAGATGTACCTGAGGCAATTATCATGTAATCAGCTATATAGGATTTATTCTTAAGATTTATTGAAGTGATGCTTTGAGCTTTATTATCGTCTAATATTTTTTCGATATTCTTTTTAATTTCAGCAACTTCCATTAATTATTTAATATTTTTTTGGTTTTTTAACTGTGTAGATGAAATTGTAATATGTTTGTTTTTGATGAATATGATTTTATTTTTAAATTTTTTAACCACAGTTGATTTCATTCCCTTTCTATCATATCCCTTTCTAGAAAAAACTATTAATTTCACCAATTTTACAATCTTTTTCCAGCTTTTCCACTTGTGAAATCTGATTAAATTATCAGAACCAATTATAAAATATATATTTTTAATATTTTTTTTTCTTATAAAGTAATTAATCATATCAATGGTTCTGGAGGATTTGATGATATTTTCTAGATGTATTGTTTGAATTTTTCTTTGTGTTCTAGATATTTGTTTTGCTAACTTAACTCTTTCATTTAAAGAATAAAAAGTTTTATTCTTGAAGGGATTTTTTTTGGTTATAACCCAATAAATTTTTTTTAATTTTAATTTTTTGATAGCAATTTTTGATATACTCAAGTGTCCTTTATGTGCAGGGTCAAAGCTACCACCCAATATTCCGACGTATTTTTTTTGGATATTCGCCATTAATTTATGGTCTAATAATTCCTTTTCCAGATACAAGATACTTATATGAAGTTAATTGATTAATCCCTACAGGACCTCTAGGTGGAAGTTTGTTAGTAGAGATACCAATTTCACCACCAAAACCAAATTCACCACCATCAGCAAATTGAGTTGAAACATTATGCATAGCTATTGAGCTGTTTACTCCATTTAAAAAAACTTCAGCATTTTTTTTGTTGTTAGTAATAATACTATCGGTATGCATTGTGCCGTATTTTAAAATATGTTCGACAGCACCTTTTACATTTTTAACTGTTTTAACTGAAATAATTGCATCTAGATATTCTGTCTTCCAGTCTTTTTCAGTAGTTTTTTTTAATTTTCCTTTAAAAATTTTGTTAATTTTTTTATCAGCTCTAACTTCGCAACCTGAGTCTAAAAGAGCGTTTATTATTTCTTTAGCATGTGAGTTTAAAGCTTTTTCTTCGATTAGAAGAGTTTCAACCGCACCGCAAATGCTTGTTCTCCGCATTTTTGCATTAATAATTAAATCCCTCGCCATTTTAATATTTGCAGTTTTATCAACATAAATGTGGCATAATCCTTCAAGATGACCAATTACATGTACGTTAGAAAATTTTTGTACTTTTGCTACAAGTCCTTTCCCTCCTCTTGGTACAATTACATCAATGTATGCACTCATTTTTGATAATAATTGATCTACTATTTTTCTATTTTTATTTTCAATAAATTGAACACAGTTTTGATTGATATTATTTTTTCGTAAATTATCTCTAAACAAATTAGCTAATAATCTATTTGAATTGAAAGCTTCAGATCCACCTCTTAAAATAGAACAGTTTCCCGATTTTAAACATAATGCTGCAACATCAGCAGTTACATTAGGTCTGCTTTCATATATTACGCCTATGACACCAATTGGAGTTGTAACTCTTTTAATAGTTAAATTATTTGGTCTGCGCCATGTTTCTAAAACTCTTCCAACCGGGTCTTTAAACTTTGCTATTTCATTTATTGAGTGTCTAATACCTTCTATTCTCTTTTTATTTAAAATAAGTCTGTCAACTAAATGTTTTCTTTTAACATTTTTTACATCTTTTAAATTTTCTCTGATTATCTTATTTGAATTTTTTAGTAGAGATTGATTGTAATTATCTAAAACTTTTTTTATTTTTTTATGTTTAACGTCCTTTAAATCCTCAAAAGCTTTTTTTGCATTTTTGCCAACTGTTTCTAAATAATTCATTTATAATAATACCATATCATCTTTATGAATGACCTCAGATTTACTTAGATAACCAAGAATTGTTTCTATCTCTCTACTTTGCTTACCTTTAATTTTATCTATTTCAACAGAGCTAAATGATGATAGCCCCCGAGCTAGTTGATTATTATTTTGATCTAAGATTATTACATTTTCTCCCTTTTTGAAATTTCCATTAATCTTAGTTATGCCAGCTGCGAGCAAGCTTTTACCATTTGATAAAGCTTTAGCTGCTCCATTATCAATATAAATAGTTCCATTGTAATTAAGGGAACCGATAATCCATTTTTTTCTAGCGTCTAATGTAGAAATTTTTGGCAAGAAATGGGTATATTTTTTATTTTTAATCATATTTGCAATTGGATTATTTACTTTACCATTAGCAATAAACATATGACTGCCTGAATTCATACAAATTTTAGCAGCATCCAACTTTGTAGCAATTCCTCCTGAACCAAATTTGTTTTTCTTGTTATCTATCAAAGACATTATTTTTTCATTTATTGAAGTTACTTCTCTTACAATTTTTTTCCCTTTCGATTTATCGTATAGTCCATCAACATCAGAAAATAAAATCAGCATATCTGCTCCAATAATTTGAGCTACTCTTGCAGCTAGTCTATCATTATCTCCATATTTTATTTCACTAGTTGCCGTTGAGTCATTTTCATTGACTACAGGGATAGCTTTAAGTTTAAACAAATTATCAAATGTCCTTCTTACATTAATAGCTCTTCTTCTTTGCTCGGTATCATCTGGGCTAATTAAAATTTGACCAGTTTTAATCTTATATTTATCAAACAGTTTTTGAAATTCTCCTGCTAGATGAATTTGGCCAACAGCCGCAATAGCTTGGCTCATTTCTAATTTAATTTTTCCTTTTTTAATCTTTAGATATTTTTGGCCAAGAGCTATTGCACCTGATGAGACAATTACAAAGTTTTTTCCTTTTCCGTATTTTTTTATATCTTTAATAAGAGAAGTTACCCATTTTTTTTTGAAAATACCTTTACTGTCAATTACAGTTGCTGATCCAAGTTTTAAAACTATTTTATTTGCGTTTTTAATTAGCATATTTAATTAATAATTTTTTAATTTTTTGAAGATCTTTGTTAGAATAAACAGATACAACTTCATATTTAGTTTTAATTTTTTTTTTAAATTCTTTTAATTTTTCATTAATCTCATTTTCATCTAATAAATCTGATTTATTAAAAAAAATGATTTCTTTCTTTTTTATTAAATCTTTATCATAATTAGATAACTCTGATTTAATTTTCTTATAAGAATTTAATAAATCATCTTCTGATAAATCTATTAAGTGAAGTAAAATTTTACACCTTTCTATATGCCTTAAGAATTTATCTCCAAGACCAACACCTTTATGTGCACCCTCAACTAAACCAGGAATATCAGCTAAAGTAATCTCTTTCCCTCCATAGTAAGATACTCCTAAATTTGGATTTATTGTTGTAAATGGATAGTTTGCTATTTTTGGCTTAGCTCTTGTTAATGCTGCAAGTAAACTAGATTTACCAGCATTTGGTTTACCAATAATTCCAATGTCAGCAATTACTTTTAATTGAAGCCATATCCAAAATTCTTCACCTAATTTTCCATTAGTTTTTTTTCTTGGAGCTCTATTTGTCGAACTTTTAAATCTTACGTTACCAAGTCCACCCTTACCACCCGATGCCACAAGATATTTTTCTTTATTCTTGGTAAAGTCATAAATTAACGTATTATTATCTTCTTCATATACTTGAGTCCCTAAAGGAACTTTTAAAATCAAGTCTTCTCCATTAGCTCCAGTTTTATTTCTTTTACTTCCAGGTTTCCCATGTTGAGCTTTAAAATGTTGAGCATACCTGAAATCAATTAACGTATTAAGGTTTCTGTCCGATTGAACAATTATAGATCCTCCGTCTCCACCATCGCCGCCATCTGGTCCACCATATTCCACAAACTTTTCTCTTCTAAAGCTCGCAGAACCGGAACCGCCATTTCCAGCTTTTATATAAATCTTTGCTTGATCTAAAAATTTCATTCTTAGTATAATATAAATAACTTAGGTTATTTATATAGATTTAATTGGGGATTACAGAAACAAAAGTTCTGTTTAATTTAGATTTTTTGAATTTAACTTTTCCTTTGATCAAAGAAAAAATTGAGTGGTCTTTACCCATACCAACATTATCTCCGGGATGAATTTTAGTACCTCTCTGTCTAACTATAATGTTTCCAGGTATCACTACTTGATCACCATACTTTTTTACTCCAAGACGTCTACCTTTACTATCTCGGCCGTTCTTCGATGATCCACCTGCTTTTTTAGTTGCCATTTAATTTCCTATTTTTTTGCTTCCTTTTTTATAACTTTTTTCTCTTCTTTAATAGGTTTCTTTTTTTCAACAATTTTAGCTTCATCTATAACTTTTCCACCTTTTGCTAAAATTTTTGTTATTTGTATCTTAGAGTGACGTTGTCTATGACCATTCTTTTTTCTTGAATGTTTTCGTCTTCTTTTATGAAAAATTAATACAGTTCTATCTTTAACATTATCTAAAAGTTTAGCTTCTACTGTAGCTCCATCAACTTTAGGGCTTCCAACCTCAGTGTTTTTATCGTCGTTTAAAAGTAAAACATTATCAAATTTAATAGTTTCACCGACCTTAGCGTTAAGTTTTTCTATTTCTAATATTTTACTTGCGGTTACTTTGTATTGTTTTCCACCAGTTTCAATTATAGCAAATGACATAAAATCTCTTTTTTTAATTTCCACGCAATATAGCCCTCAGTGCTAGCAAGTCAAGATTATTGAAGCTAAAAAGAATCCTTTAAATCTCGTAATTTTGAAAAAACTTCAACATCGGATGAATCTTTTAAGCCTAAGCCATGCTTTATTTCAGGGTCATCACACCTTAGGAAAATATTTGTTTTAATTTCATCAGCTATAGTAGACGGAATAGTTGGCTGGTTTGAGTTTAGTTTTTTTTCGATATCAATTTTTTTATCTTTTAAATAGATATTTTTTGGATCATATTTTAAACAGAAATTCAAATTTGAATTTGTGTACTCATGTCCACAATAAATTTTTGTATCAGGAGGAAGATTTTTTATTTTATTTAAAGAATTAAACATTTCTTTATGAGTGCCTTCAAACACTCTACCACATCCTAAAGAAAATAATGTATCTCCAGTAAAAGCAATTTTTTCTTTTCTAAAGAAAAAAGCAATATGACCCTTTGTGTGACCTGGGATAAAAATTACTTCGAATTCTAAATTTCCAATTTTGTGCTTTTGATTTTCTTCAAGCGATATATCTATTCCCGGTATACGATTTTTGTCTGAACTTGACCCTAAAATTTTTGAGTTATATTTTTTTTTAAGTTCAAGGTTAGCCCCAACATGATCAGCATGATGATGAGTATTTAAAATAAAATCTAACTTTTTGTATTTATTAATTATTCTATTACAGGCATTAAATTCAGAAGGATCTACTATTGAAACAGTGCCTGTTTCTTTTTCATGAATTAAATAACTGTAATTGTCACTTAAGCATGGAATAATTTCTACTATCATTTACCCTATTAAAAAAATCCCTAATTTTGAAAAGAGATTTTTTATTTCTAAATTACTTTTTTTTATTAATGAAGTTTTATCTTCATTAACACCAACTACTTGTTTGATATTTATATTTTTTTCATCACAAAACTTAAATAGATCTTTAATAGTGCACATATGTAAGTTAGGAGTGTTATACCAAGTATTTGGTAATGTTTTTGTAACTGGCATTTCACCAAAAAATAAAAGTTTCATTCTTACTTTCCAATATCCAAAATTTGGAATTGAAACAATTACTGCTTTACCAATTCTCAAAAGATTTTTTAAAACTTCTTCTGGGTTATAAAAAGCTTGTAACGTTTGACTAAGCACAACATAGTCAAAAGATTGATCGGGAAATTGATGAAGTTCAGTTTCAGCGTTTCCTTGTATGACTGGCAATCCTTTGCGTATGCACAGTTGCACATTTTCTTGATTAAGTTCCAATCCACGAACCTCTATATTTTTTTCCTCTCTAAGGAAATTCATTAGAGATCCATCTCCACAACCAACATCCAATACTCTTGTGTTGTTAGGCAACAATTCAGCTATTACTTTAAATTCTTTTTTCATTTTTAAATTTTTCGTACATTGAATCTATAAAACCCTTAAGAGTTTTCAAAAATTCTGGTTCATTTAATAAGAAGGAGTCGTGTCCTTTATCTGTAATTATTTCTGAGTAGGAAACATCAGCGCCAGATGCATTTAATGCAATTACTATATCCTTATTTTCTTTTGTTGTATAAAGCCAGTCAGAAGAAAATGATATTACTAGAAATTTCGTATTTTGATTTTTAAAAGCTTCAACTAACCCACCTTTATATTGCTTAGAAAGATCAAAATAATCCATTGCTCTAGTTATATAAAGAATTGAATTCGCATCAAATCTTTCTACAAAAGCATAACCTTGGTGTCTTAAATAACTCTCTACCTGAAAATCTGCGTTAAAACTAAATTCATAATCAGCTTTTTCTTGTAATTTTCTTCCAAATTTTTCCTGCATACCTTTTTCAGACAAATAACTTATATGCCCAACCATTCTTGCAACTGCTAAGCCATTTTTAGGTTGCACATTTTTTGATACATATTTTCCATTATCCCAAACAGGGTCAGCCATAATAGCTTGGCGTGCTAGTTCGTTTAGTGCAATATTCTGAGCACTATGACTTGAACTACAAGCTATCGGAATAGCCGAAAAAGCTTTATCAGGAAATGTTGCACAAAATTGTAATAGCTGCATTCCACCCATTGATCCGCCAGTAGCACATAAAAGTTTTTTTATACCAAGATGTTCTAGTAAAGACTCTTGTGCTTTCACCATATCTTTAATGGTGATAACTGGAAAATCTAAACCGTAGGGTTGGTTGTTTTCAGGATTTGTATCTTTTGGTCCAAGAGAACCCATACATCCACCAATTACATTTGCGCAAATCACAAAATATTTATCTGTATCAATAGCTTTGCCAGGACCAACAGCAGTGACCCACCAACCCTCTTTATTAGTAATAGGGTTCGTGCCAGTTACAAATTGATCTCCCGTCAAAGCATGAAATACAAGAATAGCGTTATCTTTATTTGCGTTTAATTTTCCGTAAGTCTCATACGCTAGTGGAAAATTATTTATTGTTTTACCACAATCAAGTTTAAGTGGTTTTTTTACTATAATTTTATTTATATCTTCAGTTTTTCTATTCATCCAAAAAAAAAGCCCAGCTAAACTGGGCATCTCCCTTTTTAGCTAAATTTATTATGCGCTTGCAATACGGTTAAATCAGCGCGATATCTATTTACTAAATCAACACAAACTTGTCAATTTTATATAAGATAAAGACTTATAGAAAAACTCTTACAATTTAGATATTACATAAAGAAATGAAGTTACCTAAACCGAATAATATAAATGCTCAAAAATATGTAGCTGGAATGAGCTTCTTTAAAAAGAAACTAGCTAGGATAAAACTGTCAGCTAATGAATCTGCGTTTGGACCAAGTCCAAAAGCAAAAAAGGAGTATATTAAAGTTTCAAAAAGTTTTTCTAGATACCCTGACTCAGATGGTAGCTATTTAAGAGAAAGTTTAGGAAATAAATTTAAGCTAGATAAAAATAGAATACTTCTAGGAGCAGGATCCGACCAGATCTTTGAACTAATTTGTAAAGCTTACCTTAAGAAGGGTGATGAAGTAATTGTACCAAAATTCAGCTTTATCATTTATAGAATTTACAGCCGCATGAATGGCGCAAAGGTTATTTATT
>VMBT01001671.1_pt1 | contig 11720 bp, 9 predicted proteins | sample 4404301 | NCBI WGS metagenome assembly VMBT01 (sample SAMN12238535, study PRJNA552566) | marine metagenome | isolation source: Coastal seawater | place: USA: coastal Georgia, Sapelo Island | collected 2008-08/2009-08
TGGTGAGGGCGGTGGCACCGGCACCGGGGCCTCTCCTGTGATCGCGGAAATCGCCCGCGAGGCGGGTGTCCAGCGACTCAAGGAGAAGGTGGACACGCTGATCGTCATCCCGAATGACCGGCTCCTCTCGGTCGCGAACGAGAAGACCAGCGTCACGGCGGCGTTCAATATCGCCAACGAGGTGTTGCTGCAGGGCGTGTCGGGTATCACGAACCTGCTCACCATTCCCGGCCTCATCAACACCGACTTCGCCGACGTGAAGATGGTGCTCGCCAACGCCGGATCGGCGCTGATGGGCATCGGCGAGGCCTCCGGCGAGGACCGCGCAGTGAGCGCCGCCAAGTCGGCGATCTCCTCGCCGCTGCTCGAGTCGGCGATCGACGGCGCCCGTGGCGTGCTCCTCAACATCACCGGGCCGTCGAGCATGGGCCTCTTCGAGATGAACGCCGCCGCGGAGATCATCCACGGTGTCGCCCACCCGGACGCCAACATCATCTTCGGAACCGTGATCGATGACGAGATCGGCGATTCTCTCCGGATCACGGTGATCGCGGCGGGCTTCGACCGTGTCGAGTCGGGCGGGTCAACGCTCACCGAGCGCCCCTCATCGCGTCTCTCCGATCTCTTCGGGTCGGATGGCGACGACGAGGACGACGACGGGTTCGACGTCCCCGAGTTCCTTCGCTGACATCGTGCCCCCCGGTCCCGCGCCGGTGGACCCCGCCGCGGTAGCCGACCGCCTCGCCGAGGTCAGGGAGCGAATCACCTCGGCTGGTGGCAACCGAGTCGCGGTGGTCGCAGTCACCAAGTCGTTCCCGCCTGAGGCGGTAGCCGCCGCGGTGGCCGCCGGAGCCGACGCGATCGGCGAGAACTACGCCCAGGAGCTCGACGCGAAGGCCGCCGCGGTGGCCGAGGCCGCCGAGGCTGGCTGTCCGGTCCACTTCATCGGGCAACTCCAGTCCAACAAGGTCAAGACCGTCGCCCGGCACGTCGGCGTCATTCAGTCCGTCGACCGGCCCTCCCTCATCGTCGAGATCGCACGTCGGGCCCCGGGACTCGAGGTCATGATCCAGGTGTCGCCGGCCGACGAACCCGGCAAGGGCGGATGCGATCCGGCCGGGGTGCCGGCCCTGGTCGAGACCGCCCGAGAGGCGGGGCTCGGGGTGCTCGGTCTGATGTGCGTCGCGCCGACCGTCGGCGGTGTCTCGGCGGCCGCACCGCATTTCGCGATGACGCGATCGCTGGTTGATCACCTTGGTCTCGAGCACTGCTCGATGGGTATGTCCGCGGATCTAGAGATCGCCGTAGGGGAGGGATCGACCATGGTTCGCATCGGCTCGGCGCTCTTCGGCTCTCGCGGCTAATCGTGGGTGCCCCGTCGCATCGGTGCCGGTGAACTAGCGTTCGGCCCGAGGAGGAGCGCCAGATGTCGATGTGGAAGAAGACGATGGACTATCTCGGGCTCGGACCCGATGAGGCCTACGACGACTACGAGGACGATGACGTCGACGAGCGCGCCGAGTTCGACAGCGTCGACGAGGAGGAGGTCGTCACTACGACCCGGCCGGTGTTCCCGTCGCGTGGCGACACCGGGCCGATCCGGCGTCCGAGCGGGGAGGACCCTTCGGTCAAGGTGCGCACCGTTCGACCCTCTCCTCGCAACGCCGATCCGGTGACCGTTCGACCGCGAGGATTCGAGCAGGCCCAAGAGGTCGCCGACGCGTTCAAAGTCGGTCAGCCGGTCATCATGAATCTCGAGGGGTCCGATCGTGAGATCGCCCGACGTCTGATCGACTTCGCGAGCGGGCTCTGCTACGCCCTTGACGGCACGATGGAGAAGATCGCCAACGGCGTCTACCTGCTCAAGCCGTCCAATCACCCGGGCGGCGCCTGAGCCGAACCCCTGAGTGGGTGTCGAACCCACCGGTAGCATTCGGCGGGCCGTAACGACGGCCGAATGAGCGATCAACGTGAAGTACCCCGACGTCCCCCCGCAGCCTGACCTGCCTTCCCTCGAGGGAGAGGTGCTCGCCGAATGGGAGCGCGACGACACCTTCCGACGCTCGGTGAATGCTCGCGACGCTGGCGCCGATGGGGAGAACGAGTTCGTCTTCTACGACGGCCCCCCGTTCGCCAACGGCCTGCCCCATTACGGCCACCTGCTCACCGGCTACGTGAAGGACGCGATCCCTCGGTATCAAACGATGCGGGGGCGCCGGGTTGAGCGCCGATTTGGGTGGGACTGCCATGGTCTTCCTGCTGAAGTCCAAGCCGAGAAGGAACTCGGCATCTCGGGCCACCCCGAGATCTCGGCCTTCGGCATCGACCGCTTCAACGACGCCTGTCGAACGAGCGTGTTGCAGTACACCAACGAATGGCGGGCCTACGTCAACCGACAGGCGCGCTGGGTCGACTTCGACAACGATTACAAGACCCTCGACCTCGACTACATGGAAAGCGTCATGTGGGCGTTCCGCCAGCTCTGGGATAAGGGCCTCATCTACGAGGGATTCCGAGTGCTCGCGTACTGCTGGCGCTGCGAGACACCGCTGAGCAATACCGAGACTCGCATGGACGACGTCTACCGCGACCGGCAGGACCCTGCCGTCACCGTCTGGTTCCGCCTCGAGACCGGCGAGCGCATCCTCGCGTGGACCACGACACCGTGGACCCTGCCGTCGAATCTGGCCCTCGCTGTCGGCCCGGAGATCGAGTACTCGGTCGTCGAGCTTGAGGGCGAGCGGTACATCATCGCCTCGGCCCGGCTCGAGGCCTACGCCGCTCAACTCGAGGGGGGAGAGGTAGTCCAGACCGTCCTCGGTTCCGAACTCGTCGGGCGCGCCTACACGCCGGTCTTCGACTTCCTCGCCGACACCGAGAACGCCTTCCGAGTGCTGCCCGGAGAGTTCGTCACCACGGAGGACGGCACGGGCGTGGTGCACATGGCCCCGGGATTCGGCGAGGAGGACCAGACCGTCTGCTCAGCCGCCGGTATCCCGACGATCTGCCCCATGGATGAGCGGGGCCGGTACACCGCGGAGATCTCCCGTTGGGTTGGAACGCACGTCTTCGAGGCGAACCCGGAGGTGATCAGGGCGCTCAAGGAGATTGGGGCGCTCGTCCGACACGACAGTTACGACCACGCCTATCCGCATTGCTGGCGCTGCGCCGAGCCGCTCGTATACCGCGCGATCTCATCGTGGTTCGTCGAGGTGACCCGGATCCGCGATCGGATGGTGGAGCTGAACGGCAACATCAACTGGGTGCCCTCCCATGTGAAGGAGGGCAGCTTCGGTAAGTGGCTGGCGAACGCGCGCGACTGGTCGATCTCGAGGAACCGCTTCTGGGGATCCCCGATCCCGGTCTGGGTCAGTGACGATCCGGCCTATCCGCGCACCGATGTCTACGGCTCGATCGCCGAACTCGAAGCCGACTTCGGTGTGGAGGTGCGCGATCTCCACCGCCCGGTCATCGACCAGCTGGTTCGACCGAATCCTGATGATCCGACCGGTCGCTCCATGATGCGGCGCGTCCCCGAGGTGCTCGACTGCTGGTTCGAGTCGGGATCGATGCCCTTCGCCCAGGTCCACTACCCCTTCGAGAACGCGGAGTGGTTCGAGCACCACTATCCCGGTGACTTCATCGTGGAGTACCTCGGCCAGACCCGCGGGTGGTTCTACACGATGCACGTCCTCGCGACCGCGCTGTTCGATCGTCCGGCATTCGAGAACTGCGTGAGCCACGGAATCGTGCTCGGTGACGATGGCTCCAAGATGTCGAAGTCGCTGCGGAACTATCCGGATCCGAATGAGATGTTCGACGCCCACGGCTCGGACGCGATGCGCTGGTACCTGCTGTCGTCCCCGATCCTGAGGGGTCTGGACTTCTCGGTATCGGAGACCGGAATCCGAGACACCGTGCGACGCGTGGTGCTGCCGTTCTGGAACGCCTATTACTTCCTCACGCTCTACGCCCGCGCGGCCGGGCTCGAGGGGGTTGAGCGAACCGATCAAACCGATGTCCTTGACCGGTACCTGCTCGGAGAACTGAACCGTCTCGTGGCCGAATCGACCACCGCGCTCGACGCCTATGACCTCTACGGTGCGTGCGAGACGGTGGAGCGATTCCTCGACACGCTCACCAACTGGTACATCCGTCGTAGCCGAGAGCGGTTCTGGGAGGGCGATCAGGACGCGATCGACACCCTGCACACGGCGATGGTGACGCTCTGTCGGGTCGCCGCGCCGCTGCTGCCGCTGATCACCGAGCACATCCACCAGGGGTTGACCGGCGCGGACAGCGTGCACCTTCTCGACTGGCCGAATGCCGAGGGGTTCCCGGTTGACGAGGAGCTGGCCCGGGGGATGGCGCTCGTCCGAGACGCCTGCTCGACACTGCTGTCTCTTCGCAAGGCCGAGGGGCTCCGCGTCCGCCTGCCACTCGCCTCGGCGACGGTCGCGACGCCGGACGCAGCAGCACTCGGCCCGCATCTGGCGATCATCCGTGATGAGCTCAATCTCAAAGACATCGTCCTCACGGACGATGTCGCCGCGCACGGTCGGAGGGAACTCGTTCTGAATCCGAAGGCGCTCGGCCCGCGACTCGGGGGCGCCACTCAAGAGGTCATCGGCGCTCACAAACGCGGGGACTGGTCGGAGACACCGACGGGCGTTCGAGTGGGTGGCCATGATCTCGAACCAGGGGAGTTCGACTTCCGATTGGTGTCGGCCGCTGATGGCGCGGCGGCCACGCTTCCCCGTGACGGGGGCATCGTCGTGCTCGATACCAAGGTCACCCCCGAGCTTGAGATCGAGGGAGTGGCGCGCGACCTCATCCGCAGAGTCCAGCAGGAGCGCCGCGAGGCGGGGCTGGATGTGAGTGACCGGATCCGCCTGACTGTCTCCGGACCCGAGGAGGTGCTCGTGGCACTCGAGGCCCATCGGGATCTGGTCGCCGGAGAGACCCTGGCCCTCGAGGTCGCCGCAGCAGGCACCGCTGATGACCTGGTCGTCGCCGTGGAGCGTGTCTCCCCGGGGTGACCGCCGTGGCCGATTCGACGGCCGGCGATAGTGTTCCCCGACCAACGACGGGAGGTCCCCCATGGCCGCGAAGAAGTCAACCGCGAAGAAGCCGGCAGCCAAGAAGGCTGCGCCGAAGAAGGTCGTGAAGAAGGCCGCGCCGAAGAAGCCGGCAGCCAAGAAGGCCGCGCCGAAGAAGGCTGTCGCGAAGAAGGTCGTGAAGAAGGCTGTCGCGAAGAAGGTCGTGAAGAAGGCTGTCGCGAAGAAGGTCGCGAAGGCTGCGCCGAAGAAGCCGGCGGCAAAGAAGGCTGCTCCGCAGCAGGTTGCGACGAAGGCGGCACCCAAGAAGCTCGCGCCGAAGAAGGCCGCGCCGAAGAAATCAGCTCCTCCGAAGAAGGTCGGGCCCGAGTTCCCCAAAGTGCGCGGCGTGTCAAAGGACGGCATCGCCTACACCAAGGAATTCGATGTCCGGTTCCTCAAGGCTCAACGAGCCCTGCTGCACGAGGAGCGCGAACGACTCGTCGGCCAAGCGGATCGCCTAGAGCACGATGCCCAAGAGCTCATCGACGAGGCAGAGATGGGTGATGTGCAATTCGACGACGAAGGCGGCGAGGGCGACACGATGGTTGTTGAACGCGAACGCGATCTCGCGTTGAGTGCTCAGGCACGGGAGGCAGTCGCTGAGATTGACGCCGCCCTCGAGCGGATCTCCTCCGGCCGCTACGGCTTCTCGCTCGTGTCGGCGCGACCAATCCCGAGGGAGCGGCTCGAAGCCATCCCGTGGGCGACGGAACTGGTCGAGGAGAAGGTCGGCGGTATCGGAAGGTGAGTCGCGACGGGCGGGCCGGTCGTCGCCTCGCCCTGCCGATCGGCGCCGCGGTGGTCCTCGTCGACCAGGGCGCCAAGCAGTGGGCGCTCGGACGGTTGAGTCAGGGTCGGACCATCGATCTCGTCTGGACGTTGCGGTTCCGACTGACCTTCAACGAGGGGATGGCTTTCGGTGCCGGGCAAGGTCTCGGTGTCGTCATCGGACTCCTCGCCGCGGTGATCATCGTGCTCCTCCTCCGTCAGACCTCGCGAGTCATGCCATCGACCCAAGCAGTGGCGCTCGGCCTCATCATGGGTGGCGCGGCTGGCAACCTCATCGACCGCCTCGCGCGCGATGGCGGACTGCTGAGGGGGGCGGTGGTGGATTTCATTGATCTCCAATGGTTCCCGGTCTTCAACATCGCTGATGCCGCGATCAACATCGGCGCAGTGCTGCTCGTTCTTACTCTCGCGCTCGAGGCGCGGACCGCTGAGCGCGAGAGCGCCCGATGATTGAGGAAACGGTTCCCGCCGCGCTCGCCGGTGAGCGCCTCGACCGGATCGTCGCGCTCGTTCTCGACGTGTCGAGATCGGTCGCCCAGGGCGTCGTGGACTCCGGCGGCGTCACTGTGGACGGCGCCGTCGAGACGGTCGGTCGACTGCGACTCGAGGAAGGGCAGCACGTGACCGTCGATGAGTCACACCTGCCCGGAGCAGAACTTCCGGCACCCGATCCTGAGATCGAGTTCGGAGTCGTGCACGTCGACGAATGGATCGTTGTCGTCGACAAGCCGGCGGGCCTCGTGGTCCATCCCGGCGCGGGTAATCCCGACGGAACGCTCGTCAACGGCCTCCTAGCTGCCTACCCCGACCTGGCCGAGGTCGGCGACCCGGTGAGGCCGGGCATCGTGCACCGTCTCGACGCGGGAAGCACGGGTCTGCTCGTGGTGGCTCGCACCGAGGAGGCCCGAGAGGCCCTCATTGATCAGTTCGTCGATCACTCCGCCGGACGCACCTACATGGCGCTGGTCTGGGGGCGCCCGGAGGCTCCCCACGGGGTCATCGACGCGCCGATCGGACGATCACAGCGCGATCCGATGCGCATGGCGGTGGTCGCCGACGGTCGCGGCGCGAGAACCGAGTACGAGGTACTGCAGTCCTACGACGACCGGGGTGAGCCGACCCTTCTCGAGTGTCGGCTCGAGACGGGCAGGACCCATCAGATCCGGGTTCACCTGTCGTCGATCGGGCATCCGCTGATCGGCGACCCCTGGTACGGGCAGCGACGTCCGACCCTCGGGCTCGAACGGCCCTTCCTCCACGCGAGCCGACTCGAGCTCACCCATCCGGGCACGGGGGAGCGCGTCGTCTTCGAGAGCGAACTCCCGGCGGACCTACGCGGCATTCTCGACACGTTGACGCCGACCTGACCTGGAGCTGCGGTCAACTCAGTCGTTGGCTGCCGGCCACGGGGCGGCGCCTCGGGCCATGTCAACGATCGAAGCGAGCGTGTATCCGTCGAGATGGGAGCGCATCGTCTCACCCGCGACCTGCCAGATCGCGAGCAGTACGCATTGGCCCTCGTGATCGCAGGCTCCGTCAGCGTGCGGTTCGCCGAAGTCGCCGAGCGTGATCGGACCGTCAACCGCCGAGAGGATCTCGCTCAGTCGAATCGACTCGGGATCGCGAGCGAGCACATACCCGCCGCCAACTCCGCGCTTCGACCGGACGATGCCGGCCCCCTTCAGCGCGAGGAGAATCTGCTCGAGATATGGCTGAGGGAGCGCTGTTCGCTCCGCGATGTCCCGCACTGAGGTCGGGCTGGAGGGGTCCTCGCGAAGGGCCAATGACAGCAGCGCGCGACAGGCGTAATCACCCCGCGTCGACACTCGCACGAGGCCATCGTAGGAGGTTGGCGGCGGTACCGTTGACTCCCGGCGGTTCGCGACGTCCGCCACTCGTCATCAGCCATGAGCACCCCTGCGACTCCAGTCCTGCCTGACTACGGCGGCGCGTGTCTCGATGGCATCATGCCCGCGCTCACCGGATCGGTGGGACGCCCCGATTGGGCACCCGAGGTTCTCGATGGTGCTCGGGCGGTCGTCCTGCTCGTGCTCGACGGTCTCGGGTGGTGCCAACTCGAGGACCGTCGCGCGTGGTTGCCGAATCTCGCTTCGCTCGAGGGACGAGCGATTACCTCGGTCGCTCCGAGCACCACCGCGACGGCGCTCACCTCGATCGCGACGGGTCTCACCCCTGGTGAGCACGGCATCGTCGGCTACCGAATGATGGTCGGCGGTTCGATTTTGAACTCGCTTCGCTGGTTCGGCCCAACAGGCGATCGCCGATTCGACGCCCCGCCGGCGGAAATCCAACCGCACCCACCGTTCCTTGGTGCTCGGTTGCCGATCGTTACGCCGACCGAACTCATCGGGTCGGCCTTCTCCGAGGCGCATCTCCGAGGCGGGGAGCCGGTTGGCTGGCGCGCGTCCTCGTCGATTCCGGTCCTGGTGCGTCAGTTGGTCGATGCTGGCCGGCCGTTGGTCTACGCCTATTACGCCGGGGTGGACAAGATCGCTCACGAACGCGGTCTTGGGGAGTTCTATGACGCGGAACTCCGCGACGCTGATCGACTCGTCGGAGATCTCCTCGACATTCTCGACGCCGACACCGCCCTCGTCGTCACCGCCGATCATGGACAGGTTGAGGTCGGTGATCGCATCATCGAACCCTCGCGAGAACTACTCGGATTCACCTCGGGCCAGTCGGGGGAGGGTCGGATGCGGTGGTTCCACGCTCGCCGGGGCGCCGACAGCGACTTGCTCGATGCGGTGACCGATGAACTGGGGAGCACCGGCTGGGTCCGCACAATTGACGAGGTCATCGCCGAGGGATGGTTCGGTAGGAGGGTTCCTCCGCCGGTGCGATCGCGCCTCGGCGATGTGGTGGTCGCCGCCCGCGAACCGGTGAGCTACCACGACCCGGACGACAGCGGACCGTTCGAGTTGATCTGCCGGCACGGTTCGCTTACCCCCGACGAGATGCTCGTACCGTTGGTGGCGGCCCGAGGGCGCGCCTGAGCGGCGAGAACGGAGGATCCGATGGATGAGAACGGTGGAACCGAGTTGGTGTCCGGCGGAGGAGAGGACACCGAGGTGCCCGACACGGGTTCGGTGACCGAGCCGGCCAAGGTCATGAGGATCGGCTCGATGGTCAAGCAGCTCCTTGAGGAGGTGCGTCAAGCCCCGCTCGATGAGGCGAGCCGTGAGCGGTTGGCCGAGGTGTATGAGCGATCGATCGTGGAGTTATCCGAGGCGCTCTCCTCTGATCTCCAAGACGAATTACGGATTTTGACCCTTCCCTTCGAGGAGGGGGAGGTGCCCTCCGAAGGTGAGCTCCGGGTCGCGCAGGCCCAATTGGTCGGCTGGCTCGAGGGGCTCTTCCACGGGATTCAGGCGACGCTGTTCGCGCAGCAACTCGCCGCGCGACAGCAACTCGAGCAGATTCGGCAGTTGCCCCAGGCCCCATCAGATCGGCCCGGAACGTACCTCTGAACGCTCCGGCGGGCGCCGGAAACGGTGCTGGACACCTCTGATAGGTTCGACGAACCACATTCATGTGATTCGTCCCGTCCGCCTCGATCATCCGCAACCGATACGTGCCTGACTCCTTCACTCATCTCCATGTCCACACCGAGTTCTCGATGCTCGATGGCGCGTCTCGGATCGATGATGTCGTCGCGAAGGCACTCGAAGACGGCCAGCCCGCCCTCGGCATCACCGATCACGGCAACATGTACGGGACCCTCGAGTTCTATAAGGAGTGCCGAGCGCGCGGGATCAAACCGATCATCGGTACCGAGGCCTACATGGCCCACGACAGCAGGCACGAGCGGCCGGCGCGTCGCGGTCGGATGGATGACTCCGGTGGTGACACCGACGGCGGGCACAAGCTCTACTACCACTTGACCCTGCTGGCCGAGAACGACATCGGCTACCGGAACCTCATCCAGCTGTCCAGCCTGGCGTTCCTCGAGGGCTACTACTACAAGCCTCGCATCGACTGGGAACTCCTTGAGCGCTACTCCGGCGGCTTGATCGCCACGACCGGATGCCTCGGTGGTCAGGTGCTTCAGACCTTGCTGCGCGGCGACTATGACGGCGCGCTCGCCAAGGCGGCCCGCCTTCAGGACATCTTCGGCCGCGACAACCTGTTCGTGGAGCTCCAAGATCACGGCATCCCCGATCAGAAGGCGACGAATCCACAGCTGATCGAGATCGCCCAAGCCATCGGCGCGCCCCTGCTCGCCACCAACGATTCGCACTACACCCACGCCCACGACCACGAGGCCCACGACGCCCTGCTCTGCGTTCAGACCAGCTCTCTCCTCACCGATCAGGACCGGTTCAAGTTTCAAGGGGAGGGCAGCCACTATCTGAAGACGGCGGCGGAGATGCGGTACCTGTTCCGCGAGGTGCCCGAGGCCTGCGATAACACCCTGTGGATCGCTGAGCGGGCCGAGCTCGACATCACCTTCGGTGACGCTCTGCTCCCCGATTTCCCGCTGCCCGAGGGGTTCTCCGACGATCGGGCCTACCTCGAGCACCTCACCTGGGACGGGGCGAAGCGCCGATGGGGGAGCGAGCTGCCAGACGCTGTCGTGGAGCGCCTCTCGTACGAGCTCGAGGTGATCGCCTCGATGGGCTTCTCGTCCTACTTCCTGATTGTCTGGGACCTCATCCGCCACGCGCGCGACTCGGGCATCCGCGTCGGTCCAGGGCGAGGCTCAGCCGCGGGGTGTGCCGTCGCCTACTGCCTCTGGATCACCGATCTTGACCCGATCCGCTACGACCTGCTCTTCGAACGGTTCCTCAATCCCTCTCGTATCTCGATGCCGGACATCGACATGGACTTCGACTCGCGGTTTCGCGATGAGATGATCCGCTACGCGGCAGCCAAGTACGGACGAGATCATGTCGCGCAGATCATCACCTTCGGCACGATCAAGGCGCGCAATGCCGTGCGCGACGCGGCCCGCGTACTCGGACTTCCGTACTCCGCGGGAGATCGTGTCGCCAAGGCCATGCCGCCGCTCGTGATGGGTCGCGACACACCGTTGCGCTACTGCTTCGAGCAGGACGAGAAGTATCTCGACGGCTACAAGGCGGCCGGTGAGTTGCGCGACATGTACGAGGCCGATCCCGACGTTCGTCGCATCGTCGACGTTGCCAAGGGGCTAGAGGGGCTGAAGCGCTCCGACGGCATCCACGCGGCGGCCGTCGTCATCACTAAGGATCCCGTCACCGACTATCTGCCGGTGCAGCGCAAACCCGAGTCGAATCAGGATCCGGCGGAGGCCCCGCTCGTCACCCAATACGAGATGCATGGGGTTGAGGAGCTCGGCCTGCTGAAGATGGACTTCCTCGGTCTGAGGAACCTCGACGTGATCACCGACACCCAAGCCATGGTGCGGGCCGGTGGGCACCCCGACTTCGATATCGACAAGGTTCCCCTCGACGACACCGCGACATTCGAGTTGCTCTCGCGCGGAGACACCATCGGGGTCTTCCAGCTCGAGTCGCCGCCGATGCGCCAACTGCTGAAGGCGCTCGCGCCCAACTCCTTCGAGGATGTCTCGGCTGTGCTCGCGCTCTACCGACCGGGACCGATGAGCGTCAACATGCACTACGACTACGCCGATCGAAAGAACGGTCGTAAACCGGTCGAGTACTTCCACCCCGATGCGGTCGAGGTCCTCAACGACACGTTCGGGCTCATGATCTATCAAGAGAGCGTCATGCGCGTGGCCCAGCGATTCGCGGGCTACGACCTGGCGCAGGCCGACAACCTCCGCAAAGCCTGCGGCAAGAAGCAGCGCGACCTCATGGAGGCCGA